>Ga0224505_10001828_pt1 | contig 13026 bp, 13 predicted proteins | sample SF_Jan12_sed_USG_FD_169102 | JGI IMG/M metagenome (GOLD analysis project Ga0224505, IMG submission 169102) | Sediment microbial communities from San Francisco Bay, California, United States - SF_Jan12_sed_USGS_4_1 | ecosystem: Environmental > Aquatic > Marine > Sediment | place: USA: California...
TGTCGCCGAGCCACACGGCCCGCTCGGCGAGGTCCATGGCGACGGCCGCGACGGCGGGCCGACGGCAGCTCGGCCGATGACAGGTCCCTCCCATGTCCCTCAGCCTAGATCGCGGCCGGCCGCAGCGGGGTGATCGCAGCGACGCTCGCCGGGTTCAGCTCGCTTCCTTCAGCGCGCGCAGCCCCTCGATGAAGCCGGGCTGGCGCAGCTTGGCCAACGCCTGCCGTTCGATCTGGCGGATCCGCTCGGAGGTCAGACCGAGGCCCTTGCCGATGTCGGTGAGCGTGCGGGGCGGGCCCCCGTCGACCAACCCGTAGCGCTCCCGCAGTACCTGGCGCTCGCGCTCGTCGAGCCGGCACAGCACAGCGTCGAGGTCGCGGGGCAGGACCTGGGCGAGCGCGAAGTGCTCGGGCGACGCGGCGCCAGGGTCGGCGACGAAATCTCCGCGGGCGGCGTCGCCGTCCTCGCCGACGGGCTCGTCGAGCGAGGTGGGATCGCCCAGGTGGGGCCACAGCTCGAGTACCTCGCGCAGCGACATGTCGGCGGCGCGGGCCAGATCGGTGAGCGTCGGCGAGTGCCCGAGGCTGCCCTCGAGCTCGGCCCGCAGCCGCTGGAGGCGCAGCAGGTTGTCGGTGGCGTTCGACGGCAGCCGGATGGTGCGGGCGAGCGCAGCGCTGCCTCGCTGGAGCGACTGGCGGATCCACCAGGTCGCGTAGGTGGAGAACTTGAACCCCTTGCGCCAGTCGAACTTCTCGACGGCGTGCATGAGCCCGAGGTTGCCCTCCTGGATGAGGTCCAGCAGCGGTACCCCGGACGCCTGGTAACGCTTGGCGATGGAGACCACCAACCGAAGGTTCGCGTTGATGAAGCGGACCCGGGCCTCTTCGCCTTCGCGCGCCACACGCCGGAGCTCGGCCTTGCGGGCGGCGCTGAGCCGGGGCGTGACATCCAATTCCTGCTCGGCGAGTCGTCCGGCCTCGATGGCCTGGGCGAGGCGCGTCTCGTCGTCCTTGGTCAAGAGCTCGTGGCGACCGATATCGTCGAGATAGGCCCGGACGAGGTCCTGGGAGACGAGTTCCTCTGCGTGCATCCTGTTCATGTGCGAGTTCCGAACCGTACGTGCACGGCCCCGAGGGGGGATCGGGTACCTGCCGTGACGTCTGCGGCTAGGATTCACTCCTTCAACTCGTCGCGCCAGTCGTTTCTTCCCGTCTGGGCGTGTTATCTGCCACGTTGCGGACGTGGTTGGCCGCGAGAGCGCCGTTCTGGTCACGGGCCGAGAGCCCAGAACGACCAAGAGTGACTTTCTGCGCCCTCTCTCTTTTCGACATCTCGACCCGGACCTTCGGTACGGGTCGGGGCGGCCGAACCTTACGACCGCCCTTTGTCGGGTGGGGGAGATTTGAACTCCCGACCTCTGCGTCCCGAACGCAGCGCGCTGCCAAACTGCGCTACCACCCGTCGAGCGACTGTGCAGCCTAGCGGTTCGATGGAGGCGAGCCCTCATCCGTTTCCGAGACCGGCTGGTCGCCCGCCGCTCACGCCTGCCGGGCGACCTCGCCCTCGCGAACCGCGTCGCCGCTGAGCGCGGCGCGGATCGACCGCTTCAGGCGGAGCGAGTCGATCGGCTTGACGAGCCAGCCGTCGGCCCGCGAGATCTGCGCGGTGAAGACGTCGGCCTCACGATCGACGAGGAGGAGGATGGGGAACTCGTCGAGCCGGTCCATCTCCTGCTCCTGGCGCAGCCACAGCGACGTCGCTACTCCGCCCGAGTTGCCGATCTGGAGATCGAGCACGACGACGTCGGGCTTCACGCGGCGGCAGGCGACGGCCACGTCGCGGCCGGCGCGCACCCGGTAGACGCTGGTGTCGTCGCTGGCCAGCGCTCCGTCCACCAGGTCCCAGACGCGTTCGGAATCGGTCGCCACGAGAACCGTCGTCACGTTGCGCGACGCTACCGCCCGCGCCTGGTAGCCCACCAATGGTCGGCCGGTTCGTCGCCTCTCCTGGTGAGGGCGGCGGTCGGGCGCACCGATCGGAGCGCCGGGCGCGCGAGATCGTTACCGGCAGGAGATTGATTGGTGGGGGTGGTGGGTTAGCATCACACGCCGCGGTGCCCAGGACCCCGTCCTCGGCTCGTCGGTGTTGCGGATTCGACGGCTTCGGTCGCTCGGGTGCGGGACCAGAGGTATCGAGGAGGAGCTTCATGCTCGACGTCGTGGTCGAGGAGACAGACGAGTACACCGTTTGTCGGCCGGTGGGCGAGCTGGACGCTTACACCGTGGGTACCTTCCGCGACAGCCTGACCGCGCACGCAGGCGCGTCTCGCTTGGTCATCGACCTGTCCGAGGTCCCGTTCATGGACTCGGCCGGGCTCGGCGCCCTGATCGGTGGTATCAGGCGAGCGCGCGAATCCGACGGTCAAGTGGCGGTCGCGTGCAACCGCCCCACGCTCACTCGGCTGCTGCACACGACCGGTTTCGACCGGATCGTGACCGTCAGCGAGACGCTCGATCAGGCGATCGAGGCCCTGCGGGTCGCCCGCCCCTGATCCGGCGGGCCCGCCGGGCCGACCAGGGCCCCCAGCACGGCCGCGACCTCACCGATCCCGCCGAGATCGGTGACCTCCCGGTCGAACTCCGGCACCCGCACGAGCACCGCGCCGGGGATCCGGCCGGTCAACCCCGCTACGGCGCGCTCTTCGTCGGCGGCGGCCATGCGCAGCTCGGCCAGGTTGGCCCGCAACGACTCGACCTCGCGCTCGCTGGCGAGCGTGACGCCGGTGGCCGCCAAGCCCTCTGAGGGAGTTCCAGCGGGCTCGGTCCCAGCGGGCTCGGTCCCCGCCTGCTCGACGGTGTAGCGACGCGGGTCGTCGAAGCCGACGAGCATGCGGTTGACGACCAGCGCCCGAGGCGTGATCCCGTGGCCGGCCAGGCGGTCGACGACGAAGGACGCCTCGTCCACGCTGTCGCTGGCGGCCGAGCACACGAGGACGAACCCGGCCCGGTCCGAGCCGAGCACGGAACGGACCTGTTGGGCTCGATCGCGAAAGCCCTCCTCCATGCCGCGGAAGGTCTCGAGGAAGGCGACGGCGTCGTCGATGACCTGCAGCCCGACGACGCGGCCGAGCGGGCGCAGCGCCGTGCGGGTGGCGCCGGCGACCACTCGGCCGAACGTCGCGCCGGGACCGAGCAGGGCGCGGTAGAGGCGATGGTCGAACAGGCGGGTGAGCTGGTTCGCCGAGTCCAGGAAGTCCAGGGCGTTGCTGGTCGGGGGCGTGTCCAGCACCACCAGGTCGAAGCGGTCCGAGGTGTGCAACTCGTAGAGCCGCTCGCTCGCCATGTACTCCTGGGTGCCCGACAGCGACGTGGAGATCGAACGGTAGAACGGGTTGTCGAGAATCTTCGCCCGCTGTTCGGCCGAGGGGGCGTGGCGGGCGACGACCGCGTCGAAGGTCCGCTTGGAATCGAGCATCGAGATGTGCAGGCTGCCGCCCGAGTCGGCGTCCCGCTCGACGAGCACGACGTCGTTGCCCTGCGGCCGCAACCCCAGCGCGTCGCCGAGACGTCGAGCCGGGTCGATCGTCAGCACGGCAACCCGTCGCCCCTGGCGGGCCGCGGCGAGGCCGAGCGCGGCGGCGACGGTGGTCTTGCCGACGCCGCCCGGACCGGCGCACACGACGACCTGGCAGGCCGCGAGCACGCCGGGAGCGACGGCGGGCGCCGGCGCCGTCACGGGGCCACGCTCGGCGAGCCGGCGCTGATCAGCGGAGTCTCGCGCTCCAGCGCGGCCACCCCCGAACGCAACGCGGCCGCGAGCGGCTCCAGCGAGCGGGGCCAGCGCCGCCCGAGCAGGTGGGGCAAGCGGACCTGGGGCAGCGGGAGCCGGTGGGCGAGCTCTTCGGCGAACGCGATCTGGCGCTCGTGACGGGCGGTGCGGTACGCCGCCGCCGCGGCGAGCGCCCCGGCCTCGACCGCGTCGATCCCCGCCGCGCGCAACCGGGCGATGACCTCCGGCACTGTCGCCCCGCCGCTACCACCGTCGTTGCCCCCGAACCCCGCGGCGGCCGCGACGACGGCGAGCGGCGCCGTCACGCCGTTGACGATCACCGGGCCGAGGCTCACCCCGGCCTCGTCCTCGAGCCGGAACGCGGTCTGTACCGTTTCGTTGACGGGCGTGCGTTCGGGCGTGGTGACGAGCAGGACCTGGGCGCGGGCGTGGTCGTGCAGCAGGTCGACGACCTCTCTCGCCTGGTCGTGGATGACCCCCGCCGCCACCGCATCGACCAGGCCGGCCGGCGTGCGCAGGAAGGAGACCGCGTGGCCCGATGCCGGCGCGTCGACGATCAGCACCGGCTCGGGAAGGTCGCGTTCGAGTTGCTTGATGCGGCCGAGCACGACGATGTCGCCGATCCCTGGCACGCCCCGGGTGACGATGTCGACCAACCCGCTGGCGCGCATCGTCCGGGCGAGCGTCGGATGGCCTCGGTCGCGCAGGTGGCCCGCCAAGGCCTCGTCGGGGTGCAGGGCGACGCCGCGGATGCGCTGCGCCGCCGCGTACGGCTCCGTCGCTTGCAGGCCGGCCACCGCTGCCGAGAACGGCGCGGCGCCGAGTCGTCGAGCCAGCTCACCGCGGCCGTCGACCTCGATGACGACGACGTCGAGCCCGGCCCACGCCGCGCTGAGGGCGAGCGCGGCGGTCACCGTGGTCTTGCCCGCGCCGCCTTTGCCGACCACGAAGTGCAGGCGGGGCTGGGTGAAGAACTGGCGCAGGTCCACGGTTGCTCACCGGCGGGGTTTGGCCCAACTCGCCCGGGCCGGGAAAGCTGGGGGGACGATGAAGCGCTACGGGAGACTACCGTCCGGCCTGGCTGGTGCCGTCCTCGTCATGGTCGGCGCACTGCTGGCCTTCGGCGGGGTCGCCTCGGCCGAATCCGGCGATGCACCAGGGGGCGGTCGCCCAGCGGCCAGCGGCCCGGTGGAGATCGTGAAGGTGTCCGGTCTGCTCGATGAGGTCCTCGTCGACTTCGTTCACGATCAGATCGAGCGGGCGGCCGACGAGGACGCGACGGCGGTGGTGCTCCAGTTGAACAGCTCGGGCGCGGTCGTCCCCGACGGGCAGGTGGCTGCCCTGGCCCGGGCGATGGTCGCGAGCCCCGTGCCTGTCGCCGTGTGGGTCGGCCCCAGCGGCGCCCAGGCGACCGGTGCCGCCGCCCAGCTGGTGGCGGTGGCCAAGCCCGCGGGCATCGCGGCCGGCGCCCAGTTCGGGCGTGCTGGTCCGCAGGTGCTTCCCGAAGCCGAGTTCGGGGCGCTGTGGGGCGACCAGCGAGCGCGCGTCGAGGACGGCCTCGTGCGTGGCGTCGAGGAGAACGGGGACCTGCTGGTCGACCTGGGCGTCGTGTTCGCACCGGTGCTGGGCGACTTCATCATCGATCTCGAGGGCGTGGCGGTGAACACCGTGGGCGAGGGCGTCGACGCCCGTCGCGAGCCCGCGACCGACGTGGTGTTCTCGGCGTTGCCGCTGGCGGGCCAGCTGATGCACACCGTGGCCAGCCCGCCCGTGGCCTATCTGTTGTTCGTGATCGGTCTGGGGCTGCTGGTCTTCGAGCTGTACACGGCCGGTATCGGCGTCGCGGGCGCGGTCGGCGCGGTGTGTCTGGCGCTCGGGTGCTACGGCATCGTGGCCTTGCCGGTGCGCGCCTGGGCCGCGATCGTGCTCGGCCTCGCGTTCCTCGCCTTCGCGGTCGACGTGCAGACCGGCGTGCCCCGCTTCTGGACCGGCGTGGGCATGTTGGCCTTCGTCGTGGGCACGCTGGCGCTCTACCCGGACGCGGGCATGTCGTGGATCACCAAGCTCGTCGGCGTCGTCGGCGTCGCGCTGACGTTCCTTTCCGGCATGCCTTCGATGGTGCGGACCCGGTTCTCGACGCCGACGATCGGCCGGAGTTGGATGGTCGGCGAGATGGGCCTGGCGTTGAGCGAGGTCTCGCCCGATGGCACGGTTTCCGTGCGTTCGGCCCGGTGGCCGGCCCACACGAACCGCGCCACCCCGATCCACGCGGGCGACCGCGTGAGGGTGGTCGGGATCGCCGGGGTCGTCCTCGAGGTGGAACCCGAACAGGGTGGTGCCCGCGACTATCGGGAGCGGAGGTCCCGAGCTTGACCGAACACGGGGGAATGGTGTTCGGTCGCCGAGAACTGCAAACTATGTAGAGCGAAATGCTCGCGAAAGTGGTCTTGTCGGCCTGGGGGGCGAAGGCTACTCTCCGCGAGCGAAAGGGGGGTCATGTGAGTGCACTTCGGCAAGAGGAGGGGTGGCAATTCCGGGCCGGCTGTCGGGGGCCAGCGGCTACGGTCTTCTTTCCGCCACCGCGCTTCGAGCGCAAACACGAACGTCTTTCGCGCGAGGCACAGGCGAAGGCGATCTGCTTCGAGTGTCCCGTCCAGGACGAATGTCTCGAGTACGCGCTCGAGATTCGTGAGCCGCACGGCATCTGGGGCGGCCTCAACGAGGCCGAACGCAAGGCGATCCTCGCCGAGCGCGACGATCGCTGAAGCGAGCGGGCCCGGCAGGAGCCGAGCTGCCCGCTCGGCCTCCCGGCCCGATCTCGCGTCCGAGCTTGCCCACCGAATTCGTGTTCCGAGCCTGTCGGTCGCGTCCGCCCCACTCCCGGGGGCTCGCGCTCAGTGAACCGTCGGTAGGCGCGGGCCACCGATCCGCAGGTCACCGCGGCGCCTCGTGACGCCACGACCGTCGAGGAGCGCCGCGAGCGGGAGGACGTGCTTGCGGGTGTTGCCCATGGCGTCGCGCAGCTCGGCCAGCGTGAAGCCGTCGGCCCGGTCGCGCAACAGCTTCGCTGCCAGCGACGCGGCCGCTTCGACGGCTCCGGCCGAGAAGTACACGCCGTCCTGGCTGACGACCAGCCCGCGCCGAACCAGCTCGCGCAGCTCCGCGCGGTCGACGCCGTTCGGTGGGGGTGGGGCGAACGGTGCGGCGTCGAGCTCGGCCACCCACGGATGGTCGGCCAGGGGGTCCGGTGCCGCACCGGCCCGGGCGCGCCCGGCGTCGACCGCGACATCCTCGAGGGTGTCGAGCACCGCCCGTTCCCGCTCGTCGAGCGAGACGACGTCGAGCCCGAGCGGCCCGGCGTCGCGTACGCGTGCCGCCACGTCCTCGACGGTCGTGGCGAGCCGGACCGGATCGACCACCCAGCGGCCGACCGTGGCAGGCACGCGCTCGCCCACCAGACGTTCGAGCTCCGCGGCGTCGACCCAACCGCGCTCGGCGACCACGCGCTGGATCGAGCGATCGGGACGGGCCCGCGAGGCCGGCAGGATCGGTTCGACGTCGAGCACTTCGCCGCCGCCGACCGTCTCCTTGCGACCGGACTCGCGCAGCACGAAGCGGTCGCCGGGCAGCAGCGGCACGGCCCATGGGAGGTGGATGCGCACCGCGCCCGCCTCACCGGGGCGTAGGGCCTCGCTCCCGAGGACCCGAACTTTGACGGCCAGCTCGCCCGAACCGAGGTAGGCGACGTAGGCCCCGCGCCTCGACACGTCGTGATCGAGGGTGCCGAGCACGCTGAGCTCGGCATCGAAGCGGTCGGTGAGGTGCCATTGGCCGGCGCGGACGAGCACGTCGCCTCGCTCGACGTCGCCGTAGCTCACCCCGGTGAGGTTCAGCGCCAAGCGATGGCCTGGACCCACCGAGCGCTCCTGGCGGTGGTGGGTCTGTAGCGCACGGATGCGCACGGTCCGCTGCTGGGGCAGGAGGACCAGCTCGTCGTCCACGGCGACCCGACCCCCGGTGAGGGTGCCCGTCACGACCGTCCCCGAGCCCTTGGCCGCGAACGCCCGATCGACCCACAGGCGGGGTCGGTCGTTGTCGGCGGATGTCGGCACCGAGGCGGTCAGCCGGTCGAGTTCGGCGAGCAGCTCGTCGATGCCGCGCCCCGTCGGCGCGTCGACCCCGACGACCGGGGCGTCCTCGAGGAACGTGCCGGCCACGTGCTCGGCCACGTCGAGCCGGGCCAGCTCCACGAGGTCGTCGTCGCCCAGACCCACCTTGGTGAGGGCCACCACGCCGTGCCGCAGCCCGAGCAGGTCGAGGATGCGCAAGTGCTCCTCGGATTGGGGTTTCCAACCCTCGGTGGCGGCGACGACGAACACGCACGCGTCGACTGCGCCGACACCCGCCAGCATGTTCTTGATGAAGCGCACGTGACCGGGCACGTCGACGAAGGCGATCTCGCGTCCCGACGGCAGGGAGAGGTGCGCGAAGCCGAGGTCGATCGTGAGGCCCCGGTCCTTCTCCTCGGCCCAGCGGTCGGGATCGGTGCCGGTCAGCGTCCGCACCAGCGTGGACTTGCCGTGGTCGACGTGGCCCGCGGTCGCGATGACGTGCATCGGCGGCCACCTTACCCCTGGGGCGCGGGGCGGGACCGCTCGGCCGGGACGGGTGAGCTCAGCCGAGTTGGCGGAGCGACGCCGCCACGTGGCCGTCGTCGGCGGGGTCGACCGTGCGCAGGTCGAGCAGGGTGGCCCCCGCCTCGACGCGGGCGATGATCGGCCGAGGAAGGGACCGCAGCGCGGCGGCGTGATCGCCCTGCACGGCCACCCCGGCCGAGGGGATCTCGACGCCCGGCAGGGTGCCTCCACCCGGCACGGCCGCCAGGTCGGTCGGCGCGCCTACGCCGAGCGAGCGAGCCCTGCCATGTAGGGCGGCGACATCGAGGCTCGCCATGCGCCAGAACGGGATGTCGGCTCCGCGCCGGTCGAGGTAGGCGAGCGCCAGGTCCTGGAGCGCGGCGAGGACCAACCCGCCCGGGCGCAAGGCCCGGGCCAGCGGATGTCGGCCGCAGGCGGCGACCAGATCGGCCCGCCCGGCGATGATCCCGGCCTGGGGGCCGCCGGCGAGCTTGTCGCCCGAGAACAGCACGAGATCCGCCCCCGAGGCCAGGGTCTGCCGGGCGGCCGGTTCGCCTGCCAGCCAGCCGGGCGGGCCGTCGCGCAGCCACGGGCAGGCGGCGTCGACGAGCCCCGATCCGATGTCGGCGACGACCGTCCGCCCGAGGCGCGCGAGCTCGGGGACCTCGACGGTCTCGGTGAACCCGACGATGCGGTAGTTCGACTGGTGGACCTTCAGGACCAGGGCCAGGCGGTCTCCGTGTGCCGCGATCGCCCGCTCGAAGTCGGCGAGGCGGGTGCGGTTGGTCGTGCCCACCTCGACGAGGTCGGCGCCGGACTGGGCCATCACGTCGGGGACCCGGAACCCGCCGCCGATCTCGACCAGTTCCGAGCGCGACACGGCGACGGCCCGCCCGGCGCCCAGCGCCGCGAGCGTCAAGAGCACCGCGCTCGCGCAGTTGTTCACCACCAGCGCGGCCTCGGCGCCGCAGGCGCGGGCCCACAGGGCGGCGACGTGATCCGAGCGGGAGCCCCGGCGGCCATCGCTCAGCCGGAACTCGAGGTTGGTGTAGGTGGCGTCCTGGTGGTGGGCGAGCGGTGCCCGACCCAGGTTCGTGTGCAGGAGCACGCCGGTGGCGTTGACGACCGGTTGGAGGAGCCGACGCTGCCAGGCCCGAGCCCGCGTCGCCGCCGAGGCCACGTCGCCGGCGGCGATCGCCTCGCGCGCCACCTCGACCAGCAGCGGGTGGGGCAGCCCGCTGCTGGCCAACTCGCGGGCCAGGCGGTCGACCGACGGCGGTCGCGGCGTCGCCGGGTGGGCCGCGGCGCTGGCGAGCGCGGCGCCGTCCGCTGCCTCGGGCGGGTCGTCGTTGGTGGGGTCGTCAGCTGCTTCGGCCGGCATCGGCGGGTCAGCCTACGAGGCGGCGCCGATGCAGGGCGGCGGCCCGGGTTACGCTCGGATTCCATGTTCGGGGTACTCGCCCTGCTGTTCATCCTGGTGCCGATCGCGGAGCTCGCGGTGATCGTGCAGATCGCGGGCGGGCTCGGGGTTCCCGCCACGCTGCTGTCGCTGCTCGTCGCGAGCATCGTCGGGGCGTGGCTCGTCAAGCGGCAGGGACTCGCGGCGCTCGGCCGGGTCCAGGCCGAACTGGCCGCCGGTCGGGTCCCGACGGCCGGCCTGGCCGACGGCATGATGATCCTGTTCGCTGGCGCGCTGCTGCTCACCCCAGGATTCCTCACCGACGCGGTCGGGCTCGCGCTGCTCCTGCCGCCCGTGCGGGCGTTGGCGCGAACCGTGCTGGCCCGCCGTTTCCAGCGCCGGGTCGTCCGCCTGGCCGATACCCCGCCCGGCGGCGGTTCGTTCACGGTGTTCGACCTTTCGGGCCGCGGGTTCCCCGGGCCGCCCTTCGGCGGCGCGGGCACCGGTCGCGGCGGGCGTGGCACGGTCATCGACGTCGACGGCGACGAGCTGCCGCCGCGGCGCAACCTGGACAGCCCAGGGCCCGACGTCTCCGACTGACGGCGACAGCCGGGCCGCAGAGGCCCAATGGGCGCGAGACTCCGCTCAGCTCGCGTTCGTCGTCGCCGCAGCGTCGGCCCGGTCGAGGGCGTCATCGAAGGCGGCGAGCAACCGGGCCGAGCAGCCGCTCATGTCGACCGGCGGCACGATCTCGTCGACGATGCGCGACGCCAGGGCGCGGAACACCTCGGCGGCCGGACCGACGCCCAGTGCGACGGGGGATCCGGTGTCCGAACCGGTGGAGACGGCCGCCTCGAGCGGGATGCGCGCGAGCAACTCGACGCCGATGTCCGACGCGAGGGCCTCGCCTCCGCCCGAGCCGAACACCTCGTGGCGGGTGCCGTCGGGGGCGACGAAAGCGGACATGTTCTCGACCACGCCGCACACGCGCAGGTAGCTCTTGCGCGCCATCGTGGCGGCGCGCGCCGCCACCTTCTGCGCGGCCAGCGCGGGGGTCGTCACGATCAGCAGCTCGGCCTGGGGCAGCATGCGGGCCAGGCCCATCTGGACGTCACCGGTGCCGGGAGGCATGTCGATGAGCAGATACTGCAGGTCGTCGGCCCAGCGGACATCTTCGAGGAAGTGCTGGACGGCGCGGTTGAGCATGAGGCCGCGCCACATCAGCGCGTCGTCCTCGTTCTCGACGAGGAAGCCCATCGACACCACGTCGAGGCGACCGCCCTTCGAGCCGACGTCGCGGCGGTGGGGGACGATCTTCTTCTCGCCGTGCACGCCTTGGAGGCGTCCCTCGACGCCGACCATGCGGGGCACGGAGAAGCCCCAGATGTCGGCGTCGAGCAGACCGACGCGAAAGCCCTGCTCGGCCAGCGCCGCGGCCAGGTTCACGGTGACCGAGGACTTGCCGACGCCGCCCTTGCCCGACGCCACGCAGATGACCCGGGTGGTGGGCGGCACGGCGGTCGCGGGCGCGTCCTCGCGGACGTTCCAGCGAGCGCGCGCCATCGCGGCGGCCTTCTCCTCCTGGGTCATCTCGGTCCACGAGATGCGCACCGCGGCGATGCCGGGCAGCGACGCGACGCGGGCGCGGACGTCGTTCTGGATCTGGGCGCGCAGCGGGCAGCCCGCCGTGGTGAGCGCGATCGTCACGACCGCGGTGCCGTCGGGTTCGATGACGGCCCCCTTGGCCATGCCGAGATCGACGATGTCGCTGCCGAGCTCGGGATCGATCACGCCCCGCAATACCGCCATGACGTCCTCGACGGTGGCGGGAGTGGGCGGCGTGGCCGTCTCTTCGGTCATGGCCCGAATTTTACCGGCTCGGCCCGTGTAATCTAGGGCCGTGGCCAACGACGACGGTGCCGGGACCGTGGCGGACGCAGACCACGTGGAGCCGAGCGGTCACCGGCTCGACGTGTTCAAGGCGCTCGGCGACAACACGCGCTACGCGATCTACCTCGAGCTGGCCCGCGCCCCCCGGCCCCTGTCCACCGCCGAGGTGGCGGCGTCGCTCGATCTGCACGTCAACACCGTGCGGCCCCACCTCGAGCGGATGCGTGACATCGGCCTGCTCGAGCTCAGCGTCGACGCTCGGGGCGACGTCGGCCGGCCCCAGCACCGCTACGCGCTGGCCGAGGATGCGCCGTCGCTGGGCCTCGAGCCGCCGGTCTTCCCGTTGGCGACCAGGCTCCTGCTGCGGGTCGCCGCTCAGGCCGGGGCGAGCCGCGAGGACGCGGTCGAGATCGGCCGCGAACAGGGCCGTCAGGACGGCAGCGCCGGTGCGGGCTCCCGCTCGGCCTGTGTCGACGCGGTGATGGCGCGGCTCGCAACGCTCGGGTTCGACCCGGCGCTGATCGAGTGGCCGCGACGCGACCGAGCGACGGTCGCGTTCGGCCACTGCCCCTTTCGCGACCTGGCCGAGTCGAACCCCGACCTCGTCTGCGGTCTGCACCAGGGGCTCATGGAGGGCTTCGTCGCACGCCACGGTGGCGGCACGGTCGCCGGGTTCCGCACGCTGGTCGACCGCGATCCGTGTGCGATGGACCTCGTCGGCATCGACGAAGCCGAGGTGGTCGCTCCGTGACCGCCCCAAGCGGTGGGGAATCGTCGCGTTCCCACCCCTGTTCCAATCGTCCACGGCACGGTACAGTCGCCGTGTTCGTTCACCCGTAGGAGGCGCTGACGTGATCACCCTTACCGAGCCCGCTTCGGCCAAGGTCAAGGAACTGCTCGAGGCCGAGGGCGTACCCGAGCTCGCTCTGCGTGTCGCGGTCCGGCCCGGCGGCTGCTCCGGCTACAGCTACGAGATGTTCTTCGATTCCGAGTTCGCCGACGACGACATCCGCAGCGACTTCGGTGCCGTCTCGGTCGTGGTCGACCCGATGAGCGCGCAGCTGCTCACCGGCGCCACACTCGACTACAAGGACGGCCTGCAGAGCTCCGGGTTCTCGATCAACAACCCGAACGCCTCGCGTACCTGCGGCTGCGGCCAGTCCTTCAGCTGACCTGGGCGCCCTCCTCCGACTCGCGTTCGAACCGATCGCCGCTTCGCCTCCCCGGCGGGGCGGCGATTCGCGTGCACGGCCATTCGGCCGCGCCCCCGCTGCGGCGGCGGCTGCCCGGCGCGGCCCGCTTCAGCCGCCG
>Ga0224505_10001829_pt1 | contig 13018 bp, 13 predicted proteins | sample SF_Jan12_sed_USG_FD_169102 | JGI IMG/M metagenome (GOLD analysis project Ga0224505, IMG submission 169102) | Sediment microbial communities from San Francisco Bay, California, United States - SF_Jan12_sed_USGS_4_1 | ecosystem: Environmental > Aquatic > Marine > Sediment | place: USA: California...
GCGCGGCGCGCAGCGCCCGGTACTTCGCGAACAACGCCTCGTTGTGTCCGAGCTCGGTCCAGAACTGCGTGAGCTTGGGCAGGTTCTCGTTGTACGCGGCGCGCAGCTCGGCGCTGTCGAGCACCGCATGCAGGTGCGACACCTGCCCCCAGGCGCGCCCCAGGCGCTCGGTCGCGTCTTCGAGCGGCGCGACGAACGCGTCCCATGCCGGCGGCGCCTGTTCGGCGCGCGCCACCGCGGCACGCGCTTCAACGAGCAGCAGGTCGAGGGCGGGCGTGACGTGCGCGGGACGGATGTCCGCATAGCGCGGCAATCCGGAAAACTCGAGCAGCGGGTTATCGGTCAGTCTGTCCAAGCGCAATCTCCGTGGCGCGTACCGTATTGGCGACCAGCATGGCGACGGTCATCGGCCCGACGCCGCCCGGCACCGGCGTCAGCCAGCCCGCAACCGGTGCGACCGCGGCCGCGTCGACATCGCCCACGAGCTTTCCGTCCGCGCTGCGGTGAATACCCACGTCGACCACGCAGGCTCCCGGTTTGACCATCTCTGCGCCGACGAGGCCTGGCGCGCCCGCCGCCGCGACCAGCACGTCGGCCTCGCGCGCCAGCGCGGCCAGACCTGCGGTCTTCGAATGGCAGATGGTGACGGTGGCGTCCTTTTGCAAGAGCAGCAGCGCGAGCGGCTTGCCGACGATGTTCGAGCGGCCGATGACCACCGCGCGCCGGCCCGCCAGCGGCACGCCCGCCTGCTCGAGCAGACGCATGACGCCCGCCGGCGTGCACGGCACGAAGCGCGGATTGCCGCGCAGCAGCAGGCCGAGGTTGTCGGCATGGAAACCGTCCACATCCTTTGCCGGCGACACCGCTGCGAGGACGCGCTCGGCGTTCACGCCCCGGGGCAGCGGCAGCTGCACGACGATGCCATGCACGCGCACATCGGCATTCAGCGCGGCGACGCGCCCGAGAATCGCCGCCTCGGACGCGTGCGCCGGCAGCGCGTGCGATTCCGAGCGCACGCCGATCTCCTCGCATGCGCGCACTTTGTTCCGCACATACACATGCGAGGCCGGATCGTCGCCGGCGATGATCGCCGCCAGGCCCGGGCGCGCGCCGCGCGCGACGAGCGCAGCCACCGCCGGCCTGAGCGCGTCACGCACCTGCGCAGCGAGCGCCTTGCCGTCGATGATCTTCGCTGCCATGTGTTGCATAATACGATGACCCTAAGCAAATTCCCGAAGGCCACGAGCTGGAGGAAACGATGTCCGCCGTTCCACAACAACCCGCCGCGAACGACAGCGACACGCTCGAAACCCAGGAATGGCTCGACGCGCTGGAGACGGTGCTCGAGCGCGAGGGGCCCGAGCGCGCGCATTTCCTGCTCGAGCGCCTGGTGCAGAAGGCGCGCACCAGCGGCGCCTACATCCCGTTCTCGGCGAACACGGCCTACCTCAACACCATTCCGCCGCATCTCGAGGAGCGCTCGCCCGGCGACGTGACGCTCGAGGAGCGCATCCGCTCCATCTGCCGCTGGAACGCGATGGTGATGGTGGTGCGCGCGAACAAGAGCGACGACGAGCTCGGCGGCCACATCGCGAGTTTCGCCTCGGTCGGCACGCTGTTCGGCACCGGCCAGCAGCATTTCTGGCACGCGCCGCACGAAGGCCACGGCGGCGACCTGGTGTATTTCCAGGGCCATTCCTCGCCCGGCGTGTACGCGCGCGGCCTGCTCGAGGGCCGGCTCACCGAGGCGCAGCTGAACAACTTCCGCCGCGAAGTCGACGGCAAGGGCGTGTCGTCCTATCCGCACCCCTGGCTGATGCCCGATTTCTGGCAATTCCCGACGGTGTCGATGGGCCTCGGGCCGATCCAGGCGATCTACATGGCGCGCTACCTCAAGTATCTGCACGCGCGTGGCTTCGCCGACACCGCGAACCGCAAGGTGTGGGTATTCTGCGGCGACGGCGAGATGGACGAGCCCGAGTCGCTGGGCGCCATCGGCATGGCGGCGCGCGAGAAGCTCGACAACCTCGTCTTCATCGTCAACTGCAACCTGCAGCGCCTCGACGGCCCGGTGCGCGGCAACGGCAAGATCATCCAGGAGCTCGAAGGCGATTTCCGCGGCGCCGGCTGGAACGTGATCAAGGTGATCTGGGGCTCGTACTGGGACCCGCTGTTCGCCCGCGACAACGAAGGCCGGCTGCTGCGCATCATGGAAGACACCGTCGACGGCGAGTACCAGAACTACAAGGCGAACGACGGCGCCTTCGTGCGCAAGCACTTCTTCGGCAAGGATCCGAAGGTGCTCGAGCTGGTGTCGCGCATGACCGACGAGGACATCTGGCGCCTGAACCGCGGCGGGCACGACCCGCACAAGATCTATGCCGCGTACGCCGCGGCCGTGAAGCACAAGGGCGAGCCCACGGTGATCCTCGCGAAGACCATCAAGGGCTACGGCCTGGGCAAGCAGGGCCAGGCGAAGAACCCGACGCACCAGCTGAAGAAGGTCGACACGGCGACGCTCAAGGAGATGCGCGACAGCTTCAACATCCCGATCCCGGACGACAAGCTCGACGAGTTGCCGTTCTACGTGCCGGCGCCGGATTCGCCGGAGATGCAGTACCTGCACGAGCGGCGCAAGGCGCTGGGCGGCTTCCTGCCGCAGCGGCGGCGCAAGGCCGACGACACGCCCGCGGTGCCGCCGCTGTCGGCGTTCGATGCGGTGGTCAAGGGCTCGGGTGAGGGCCGGGAGATCTCGACCACCATGGCGTTTGTGCGGCTGCTCACGGCGCTGGTGCGCGACAAGGAAATCGGAAAACGCATCGTGCCCATCGTCCCGGATGAAGCGCGCACCTTCGGCATGGAGGGCATGTTCCGGCAGCTCGGCATCTTCGCGCCCGAGGGGCAGAAGTACGAGCCCGTGGACCGCGACCAGGTCATGTACTACCGCGAGGACAAGGCGGGGCAGATCCTCGAGGAGGGCATCAACGAGGCCGGGGCGTTCTCCTCCTGGATCGCGGCGGCCACCGCCTACAGCCACTCCAACCAGGTCACGGTGCCCTTCTACATCTTCTACTCGATGTTCGGCATGCAGCGGATCGGCGACCTCGCCTGGGCGGCGGCGGACCAGCGCGCGCGCGGTTTTCTCCTCGGCGCCACGGCGGGCCGCACGACGCTGAACGGCGAAGGCCTGCAGCATGAGGACGGTCACTCGCACGTCCTGTCTTCCGTCATCCCGAACTGCGTGTCCTACGACCCGACCTACGGCTACGAGCTCGCGGTGATCGTGCATGACGGCCTGCGCCGCATGGTCGAGAAGCAGGAGGACGTGTTCTATTACCTCACGGTGATGAACGAGAATTACGAGCACCCGGCGATGCCGAAGGGCGCGGAGGAAGGCATCCTCAAGGGCATGTACCTGCTGCGCGAATCGAAGTCGAAGGCCAAGGCGCGCGTGCAGCTCATGGGCTCGGGCACCATCCTGCGGGAAGTCGAGGCGGCCGCCGGGCTGCTGGAGAAGGACTGGGGCGTGGCCGCAGACGTGTGGAGCGCGACCAGCTTCACCGAGCTCAGGCGCGATGGGCTCGCCGCAGAGCGCTGGAACCTGCTGCATCCCGACGGCAAGCTGCGCACGGCGTATGCGACGCAGATGCTCGCCGAGCGCCCGGCGGGTCCGGTGGTGGCGGCGAGCGATTACATCAAGACCTTCGCCGACCAGATCCGGCCGTTCGTGCCGAAGGAGCGCGTGTACCGCGTGCTGGGCACCGACGGCTTCGGGCGCTCCGATTCGCGCGAGAAGCTCAGGTATTTCTTCGAGGTGAACCGTCACTTCGTCGTCATCGCGGCGCTGCAGGCGCTCGTCGAGCAGGGCGAGGGCAAGGCGAAAGCGGTGGCGGACGCCATCAAGAAGTACGGCATTGACGCCGAGAAGCCGGATCCGACGACGGTATGAAGCAAGTCAACGTCCCGGACATCGGGGATTTCAAGGACGTCGAAGTGATCGAGGTCCTGGTGAAGGCCGGGGACACGATCGCCGCCGAGCAGTCGCTCATCACCGTCGAGTCGGACAAGGCGACGATGGAGATCCCGGCGCCGGGTGCGGGCGTGGTGAGGGAGGTGCGCATCAAAGTCGGCGACAAGGTGTCACAGGGCACGCCGATCCTCGTGCTCGATGAAGCGGATGCCGGCGCCACGGCAAAGGAGGCCCCGGCCCCGGCACCGGCGCCGGAGAAGGCGAAGGCCGCGCCGGCCTCAGAGTCCGCCAAGCCCGCGCCGGCGCCCGCGGCAGAGAGCGCCGGCCCGATGACGGTGAACGTGCCCGACATCGGCGACTTCAAGGATGTGGCGGTGATCGAGGTGCTGGTCAAGCCCGGCGACAGCGTGGCGCCCGAGCAATCGCTCATCACCGTGGAATCCGACAAGGCGACGATGGAGATCCCGTCGCCCGCTGCGGGCACGGTCAGGGAATTGAAGCTCAAGGTCGGTGACAAGGTGTCGCAGGGCTCGGCGATCCTGGTCATGGATGCAACGGGCGCCGCGCCCGTGTTGCCGGCACAGGCGAAACCGGCGGCCGAGCCCGCCGCGGCGTCCGAAGTCTCGGCCCCGCCGCGTCCGCCGGTGCCGAAGGAGCCGCTGGAGGCTTTGCACGCCAAGCCACACGCCAGCCCCTCGGTGCGCAAGTTCGCGCGCGAGCTGGGCGTGGATCTGACGCGCGTAACGGGCAGCGGGCCGAAGGGCCGCATCGCGCACACGGACGTGCAGGCGTTCGTGAAAAGCGCGCTGAGCGCGGTCCCGGCGGCGGCAGCGGCAGCCAAAGGCGGCGCGCTGCCGTTCAACCTGCCGGCCTGGCCGGAGGTCGACTTCGCGAAGTTCGGGCCCGTGGAAGCCAGGCCGCTCACGCGCCTGCAGAGACTTTCCGGCCCGAACCTGCACCGCAACTGGGTCTCCATTCCGCACGTCACGCAGTTCGACGAGGCGGACATCACCGACCTCGAGGCGTTCAGGAAGGCGAACACCGCAGAAACCGAGAAACAGGGATTCAAGCTCACCATGCTCGCTTTTCTGGTCAAGGCCTGCGTGACCGCGCTGCGCCAGCACCCGAACCTGAACGCGAGCCTGGATCGCGGCGGCGAGAGCCTGATCCTGAAGAAGTACTACAACATCGGCGTGGCGGTGGATACGCCGGACGGGCTCGTGGTGCCGGTGGTGCGCGATGCCGACCGCAAAGGCGTGTTCGACGTGGCGCGCGAACTGGGCGAAATCTCGAAGCTCGCGCGCGACAAGAAGCTCAAGCCCGGCGACATGCAGGGCGGCACATTCTCGATTTCCAGCCTCGGCGGCATCGGCGGCTCGGCGTTCACGCCGATCATCAACGCGCCCGAGGTCGCGATCCTCGGTGTCTCGCGCTCGGTGCTGCGGCCGGTGTGGAACGGCAAGGAGTTTGCGCCGCGCCTCATGCTGCCGCTGTCGCTCTCCTACGACCATCGCATCATCGACGGCGCGGCGGCGGCGCGCTTCACGACCTACCTCGCGAGCGTGCTCGCCGACATCCGGCGCTCGCTGCTGTAGATGGCCGATCTCGACTGCGACGTCGTGGTGCTCGGCGCGGGACCCGGCGGCTACTCCGCCGCCTTTCGCGCCGCCGACCTCGGCCTGACGACCGTGCTGGTGGAGCGCTACCCGACGCTGGGCGGCGTCTGCCTGAACGTCGGCTGCATCCCGTCGAAGGCGCTGCTGCATACCGCGGCAGTCATGGACGCGGCACGAGCGCTCGGCGCCCACGGCATCAGCTTCGGCGAGCCGAAGATCGACCTCGACAAGCTGCGCGCGTTCAAGGAAAAGGTGGTGGGCAAGCTCACCGGCGGCCTCGCGGCGATGGCGAAGATGCGCAAGGTCGCGGTGGTGCAAGGCGTGGGCATGTTCGCGGGCGCTAACCAGCTTGCGGTGGGCGGCAAGGACAAGGGCACGGTGCGCTTCAAGAGCGCGATCATCGCGGCGGGCTCGCAGTCGGCGAAGCTGCCATTCCTCCCCGAAGATCCGCGCATCGTCGATTCCACCGGCGCGCTCGAGCTGAAAGGTGCGGCGGACAAGCTGCTGATCATCGGCGGCGGCATCATCGGCCTGGAGATGGGCACGGTGTACTCCACGCTCGGCGCGCGCCTCGACGTGGTCGAGATGATGGACGGGCTGATGCTGGGCGCGGACCGCGACCTGGTCGCCGTGTGGCAGAAATTCAACGCCAAGCGCTTCGACAGAGTGATGCTGAAGTCGAAGACTACCAAGGCCGAGGCGACCAAGGCCGGGATCCGCGTGTCCTTCGAGGGCCAGGACGCGCAGACCTACGACCTGGTGCTGGTGTCCGTGGGCCGGGTGCCGAACGGCAAGAAGATCGGCGCGGACAAGGCCGGCGTCAAGGTCGACGAGCGCGGCTTCATCCCGACGGACTCGCAGATGCGCACCAACGTGCCGCACATCTACGCCATCGGCGACATTGCCGGCAATCCCATGCTCGCGCACAAGGCGGTGCACGAGGCGCACGTCGCGGCCGAAGCCGCCGCCGGCAGGAAGTCGCACTTCGATGCGCGCGTGGTGCCGTCGGTCGCCTATACCGACCCCGAGATCGCTTGGGTCGGCCTCACCGAGGAGGAAGCGAAGAAAGCGGGAACCAGGATCGGCGTGGCGAAGTTCCCGTGGTCGGCTTCGGGCCGCGCCATTGCCAACGCGCGCGACGAAGGCTTCACCAAGCTGATCTTCGATGCGGATTCGCACCGCCTCCTCGGCGGCGGCATCGTCGGCACGGGCGCAGGCGACCTGATCAGCGAGCTGGCGCTTGCCGTGGAGATGGGCGCCGACGCCACCGATATCGGCAAGACCATCCACCCGCATCCGACGGTGTCGGAGTCGATCGGCATGGCGGCGGAGCTGTTCGAAGGCGTGTGCACCGACCTGCCGCCGCAGAGGAAGAAGTAGCGGGCGTACTGTCTGTCGGCTGACCGCCGTTGCTATTGCGAATGCACCCGCACGCGCGGCTCGGCCTTGAGCCACGTCGTGCGCTTGGCGATGCGCAGGTCGTAGTCCGCCTGCAGGCCCAGCCAGACTTCCGGGGAAACCCCGAAATACTTGCCCAGCCTCAGCGCGGTATCCGCCGTGATCGAGCGCTTGCCGTTGACGATGTCGCTGACGCGGTTCGGCGGCACCGAAATCTCGCGGGCGAGCGCGTTGATGCTGACGCCCAGCGGCTTCATGAATTCTTCGTGCAGTACTTCGCCGGGCGGGATCGGTTCGAGCAGTTTGGCGGCCATGGGAAGCGCCTCCTATGCGTGGTAATCGACGATGTCGACGTCGTAAGCGTGTCCATCCAGCCAGCGGAAGCAGATACGCCACTGGTCGTTGATGCGTATGCTGTGCTGCCCCTTGCGGTCGCCCTTCAACGCCTCGAGGCGATTTCCGGGCGGCACCAGCAAATCCTGCAGGCTGCGGGCCTGGCCCAAGTACAGCAGCTTGCGCCGCGCCGGCCTCTCGATCGCCCGGAAGCGGGCCACCGGCTGATCGCCGAAGAGCGCCGCCGCCTCCGCCGAACGGAAGGACTTGATCACCTGGCGAGGGTATTACGCGATGCGTAATACGTCAAGGAGCGCCAGCCCCATGCTAGGCTGCGGACAGATGACGCAGGACGAGCTGAAGAAGCTGGTGGCGCAGGCGGCCCTGAAGCACGTGGTCGAGGACGCGATCGTCGGCGTCGGCTCGGGCTCCACGGTGAACTTCTTCATCGACGCGCTCGCCGGCATGAAGGGCCGCATTGAGGGCGCGGTAGCGGCCTCCGAGGCGAGCGCCGCGCGCCTGAAGAAGCACGGCATCCGCGTTTTCGACCTGAATTCGGTGGACGAGCTGCCGGTGTACGTGGACGGCGCCGACGAAGTGAACGAGCACCTCTACATGGTGAAGGGCGGCGGCGGCGCGCTGACGCGCGAGAAGATCACCGCTGCCGTGGCGAAGACCTTCGTATGCATCTGCGACGCCTCCAAGCTGGTCGGCGTCCTCGGCAAGTTCCCGCTGCCGGTGGAAGTGATCCCGATGGCGCGCAGCCACGTGGGGCGCGAGCTGCTCAGGCTGGGCGGCCGGCCCGAGTTGCGCGAAGGCTTCAAGACCGACAACGGCAATCTGGTCATCGATTGCCGCGGTCTGACGATCATGGATCCGCCGCGCCTGGAAGCGGACCTCAACAACATCGCCGGCGTAGTCACGAACGGCCTCTTCGCGCGGCGGCCGGCCGACCTGCTGCTGCTGGCGGAGGCGGGTGGGGTGCGCACGCTTCGCGCCGGACGGGCGTAACATCCCGGTCATATCAACATGACAGGCTGAGCGGCGATGAACGAGCATACCTCCAAGCAATTCGACGCCGAGCTGGAAAGCGTGCGCTCGCGCGTGCTGCAGATGGGCGGGCTGGTGGAGGAGCAGATCATCCGCGCCATGGAGGCCCTGGCCGCCGGCGACATGGCGCAGATCGACAAGGTGATCGCCGACGACCACCGCGTCAACGCCATGGAGGTCGAGCTCGACGAGCTGTGCAGCCACATCATCGCGCGCCGCCAGCCGGCCGCCGTCGACCTGCGCCTCCTGATCACCGTCATCAAGACCATCACCGACCTGGAGCGCATCGGCGACGAGGCGGAAAAGATCGGGCGCATGGCGAAGCTCATCCACACCGCCGGTCGCCAGCACATGCCGCGCATGGACCTGTCGCCGGTGGCCGAGCGGGCGCTGTCGATGCTGCGCCAGTCGCTCGACGCGTTTGCGCGCCTCGACGTATCGGAGGCGATGCGCGTGGTGAAGCTGGACCATGAGGTGGACGACGCCTTTCGCGCCATCATGCGCCAGTTGATCACCTTCATGATGGAGGATCCGCGCACCATCACGCGCTCGCTCGAGATCCTGTTCATCGCCAAGGCCATCGAGCGCATCGGCGACCACTCGAAGAACATGGCCGAGTACGTGATCTACATGGTCAAGGGGCGCGACGTGCGCCACACCGCGATCGAAGAGGTGGAGAAGGAAATCCTGCAGTAAATGGGGACAGACCTCATTTTCCTCGCTTGCGCCTGGTGCGCAGCTGGGAAAATGAGGTCTGTCCCCATTTACTTGGTCGGCGGCACGTACCCCGAAGCGGTGTCGGCGCCTTCGCCGAAGAAGTGCTTCTCCATCTGCTCGGCCAGGTACTTGCGCGCCTTGATGTCGGCGAGATTGAGCCGGTTCTCGTTCACCAGCATGGTCTGGTGCTTAAGCCACTGCGCCCAGGCTTCCTTCGACACGTTCTCGAAGATGCGCTTGCCGAGCTCGCCCGGGTAGGGCGGGAAATCGAGGCCGTCGGCCTCGCGGCCGAGCTTGATGCATTTCACCGTTCTTGTCATGACGTGGAAGGTCCGATCTAGATCCGCTTGAGGAACACCTTGGAGCCGCGCTTCCAATTATAGAGCGCCTGGCGCTCGCCGGGCAGCGCCGCAGGGTCCGCGGCCTTGAAGCCCTGCGCGAGAAACCAGTGTGCCGCGCGCGTGGTGAGCGCGAACAGGCGCCGCACTTTCATCGTGCGCGCGCGCGCCTGGCACGCCTGCAGCAGACGCTCGCCATGGCCCGTATCGCGCGCATCCGGCGCCACCGCCAGGCAGGCGAGCTCGGCGCTCTTTTCCGGCAGCGGATAGATCGCCGCGCAGCCGAGGATCGTGCCGTCGTGCTCGAGCACGACAAAGTTGGCGATTTCGCGCTCCAGGCGCTCGCGGCCGCGCTTCACCAGCGTGCCGTCGGCCTCCAGCGGCTCGATCAGGCCGAGGATGCTGCCGACGTCCTCGATGCGCGCCTCGCGCAGACGCTGCAGGGGCTCGGCGGTGATCATGGTGCCGACGCCCGAGTGCGTGAACAGCTCGAGCAGCGTCGCCCCGGCCGTGCGCCGCGAGATCAGGTGCGCGCGCCTCACGCCCGCGGCGAGCGCGGCCAGCGCGTGGCGCAGCGCGCCCGCCGCCTGCACGCCGAGGTCGGACTTCTTCTTCAGCAGCACTTCGGCTTCGCGCGCCGTCATCTCGCCGATCACCGTGCCCTTGCGATCCGCGGGCAGGCGATCGACGAACAGCAGCAGCTTGTCCGCGCCGAGGGCGGCGGCGACGTTCTGGGCCACGTCCTCCCACGACAGGTTGAAGACCTCTCCCGTGGGCGAGTAGCCGATGTGCGGCACCAGCACCACTTCGCCCGCCTCCAGGCGCCGAGCGATGGCGATCGCGTCGACCTTGCGCACGAGGCCGGTGAACTGGTAGTCGATGCCGTCGAGCACGCCGATCGGCTGCGCGGCGATGTAGTTGCCCGAGGCGACGCGGATCTCGGCGCCGGCCATCGGCGAGCTGGGCAGGCCCTGCGAAAGCAGCGCCTCGATCTCCACGCGCAGCGCGCCCGTCGCGTGCTTCACGGCGGTCAGCGCCTGCGCGTCGGTGACGCGCAGGCCCCTGGCGTAGCGCGAGCGCAGCCCTTTCGCCTTCATTTCCGCCTCGATCTGCGGGCGCGCGCCGTGCACCAGCACCAGGCGGATGTCGAGCGCGGCGAGCAGGTTCACGTCCTGGATGAACTGCGCGAAACGCGCGCGCTCGGTGATCAGCTCGCCGCCGAAGCCGATGACGAAGGTGCGCCCGCCGAAGGCGTGCAGGTAGGGCGCCGTCTGGCGGAGCCAGCGGACGAACTCTTCGGGCTTGACGGGCGCGGTCATGGGCTCGCGCGCGATTCTAAGGCAAGGCTCAGAAATCGCCCGCGAGGGCGTTGAGCGCGGCCAGCGCCGCGATGGCGGCGGTTTCGGTGCGCAGCACCCGCGGCCCGAGCCGCACCGGCACGAAGCCGGCCTCCACCAGCATCGCTTCCTCCTCCGCGATGAAGCCCGCTTCGGGTCCCGAGGCGAGCGTGGCGGCGCCGTCGAGCCGCGCGGCGGCCTCGCGCAGCCCGAGCTGCGCCGGCGGCGAGAGCAGCAGGCGCATGCCGCCGGCAGTGGGCACGCGGCAGTACTCGGCGAGCGCCAGCACCGGCAGCACTTCGGGGATGCGGTTGCGGCCGCACTGCTCGCACGCGGCGATCGCCACGCGCCGCCAGTGCGCGCGCTTCAGCTCCGCGCGCTCGCCGCTGATGCGCCCGGTCGAGCGCGCGCCGAGCACCGGCTGCAGCGCGGCAACGCCGAGCTCGGTCGCCTTCTGCACGGTGAAATCCATCTTCTCGCCCGCGGACACGCCCTGCACCAGGGTTACGGCGAGTGGCGATTCGCGCTCCAGCGGCAGGTGCTGGAGCACATCGACCGTGACGCGCAGGCGGTCCATGGCTGCGATGCGTCCCGCGTACTCGCCGCCGCGGCCGTTGAACAGGACCACCTCGTCCCCGAGCCGCAGGCGCAGCACATGCACGGCATGATGTGCCGCATCCTCGGGCAGGAGCGAAACGCCCCCCGCGCGCAGCGCGGCCTCAGTGTGAAAGCGCGCTACGCGCGCGGTCTTTTCATGCATACTCGGATTCTGCATGAAGCACTCCTGGCACGCGACCACGCGCGATGCGGCGGCGGTCCCGGTACCGCAGGGCCGGCGTTCGGCGGAGATCCTGCGCAACGGCAGCCTGGAAGTGCGCTGGTACGCGCCGCGCGGCTCGGACCCGCAGACGCCGCATGACCGCGACGAGCTCTACGTCGTGGCGAGCGGCCGCGCCGACTTCGTGCGCGGCGCCGAGCGCGTGGCGGTCGCTGCGGGCGACCTCCTGTTCGTGCCGGCGGGCATGGCGCACCGCTTCGAAGCGCTGAGCGCGGACTTCGCCACCTGGGTCATGTTCTACGGGCCCCTGGGCGGCGAGCGCGACAATCCTTTCGCCGCGCGCTAGAGCACCGGCAGGCACACGTTGGTGCCCTCGAGCGGCGCGACGCGCACCTCGACGCCGTACACCTGGCGCAGGTTGTCCGCGGTGATCACTTCCGCGGGCGTGCCTTGGCGCAGCGCGCCGCCGCGCGCGAGCAGCAACACGCGGCTTGCGGCGAGAAACGCCTGGCTCGGGTCGTGCGAGGAGAACACCACCGCGTAGCCCTCTGCGGCGAGGCGCCGGATCTCGCGCAGCACGCGCACCTGGTTGCCGAAGTCGAGGCTCGCGGTGGGCTCGTCGAGCACCAGCGCGCGCGCGCCTTGCGCCAGCGCGCGCGCGATCATGGTGAGCTGGCGCTCACCGCCCGAGAGCTCGGTGACCACGCGCTCGGCGAGCTCGCCGATGCCGAGCGCTGCGATCGCGCGCTCGGCGGCTTCGCGGTCGGTCGCGCCGGGCGCGGCGAAGAGGCCAACGTGCGCCGTGCGCCCCATCAGCACCACGTCGCGCACCGTGAACGCGAACTGCGCCACGTGCCCCTGCGGCACGTAGCCCACGCGGCGCGCGACCTCGCTGCGTGCGAGCGCCTCGAGCGGCTGCCCCTCCAGGCGCACCTCGCCGGCTTGCGCCGCGAGCAGGCCGAGGAGCGTCCGAAACAGCGTCGTCTTGCCGCCGCCGTTCGGCCCAAGCACGCACAGCACCTCGCCGGCGCCGAGCTCGAGCTCCAGATCGCGGCCTACCGGGCGCCCCGGATAGCCGTAGCCGAGCTGGCGCGCTTCCACCCTCATTGCCATGCGCGCCTCGCGGTGACGAAGAGCCACAAGAAGAACGGCGTGCCGATGAGCGCGGTGAGCACGCCGGGCGGAATCTCGATCGGCGCCACCGTGCGAGCAAGCGTGTCCACGGCGAGGAGGAACGCGGCGCCGAGCACCATGGACAGCGGCAGCAGGCGCGAGAATTCGGGGCCGATCAGCATGCGCGCGGCGTGCGGGATCAGCAGCCCGACCCAGCCAATGATGCCGGAGATGGCCACCGCCGCCGCGGTCATCAGCGTCGCCGCGCACACCACCGCGATGCGCAGGCGCGCCACCGGCACGCCGAGCGCGCGCGCCTCGTCGTCGGAGAGCGAAAGCAGGTTCATGCGCCAGCGCAGCAGATACAG
>Ga0224505_10001830_pt1 | contig 13018 bp, 15 predicted proteins | sample SF_Jan12_sed_USG_FD_169102 | JGI IMG/M metagenome (GOLD analysis project Ga0224505, IMG submission 169102) | Sediment microbial communities from San Francisco Bay, California, United States - SF_Jan12_sed_USGS_4_1 | ecosystem: Environmental > Aquatic > Marine > Sediment | place: USA: California...
TGCCACGTGTCCCCCCGAGCCTCGGGAGGGGGGGTGCAAACCCCCTGCATATGGGCCATGAGTAGATCAGCCCACATCGTCGATGCCAGGCCCTACCGCAAGGATCATGCATGATCATGCAGACAACGAACGCCGAGGCCGCAAAGTCGGGTGACCGGAAGCTGGCGCTGCAGGTGTTGCGGGACACGCTCGCCGAACAACTCGACACCACATCGGCCTCGATCCACGCCCAGCTCGCGGCGCAATACCGGGCAACGCTCGCCGAGCTCGCCGAACTGGACGCCGCACTGTCACCGGGGGAGGAGTCGGAACTTGACCGCATCCGCCGTGAACGTGAGACTGGGAGCAGAGCTACCGCAGCTCGTTCACGTTCCGCCTGACATCTACAGCCGGGAGCGAGGCGAGGATGCCATCGCCCTGGCGAACGCCTACATGTTCGACGCTCCCGAGTGTCTGTCGCCGTCGCAGGAGCTCCGCCTCCTCAACGGACTGGCAACCCGCCGGAATGGCACGTGGGCCGCATCACGCGTGGCCGACTTCGGGGGCCGCCAGGGCGCAGGCAAGACCGGCACGATCATCGCCCGCATTCTCGCCGGGGTGTTCCTGTTCGGCGAGAAGCTGATCATCTACACAGCACACGAGTATCCCACGGCCAACGAGGTGTTCATCAGGCTCGGCGAGATTCTGGGCGGCTGGGATGACCTGTCGGTGATGGTCGAGCACGAACGTCGGGCGCATGGCGACCAAGGGTTCGAGTTGAAAGACCGCAAGCGCGCCATCGACTGCCGGATACTGATCAAGACACGAACCGGCAAATCTGGACGTGGTTTCGCCAAGGCCGATCTGATCATCTACGACGAGGCGCAGCACCTGCTACCCGAGCACGTGGCTGGCTCTGGCCCGGCGAAGTTGGCGCACCCCAATCCGCAATCGTGGTATGCCGGATCAGGTGGGCACGCCCAGTCGTCGAAAGCATGGGAGCTGCGTCGCGCCGCCATTCTGGGCACCGGTGGACGGCTGTCGTACTCGGAACACACGGCGCAGACCGTCCAGGTGCTGCCCGATGGACGGATCGTCCTGTCTGACCCCGACCCTGAGGACCGCGACGCGTGGGCGATGGCGAATCCCGGGCTGGGGCGCTGGGTTACCGAAGAAGGCATGGAGGACATGCGCGCCGAGCTCGGGCACCTATTCCTTCGGGAGGGCCTGTGCTGCTGGGACCCGGAGCCTGGCGCGTCGGCGACCTCCATGATCCCGCACTGGGCGCTGCTCGCCGACCCTGACAGCGTCATCGCCTCGAACCAGTCGTGGGCGATCGCCGTCTCCCCGATCGACCAAGGCCCACAGTGGGCATCGATCGGCAAGGCGGGCCGCACCGCCGACGGCCGGCTTCACGTCGAGTTCGTCGACCACCGCGCCGGCACGGCGTGGATCGTGCCTCGCTGCGTCGAGCTCTACGGTTTGAAGCCGATCCCGCTGCGGGTTCACAAGACCGGCCCCGAGGGCGCGCTGATCAAGTCGCTTCGGGAGGCCGGCGTCGAGGTCGTCGAAGTGTCGACGACCGACGTGACGCAGGCGACCGGTGATCTGATCGGCCTGGCGAACGCCGACCCGCCCGGCCTCGTCCACACCGGTCTGCAGCCGTCGCTCGACAAGTCGATCAGGGGCGCCGTGTTGCGTTCGTCGTCCGATGGTGCTGCGGTCTGGTCGCAGCGTTCGAGCTCGGTGGAGATTTCGCCGCTGGTTGCCGTGACGGTGGCGGCCGGCGGTGTTGCTGCGGCCGGCGAGTTCGGTGGCGACTATTTCGTGGACCTGAACGACCTGGCACTGGACGACGACGAGGAGTGGACATGATCGCATCGTGGTTACAGTTGCTCGGGTTGGGTGCGATCGTGGTCGGCGCAAGCCTCGAGTTCGGTGTATCCGGCGGTATCGCCGGCGCCGGTGTTGCCGCCGTGTACTTCGGGCTGGCCATGGAGCGTGACTGATGCTGACAGCTTTGTTCCCGCGCCCTCAAGCCTCGATCAACACGTCGACGTGGGGCGCGTGGCCCGGCGACGACGATGCGACCACCGCCGCCCGCCAAGTGAACCGCAACGAGGCGTTGCAGTTGATGGCGGTGTACGGGTGCGTGCGCCTGATTTCCGACAGCATCTCGACGATGCCGGTCGACGTGTACCGCTCGACAGGCGACGACGATCGGCGTGTCGAGGTGACACCCCCGGAATGGTTGGCGATGCCGACCCCGGACCTCGAGTTCGAGTCGTGGTGTTCGCAGGTGACGTCATCGCTGCTGCTTCACGGCAACGCGTTCTTGGCGGTGATGCGCGGTCGCGCCGACCGCATCGTGTCGGTGACGCCGCTGGACCCGTTGAAGGTGCAGGTCGAACGGGTGAACGGACGCAAGGCGTACCGGGTCGACGGGCAGACGTTCAACGGTGAGATCGTTCACGTCAAGGGGATGATGCTGCCGGGATCCGACGAGGGCCTGTCGCCGATCGAGTACGCCCGGCGCACGATCGGGCTCGGGCTGTCGGCGATCGATTACGGCGCCAACTTCTTCGACCGCGACGGGAACATGCCCGGCGTGATCGAGCTGCCCGGCGCGGCGCAACCCGAAACGCTGCTCAACATCGCGAAACAGTGGCGCCGGCAGCGGACCCGCTCGAATCGTGGCTTGCCGGGCGTGCTGCAGTCCGGGGCGACATGGAAACCGACCGGCGTCAACCCCGAGCAGGCGCAGTTCTTGGCGACCCGGCAGTGGTCGGCCGCCGAGATCGCCGCCCAGGTATTCCTCGTCGACCCGTCCGATCTCGGCATCCCAGTCGCCGGCACCTCGCTGACATATGCGAACCTGCAGGACCGCAACACCCGACGGCTACAGGTGACGTTGCTGCCGTGGATCGTGCGCATCGAACGGGCGATGTCATCACTGCTCGCCGCACAACAGACAGCGAAGTTCAACGTCGACGGGTTGCTACGTGCCGATCAGCGTGCCCGCTTCGAGGCGTACAAGATCGGGATCGATTCCCAGTTCATGTTGCCGAACGAGGCCCGAGACTTCGAGGATTGGGCACCTTTGCCCACGCAAGGAGCGATGTAAATGGACATGTCGAAACTGCACGACCGGCTCCGGGCGAAGCTGCCCGACAAGATCGGCGACCTGCGCGCCCTCGCACGCGACCACGCCCCCGAGGCTGTGCGCCAACGCGAGGCCGGCTACAGCATCACGAACCTGGCCGACGAATCGGTCGTGCGGATCTACGACGAAATCTGGTGGCTCGGCGTCAACGCCATCGACCTCGTCGCCGAGCTCGACACGATCACGTCACCGAAGATCCGGGTCGAGATCAACTCGCCCGGCGGCGACGTGTTCGACGGGATTGCGATCTACAACGCACTGCGGAACCATCCGGCGCACGTCACCACCCGCGTCGACGGGATCGCCGCCTCGATCGCCTCGGTGATCGCCCAAGCCGGCGACCATCGCATCATGCAGCCCGCCGCCCAGATGATGATTCATAACGCGTGGGGCATGACGGTCGGCGACACGAAGGACCACGGCGACATGTCCGCACTGCTCGAGCAGCAAGACGCTGTGATCGCCGGCATCTATGCCGCCCGATCCGGTGGCGACGTTGCCCACTTCCGTGACCTGATGAACGCAGAGTCATGGCTGACCGCCGACACGGCGGTCGGTGAAGGCTTGGCCGACGTGATCGTCGACCCGGCACCGAAGCCCAACCCTGACGCCTCGCAGCGTCGGACGTTGCACGATGAACTCGCCGACACGATGGACGTCGTATCGGCGGCGATTGCGAGTGCGGAACGGGTGGTCGCCCTCCGCGCCGATGCAGGCAAGGACGTATCGAACCGGAATCACGAAAGCCTGGTCGGGCTACGTGACGAACTGGCGCGACTCGACAACCTGCTGAACACACCACCCGCACCAGCGGACGACGCCTGGACGCAAGACGAACTCGACGCCATGCGTCGCCGTCTCGACATCCTCGCCACGGCCCGCTGACCCTCCCCACGAAAGAAGCACCACATGTCCGATATCAAATCACGGGTCCAGGCCATCAACGAGGCCCGCGCCCACGCCATCGCCGAGCAGCGAACCGTGCTCGACGCCATCACGCCCGGCGAGGCCCGTTCCGCCGAAGTGATCGAACAGCTCGCCCGCCAGGATGCGGCGATCTCCGAGTACGACGCACAGGTCCGCGACCTCGTCGCCCGTGAACAACGGGAGATCGAGAACGCCCAGCTGCGCGAGAACTCGCACCAGCTGTTCGGCCAGGCCGCCACCGAGCGCCACGAGAAGCGGACGCAAGACGTCCTGCGGGACTGGCTCAGCCAGCCGTCGTCCAGCCGTGGTGAACTCACCGTCGACGTGCAGAACGCCGCCCGTGAACGCCAGATGCTCCGCTCCGGCGCATCGGCCGACGAGATCCGCAACGCCCTGACCTGGGACACCGGGTCGATGGCCTCCGCGGTTCCCACGACGATGGCCCGTTCGCTGTACGAGTACCTCGAGGCGTCGATCGCCGCGTTCCGCATCGGTGCCACGCAGGTGGCGACCGGTTCGGGCGAGAACATCGACTTCCCGAAGCTCGGTGCGCACGCCATCGCCACGCAGGTCGCAGGTCAGGGCACCACCCTCGCCGGCACCGACCCGTCGGCGCTCAAGCTCACCCTCGGCGCCAAGAAGTACGGCCAGCTCGTCATCGTCGCCAACGAGGTGCTCTCCGACACCGTGTTCGATGTCGGCTCGTTCCTCGGTCGTGACATCGGCCGTGCGATCGGTCGCCTCGCCGATACCGACCTCATGTTGGGCACCGGCGGGATCACCGGCGGCATGATGTCGTCGGCGATCACCGGCGCAGCGGGCACCGTCTCCACGGGCGGCACCGTCACCAACCTCTACACCGCAGTCAACGGCTTCATCTCCGCCGTCTACGGTGTCGCCGACGAGTACCGCCAGCGCGGTGCCTGGCTGATGCGTGATGCCACGGCCGGCGAGCTCCGCAAGGTGCGCGATGGTGCCGGTGGCACCGTCGGCGCATTCCTGTGGCAGCCGTCGTTGACGAACGGCCTCATCGACGGAGAGCCGGACAGGTTCCTCGGTTACCCCGTTTACACCGATCCCAACGTCGCCTCGTTGGCGTCGAACGCCCGCATCGCAGCGTTCGGCGATTTCTCGTCGTACTACCTGCGGACCGTCGGCAACGTGATGATCGATTCGTCGAGTGAGCGTTACTTCGACACCGATCAGACCGGGTTCCGTGGCAAGTGGCGGCTCGACGGTGGCTACATCGACACCACCGCGGTCGTGCTGGTCAAGAACAGCGTCTGACCCTCAGATCCCCGGCAGGGGTCCGGACGGGCGGCATCTTCGGGTGCCGCCCGTCCACTTGCCGGGATACAACACCCACCCAACTACCCCTGCCGGGAGACAAACGTGAAGTTCCTCATCCATTCCAACGGGCCGACGATCGGCACCGGGTACGGCGTGCAAACCAGGCATCTCGCCGACCTGCTCGCCGACGCCGGCCACGACGTCGCCATCTCGGTCACCTACGGCCATCAAGGCCCGATCGGTGCCTGGAAGTCGCCGTCAGGTCATGAGATTCGGCTCTACCCGTCCGGGTACGAGACGAACTCGCCCGACGTGATTATCGGTCATGCCGAGCACTGGTTCGAGGGCGACCCCGAGGCCGGATGGATCATCTTGCTGCTCGACACCTGGTGCTTCGCCCGCCCGTTGCTGATGGACACGCTGAGAGGCTTCCAGGTTGCCACGTGGTGCCCGATCGACCACTTCCCGGTACCACGGGACGTTCTGACGTTTCTGCAGCGCTCAGAGGCGTTGCCGATCGCCATGTCGAAATACGGCGCCGCCGAGATCACCCGGGCCGGACTCGACCCGATCTACATCCCGCTGACCGTCGACACGACCACCTACCAGCCGACGTTCGATTACGAGGTGAACGGCAATCGGGTGAACGCCCGTCAACTGTTCGACCTGCCGCTCGAGGCGTTCGTGGTCGGCATGGTCGCCATGAACAAAGGCTGGGCGCGCGACCGCAAAGGATTCAACGAGGCGTTTCGGGCGTTCTCGCTGTTCCATCACGACCACCCCAACGCCGTGCTGTTCCTCCACACAGAGAAATACGGGGTGGCCGAGGGGATCGACCTCACCGAACTCGCCGCCCACTGCGGCATCCCGCCCCACGCCGTCGTCTACACCGACCAGTACGCCTACCGGATCGGCCTGCCACCCGAAATGATGGCTGCCGCTTACACGGCGATGGATGTGCTGCTCGCCCCGTCGCATGGCGAAGGGTTCGGCGTGCCGCTGATCGAAGCGCAGGCGTGCGGCACTCCGGTGATCGCATCCGACTTCTCGGCCCAGCCCGAGCTCGTCGGCGCCGGCTGGACGGTTTCCGGGCAGCTCGAATGGGACCCGGCCCAGCACGCCAGCTACATGTGCCCGTACACGCTCGACGTGCTTGCCAAACTCGAAGAAGCCTTCCACGCCGACCTCGACGCGATGCAAGCTGACGCCATCGCATTCGCCGCCGACTACGACACCCGCAAAGTGTTCGCCGAGATGTGGGTGCCGTTCCTGGCGACCCTCGAGCCGACGCCGCCGGTCGAGAAACCGAAGATGGAACGTGTCGACGTGATCGTGCCGCTGATGCGACCCGACAACATGGACCGCCTGATGATGTCGATCGGGCGCGACGATCGGGTCAAGGTGCTCGCCGTCCACGACGGGCTCGACGTGTCGGGCTGGCCGGTCGAATCGATCAACACCCGACAGGATCACACGACCTACTCAGAGAAGGTCAACACCGCATTCAAGCATTCGACCGCCGACTTCGTGCTCGTCGTCGGCGACGATGTCGAGTTCACCGACGGCTGGTTCGAGGCGGCGCTGGACTGCTCGACCCGATACGACGTGATCGGTACCAACGACTCCGAACCGGGACGCACTCGCAACCCGAACGTTGCCGCCGGCCGGCATGCCGACCACTTCTTCATCCGTCGCAGCTACATCGACGACGAGGGATCATCGCTCGACGGACCCGGCGTTCCGATGCCGACCGCTTACCGGCACTGGTTCACCGACCGTGAAGTCATCGAACTCGCCCGTGCTCGTGGGGTATTCGGGTTCGCCGAAGAATGCCGGATCATCCACCATCATCCCGCCTACGACGGCGACGAGGTGACACGACGCGCCGACCCGGTCTACATGACAGCGATCGAAGCATCCGACGAGGACCAGGCGACCTGGCTGTCCCGGGCGCCGTTGATCGAAGGTCACCGGGTGACACGGGCTCGGCGATGAACCGCTCGCTGATCATCGACGCATTCCCGTTCCACGACGAACTCGACATCCTCGAAATGCGTCTCGTCGAACTGTACGACGCCGTCGACTGGTTCGTACTCGTCGAAGCCGACGTGACGCACCAGGACCGCCCGAAGCCGTACCACTACCTCGACCACGCCGACCGGTTCACACCCTGGGCCGACAAGATCATCGCCGTGCAGGCCACAGGGCTACCGACGGTCACAGACCACCCCGACCCCTGGGCGCGAGAACTCGCCCAACGCGAACACATTGCCACCGGCCTGGAAGCGATCGGCGTCACCGACCGCGACATCGTGATGCAATCCGACGTCGACGAGATCCCCCGAGCACTACAGGCCCGCAACGTTCGACCACACCAGAAGGTGCTGGTGTTCGGGCAGCGCGGCCACTTCTGGGCGATCGACTGGCTGTATCCGAAACCCTGGCCCGGTACGACCGCCGCAACGGTCGCCACCATCAAACGACTCGGGTCGACTCCCTTCGGGACGATGCGAACCCTGCGCACACAGGCCGATTGCCCGCCGCACATGATCGACGCCGGCTGGCACTTCTCGTGGCTAGGTGGACCAGAGCGGGCGATGCACAAGGTCAATTCGTTCTGCCACCCCGAGGTCGAAGCCGAGATCCGAGGATCGATCAGCAACGGCAACTTCTACTGGCGGGAAGGCTTCCACGTCGATGGGTTGCGCATGGCGCCGGTCGACGTGGACGACGAATGGCCGAAATGGATACGGGACGGCAACGCCCCGGCATCGTGGTACCGGCCTCGGGTCGAGGTGTCGGCATGATCGTGTTGAACCCGAACCGGTCGAACTGCCGACCCTACCTCGAGCGGCTACTGCCCGCCTATCTTGACTATGTCGAGAACGTGTCACACCCCGCACATGCGCTGTCAGTCGAAACCGGGGCGCTGATGTGGTGGGTGTGCGACCAGATCCACGCCGAGTCGGTTTGCGATCTCGGGTCGGGTTTCTCGTCGTTCGTTCTCGCCGCCTACGCCGCAATGTCGGGCGCCAACGTGACGTCAGTCGACACCGACCCGGAATGGCTCGACAAGACGCAAGGGTTTCTCACCGACGTCGAAGCTCCGACCGACGGCCTGATGCTGCTGGACGAATGGCAGTCAGGCACCGACACGTTCGATTTCGTTCTGAACGACCTGGCCGGCGGCGAGCTCCGCGAATCAACATACGGGGCCACCCTCGACCGGCTGAACCCCGGCGGTGTCGCCATCTTCGACGATGCACAATCGACATCGCACCGATTGGCGATGTGTGTTGCCGCTGGTGAACGCGACCTGCACATGGTGGACGTGTGGGGCGCGACGTTGGACCCGATCGGACGATTCGCCGTGATGGTGATGGCATGAGTACCACGACACTCGAACAGGAATACCAACGGCTGTGCATCACGCCATCGGACATTCACGAACACCTCCCCACGTTCGTCGAGCTCGCCGGCCGCCTACAGGCCCGCCACGTGATCGAACTGGGCACCCGCACCGGAGTATCGACGATCGCCTGGCTGTGGGCGCTCAACGCAAATGGCGGGCATCTCACATCCATCGACATCGACGAACGCCCCGACATCGGCGAGCATGACCACTGGACGTTCATCCAAGGCGATGATCTCGACCCGGCGATCGTGTCGGCGCTCGAACCGGCCGACATCGTGTTCATCGACACCAGTCACCTGTACGACCAGACGGTCAAAGAACTCAACGTGTACCGATGGCTCGTCAAGCCTGGCGGCGTCATCGTGCTGCACGACACCGAACTGCCGCAACCCGAAGGGGCGCCACCCCGCCCCCGCTACCCGGTCAAGACGGCGATCACCGAGTTCTGCGAGGCCAACGGGTTCGACTGGATGAACCATCCGAACTGCTGGGGCCTGGGCATCGTACGATTGTGAGGAAACCATGAGCATCACCAACGGTTACGCCCCGATCGAAGCCATCGCCGCAGCGTTCTCGATCAACGACCCGCTCGACAACCCCGACCTCGAAGCCGCCGTCGAAACGGCGTCACGCCAAATCGACGCCCACTGCGGGCGAGGCCGCAAGTTCTGGCAGGACTCCACCGTCGTCACCCGCGTCTACTTCCCGAACGACGCCAGAACCCTCACCGTCGACGACATCTCGACCCTGACCGGGCTCGTCGTCAAAGTCGACGACGACGACGACGGCACGTTCGAGACGACGCTGACGATCAACACCGACTTCATCGTGTTGCCGGTCAACGCCGCCGCCGAACATCCCGTGCAGCCGTGGACGCAGATCCGGCTACTTGACGGAGCGCTCACCGGCTGGTCAAGTCTCTCGTCGGGTCGCCCGTACGTGCAGGTCACTGCCAAGTTCGGATGGTCGGCGATCCCGACCGCCGTGAAGCGTGCCTGCCTGATTCAAGCCCGCAACGTGTTCAAGGCGCAAGACGCCACGTTCGGAGACGTGCCGGCGATCGATCCGACCGCACGCGCCCAGCTCGAGCCGTTCGTACGATACGACGAGATCAACGATGGCTGACCCGTCCATCAACGACGTCTGCGACGCTCTCGCTCAGGCCATCACCGCCGGCACCGGTCTGCGGGCGTTGGGATACATCGATGACCAGGTCAATCCGCCGATGGTGATGGTGTACACGATGCCCTTCGACCCGAGGTTGACGACCGGCGGATCGCCAGAACGCAGCGTGCAGATGGGCGCCCGTGTGTTCGTGCGTTCCATCAACGCCCGGTCGGCGCAAGTCGACCTGCGCGGATACATGGAACAATCCGGCTACGGGTCGATCCGGGCTGCGATCGAAGACGACACGAACTGGTCGGTCACCGTCGACTATGCCGAAGTGACGCAGATCGGCCAGCCGTTCGAGTACGAAACCGCCAATGAGATGTATTGGGCCGTCGACTTCTCCGTCGATGTCGTCTGGTGAGAAAGAGGTAAGACGATGGCATTCCGCAACGCCCAACAGGCGCGCATCTATGTCGGCTCGTTCGCGGCATCGTGTTACGCCCGCACCGTGTCGCTCGAGGACAGCATCGACATGCTCGACGTGACGGTGATCTGCTCTACCGCCAAGGCGTACATTCCCGGCACCGAGGGTTCGGGCTCGTTCTCGATCGCCGGCCCGCTCGACTCCGACGGCGCGGCGACCGGGCAGTGGGCGACGCTGACCGCCCAGAAGGCTGCCACGACGCCGACGCCGATCACCTACATGCCGCTCGGCACCGATGGCGCTGTGTGGCTGGTCGACGGCGTCCACACGAACTTCGACACGTCGGCATCGGTTGGCAACACGATCGACTGGTCAATGGCGTCGACCACGACCGGCGTGCTCGACATGAACGCCACCGTCCTGTCGAACAACGAAGCGGTGACGACGACGACCAACGGGTCGTCGATCGACGGCACCGCGGCGACGACGAACGGTGCCGTGTTCCATCTTCACGTCACGGCGTTCTCTGGGCTCACCTCCGACACGATCACCATCGAGGATTCGTCCACCGGTTCGAGTGGCTGGGCGACGATCGCCACGTTCACGGCAGCGACCGCCCTCACCTCGCAACGGGTCGCCATCACGGGCACCGTGAAGCGTTACGTTCGCATCGTCGACACCATCGTCGGCACCGGGTCGATCACCCGGCACATTTCGATGGCCCGCCGATAAACCAAGATCCCCCGACCCTCAACCCGTAATCCCCAGGAGGAAACGACATGGCGTTCAAGCCAGGTAAGGGCGCATTCCTTGCGCTCGACAATGTGGCGGGTTCACCCGTCGACGTGTCGGCTTACGCCGACAGCATCAGCCTCGATCAACCGGTGGACACGCTCGACGTGACCGTGTTCGGGAACAACGCCAAGGCGATGATTCCTGGCCTCACCGACGGCGGGCAGCTCCAGTTGTCCGGCCCGCTCGATGTCGCCCTCGGGACGTTCGTCGCGGCGCTCAAGAGCGCCCAGTCGGCCGGCTCGGCGAGTATGTCGATCCTGTTCGGCCCGGCCGGTTCCGTGTCGGGACTGACGAAGCAATCGGCAGAGGCATACGTCTCGTCGTACAGCGTCAGCGTCGGCGTCGGCGGCAGGACCGAATACAGCGCCTCGCTGCAGATCACGGGCGCCGTCACCAACGCCACCTGGTGAACTGAGCGATGCCGACGTTTCGCTCGTTCGAGGCGTTCAACGCCGAGCTCCAGAAGCTCGAGCGCGACCTCGACCGGGAGACACGCGGCCGGATCGCCCGGGACATGGCCGAGAAGGCCCAGTCGATCGCCGAACGGGCAGCGTCGAGCGACCTCGGTGGTGACCCGAAGTTCTCGGGCTGGGCGCCGACGCTCGACACGCAGGTCAAGCAGACCAAGGACGGCGCGATCCTGATGCCGACCCGCACGTCGGCCGGACCCTGGACGGTGGCCGAGTTCGGCCGCAACCAGGGCGGCACGTCGTCGTTCCTGGGACCCGGCATCAACCGCTCGACCGGGCTGACGGCCCGCACGAAGTCGGGCGGTCTGCGCAAGGTGCGAGCGTTCAAGTCGAGACGATGGAACGGCCGCACACAGGGCAAGGGAACGGCATCTGATGCCACGGCGACGATGGAGCGGGAGCTCCCGAAGATCGCCGAGCGTGAGGTGCGTAAGGTCACACTCAAGCATTTCGACGTACGCTGATCGGAGGCGGTGAACTTGGCGAACCGCATTTCGACGCTGATCGACTTCGACACCCGTGGCGGCGTCAGGTCGATCTCACAGCTTCGCTCAGAGATCAAGAGCACCGACGGCGCTTTCGCCAAGATGAAGGTCGGCGCCAAGGGGATGGGCGACACCCTCAAGGCGAACGTCGGACCCGCAGCGATCGCCGCCGGTGCATCCCTGGTGGCGTTCGGCGTCAAGGCGGTCGGCTCGTTCACCGATGCGGCGATCGCCGCCGGCAACTTCGCCGACTCGACGGGGACATCGGTCGAGCAGGCATCGCAGTGGCTGTCGGTTGCCGACGACCTCGGGCTGTCGGGCGACACGCTCCAAAAGTCGTTCCTGAAGATGAACAAGACGATCGGCGATGGTGGCCCGATCGTCGAGAAGTACGGCCTGTCGCTGCAGACGACCGCCGACGGCGCGGCCGACGTGAACGGCACGATGCTCAAGGCCATCGAAGTCATCGGCGGCATCAAGGACCCGACCGAACGGGCGACTGCCGCCCAGGAGGTCTTCGGCCGGTCGTACGCCGAGGTCGCCGAAATCGTGCTCGGCAACGCCGACGACATCCGGGCCGGGCTCGAATCCACCTCTGACGCCCAGATCATCGACGAAGCCGAACTCCAGAAGGCCCGCGAGTACCGGGCGGCAATGGATCAGCTGAACGATGTCTTCACCGACATCACGATGACGGTCGGCTCGGCGCTGACGCCGGCACTCACTGACACCGCCGAGCAGTTGACCGAGATCAACTCGCTCGCCCATCAACTCAACGACCTGCCGGGCGGCGACAAGCTGTTCGACTTCATCAACCCCGGCAAGATCATGGATTCGCTCGACTTCGTCACGAAGCTGGGGGCGCCGTTCCGGTTCCTGACCGACCCGGTGATCGAGGGCGGATTCAAGCGGCTCGGCAGTGCGCTCGGGTTCGCAGGCGACAAGGGCGACGAGTTCACG
>Ga0224505_10001833_pt1 | contig 13006 bp, 11 predicted proteins | sample SF_Jan12_sed_USG_FD_169102 | JGI IMG/M metagenome (GOLD analysis project Ga0224505, IMG submission 169102) | Sediment microbial communities from San Francisco Bay, California, United States - SF_Jan12_sed_USGS_4_1 | ecosystem: Environmental > Aquatic > Marine > Sediment | place: USA: California...
GCGTCTGGGCAACCTCGAGGCCCAGCGCGACTGGGGTTTCGCCAAGGACTACGTCGAAGGCATGTGGCGCATGCTCCAGCAGGACACACCGGAAGACTTCGTGCTGTGCACGGGCGAGACCCACACGGTGCGGGAGTTCTGCGACATCGCCTTCGATCGGGTGGGCCTCGACTACCACGACCATGTCGTCATCGACGAGGCCTTCTTCCGGCCCGCCGAGGTCGACCTACTGGTCGGCGACCACTCCAAGGCCACCGCAGACCTGGGATGGACGCCCGACACGTCGTTCGAGCAGCTGGTGCATCTGATGGTGGACGCCGACCTCGCCCTGCTCAGCGGCGACCTCGATCCCCTCTCCCACCCCCACTGAGCGACGGGGCGACCATGATCGTCACGCTGGCCGGTGGGGTCGGCGCGGCCCGCATGTTGGCCGGGCTCCAGTTGGCCTTCCCACCGGGGGAGCTCGCCGCCATCGTCAACACGGCGGACGACCTGACCCTGCACGGCCTGCACATCAGTCCCGACCTCGACACCGTGGTGTACACCCTGGCCGGAGCCATCAACCCCGAGACCGGTTGGGGCCTGGCCGGAGAGACCTGGCAGGCCATGGACAGCCTGGCCCGCTACCGCGGCATCACCTGGTTCAACCTGGGTGACCGGGACCTCGGCACGCACCTGTACCGAACGCAGCGACTCGGTGAGGACGCACCGCTCCACCAGATCTGCGACGAGATCGCTCGGGCGTGGGGCCTGGAGCTGACGATCATGCCCATGACCGACGACGAGGTGCGGACCAGGGTCACCGTGGCCGGCGAGGGCGAGATCGGCTTCCAGGAGTACTTCGTCGAACGGGCGCACTCGGTGCCCGTGGAGTCGGTCCGTTTCGCCGGCGCCGACCGGGCCACACCGGCACCCGGCGTCCTCGACGCCATCGCGTCGGCCGCCGCGATCGTGATCGCCCCCTCCAACCCCGTGGTGTCGATCGGCCCCATCCTGGCCGTCCCCGGCGTGCGGGAGGCGCTGGGTCGCCGGCGGGCACAGGTGGCGGCCGTTTCGCCCATCATCGGTGGCCGCGCGCTGAAGGGACCGGCCGACCGCCTTCTCGAGGAGCTGGGACACGAATCCTCGGTGGTCGGCGTGGCCCGGCTCTATGCGGATGTGGCCGCCACACTGGTGATCGACTCGATCGACGCCGAACGAGCCGACGAGATCACCGCAACCGGGATGACACCGGTGGTCACCGACACCGTCATGTCCAGCCCCGAGATCGCCGCTGCGCTGGCCCGGACCGTGGTCGGCGCGACCGGGGCCTGACCGCGGCGCCCACTCCGGTCACCAGGCGTCGTCCTCGGCGTAGCCGAGATCGATGAGGAGATCACCGGCCAGCTCCTTGAGCTCGCGCTTGTGCTCGTCGGTGAACAGCTCCTGCCACTTGCCCGTACTGCCACCCGATCGGGCATGGGGCGGGCGTTGCTCGACCGGTCGGGCGTTGATGGACTCGAGACTGCGCCGAGCCGCCACCTCGCGGCCACTGTCCACGATCTCGTCGGTCAGCCCGTACCAACGGAGGATCCGCTCGAAGCCGTCGGCCGGCGCGGCCATGAGGTCCTCGAAGCGGATCTCGAGGAACCGCTCGTCGGTGAAATCCCAGCGACGCAGGGAGGCGGCCAGGCCCAGCCCGACCCGCCGGATCTCGATGCCGATCCCCCGCTCGGGGTCGACCCGATTGAGCAGCTCCTTGTAGCTGGGTTGGTCGCCGGCGACATCCTCACACCCGAGCCGCTGCACCTGCGGGGAGGACATCGGCCGGCTGGCCCACTCCTCGCGGGTCCACTGGTGGTACCGGTACCCGGAGATCACCACGTCACGCAGATCACGCACCATGTGAGACCCCCGGAACGGCGGCAGCGAATCGACCGCGATGCGACTGTTGTTCTGGAAGAACACGTCGACGTCGGCGTCGAGGTCGGCCTGCGAGCCGTTGAGCAGACCCAGATCGTGTCGCTGACACAACTCGCGCAGCACCGTGTGGATGTAGACGGTGCCCATCTTGTGGTGCGAACCGTGGACCAACAGCACGGGTTGGGTGCCGGGCGCGAAGTGGGCGGCGCGGGGATGAGTGGGCTCCGGCGGCATGTCGCCCCGAGGGTACCGGCCGCCGGAGTGCTCGGCGAAGCGGTGTCGCGGTCCGGCGCGACTCGCGGCTCCGCGGTGCCGGGGCCAACGCGAACGCTGCTAGACACGGCCGCATGGACACGCTCGAGATCTTCGGCGTCGCGGGCCTGCCCGAGATCGGCCCCGGTGACGACCTGGCCGGACTGATCGTCGACGCCTGTGCGCTGCGCCAGCGGGACGTGGTCGTGGTGACCCAGAAGATCGTGTCGAAGGCCGAGGACCGCCTCGAGGCCATCGATCCATCGGACCCCCTCGGTCACAAGCCGCTGGTGGAGCGGGAATCGGTGCGGGTGCTGCGCCGGCGGGGGGAGCTGATCATCAGTGAGACCGAGCACGGCTTCGTGTGTGCCAATGCCGGCATCGACCTGTCCAACGTCGAGAAGGGATACGCCGCGCTGCTTCCCGTCGACAGCGACCGGTCGGCCCGGCGCATCCGCGACGGCATCCGAGGGCGCGCCGGTGTCGAGGTGGCGGTGATCGTGTCCGACACCTTCGGCCGCCCCTGGCGCCGGGGCGTCACCGACGTGGCCATCGGCTGCGCCGGCATCCGACCCATCCTCGATCTGCGGGGCGCACCCGACGCACTGGGGCGCGAGATGCAGGTCACCGAGGTGGCCGTGGTGGATGAGCTGGCCGCGGCCGCCGAGCTGGTGATGGGCAAGGCCAGTGGTCTGCCGGTCGGTGTCATCCGAGGGGTCGATCCGGGCTGGTTCGGACCCGGTTCGGTGGCCGAGGACCTGGTGCGGGCGCCGGCCGACGATCTGTTCCGCTGACGATCAGTCCGGTCGGCGGGACCAGTCGATGACGGCTTGGACGCCGGTCTGGAGGTCGACCTGCGGGCTCCAGTCCAGCTGTTCGCGCGCCCTGCTGCTGTCCAGGGCCGAGCGGTCGAGCTCGCCGGGCCGGGCCGCAGCGAGTACGGGGTCGGGCGGGCCACCGGCGGCCGCGGCCATCGCCCGATACAGGGTGTTGACCGAGGTCTCCACACCGGTGCCGATGTTCATGACCCCCGAGCCCCGGTCACCGGCACGCACGAAGGCATCGGCCACGTCGGTGACGTACACGAAGTCGCGGGTCTGCTCACCGGTTCCGAACACCGTGCAGGGCTCACCGGCCAGCAGCCGGCCGGCGAAGATCGCCACCACCCCGGCCTCTCCGTGCGGATCCTGACGGGGACCGAACACATTGGCCAACGCCAGGGCTGCGTAGTCCTGGCCATGGAGCCGCTGGTAGCAGTCGAGGTAGTCGATGCCCGTCATCTTGGAGACCCCGTATGGCGAACCGGGATTACGTTCCTGGGTCTCGCGCAGTGGCAGGGCCGAGGCGTCCGGCTCGCCGTAGAGCGTGCCGCCACTGGCCGCGAACACCACCTTGGCCGCACCCGCCTGACGGGCACCCTCGAGCACTCGGATCGTGCCCAGGACGTTGATGGCCGCATCCAGTGCCGGATCGGCGACCGAGACCCGCACATCGGCTTGCGCGGCCAGGTGAAAGACCACGTCGGGCTGGTGGTTGGCAATGACCCCGGTGGTGCGCTCGTCGCGGATGTCGCACACCTCCAGCCGGAGACGGTCGCCGGCCGCGGCCCGGGCGGCGTCGAGGTTGCTTTCCTGGCCCGATGACAGATCGTCGACAACCAGGACATCGTCGCCTCGGTCGACCAACCGGTCGGCCAGCGTCGATCCGATGAACCCGGCGCCGCCGGTGATGACCGCCTTCACGAGAACCCCCTGTGGATCACGGTGTGGTTGCGGGAACACGCGCGTCGCGCAGGACCGTACCCGGAGCGACCCGTTCTCTGACCCCGACGATGCTGAAATCGTGGACGTTCGCTCCGTCACCGACCTCGGCGTGAGGGGCGATGATGCTGTCGGCGACGGTGGCGTTGCGGCCCACCTTGGCGCCCTGGCCGATGACCGAGCGGCGCACCTGGGCGCCGGCATCGAGCACGGCGTCGGCGCCGATCACCGACGATTCGACGGTTGCCGAGGCGTCGCAGCGCGCATCGGCGGCGATGGCGGGAAGCACCTCGGCCCGGCGGCCGTCGATCAGATCGAGCTGCACCTGGATGTAGGTGGCTGCCGTGCCCGCGTCCACCCAGTAGGCATCGGACTGCAACGCGAAGAGCGTGCCGTCGGCGACGAGCGCGGGGAATGTCTCGCGCTCGATCGAGACCCGCCGATCAGGGTCGATGCGATCGAGCACCGACGGCTCGAGCACGTACGTGCCGGCGTTGATCCACTTGGTGGGCGCCTCGTCGGCCGGCGGCTTCTCGATGAACCCCAGCACGCGCCCGTGGTCGTCGGTGGGAACGACGCCGTAGCGCGACGGGTCCTCGACCGGTGTGAGCGCGATCGATGCCTCGGCGCCGGATCGATCGTGGAAGGCGATCAGCTCGGTGAGGTCGAGATCGGTGAAGACATCACCGTTCACGGCGACGAATCGCTCCTCGATGCCGGCCTCGGCCGCGGCGAAGCGAATGGCTCCGGCCGTGTCGAGCGGCTCGGGTTCGACCGCGTACACCAGCGAAACGCCGGCGCACTCGCCGTCGGGGTAGGCATCGATGAACGCATCGGGCTGAAAGCCCAGGGCGAGGACGGCCTCGGTGATGCCGTGACGACGCAGACCGGCCAAGACGTGCTCGATCATGGGTCGGTCCACGACCGGGAGCATCTGCTTGGGGACGGCGGTGGTGAGGGGACGCAGCCGCGTCCCGAACCCGCCCACCAACACCACGGCCCTCATGCGGCGCTCTCCTGCTACCCAGCGGTGGTGCTCGGCGCGGGATCGCCGTCGCCGGCCACGGTTGTGCTCGGCGCGGGATCGCCGTCGCCGGCCACGGTGGTGCTGGGCGCGGGATCGCCGTCGCCGGCCACGGTGGTGCTGGGCGTGGGATCGCTGTCGGTCCCGGTGTCACCCGAGAGGTCGACATTGCCCTCACCGTCACCGAGGTCGGTGACCGGCCCCTCGCTGAGCAGCGACGGCGAGGCCTCGGCGACCTCGGCGGCCGTGGGGGGTGGCGGGATGTCGGCGCCGATGGGGGCCAGCGCGATGGTGAAGGCCTCGCCGTCCTGCTCGAAGCTCACCAGGCTCAGATCTTCGGTGACGACCTCGGGATCGCTCTCGACGTCGGCCGCGTCGGGCCAGCGAGCGATCTGCCACACGGCGGGTTCACCATCGCACTCGGTGCCCTCCGCCGTGAGCTCGGTACCGTCGGGCAGGACCATCAACCCCTCGTCGAGACTCACGAACATGGCTTCGAAGAACACATCGAGGAGGGCGTCCTCGCCCGTGACCCGCGAGCCGAACGGATGGATGTGGATGAGACCGTCCTGGTGGGAGTGGATGCCGTCGGGATCGAACTCGCTGTCGAAGGGTGGCAGGAACTCCCCGTCGGTGCACGTGTAGACGCCGTACGCGCTGTGCCAGTGGTCGGTGAGCGACGGCGCGTCGGATTCGCGTTGGGTGCGGGCCCAGGCGACCAGCAACACCCCCAGGATGACCACCGCGGCGATGGCGATGGGGAACCCGAGCTCGCGCCGTTCGGACGGTCCGGTGGACTGACCGGCCCGGGCGGCCCGGGCGACCTTCTTGGACGAGCTGGCTTTACCCATAGCCCACCACGCTACCCGCCACCGGGGCCGATGAGTCGCCGCCCGGGGGGCCGCGCCTACCGGCTGGTGAGCGCCTCGAACAGCGCGCCGTAGCGGGCCCCGATGGCCCGTGGGGTCGACCACGATTCGATCCAGCGCCGGCCCGTGGCCCCCATCTCGCGGGCCCGGGCGGGATCGTCCACCAGCTCGGTGATGGCGGTGATGAACGCGGCGTCGTCGCCGGGGCCAACCGCCAGGCCGGCGGGGATCTCGGCCAGTACCCGATCCAATTCGCTACCCGTGTCGACGCTGACCACCACCGGCCGCCCGGCAGACAGATTCGCGTAGAACTTCGACGGCACGCTGCATCGGGTGAGGCCCGACCGCAGCGGTACCAGCTGGATGTCGGACGCGGCCAGGACCTCGGGCATGCGGGCCGACTCCTGGAAGGGCACCAGGTGCAGGTTCGTGAGCTCGGCCGCGAGGCGGGCGAAGTGCTCGCGACGAGCGCCGTCGCCCACCACCACGAATCGGACATCGGGTCGGTGAGCGAAGGCCCGCGCCGCAGCGGCAATGGACTCGAGTGGTTGGCTGAAGCCCAGGTTGCCGGCGTACATCACCACGGTCTCGTCGGTGAGCCCCAGCTCGGACCGAAACGAGTTGTGCCGGGGGCCCGGGCGAATCCAGTCGTGATCGACGAAATTGGGGATCACCGACACCCGCGACGCATCGCCGTCGTCCAGCCCGGCCACCACCGTGTCGCGCATGTCGTCGGAGAGCACGGTGACGGCGTCGGCCCGCCGGTAGATGAAGCGCTCCATCGCCTCGAAGAAGGCGATGGCGCGCCGGTTGGTCAGCATGCCGAGCTCGACGGTCACCTGCGGGAAGATGTCCTGCACGTTGAACACGAAGGGCACCCGCCGCCGCCGCGCCGCCACCCAGCCGGCCAGTCCCAACGTGAGCGGTGGCGACATGGCGAACACCACATCGGGCCGCCAGCGCTCGGCCACCGCATGCAGGGTGGTGAGCCCCGTGAAGCCGGCGAAGCCCACGGCGCGATGGGCCAGTGACGCCTTGGGGACCGGGAAGGGATGGACCCGCGTGACCCGTCCCCAGGCCGTCTCCTGCTGTCGGACCCATTTGCCGCGCCAGTCCGGCTCCACATCGTTGGACCGGTAGAACGGCAACGACGTGATCACGTGCAGTTCGTGCCCTTCAGCGGCCAGGCCTTCGACGATGCCAGTCATCATCCGCCCGGTGGCCGCGATGTCGGGGGCGAAGTGGGGGCTGATGACCTGGATGCGCACGACGAGGTCCTAGGAGGCCGAGCGGCGCTGCTCGGGGTCGACGAGGGCCAGGCGGTAGGCCCCTTCCAGTCGCTCACCGCTGCGGGCCCGGGCGAATCGAGCGGCCTGATTGCGGCCGGCGGCCGCCGCGTCCTCCCGCGGTGGCCGACCGTCGAGTCGATCGATCAACGCCGACGCCCACGCATCGACGTCTCCTGGCGGGAGCAGTATCCCGGCTCCACCCACCACCTCGGGAACCGCCGTGGCGTCGGCGGCGATGACCGGACAGCCCAGCGCCATGGCCTCCAGGACCGGGATACCGAAACCCTCGAATCGGGAGGGGAACACCAGGGCCTCGGCCCGCGAGATCACCAGATCGAGCACCGACCGTTCGATTCGACCCAGCCGCACCACCCGATCGGACAGGTTCAGCTCGGCGACCAGTTGGTCGACGTCGCCGTCGGCTGCGCCCGCCGCGCCGGTGAGCACCAACCGCACGGGGCGCCCGGAGGCCGCAACCTGCGCCACGGCCCGCAGCACCGTGGCATGGTCCTTGTGGGGGTGGGTGACCGCTGGATACACGACATAGGGCTCGGCCCGCCCCAACAGATCGGCCACCGCGTCGCCCAGCATCGGATCACCGACTGCGGGGAGCCGGGGCACCTCGTAGCCAGCAGACACCGCCACCACCCGTTCAGGGGGCAGGTCGTAGCGCTCGATGAGCTGGCCGCGGACGTACTCGCTGGGGGCGATGACCACTCGCGCCGAGGCGACCGATCGGGGAATGGCGTACCGCAGATAGCGGGCCTTCACCGGCCCGAAGTGCTCGGGGTACACCAGCGGTTGCAGATCGTGCACCGTCACCAGCGTGGGCGCCCGGCGAACCGCCGGGGACCGACCGCCCACGTGGTGCATGACCGACACACCGTGGCGGCGGGCCTGGTAGGCCAGCCAGCTGTTCTCGGCCGCGATGCGGGTGGGCCGACTCCCACCGCCGATCCCGACCGTCGCCACGGGGATGCGGGCACAGATCTCGGGATGGGCCGCGCGGAAGGACTCGAGGGCGAACACCACGAAATCCAGGTCGGCCGGCTCACGGTCGAGCACCGCTTCGAGCGTGCGAACCGCGTACTCCTCGGATCCGCCCACGACCCCGGGGACCATCCACACCAGGTTGACGCCGATGCGGTCGGTCACGGGAGCGCCACCGCCCGCCGATAGACATCCACCGTCTCCGCCGCCGAGCGTTCCCAGGTGTAGGTCGCAGCGACGGCGGCCCCGGCGCAACCCCAGCGTCCATCCGGGTCGGGATCGGTCAGGACCTCGTGCAGTGCACCAGCCACCGACGTCGGGTCGGCGGGATCGACCAGGAGGCCGCCTCCGCCGACGAGCTCCTCGGTGGCGGTGCCCGCACCGGTGACCACCGCGGTACCCCGGGCCATGGCCTCGAGCACGGGCAGTCCGAAGCCCTCGAGCAGGCTCGGGTAGCAGAACACCGTGGCCGCGCCGTACAACGCGTGCAGGTCGGACTCGGGAACGAAACCGACCGGATGGACCTCGACCCCGGCGGGCGGTTCGAGGGCCCGCCCCCATCCCGCGGGCCCCACCAGTGCCAACGGCACCGGATCCGGTAGCTGGGCCATGGCCCGGAGCAGCGTGTCCAGGTTCTTGCGCGGCTCCCGGGTGCCGACGAAGAGCACGAACCGGTCCGGGAGGGCATAGCGACGCCGGATGTCGGCCACCTGGTCGTCGGTCACCGGATCGGCGCGCACCCCGTGGGCCACCTTCACCGTGCGGTCGGGATCGAATCCGTGGCCGAGGCAATCATCGACCGTGGCCTGCGATGGACACACCACGAGATCGGCGCGACGGCGGGCGGTGTCGATGGCCGCCCGCAGGAACAGCCGGCCGTTGGCGGTGAAGAAGTCGGGATGATGGAGCACGGCCAGATCGTGCACCGTCACGACCAACGGCTCGGACGAACGCGGCGGCGTGGCACCGCCCGTGCCGTGCACGATGTCGACCGGTCCGGTGGCCCGGTGCACCGGCGGCCAACCGGCACGATGCCACATCTCGTACAGCACCCGTCGCGGCAGGCGGATGTGCTCGACCACCATCGGGGGGCGGAACGCGGTTTCGGGCGGGTGGCGATGATGGGCGGCCACGCCCACCAGCTCCACGTCGCCCCGGCGCACGATGGCCCGCGCCAGCTCGAGCGCGGCGGTGGCCGTGCCCCCCGGCACCCGGTGCCAGCACTGCTCCATCGTGTAGGCGACGCGCAGCGGTGGGGCCATTGGCGGGAGCGTACCCGCCCGCACGAGCGGCGGTGAGGCGCCGCGCTCAGGCGTGGTCGCGGAAGTACTCGGCCGTCCTGGCCAGTCCTTCGCGCAATTCGACCGTGGGCTCCCACCCGAGCCGATCCCGGGCCTGGGTGATGTCGGGTCGACGTTGCGTGGGATCGTCCTGGGGCAGCGGACGGTGGACGACCTCCGAGGACGAGCCGGTGATCTCGACCACCAGCTCGGCCAGTTCGGCGATGGTGAACTCCGTGGGGTTGCCGATGTTGCACGGCCCCACCAGGTCGCTGTCGAGGAGGGCCACGAAGCCGCGCACCTCGTCGTCGACGTAGCAGAAGCTCCGGGTCTGGCTGCCGTCGCCGTAGATGGTGATGGGGTCACCCGCCAACGCCTGGACGAGGAAGTTGGACACCACTCGCCCGTCATCGGGTCGCATCCGGGGGCCGTACGTGTTGAAGATCCGCACGATCCGCACCGGCAGGCCATGGTGGCGGTGGTAGGCCATGGTGATCGCCTCGGAGAAGCGCTTGGCCTCGTCGTAGCAACTGCGAGGCCCGATGGGGTTGACGTTGCCCCAGTAGTCCTCGGTCTGGGGGTGGACGAGGGGATCGCCGTACACCTCGGATGTGGAGGCGACCATGAAGCGAGCGCCCTTGGCCAGGGCCAGGCCCAGGGCGTTGTGGGTGCCCAGGCTGCCCACCTTCAGCGTTGCGATGGGCAGGCCCAGGTAGGCAGGCGGCGACGCCGGACTGGCGAAGTGCAGCACGGCCTCGACCGCGCCGGCGACGTCGAGGTGCTCGCTCACGTCCTGCTCGACGAACGTGAAGCCCGGATGCTCGCCGAGGTGAGCGATGTTGGCCCGCCGGCCCGTCACCAGATTGTCGACGCAGATGACCTCGTCACCCCGGTCGAGCAGGCGGTCGGTGAGGTGGCTGCCGAGGAAACCGGCGCCGCCGGTGATGACGATGCGAGCCATGTCAGGAGCCGGGTCGATGGATCAGTTGCGGCCGATGCCCTGGTACGAGAACCCGGCCCGGCGGACCGCACCTCGGTCCAGGATGTTGCGAGCATCCACGATGTTCTTCTCGGCCATCGTCTCGCCCAGCTTGTCGAGGTCGAGCCACTTGAAGTCGTCCCATTCGGTGAGCACGACCAGCACTGATGCTCCTTCGGCGGCGGCGTAGGGATCGTCGACGACCTCGACGTCGTTCACGCCGAGGTCGTTCGGGAGGGAGCTGATGGCGGGATCGTAGCCGCGCACGGATGCACCAGCCGCGAGCAGGCGTCGGGCAATCTCCACGGACGGGGACTCGCGGACATCGTCGGTGCCGGCCTTGAACGTGAGCCCGAGTACGCCGACCCGGGAGGTGGCGACATTCCCGCTGATGGCCGACAGGATCTTGGCCGCCACCCGGTCGAACTGCTCGTCGTTGACCTCGATGACGCCCCGCAGGAGCGTGAAGTCGTAGCCCCCCTCCTCGGCGATCGAGATCATGGCCCGGGTGTCCTTGGGGAAGCAGGACCCGCCCCACCCCGGCCCGGGCCGCAGGAACTCGTGACCGATCCGGCGGTCGTACCCGATGCCCAGCATCACGTCGTTGACATCGGCGCCGACTGCCTCGCACACCGCGGCCACCGCGTTGACGAACGACAGCTTGGTGGCGAGGAAGGCGTTGCTGGCGTACTTGGTGGTCTCGGCCGACGCGGGATCGGTGACCAGAATGGGCGCTCGGGTGCCGAGGAACAACGAAGCAACACGGGTGGCGGCGCCCTGATCGTCGGCACCGATGACCACCCGGTCGGGATTGAGGAAGTCGTTGACCGCCGATCCCTCCCGCAGGAACTCGGGATTGGACACGACCGTCACATCGGGGCGCCCGAGGGCCTGCTCGACGCGGCGGGTGGAGCCGACCGGCACGGTGGACTTGTTGATCACGATGGCGCTGCGATCGAGGTACGGGGCGATCTCGGCGGCCGCACCCTGGATGTAGCTCAGATCGGCCGAGCCGTCGGGCAACTGGGGCGTGGGGACGCAGAGGTAGACGAATTCACGCCCCTCGACGGCATTGGCTGCGCCCAGCACGAACCGCAGTCGCCCTTCCTTGACCGCCTCCCTGACGATGTTCTCGAGGCCCTCCTCGTGGATCGGGATGCGACCCTCGTTGAGCATGGCGACCTTTTCCGCGTCGATGTCGGCACAGGTGACATCGTGACCGAGCTGTGCGAAACACGCTCCGGTGGTGAGCCCGACGTAACCGGTCCCTATGACCGCGATTCGACTCGACATGTGCGTCTCCTCCTGCCAGCTTCCTGGCCCCACAGCTCGACTCGCCATAGTACGCACCAACTCCTTGGGTTAGCCACCCACCGTGGTCGAATCTCCCACTCAGGGTGAGGGATCCGGGTCCCTCGGGCCACCAATCCGCACCGGAGTCACGGACAGGATTCGCCCTCTGGGGCCCGACCGATGATGTGCTCGGTGGTCGTCGTGGTGACCACCGTATCGAATGTCTCGGGCACCTCGGTGGTGGCGGTGGGGTTCGGGCCCTCTCCGTCGCCGCTCGTGGTGGTCGGGCCGACCGGGTCGGTCTCGAGCGCGGCCTCGACGTCGGGCTCGACCTCGCCCTCGGCCCGGGCGATCAGTCGCACACTGTCGTAGTCGGTGCCGACCGCCAGGTCGAGCGTGTCGGTGCCGGTCACGACGACGAAGTCGGGCACGGGGTCGACGAAGCGACCCAGCAGCTCGGCCTCTTCGGCCCGATCGGGGCTGAAGAAGATCGTGGACCCATCGGCTCGGGCATCGAGCGTGGGCTCGACCACGAACCCCTTGCCGGCCAGGGCGGCTCGGGCATCGGCGGTGGCCGTCGACTCGGCCCCGCCCACCACCACCGTCACGGCGCTCGGGGTGAGAAACCCGCCAGTGCCGCGAAAGACATCGAAAATGGGTTGGGCCTCGTCCTCGTGGAGCCGCAGGATGTCCTGGCCGTCGATCCGATCGTCGTAGACCGAGAGGGTGTAGCGCTGCAGCCGCTCGGGGTCGAAGTCCCCCATGGCGTTGGCCAGGTCGATGAGGTCGTTGGGCGCGAGTCGATCGTCGAGGACCACCGACGAGATGCCGGCCTCCACCAGGCGCTGGATCTCCACCGGATTGCGACCGCCCGCGGCCAGGGCCTGATCGAGCGCGACGATGAGGAAGTCCTGCTGACGGTCGATCCGGGTGAGATCGTTGCCGCCGGTGATCCGCCAGCGGTCGTCGACGAACTCCTGGTACTCGCGCCCCCGCACGTAGGCCAGGGCCTGGTCGCCGCTCAGTTGTCGACAGCCCGCCTCCGGCACGTCCAGCCCCGATCCGGCGTCCCGGGCCGGATGGTCGAACCACACATGCACGCCGCCCATGACATCGATCACGTCGGCGAACCCGGCGAAGTCGACCTGGACGTAGTGGTTGATGTCGATGTCGAAGTTCTCGGAGATGGTCTCCACCAGTTTCTCCCGGCCCCCGATGGCCAGTGCCGAGTTGATCTTCCATTCGCGGCCCGATCCGGGCACGGGGACCCACAGGTCGCGGGGAATGGACACCGTCGCCGCCTGCCCGGTCTCGGGGTCGACCCGTAGCAACACGATGCTGTCGGCCCGGATCTGTCCGGCCGCCTCC
>Ga0224505_10001834_pt1 | contig 13006 bp, 14 predicted proteins | sample SF_Jan12_sed_USG_FD_169102 | JGI IMG/M metagenome (GOLD analysis project Ga0224505, IMG submission 169102) | Sediment microbial communities from San Francisco Bay, California, United States - SF_Jan12_sed_USGS_4_1 | ecosystem: Environmental > Aquatic > Marine > Sediment | place: USA: California...
CCAGTGCCGCGCCGGGACGTCGCCATTGGCAACGGCGATGAAGCTGGCGAGTCGCGCTTCGGAGGCAAGCAGGTCGTAGCAATTCGAATCGAGCGTGCCGTCGGGCACCCGATAGCCGATCGCAAGCAGCTTGCGCTCCTGATCGAACAGAAAACCGAAGCGCATCGACGCTGCCATGCGGCGGGCAGTGACCGCCAGCGTGCCGAGCCGGCCCGCCATGTTCACCGCGCCCGCGGCATCGGCGAGGGCCGACTGGTCGCGCCGATGACTTTCGACCGTCTGCAGCGCGGCCTGCACCCAGGCCGCGCTCATCATGCTGCCAGCCTCGCTGCCTTCTACGGCCAGTTGGGCGGTCAGGGCAACCATCGCCGAGGCGGTGACCGACAGCGAGTCGAGGCCGCCCGCGAGCGGCCCGGACATCTCGACCAGGCTGGAAAGATCATTGCCGAACTCAGAGATGCCGGTGGCGAGCCGCAGATCTGCGTCTGCGCCGAGCAAGTCATGCGCCATCACCACGCAGTCGCCGATGCCCGCAAGCACCCTTGCCGGCGCGGGCGATTCGTCGATCATCGCCTCACAGGCGTTGGCCAGCGTCAGCAGGTGCGCGGCAAGGTTGCCGCTGTCGACTGACGAGACGTAGCGGGGATCGAGCGGTCGCAGGTCCTGCGTGTCGTACCAGTTGTAGAGGTGTCCATGACAGGTCTCGAGGCGACCCACGGTGCCGAGGGTCTGCTCGAGGCGCTCGACGGCGTCGAGCGTGCCGAGCCAGCCGAAGTCGCGTGCCGTCACGATCGACAGCAGATAGAGACCGATGTTGGTGGGTGACGTGCGGTGGGCCACGACCGGCCAGGGTTCCTCCTGGAAATTGTCCGGCGGCAGCATGTTGTCGGCCGCCGTGACGAAGCGATCGAAGTAATGCCATGCGCGGCGCCCGACGAGGCGCAGAGCCTGGGCGTCCACGTCCGACACCGGTTGCGATTCGGCAACCCGCGACGGCTGGCTGATCCACCAGGCGAGCAGTGGCGACAATTGCCAGGCCAGCACGAAGGGGATGGCCAGCAATGCCTGCAACTGGCCGGACGCGACGAGCGCCAGGACCAGCGCGCTGGCGCCGATGGCGCCGACCATCAGGCGGTAATGTCCGGCGAGGTCGAGTCGCCTGCTGTTCTGCTCCTGCGCGGTTACCCACTCGAGCAGCCTGCGGTGGGTGACGAGCAACCGGAACAAGGTCCGCGCGATCGCGTCGCACATGAGCCATGCCTGGTGCGGCAGTAACACGAGCACCAGCGCGGTCCGGGTGGCGGCGAGTCGTGCGTCGGCGGTGACCGCGAGCAGGTGGCTTCGCCGCACGATGCCCTTGTGTCGCGGCACGATACCCGCCAGCAACGACGGCAGGGTCGGCAGCGCGAGCATCACCACCACGAAGGCTGTCCAAATGGCGGCGAGTGGCAGCGGCAGTGTCCACGCCAGCACCAGACTCAGCAGGCTCGCGGGCGCGAGCAGCGACCGGCGCAGGTTGTCGAACATCTTCCAGCGCCCGAGCAACGGAATGCGGCGGCGCGAGCGATCGCTGTCGACGGGACCGCAGCCGAGGACCCAGGGCAGCAGCTGCCAGTCGCCGCGTGCCCAACGATGCGAGCGGGCGCTGGCCGCCACATAGCGTGCAGGATATTCGTCCACGAGCTCGATGTCCGAGGCGAGTCCCGCTCGAGCGAAGATCCCTTCGAACAGGTCGTGGCTCAGCATCGCGTTCTCGGGCACGCGGCCCGCCAGGGCCGCTTCGAACGCGTCGACGTCGTAGATGCCCTTGCCGACGTACGACCCCTCGCCGCACAGGTCCTGGTACACGTCGGAAACCGCGGATGCATACGGATCGATGCCGCCGGCCCCTGAGACGAGGCGCTGGTAACGCGAACCTTCGTAGCCGAGCGGCAGCGCGGAGGCGATACGCGGCTGCAATATGGCGTAGCCGTCGACGACCCGCGCGCGTTCCGTATCGAAGCATGGGGCGTTGAGCGGATGCGCCATCTTGCCGACCAGCCGGCGCACGGTATCGCGCGGCAGCCGTGTATCGGCGTCGAGCGTGACGACATAGCGTACGTCGGTTGGCACGACGGGCGGCGCGCCATCGTGCGCCATGAAGCTGGTATCGAGTGCGCCCCGCAGCAGCCGGTTCAGTTCATGCAGCTTGCCGCGCTTGCGCTCCCACCCCATCCACACTCCCTGCGTCGGATTCCACAAGCGGCGCCGATGCAGCAGCAGGAATCGGTTTCCTCCCGCAGCGCGGCCATATTTCTGGTTCAAGCCGCGGATTCCAGCGACCGCGGCTGCAAGCAGCTCGTCGTCGCCCGCGATCATTTCACCGGGCGCATCGACCCAGTCCGACAGCAGCGCATACGTAATGTCGCCGTCGGTGCTGGCGAGGTGATGGACTTCCAGGTGTTCGAGATATTCCGCGATGGCTGCGCGGGAAGTCAGCAGCACGGGCACCACGACGATCGTGCGCAGCTCGGTGGGGATACCCCCCGCAAGCTCCAGTTCGGGCAGCGGCCGCGCACCGAATCGACTCGAGATGCTCTGGTTCGCCACGGCCATCGCCGCATCCACGGTGAGTACGACGCCGAGAATGGCCAGCGTCGCCAGCATCAGCCCACCGACGCCGGCACCCAGCAGCACGGACGCGGGCCAGGCGAGCATCACGCTCGCGAGTAATGCCACGCCGGCGATGTAGCCGCGGATACCCATGCGAGCGATGAGCCGTGTGAGCCGCGCCCTCACCGTCGGCCGGAAGCCAAGCGTTGCTTCGAAGGCGCGCCGCCCACCTGCGATGAGATGGTAGGCCGGCATGCGGGCACGCGGGGTCGCGCCCCGCTCCGCCACCTGAGTGGCTTCCTCGGCGACCATCAGCTCGGAGCACCACGAGCCGCGCGCGAGTTCCTCGATGGCGTGACGGCAGCGGTTGCGCGTCGAAAAGGTCGCTTGGGCGTGGCAGGGATCGACGCGAAGGATGGCGTCGACCAGGCTCATCGATTCGACGAGCTCCGCCCACGCCACCGCGGAGATCGAACGCATGCTCATGATCACGTTGCGCACGGTCACGCTGGATGCACCCTGGCGCTGATGCTCGTCGCGGACCACCTCGTCCGCCGTCGTGCCGGCACTCGCCAGTCGGTGGTCGAGCCATGTCAGGGCAGTAGCGGCCTCCGGATCCTGGTCCCGCAGGCGCTGCAGCAACTGCACTGCGAACGTGGAGGAGAACGGGATGCGCTCGAGCTCGGGCAGCACGGCCGCGAGTGTCTCCGCGTCACGCCCGCCCGCGCCCAGCAGCCGGTCGGCCACGCGGTCCGCGAGCTGGCGCTCGGCACGACGGCTGCCGATGAGTTCAGCGGCACGACGCAGGTTCTCGATCAGCACGACCCGCAGCGTGATTGCGATTGCCCAGAGTTCGCCGATCGTCAGCGGCTGCACGCGCTGGTACGCCGCGACGAAGCGCTGCAACAGGCCCACGTCGAAGCGGCTGTCGGTATGCGCAACGAAGGCCCAGGCGAGGCCGAGCACGCGCGGATAGCCGGCCAGCGGACCCGACTCGAGCTTCGGCAGTTCGCGATAGTAGCCGGGCGGCATGTCGTCGCGGACCTGGCGGATCTGCGCCTCGACGACGTGGTAATTGTCGACGAGCCACTCGGCCGCCGGCGTGATCGCACCGCCCGCTGCGATGGACCTGGCAATGGTGCGGTGAGCCTTCAGCAGCGCCTCGTGGTTGTCACCCAGTCGCGCGAAAAGCGCGCGGACCCGCACAGGCCGCTTCGCAACCTGCTGTGCCTCCGCGAGCGTCTCGGCGTGCTGCTCCAGACGCTCGGCGCTGAAGATCTCTGCGCGGATGACCTCGTTGAAGGCAAACGCGGACTCGCGCTCGACGCCGATGATCTGGTTCAGGAATGACCGCATCATTCCTGCGCGTACGGCACGGGACCGTCGTCGGCGCCAGCGGCTCGCGCGCAGCCATCCGAACGGTCGTCGATCACCGCGGGTTCGATTTGTCGCTCATGCGGAGGCGTCACATTCCCATCCTGCTTGCGATGTCACGGGTGGCAGGGCCGGCCCGGGAGCAAAGAGTATGGACGTCGAGGTGGCACCGTCTGTGCGCCAGCGTACCGACTTCTGCCGCGCATTCGCTGACACGCCGGGCACCGTGCGGTAGCGAACAGACCGCGGCGCCAGACGGCGTAGCCTGCAGTGAGTCGACTCACACAGCCGTTCTGGAATCTTCCTTGCGACGGGCAGCGTCGGCCAAGGAAGCGTCGAGATGAACAAGTCATTGATTACCGGAATCATCGCGGGCGGCATCGCGGTGACGGCAGTCGGCGCCTACGCCGGCTACCGGACATTGGACCAGGGAAGGTCTGCAAAGGTGCTCAGCGTCGACCCGATGACCCGGACGGTGCGCACACCGCGGCAGGTCTGCGGCAGCGAAGTCGTCACGCACCAGGCCGCCGTGAAGGATCCGCAGCGTGTGACAGGCGCACTGATCGGCGCAGTCGCGGGCGGCGTGCTCGGCAACCAGATCGGTCACGGGGATGCGCAGACGGTGGCGACGGTCGCAGGCGCGGCCGCAGGTGGTTATGCCGGCAGCAAGGTGCAGAAGCACATGCAGGAAGACAACACGACGCAAACCGTGGAACAACGCTGTCGCACGGTGCAGGACCAGTCGCAGGTGCCGGACGGCTACAAGGTTCGCTATCGCCTCGGCGAGCGCGAGGGCACGGTCCACATGGATCATGATCCGGGTCAGAGCATCCCCGTCGTCGACGGCGAGCTTGTGCTGAGCCGCTGAAGCCGTCGAACCGGCCCCAACTGACAACTTCGAGGAATTGAAAATGCTGTGGACTATTGCCGTCATATTGCTCGCGCTTTGGGCGCTGGGACTCGTGAGCGCTTACACGATGGGAGGTTTCATCCACATCCTGCTCGTGCTCGCCATCATCGTGGTGCTGGTCAATGTGATCCAGGGCCGACGCGTCTAGCGACCCGGCCGGCGCGGACGCTCGGTGCGCCACCGCACCGACGCTGAAGCCACCGCCGGCCAGGCTGTTCCCCTGAAACTACGAGGAGGAAAACACCATGAGAAAGATTCCGACGAAATTGATGGCCACAGGCATGGCTTGCATGCTGCTCGCCGCCACCGGCTGTGCAGTGACCCGCGGCCAGCAGACGGCTGGCGCCTACGTCGATGACAGCGCGATTACGGCAAGCGTGAAGACACGCATGCTGGAAAGCGAAGACGTGGCCGGGACGTCGATAACGGTCGAGACACTGAACGGCACGGTGATGCTTTCGGGCTTCGCCAAAGGCGACAAGGAAAAGGCCGCCGCAGAAAGCATCGCCCGCAACGTTGACGGCGTGAAGTCCGTGAAGAACGAAATCGCCATCCGCAAGGAAACCAACTGAACGCACGGCGTCCTGCCCCCCTCAGGCACGCTGCGCAGCCCGGACTCGGCAACGAGCCCGGGCTTTTTGCCTTTTCACAGTGATGGACTACAGACGACGTGATCAAGCATCGCGCACGCACCAAGTCCGGACGCCCGAGCGCCACCAACCGCCTGCTCGCAGGCCTGCCGCCGCTGGACCGCAATCGGCTGCTCGCCAAGGCCAGCCGCATCGAGTTGGCCGCCGCCGAGATCCTCTACGAGCCAGGCGCCCCTATTCGCGACGTCTATTTCCCGACCGGCGGCTCGGTCTCGCAGATCGCGACGATGCAGGGCCAGGATCAGCTGCAGGTGGGATTGATTGGCGACGAAGGGATGCTTGGCACCTCGCTGGTGCTCGGCGTCGCCACCGCTCCATCGCTCGCTCGTGTGCAGCATGCAGGATCGGCCTGGCGGATCGACGCCGATTCTTTCCGCGCGGAGCTTCGGCGCGGCACGGCACTGCGCGACAGGCTCGAGCGCTACGTGTATGTGGTGATGTGTGAGTCGGCGCAGACCGTTGCCTGCACTCGGTTTCACGTCGTGGAGGCGCGACTGGCGCGCTGGTTGCTGATGGCCCGTGACCGGGCGCATGGTGACCAGTTCCATTCCACGCACGAATCGTTGGCTTCCATCCTGGGTGTGCGCAGGGCCGGCGTCACTCACGCAGCCGGGGCGCTCCAGCAGCGCAAGCTCATCCGCTATCGCCGCGGCGACATCACGGTGCTGGATCCGCGCGGCCTGGAAGCCTCGGCCTGCGCGTGTTACCTGGCGAACCGCGCAACCTACTCGCGCGAGATGGATCGGCCGGCGTAGGCGTCCTCTTACGTTGCCGCGAGTGGATCACTGGCTGCGTGCGCTAACGTACGAATGAGCCTGCCATTGCGGTATGCTCGACTCCCGCCAAGCCGTGGACGGCACCATTGACCGACTCCGCCGCCTCGCCCAATAAACCCTCGCCCGAACATAATTATCTGCTGGCGGCGCTTTCGCCGGCAGAACGTGATCGCGTACTCCCGCACCTGCGTCTCGTCCCGATGCCGCTCGGCAGGGTCCTGTACGAGTCCGGCGACGAACTGGAGTACGTCTACTTCCCGACCGACTCGATCGTCTCGCTGCTGTACGTGCTCGAGAGCGGCGCATCGGCGGAAATATCGGTCGTCGGCAACGAGGGGCTGATCGGCATCGCGCTGTTCATGGGCGGTGGCACCACACCCAGCCGCGCCATCGTGCAAAGCGCCGGCCATGCCTACCGGCTGCCCGGACAGCACCTGAAAGACGAGTTCCATCGCAATGGCGGGCTGCAGCTGTTGCTGCTGCGCTATACGCAGGCACTGATCACGCAGATGGCGCAGACCGCGGTGTGCAACCGGCATCATTCGGTCGACCAGCAACTATGCCGCTGGCTGCTGCTGTCGCTGGACCGGTTGCGATCGAACAAGCTCGTCATGACGCAGGAGCTGATCGCCAACATGCTGGGCGTGCGCCGCGAAGGCGTCACTGATGCAGCGGGCAAACTGCAGAAGCTGGGCGTCATCCGTTACAGTCGCGGACAGATCACCGTGCTCGACCGTCCGCACCTCGAGCAACTCTGCTGCGAGTGCTATGCCGTGGTGAAGCGCGAAACGGACCGCATCGAAGGTCTGGCGTCGTCGCGCGCCGTTTGAATCCGGGCCTAGACTGCGCCCTCCGCTGTGTTCGAAGCCGTACAGACGCTGCGGCGAAGCAGGCGGACACTGCGAGCATGAAAACCCCGCCTTCCGTCTTGCCGGCCACGCCGGCTCCTGGCCTGATTGCAGCGATCGCCGCAATCGTCGCGTTGTTCCTTGCCGTGCCGGCCATGGCTTACGAAGCGCCGCCGGCCCCGGCGGAATACGCCGCGCAGTACCGGCCGCCCGCGCTCACCAGCGAAAATGACGGCGGAACCTGGACGCTGGCACTGCTGGGCCCCGCGGCGGTCATCGTCTTCGTAACGGCGCTTGGACTCACGATCACGGTACGGTCGCTGCGCGCGGACGTGCGGAGACAACTCGAGCTCGATCGCTACTGGCAACGCGGCGCCCGTTCCCGCGCAGCTTCAGGCACTCACGCCTGAAGCGCTGGCAGCGCGCCCAGCGTGCGCAGGACCGGCAACCATGCGCTCTGCGCGAGCATCGTGCCAAAGCCGCCGGGTGACGCACCGATCACGGCGACGGGCCGATCGCGGAACATGCGAGGCGCATCGGCCGGGGGACGCGACAGCCAGTCGATCGCGTTCTTGAAGACGCCGGGGATGCCGTTGTTGTATTCCGGCGTGGCGAGCAGCACGCCTGCACTCGCGACGATCTGCTCCTTCAGCACGTTGACCGCAGCCGGGATGCCGTCGCGCTGCTCGACGTCGCCGTCATACAGCGGAATGCCGTGCAGCGTCGCAAACTCGAAGCTGACGCCGGCGGGCAGATGGGCGCACACCGCGCGCAACAGGGAAGTGTTGTACGAACCGGCGCGCAGGCTGCCGGAAATGCCGAGGATGCGGGTGGTCATGCGGTTACCTCACGGCTGAGCATGTGCGTCGGGCACTGCAACGTCGATGAAGGTTCGCATCGCCACGCCGCGGCGCTCCCACACTTTTGCTGCATCCTCGAGGATACCTAACGCGGTATCGAGCGCCTCGGGTGCATGTTCACGCATGGCCGCGGCATTGCGCAGGATGATCACGCAACCCGTCGCGCGCCGCGCGCTCGCCAGGTCGACGAGGCAGTCGAAGAACGCATCCCAGTTGTGGCCGAACCAACTGGGTAACAGCAGGGCGTCGGCGAACTTTTGCAGCAGCGCGGGCTTCTCGACGCAGTCGGTGAGGTCGACGGCGTAGCAGGGCCAGTTCAGCGCCGATGCCAGCGCTTCGATTCCGCGCACGCGGTCGTCGTTCAACGGTGCCTGGATCACTAGGGCATTCATCGGGGCGCTGCCTCGAGCCGCCGGAAGCTGCGGTAATGGTCGTCGGTATAGAAGAATTCCGTCGGAGGCTCGCCGCCGGTGACGATGCGGCGCGCGCCCCGATCGGGCGAACCGGGCGTTTCCACGGTGTATTCACGGTAATAGCCGCGCGGCTGCGAGGGCAGGCGGCCTTCGCGATTCTGGAACACGCTGCCGTCGCGATCGTAGGGAAACGGGCCGCCCGCTGCGATCAGGCGTAACGTCGCGTGCGCCTCCGGCGGCAGCGCCTCCGTTCCCGCCGACCATTGGGTCGATCCGGCCGCAACGCCAGGGCCATCGGGCAATTGCGCGGGTCGCGGCGATTCCTGTGACAACCAGCCGGCCGCCGCTGCTATTGCGACGCCGAGCAGCAACACGCTGCGCATCCACTGCCTGCCGTTTCTCATGACCGTCCAGTTGGGCTCGTTGGCCGCGCGCAGCGTACCGCGGCCACCTGCGCGGGAAAAGCGTGCCACGCCGGCAAGCCTCCACGCTTCGCGGCAGGCCTGCGCATGTATCCCGCGCCGTGCTGGCCCTGCTTGCGGCGGCCGCAGCCTTGCCGATCGCGTTCCGGGACTGGAACTGGTTCAAGGGCCCGGTCGCGCGGCGGCCCGAACCAGAGGACGTGAGCCCGCTGTTGCTGCCCTTCCTGCCCTTCCTGCCCTTCCCCTACTTCCGCATCAGCGTGCTCTTCCCGAACAGCGACCCGATCAGGTCCACCGCGACTTCCGCGGTGCGGTTGCGGATGTCGAACGCGGGGTTGAGCTCGACGATGTCGAGCGACGCGAGGCGTCCGGTGTCCGCAACCATTTCCATGCAGAGCTGCGCTTCGCGATAGGTCGGGCCACCCGACACGGTGGTGCCCACGCCGGGTGCGATCACCGGATCGAGAAAGTCGACGTCGAGGCTCACGTGCAGGTGGGTGTCTTCATCCACGCCGAGCAGCGCCTGCTCGAGCGTGTGACGGATGCCCATCTCGTCGATGTAGCGCATGTCGAACACGTCGATACCCACTTCGTGCACCAGCCGCTTCTCGCCGGCGTCCACGCTGCGGATGCCGATCTGCCGCAACTGCGAGGGATCCATCGCCGGCACGTGGCCGCCGATCGACACCAGTTCATCAGGGCCGTGGCCGCACAGGCACGCGACCGGCATGCCGTGCACGTTGCCGCTGGGCGTCAGCACGTGCGTGTTGAAATCCGCATGCGCGTCGAACCAGAGCACGCGCAGCTTGCGACCCGTGGCGCGGCAGTGCCGCGCGGCGGCGCTGATCGAGCCGATCGCGAGACTGTGATCGCCGCCCAGCAGGATCGGCAGGCGTTGCAGCGAGAGCTCCGCGTACACCGCCTCATGCACGAGCCGGTTCCATTCGACCACTTCGGGCAGATGGCGGTAACCGTTCACCGGCGGTTGCCACGGATTCGGCGGCCCGGACAGGTTGCCGCGATCGAACACCGCGAGGCCCTGCCCTTCCAGCACCGCCTGCAGCTGCGCGACGCGCAGCGCCTCGGGCCCCATGGACGCGCCGCGCGCACCGGCACCGACATCCGTCGGCGCGCCGATCAATGCGACGGCCGTCTGCGGCTCCGCGCGTACTGCGGGCGCCATGTCATTCATGGCACGCGCGCTCATGCGGACTTCCGCTTGCGTGCGCGGCCGCGCTGCGCCGACAACGTGCCGCCGAACAGGTCCTTCGGATCGTCGAGGTCCGGCACCAGGTCGAGCTCGCGACGGCCCAGCCGCTGCGCCGAGATGATCGAGTACAGGAAGCGCAGCGCCGAATAGTCCTCGAGCGCGAAGCCAACCGAGTCGAACAGCGTGATGTCACGGTCCGAACGGCGCCCGACTGCTTCGCCGCGCACGATCTGCGCGAGCTCGATGACGGGGAAGCCGGCCGGCATCTGCTGGATCTCGCCCTCGATGCGCGACTGGGGCTCGTATTCGACGACGACGCGCATGTCCGGCATGCGCAGCACGTCGCCGTGCAGTTCGGTCTTGCCGGGGCAATCGCCACCCACGCCATTGATGTGCATGCCCGGCGCGATCATGGGCGGTGTCAGGATCACGGCGTTGCGCTTGTCGGCGGTCACCGTGGTCACGATGTCCGCGCCCTTGCAGGCCTCGGCCGCGGATTGCGTGCGGACCACGCGCAGGTCGGCCAGCTCCGGCATCGCCTCGAGATTGCGGATGAGCTTGGCCGTGGCCTGCGGATCGACGTCGAACAGCCGCAGCTCGCGGATGCCGCACAAGCGATGGAAAGCGATCGCCTGGAACTCGCTCTGCGCGCCGTTGCCGATCAGCGCCATCACGCGGCTGTCCGGCCGCGCAAGCTTCTGCGCCGCGAGCGCCGACGTGGCGGCCGTGCGCAGCGCCGTCGTGACCGTCAGTTCCGACAGCAGCAGCGGGTAACCCGTATCGACATCGGCGAGCACGCCGAACGCAGTGACGGTCAGCAGTCCCTCCGCGGTGTTCTTCGGGTGGCCATTGACGTACTTGAACGAATACAGCTTGCCGTCCGTCGCGGGCATCAGCTCGATGACGCCCACCGGCGAGTGGCTCGCGAGACGCGGCGATTTCTCGAATTCCGGCCAGCGCCGGTAGTCGGCCTCGATCTCGGCCGCAAGCCGCGCCATGAACTCCGCGGGCCCGAGGGCATTGACGATGCGCTGGATGTCACTGACGCCGATGTAGTCGACCATGGCCTGGATCCCCTGCTCGAGCGGCCCCCGCGGGCTCTGGACAGCCATGGTGGGCCCCGGCTGAGCCAACAGGAAGCCAGCAAACCACTCGATTCGGGCTATACTCTGATCACTTCGTTATCTATTTTGAACATATCGCCAGCGCAGGCCAGAATCATGGACGACCTCGACCGCCAGCTCGTCGCCTTGCTCCGCACCAACGCGCGGCTGCCCGCCGCGACGATCGCCCGCACGCTGCGCGTCTCGCGGGGCACGGTGCAGAACCGCATCGCGAAGCTCGAGCATGACGGGGTGATCGCGGGCTACACCGTGCGGCTCGCAGCGGCAGACGACACGCGCCGCGTGGCCGCACTGATGCTGATCGCGGTGGAAGGCAACACCGTGGAAAAGGTGCTGCGTTCGCTGCGGGGCGATCCGGCCGTCGCCACGCTGCACACCACTAACGGCCGCTGGGACATGGTGGCGGAACTGCGGGCCGACAGCCTCGAGGAGTTCGACCGCGTGCTGAGCCGCATCCGCCGCATCGAAGGCGTGGCCAACTCCGAGACCAGCCTGCTGCTTTCCACCCACAAGTACTGACCGCGCGTGGCGGTATCATGCCCACCCCGCGCGACTCCGGAGCCCCCATGTACGAGCTCTACATCGGCAACAAGAACTACTCCTCGTGGTCGCTGCGGCCGTGGGTGCTGCTGCGCGCGCACGGCATCGCGTTCAAGGAACACGTGCGGCCGTTCAGCCGTGGTTCGAACTTCGAAGCGTTCCGCGCGTTCTCGCCGTCCGGCAAGGTCCCCTGCCTGCGTGACGGCGACACGGTGGTCTGGGATTCGCTCGGCATCAGCGAATACGTGGCCGAGCGTCATCCTGGCCTGTGGCCTGCCGCCGGCGCGGCGCGCACGTGGGCGCGATGCGCCGCCGCCGAGATGCATTCCGGGTTCGCCACCTTGCGCAACATCTGCACGATGAACGTCGGCCTGCGCGTGCAGCTGCACGAGTGGTCACCCGCCCTGCTCGCGGACACGAAGCGCATCGACGAACTCTGGAGCGAAGGCCTGGCGCGCTTCGGCGGCCCGTTCCTCGCCGGCAAGGAATTCACCGTGGTCGATGCGTTCTATTGCCCGGTGGCCTACCGCGTGCGGACCTATGGCATCCAGCTCTCGGCCGAATCGGCGGCCTATGCGCAGCGGCTGCTGGAGCTGCCCGCAATGCGCCAATGGGAAGCGGCAGCGCTGGCGGAGACGTGGCGCGAACTGGATCACGAGGCTGAAGCCACCCAGGTCGGCGTGGTTACGGCGGATTACCGCGCACCGGCTGCGTCATGAGCGAACGATTGGAGACGCTCGAGTTCAAGGTGGCGCACCTCGAGCGCGCGCTGCAGGAACTGAGCGACGTGCTTTACCGCCAGCAGCGCGAGCTGGATTCGCTGCGCGACCGCAACCAGCAGCTGATCGAACAGATACAGCAGCTGGAGGATCGCGCCGGCGACCCGAACGCCGTTGAAATCCCGCCGCACTACTGAGATGAACCTTGCACGAGCCCGCACGGGCTGGGTGATCTACGCGGCACTGCTCACGTTCGGCGTGCTGGCCGGTGAAGCGCGCAACGTGTCCTTGAGCGGCGAAGTGTCCGCCCTCACGTTCGCCAACTGGGTGCTCAGTGCCGTGCTGCTCACGGCGGTGTGGGGCTACGCCCTGCAGCGGGCGGTCGGCACCGCGGCTTACTGGCGCGCGGCGTTCTGGCTGGTGCTGTTCGCGAATGCCGTGATGCTGGTACCGGTGCTGCTGGTTGGCGGACCGGTCGTCTGGTTCACGGGCGCGCTCACGCTGCTGATCGTGCCCGCCTACGTCGCCGCGTTCCGCTATGGCTATCGCAGCCCGGGCGTGTGGGGCG
>Ga0224505_10001835_pt1 | contig 13001 bp, 9 predicted proteins | sample SF_Jan12_sed_USG_FD_169102 | JGI IMG/M metagenome (GOLD analysis project Ga0224505, IMG submission 169102) | Sediment microbial communities from San Francisco Bay, California, United States - SF_Jan12_sed_USGS_4_1 | ecosystem: Environmental > Aquatic > Marine > Sediment | place: USA: California...
ACCGAGAGGTCCACCGGTCCCGCCGGCAGGGGCCGCCCCGCCGGTTCGAGCTGATCGGAACGGACCTCCCGGAACAGCACGAACCGGTGAGCCGCGAACCGCACCACCGACGCCACCGCGACAGCACCCACCTTCGCCGCCGGCGTACCACCCAGGACCAGCAGGACGGCGAGGTCGATGGCGCCGGCGACGAGGCCCACGGACACGAACACCCGCGGATGGTGCATCCATCGTTGGAACGGGTCGTCCCTCAGGGTGACGAACCGGTGCAGCATCCAGCTGGTGGTGGCAGCCACGGCGAGGGCGATGACCTCGGCCGGCACGATCGCCCACCCGAACCCCTCGCGCAGCAGCACGTAGCCGCCGATGTCGACGGCGGTGGCGACGAGGCCCACGGCGACGAATCGACGGAACAGCTTCCTCATGACCGGTCGGGCGGATCGCTCCCGGCCGTGGCTCCCAGATCGTCCTCGGCCGGAGCCGACCACGTGAAGCTGAGCTGTTGGTCGGTCAACTCCGCGCTGTCGGGTTCGGCGGGTTCTGGTCTGGGCGGCCGACGGAACCATCGATCGAGCGGGTCCCACCACGGCTCGGGCTGCGTCCGGGCCCGCCGGTCGAGGGCGACCAATCCCACCAGGCCGACCAACCCCACCAGGGTGGCCAGGTACGAGAACCACTCGACCCCGGTGTTGGCGTACTCGAGCGTGACCTGGGTGTCGGTGGGTACCACCACCATCAGGTTGGGCGCGACCCGCCACGGACCCTCGGCCCCGTCCACCCGCCAGTTGGGGAAGTACGAGGTCTTGACCAGTACCGGTGACCCGACCTGGTCGACGCGGAACGAGATGGTGTCGTTGGTGACCTCGATGCCGGTGACGGCGGCCGGCTCGACCGCCCGGGGTGCCACCTCCTCGTCGGGTCCCTGCGAGAGCCAGTCGTCGGGTCCGTCGTTGGTGAGGAAGACATCCCAGGCGTCGGGGTCCTGGTAGAAGTCGACGCCGAAGTCGAGCCACTCGTCCTGGTGGTCGTCGATGCCTTCGACCCGCACCGGTTCGTAGGCCAGTGGCTCCACCAGCTCGGCCCCGTCCACCAGGAAGATGCGCCAGGGTCCGGAGCCGTCGATCTCGGTGAGATCGGGGTGGACCCGGGCCGCCTCGACCGCGGTGGGCGAGAACGCCATGTAGTACCGCACGCCCAGCAGTTGGAGGTGCTCGACGCCGCGGTCGATGTCGAAGCTGCGGTACGGCAGGTCGCGCTGAGCCCGCGACGGCCCGCCCCGATCGGTGGTGGTGGCCCCCTCCTCGTCGGCCAGGTCGTTGGTGTACGACGGACCGGACAGCTCGGACTGGAGCAGGAAGTGGTAGGGCACGGTGGCCGAGGATTCGAAGTACAGGCCCTCCATCGAGCCGATGCAGCTGTCGCTCCAGAAGGGCAACAGCATGAGGGCCATGGTGGTCCCGTAGCGATTGAGCTGGGGTTCGAACTCCCAGAAGCTGCGACCGCAGCCGTGGGTCTCGCCCACTCCCTCCATCGTGGAGACCAACGCCGAGTACTCGTCCCAGCCGCCCCCCGCCCAGTTGCCTTCGCGCCCCTGGTAGCCCTCGAAGTTCCACTCGGCCCACCCCGGCACGAAGCTGATGTCACCGGTGCTGAACGGACCCCAGCTGAAGGTGCCCGGTTCGCGGTCGCCACCCGGAAGAGCCCCCAGGTTCATGCCCAACACGATGAGCACCAGCCCGGTGACGACGACGGCACCAGCCGATCGGGTGGCCATGGCTGCCGTGGTGGGACCGTCGCGCCCCGGGGCGGCCGACAGGAACCAGGCGCCGCCCACCGCTGCGGCGATCACGACCAGCCAGGTCACGAGGAACACCAGCGGTAGCAACGGCCCTGGGCTGTCGAATGCGCTGGAGCCGTCGTCGATCAGCACGAAGACGCCGCCGAGGGGAAGGCCGGCCACGAGGCCGATGGCGCCGGCGCTGATCGCCGACACCATCTGCGCGTCGGTGGCCGACACGACCGCTCGGCGGATGAGCCACGCGCCGCCGCGAATGGCCAGAGCCAGGGCCAGACCAGCCAGCAGGTACAGCGTGAGGTAGTAGAACGGCAGGAGTCGCGCATTCCAGAGGCGGCCCTCGGGCATGGCGATGAACACCGCCGCCAGCGTGAGGGCGGTGAGGCCCAAGGCCACCCCCAGGCGGGTTCGAGTGATGATCGACAACACGAATCCGATGACGGCCAGCGCCAGGACGATCTCGAGTGGCGGGCTGTCACGCAGGATGTTGTCGGGGTTGAGCACACTGCGACTCAGCAGCGGGGACACGAAGCCTTCCCATTCGCTGACGTCGCTCCACTTGTCGCTCCAGTCGCTCAGCTCCTTGAACCCACCGGTCTTCCCCCACCCCATGTCGTTGAGGTACACCCGCCGCAGATAGAACGGCGCCAGCCAGAATGCACTCAGCAGCACCCCGACCGGAATGACGGCCGCAGCCCAGCGGAGTTGTCCCCGCCCGGTCTTGAGGACGAACAGCCACCCGCAGGCGATGGCGACGAAGACCACCGGAATGAGGTGACAGAGGATCACCACCGCGAACACCACCGCGGCAACGCTTCGCCCCTTGCCGGTCTCCAGGCCCCGGGCCACCAGCCCGATGAACAGCAGCGCCACGGCCAGACTGATCGAGAAGGCGAACTCTCCGGCCATGGTGGAGGCGGCATTGCCGCCGTAGATGTTGAACGAGCGATCGAACACGAACGGCAGCGTGGCCACCGCCAGCAACGGTGGCCCCGGGAAGGGAAGCCGGGCCAGCTGGCCCATGGCCCATGCCGTGACGGGCATGGCCACCAGGCCGCTGACCGCCACGATCTTGAACGCCACGCCGTAGGGCAGGCTCACCAGCACCAGGGCCGACACGCCGACCACGATCACGGCGACCGACCAACGCACCCGACCCTGCCGCCAGGCCACGTAGGCCAGCAAGCCGATCGAGGCGATGATCAACGAGCCCGGGAGCACACCCACACCTGCGTTGAGGACGACGATCACCAGCGCGGGCAGCACCATGTAGAACCGAAACGCAGGGAACCCGGCGTACCAGTCGGGTGTCCACCCGCTGAGTTGCCAGTTGGGTAGCAGCTCGTCACGCAGGTATGCCGGCCCCCACACGTGCGCTCCCATGTCGCCGCCGGTGGGTGTGGTGCTGGAGAACACGAGCTGCGGGTGCATCTCGATGAAGATGAACAACGCGCAGCCGGCCACGATGGCCAGGGTCAGCCAGCTCTGGATGGGCCAGCCCCGACGCCCCCCGGGGGCCGGCCGGTCCGGAGACGGGCGCGCCACGTCGACCTCCTGATCCAGGACGATGGGGGCGGGCGCGTCGGGGGAAGGTCCCTCGGTCATGGCCACGTATGGTCCCACGTCGGTTCACCGAGGGGGTTGCACCCCGTGACGTCGAACCGTTCGGCCGCATCCCGAGCGGCCCGAGAGGGAAGTGGGCGGTGGCAGGGTGATCCTGGTGCCGACCTCGACCCGCGCCGAGGTGCGGCGCGTGTCCGGTGGGTCAGCGGGCCCGGCTGTTCTGCCGAGGCAGTACGGTTTGACTGAGCTCGTCCAGGACCCCTTCGAGGTCGGTGGAGTCGCCCTCGGCCTCCCAGACCCGGTGGTCGCAGGTCGAGCAGGAGTGCATGGTCCGAGGGCCGGTACTCACCCGCAGGGTGATCGAGACCAACGCCCCGCCGCACCGGTCGCACATGTGATTCGCCATCTCCGACTCCCCTTCTCCGTGGCGCCACTCCATCGGCGGGCGCGGGGCGAGATTGAGCGACCGGAACCAGGTCCGGGGTGAACGGCTCGGTCATGTCGTCAAGACCGTCACGGCAGCCACGGCATTGAAGGCCATGTGGGCGGCGATCGGGGCCATCAGTCCCCGGGTCCGCTGGGCCAGGGCGCCGGCCACCAACCCGAACACGAGCAGACCGGGGAACTGCACCACCTGGAAGTGCACCGCCGCGAACACCACCGACGAGATGAGCAGAGCGACGATGGGCGACAGGAGCTGCTCGAGTGCCCGCAGGAGCAGACCCCGGAACGCCAGCTCCTCGGCGATGGGGGCGGCGATCACGACGAAGACCACGAAGACCGCGACACCCAGGGTGCCGTGGGCCCGCGCCGCCAACGCCCGGGCCGGCGCGCCGACATCGGCGTCGCCGAGGACCGAGAACAACAGCCAGTACAGGACGGGCAGCACCGCGATCTGGCAGGCCAGACCCGATGCCAGACCCAGCGGCACCGACCGCCACCGCACGGTGACGCGATAGTGCTCGATCATGGCCCGCCAGCCCCGGGTCACCACCACCGGTGCGAAGAGCAGCGCTGCCCAGAACGGGATCTGGAAGATCGCCGTTCCCCAGATCGGTACCACGTCGGCGTCGACGGACCCGCCACTGGCGATCTGGATCGAGGCCCGTCCCACATCGGCGCCGTCGCCACTGGTGGCGGCCAGGTCCCAGCCGAATGCACCGGCGACCACCACGGCGGTCATCGCGGCCGCCAGGTTGCCGAGCAACCAGAACCCGCCGCCCACGAGGAGCTCACGTGACGGTCGCGAGGTCGAGCTCATCGGGCAAAGGCTACGGAGTGTGCCCCCCTGACCCGCCCGCGAGGTGTCAGGCGATGCGGCGCAGGACGGTGCGACGGTCTTCGAGCACCCAACCCTGGGGCACGACCAGCCGGTCGGCATGGACCAGACACAGATCGTGGGTCATGGGATGGTCCTCGACGGTGAGATGATCGATCCACACCATGCTGCACGCATAGTCATAGGACAGGGTTGTCGCCGCTGCTTGCGCACAGATCGGCCGAGCACAGGTACGAACCATGGCGTGATGGTAGCGATCGATCGGCCGGACTCGGCGGATCCGCGCGCCGCAGAGGGGTAGGGGGAGCCCTACGATGGAATCATGGCCGACTCTGGTCCCCCTCCCCCACCCCCGCCGCCCCCGCGCGGCTCCGGACCCGAACGCGAGGCGCGTTCATCGGACCCGGGCTGGCCCCGGCTGGCCATGTGGATCGTGTTGGGCACGCTCGTGGCCGCCGTCGTGTTGTCGGCCGTGCTCCCGGCCGGAGACAGCGACGGCGTCATCTACTCCGACTTCCAGAAGGCGGTCGCCGAGGGCCAGGTGGAGAAGATCGTCATCAACAACGAGACCGGCCACATCGACGGCACCTACGTCAGCGGTGACAGCTTCACCACCACGGGTCCGGCCGACATCCGCGAGGCCGACCTCGAGGTGTACCGCGAGAAGGTCCCCGAAGTCGAGGTCGACCGCACCCAGCCGTCGTTCCTGGCCACGTGGCTCCCACTGCTGCTGCCGATCACGCTGCTCATCCTGTTCTTCTGGTGGATGCAGCGTCGGGCCCAGGGCCAGATGGGCGGCATCATGTCGATCGGTCGCTCGCGGGCCAAGACGTACTCCACCGAACGACCCGGAACCACCTTCGAGGACGTGGCCGGGTACGCCGGAGTGAAGCAGGAGATCCGTGAGGTCGTCGACTTCCTGAAGCATCCCGACAAGTTCGGTGCCATCGGGGCCCGCATTCCCAAGGGCGTGCTGCTGGTCGGCCCGCCCGGTACCGGCAAGACCCTCATCGCCCGTGCCGTCGCCGGCGAGGCCGGGGTGCCCTTCCTCTCGGTCACCGGATCCGACTTCATGGAGATGTTCGTGGGGGTGGGCGCCAGTCGGGTGAGAGATCTGTTCGAGTCGGCCCGCAAGCTGGGACGGGCCATCATCTTCGTCGACGAGATCGACTCGGTGGGTCGCAAGCGGGGCGCAGGCCTCGGCGGCGGACACGACGAGCGGGAACAGACGCTCAATCAGATGCTCGCCGAGATGGACGGATTCGAGGCCACCGAGGGCATCGTGATGATGGCCGCCACCAACCGGCCCGACATCCTCGATCCGGCGCTGCTGCGCCCGGGCCGGTTCGATCGTCAGGTGGTTGTCCCGTTGCCCGAGATCGACGACCGCCGAGCCATCCTCGACGTCCATGTCCGCGGCAAGAAGCTGGGGGCCGACATCGACCTGAACGTGGTGGCTCGGGGCACGCCCGGCATGAGCGGTGCCGATCTGGCCAACCTGGTCAACGAAGCCGCCCTCTTCGCGGTGCGCGACGGCGTCGATCACATCCGGGCCATGGACTTCGAGAGCGCCCGTGATCGGGTGCTGATGGGCCAAAAGCGCGAGAGCACCGTGTTGAGCGAAGCCGAGAAGGAGCGGGTCGCCTACCACGAGGCCGGCCACGCCGTGTGCGCCGCGGTGCTGCCCAACACCGACCCTCTCCACAAGGTCTCGATCATCCCACGGGGCATGGCTCTCGGCGTGACCATGACCCTGCCCGCCGAGGACCGGTACCTCTGGCGCCACGGGTACATCGTCGACGAACTGGTGAAGCTGCTCGGAGGGCGCATGGCCGAGAACCTCGTGTTCGGGGACACCTCCTCGGGCGCGGCCGATGACCTGAGCCGAGCCACCGAGCTCACCGGCAAGATGGTCCGCGAGTGGGGCATGAGCGATCGCATCGGCCCCATGGCCTGGACGGGCCAGCAGGGCCAGGTGTTCCTGGGCGACGAGATCATGGGGCAACGTTCGTTCAGCGACGAGACGGCCAAGATCATCGACGGCGAGATCGAGCGCATCCTGCGTGAGCAGGAAGTGCGCTGCCGCCAGCTGTTGACCGACCATCGAAACGGTCTCGACCTGGTCGCCCGCAGCCTGCTCGAGCACGAGACCATCGACGGGGCCGAGGTGAATCGCCTCCTCGAACACGGCAAGGATCGCGCTGACGCACCAGCGGTGGAACCGTCGCCCACCACCGTTCCGGACGACGCCACCGCCGACTGAACCGACGCGGGCCATGGATCGTCTGCTGATCGTCGTGCTGGTGGTCATCGTCGCTGCCGCCATCGCGTGGGTCGCGCAACGTCGGCGGGTCGAAGCCCCCACCCGTACCGGACACGTGGTGCCCGATCACCTCGACCGGGCCGACTTCACTCGCCCGGACGCGCCCTGGCTGGTCGCCGTCTTCTCGTCGGCCACGTGTGTCACCTGCGCCGACACCTGGGAGAAGGCTCGTCACCTCGAGTCCGCCGATGTCGCGGTGCAGGAGGTCGAGGTGACCGCAGCCGCCGATCTGCACCGGCGCTACGGGATCGACGCCGTCCCGCTGGTCGTCATCGTCGACCACGAGGGCGCTCGTCGGGCGTCGTTCCTGGGTCCGCCCAAGACGGCCGAGCTGTGGGCCGCCCTGGCCGACCTCCGCGGCTGAGCGGTGGTCAGGGCTCCTGTATGGAACCGATGGCCGGTACGGCCAGGGAAGACGACCGTGACGACAGGCCCACGATCTGGCGTTCGACGACGACCGGCCCGGACGCCTCCACCCGCACCGGCCCGACACCCAGGTCGGTGAACGGCACCCGCAGCCGGCTCCCCGGGGCGATCTCGAACGATCGCACATCGGCTTCGGTGGGGGTGATGGTGAGGGTGACGATGCTGTCGAAGAGCGGATTCTGGACGATGAGGGCCGACGCGGCAGGGTCGAGCGATGCCACCACCGTGCGCCAATCCGACGCGGTCACGGGGCTGGCCATGACGGCGGTGAGGCCGGGCGCCGCCGTCGACGAGGCGAACACCAGATCCCGGCGCTCGGCGACGACGGGCACGTTGTTGAGCGAGCGCACCACCAGCGAGAAGGTACGAACGCCGTCGAGCACACGCCCGGCCTCCTCCCCGATGGGATCGGCGCTCTCCTCGGAGGCGATGACCACCTCGATGACGCCGTCGGGCGGGACGGTTCGCTCGAAGGGCTCCACCGCCTCGACCTCGCCGGCGATGACGTCGATGTCGATCTCGGCCGGGAGCTCCGGATCGGGGTTCATGATGAACAGCGACGTGGTGGCGCCTTCGCCGAGGGTGCCACCGGGCAGGTAGAGATCGAGCGCCGGGCGGGTGGCACCGGCCGAGACCGACAGACCCTGTCGTTCGACGGCACCGTCGTAGCTGAGCACCCGGTCGATGATGAGCCGTCCACTGCGGGCCCGCACGAAGCCCGACGCCCGCTCCACGTTGGCCACCTCCTCGTTGACCTCGAGCAGACGGGCCGATCGGCCGGCCACCACCAGTCCCTCGTAGCGACCGGGATCCCGGGACCCGTTGGTGGTGTCGAAGGTGATGTCCACCACGGCCGGATCGGGGAACGGGTTCAGCAGTACGAGTTGCTCGGTGGCGGCCGACACACCGGGATCGCTCACCGTGGCACCAACCGGGAAGTACCACGCGGCCGAGGCCTCGGTGGCGCACGGCCGACGGTCGGTGGCGCCGAGCTCGGTGCGCGACGCGCTTCGTTCGACCAGGACGCCGCCACCCTCGATCTCGACCACCGCACTGACCGCAACCCCGCCGGGGAGCTGATCGGCCGGCACCAGGTCGAGCTCGGTGCCGGCGGGAATCTCGATCTGCGCCACCACTGCGGTATCGCCACCTTCGCCGAATTCGGGCGGTGCCGGGTAGTAGGTGACCGTGCCCTGTCGGTCCTGCTCCGCCAGGTTGACGACCAACACCTGATCCTCGTCGGTCAACGCCGCGGCCGGGCAGTACCAGACCGAGGAGGAGGCATCGACCGGAGCGACGGTGGCGAGGCCGACATCGGCCGGGACCTCGACGGGATCGGGTTCGGGACGGTTGTCGGCGTCGTACACCGCGCCACCCACCAGCAGTGCCGGGATGAGGATCAGGGCCGGGCCTCGGAACGCGCTCATGTCCGCTCCCGCGCCCGCCGACGATTCACCAGGAGTGCCATCACGGCCACCCAGGCCAGGACCTGACCGATGAGGGCCAGGCGCTTCCACAGGGGCGTCCGGTAGGTCAGGACGGCGTCGCCCCGGTTGAGGGGGGCGAAGCGATTCTCCCATCCGAGGCCATCGCCTCGAGCCGCCACTTCGCCGTCGACCGTGAGCTGCCAGTCCAGGTCGACGGGTGTGGCCACATGCACCTCCGGACCGGCCTCGACGACCCCGGTGAAGCGGTTGGCCCCGGACTCCTCCACCAGCACGGCCTGGGCGTCGGCGGGTTCGGGCACCCGATCACTGGCCGGGGGCACGGCGGCCCGACTGGGGACCCACGACGTGTTCTCGTAGAAGATCAGCGCCTGATTGACCCCCTCGATGCGCTGGAGATCCAGTTGCTCGCTGAGACCATCGCCGGTGGCGTCCGAGAGTGGCACCTCCTGTTCGGCGAATGGCGCGGGTGCGATTCGCTGCACCACCACCACGTAGCGAACCCCGGTTTCGGCCAGTTGTCGACCGAGGCGATTGCTCCGTCCAGCGGTGGCGTCGCGGACGGCATCCCGGACGGCGCGCGTGTCGGCATCGAGCGGAGCGACCAACTGGTTCAAGATGTCGGGCGCGCCATCGTCGGTGAGGGCGAACGACTCCGTTGCGCGCAGTGGCCAACCCCGTGCCGGCATGACGGAGTCGTCGCCCAGCCACAGCACGCGGTAGCTGCCGGAGTCGGCCGGTTCGGGGAACACCGCGGCGAACAGGTCGTCGTAGTCGCCTCGGGGCATCGACCAGCGACCGTCGAACGACGCGGCCACGGCCGGGAACAGACCACAGACCAGCCCGGCACCGGCCAACACGACGAGCAGTTGGCGCCAACCGAAGTTGTGCCGGAGCAGGTCGACCTCGAACACGGCAGCGCCGATACCGACCGCCATGGCCAGCCCGACGGCGGCCAGCACGAGGGCGAACTCGGTGGAAGGCAGGGCCACCGGCAGAGCCCCCCACTGGGCCGCCCAGGCCAGACCCCAGCCGGCCATGGCAACGAACCAGGCCCGAATGGCCCACACCAATCGAGCGCCTCGGCCCAGCACGAGGGGGTAGGCGGCGGCCACGAACAACCCCCACACGAGCACCGTGGCCACGACCGGGCCCGTGTCGAACCGCAGCAGCGCCGTCAACGAGATGGTGCCGGGCTCGGTCCCGCCCGACGCACCGAGTGGGGCCCATTGCCCGCCGTCCCGGAACAGGGCCAGGGCACCCGGCAGGTGCAGACCGAAGGCCAGCGCCGTCGCCCCCACCGTGGCGACGAGGACGCGGCCCATGCCCGTGAGGTTGCCGGCCACGACCGAGCCCGCCACCAGGCCCACGGCCATGACTCCGACCAGCAGCACCACCATGGGCGCGAACAACGCCGCGATGGCAGCCACCGAACCGAGCCCGAGGGTCGCGGTCAACAAGGTGGAGCGCCCGGCGAACGAGCCCGACGCACTGGCCCGCGCGAGCTGGCCGAGGAGCCACGGGGCGGCGGCATAGGCCACCAGCGCCGACCAACGTCCGGTGGCCAACGAGTTGTAGCCCACCGGGAGTGCCAGGTACACGACGGCGGCGACCATGGAAGCCCGCCTCGACTCCATGGGGGCCAGGGTTCGGGCCATGCCCCAGGCGCCCAGCGGGATGGCTCCGAGCACCAGGACGACCCGCAGCACCCCCTCGGCCCCGAGCAGGACCACCCCCATGGCGCCCAGCACCGCGTGGCCGGCGGGGACCGGCACATCCGTGCCCAACCCACTGCGCCACCACCCGCTCCACCACTCGCCGAGGCCGTCCCGGGCCACGACGTCGAAGTTGGCCAGCGATCCGATGGCAGGTATCGAACCGGCCAGCAGGTGCCGGCTGCCGAACACGTACACCACGCCGACGGCCACGACGGCCAGCAGCACGTTGCGGACCGCAGCGTCGGAGAGGGCGTCGATCCGCCGGCGAGCGACCCGACCGGCCGAGGACCCCTCGGTGAAGGCGACCCGGGCCGCCAGCCACTGACGGAACTGCGCGCTGCCGGCCAGTTGGTACTCCCGCACCTCACCGTCGCCGACCTGGCGGTACTGGCGGACCTGGCGGCGGCGCCGGCGAATGCCGCCCAGGTGGCGGAGGTTGGCCGTCCACGACGCGAGCAGATCCCGGCACCGGTCGAAGCGGAAGGTGATCAGGGCGGCCAACAGGTCGACCAGCCAGACGATGGCCGCCTGGGGCAGGACCCGAGCCAGCCGGAAGGCGCCGTAGCCCGAGAGCATGATCCGAACCTGGTGTCGGAGCCGGCTGCGGCGATCGGGAACCGGCTCGGGCCCCACCCCGGCCACGGCGTCGGGCACCACCAGCACCCGAGCACCGGCCAGGAGCGACCGCCAGCCCAGGTCTATGTCGTCCCCGTCGGCGGCAATGGCAGGATCGATGCCCCCGATGGCGACCAGCAGATCCCACCGGATGAGCACGCAGCGGGTGTCGACCGCGAACACGTCGACCACCGCGTCGTGCTGCTCCTGATCCAGCTCGCCCACCTCGACGGCGGAGACCGGGAAGGCGAACTTGTCACTGCCCAGGCCGACCGAACGCAGGTGATCGGGCTGCTCGCGGTCGACCAGCTTGGGCCCCAGCACGCCGGCATTGGACGCCAACGCCTCGGAGACCAGATGCGCGATCGCGTCCTCGGCAAGGCGCACCCCACCACGACAGACCAACATGAACGGCAGGCGCTCGGGTCGGGTCAGCACCGCATTGACCGCCTCGGCCCAACTGGCCCCGGGAGCTCGGCGTACCACGGCTTCGGGTACCAGGGCTCGGACCGCGGCCTCGTCGACCACCGAATCGGCGGTGACATCCACCACCACCGCTCCCATCGGCACCTCGGCCTGGGCGCTCACCGACGTGAGGGTGGGGGTGAGATCCTCCGCCGGGTCGTCCACGACGACCACGACCAGCACGGCCGGCAGGCGAGGCGGGGCCTCCTCAACGTTCTCGGCAGCCGTCACGATCAACGCAGGCTACCGGCATCGATGCCACCCACCAGCGCGCCCGATCCCGGCCCCGCCCCGGTCGTCGCCCGTCGGGCGATCGGAGTATCGTCAGCGACGATGTCCAGCCCCGAGGGCGACCCCGCAGCTCCACTCGAGCCGATGCGCGTCCTCGTGACCGGCGCGCACGGATTCGTCGGACGCCACCTCGTCGAGCATCTGGAGGCCGTCGGCGACGAGGTCATCGGCATCGATCGGGCCGAGGGCCCCGACATCCGCCAACTCGACGAGCTGATCGACAGCTTCGGCGAACACCGGCCTGCGGTGGTGTTCCACCTGGCCGGTCAGGCCGACGTCGCCGCCTCCTGGTCGACACCGCACGAGACCTATCGGGCCAACACCGAAGGCACCCTCAACGTGCTCACGGCCGCCCGCCAGACCGGCGTGGACCGGGTGATCGCCACCACCAGCGCCGACGTGTACGGCCTCGTGTCGCCCGACGAGTTGCCGCTCGCCGAGTCGGCACCATTTCGCCCGGCCAGCCCGTACGCCGCCAGCAAGGCCGCCGCCGATCTCATCGGCCTGCAGGCACACCTCGGCTACGGCCAGGACGTGATCCGGGCCCGCGCCTTCAACCACCTCGGTCCGGGCCAGTCCGATCGATTCCTGGCTGCCGCCATCGCCCGCCGAGCCATCGCCGCCGAACGGGCGGGCGAGGCCACCATCCCGGTGGGCGACCTCAGCGCCCGGCGTGACTTCACCGACGTGCGCGACGTCGTGCGCGCCTATCGACTGCTGGCCCGCGACGGTCGCGCCGGCGAGGCCTACAACGTGTGCTCGGGGACCGACGTGAGCGTCCTCGATATCGCCCAACGGTTGCTGGCCTTCGCCGATCGACCGATCGAGCTGCGCGTCGACCCGTCGCTGCTGCGACCGATCGACCTCCCGATCCTGCGCGGCGATGCCACCAAACTGCGCACCGATACCGGCTGGCAGCCGGTGATTCCGCTCGACGACACCCTGCATGATCTGTTCCAGGAGATGCGGAAACGGGTGGCCGGCGATACAAATGGGGACACATGACCAAACGCGCACTCATCACGGGCATCACCGGCCAGGACGGCTCGTACCTCGCGGAGCTCCTCCTCGACAAGGGGTA
>Ga0224505_10001837_pt1 | contig 12992 bp, 11 predicted proteins | sample SF_Jan12_sed_USG_FD_169102 | JGI IMG/M metagenome (GOLD analysis project Ga0224505, IMG submission 169102) | Sediment microbial communities from San Francisco Bay, California, United States - SF_Jan12_sed_USGS_4_1 | ecosystem: Environmental > Aquatic > Marine > Sediment | place: USA: California...
GAGCGTGCTCGGCGAAATCCCGACCGGCTTCCCGGCGCTGCAGCTGCCGGCATTCCAGCTCGACCAGCTGAACAGGATGCTCGTTTCTGCCGCGGTGCTCGGTGCGCTCGGGGCGATCGACAGCCTGCTGACTTCGCTCGCCGCCGACAGCGTGACGCGCACGTTTCACGATTCGGACAAGGAACTGGTCGGGCAGGGTATCGGCAATCTCGTCGCGGGATTCGTGGGCGGTATCCCGGGTGCCGGCGCGACGATTCGCACGCTCACGAACGTCAAGGCGGGCGGGCGTACACCGCTTTCCGGGGTCGTGCACTCCGTCGTGCTGCTGTTCGCGGTGATGGGGCTCGGCCCCGTGCTCGAGAACATCCCGCACGCCGTACTGGCCGGCATACTCATGAAAGTCGGCATCGACGTGATCGACTGGCGCTTTCTGCGGCTCATGGGCAAGGCGCCGAGGATCGACATGGTCTTGATGATCGTCGTACTCGTCCTGACCGTACTCGTCGACGTCATCACGGCCGTCGCCACCGGCGTGGTCATCGCGAGCCTCGCGTTCGTCAAGGAAAGCGCGGAGTTGCAGATCGACTCGATCAAGGCGCTGTCGGATCCCGAGCATGCGCAGTTCCTGGGGCCGGAGGAATCGGCTCTGTTCCGGCGCTGCAGCGGCCGCCTGCTGTTCATCTACCTGTCCGGGCTGATGAGCTTCGGCGCCGCCAAGGAGCTGACGCGCAGGGCCGGCAACGTCGTGTCGTTCGATGTCATGCTCCTCGACCTGCACGACGTACCGAAAGTGGACGGCAGCGCCGCCCTCGCCCTGGAAGAGATCGTCGATCAGGCAATCGCCGCGGGCAAGGAAGTGCTCGTCGTCGGGTTGTCGGCGGAGGTGGCGCGGCTGCTTGGCCGGATGGGCATGCTCGATCGCTTCAAGGCTACGACGCGCTTCCCGACCCGCCGAGAGGCGCTCGCTTACGCGGCGGACTTCATTCGCGACAGGAATGCAGTCCTGCCGGGCTGATCCCGCCCATTCGGTCGTCACCGACGCTCGGCCGCATCCTGCGCGGTCCGCGCATCATCGGGCTCGTGGAAGCCCGCGGGTCGCTTGGCCGAACAGTTTGAATTTTCGGAAAAATTCCCCTTTTCTTTGCCCAAGTTTGACGATCCCGCCCGGTGTCATTCCCTACAGTGGGTTACGGCAACAGCTCGCAGTCGGCCGAACTCAGGAGGAGTGTCATGAACGCGAAACTGTCGATACTGTCATTGGCCCTGGTGATGACCGGGTGTGCCTCGATTACGCGGGGAACGAAGGAAGCATTCGTCATCGAGACGACCCCGCCCGGCGCAACCGCCACCTTGTCCGACGGGATGACCTGCCAGACGCCCTGCAGCGTCAAGGTCAAGAGGCGTGGTGATTTCGTCGTCACGCTCGAGAAAGCAGGCTACGAGACGATCGAGTCGACCGTGACGTCCAGCGTCGACGGCGCCGGCGCCGCCGGCATGGCCGGGAACGTGCTGGTCGGCGGTATCATCGGCGCGGGTATCGATGCCGGCACCGGCGCAATGCACTCTCACAAGCCGAACCCGCTCTCGGTGACCCTGGTTCCCGCCGGTGAGGCCGTGCAGGAAGCGGCGTCGGCACCGGCCGAGACCGGCGACGACACGCCGCTGTCCGACGAAGAGCGGGACTATGTCCCGGTAACGGATACTGCGGCAACCGAAAACCGCTAGCGGTCGGGCCCCGTCAGTTCGCGGACGATGATGCTCCAGTGGTCGAGGGCATCATAGAACGCCTTGATCGGGACGCGCTCGTTCAAACCGTGGGCGAACATCTCGTCCGGGTTCATGAAGATGCCGCTGACCGCGAACGTGGGTATTCCGGCCTTGCGGAAGTGCATGCCGTCGGTGCCGCCAGATTCCATGTACGGCAGCATGCGCACACCCGGGTAGCGGGTTTGCACCGCGGCTGCGACCGCCGATCGGATCTCCTCGGTCAGCTCGGATACCGGGCTTTCCGTGGCCGGGTAGATCGTCTCGAAACCGACCGCGTCGTTCGCAACGACCTCGCGCAGCGTCTTCTCGATGTCAGCCGCCGCCACGCCCGGGAAGATGCGGCAGTTGACGGTCGCCGTCGCGGACTGCGGCAGGGCGTTCTCCGCGTGCCCTGCGCGCAGCATCGTGACGACGCAGGTCGTACGGGTCGTGCCGACGTAGGACGACTCGACCGCAAGCCGGTCTGACGCCTCGACGTCCTGCGGGTCGTTCGCGAAGCGAATCATCGCGTCACCGACTTCGCCGCCGAGCTGCTTGCCGGTTTCGGCGAAATACTCGAGCGTCATGTCGTTCCATTGCACGGGAAAACGGTAATTGCGAATTCGCGCGATCGCGTCCGCGAGGTCGTAGATCGCGTTGTCCGGGCGCGGCCGCGAACTGTGGCCGCCCGGATTTCGGACCGTGATTTCCCAGGTGGAGTACGTCTTCTCCGCGGCCTGCACGAGATAGGCCACGGCCTTGCCGTCGCGGCTCAGGTCGCCGCCGCCCGCATCGGAGTTGAGTGCGAACTCCGCCTCGGCGAGGTCGGGCCGCTCGTAGGCCAGCATGCGTGTCGTCTGCATGCCGCTCTCCTCGTCGCCGGAGAACACGAGGATCAGGTCGCGGTCCGGCACGAAGCCTTCTTTCTTCAGTCGTATGAACGTCGACGTGAGCTGCGCGACGCCGAACTTGTTGTCGATCGTGCCCCGCGCATAGAAATAGGTGTCGTCGCGGGTCAGCTTGAATGGCGGCCGCTGCCAGTCGTCCGGGTTCGCCTCGACGACGTCCATGTGGCCGAGGAACAGGATGGGCTTCCGCCCCGATGAGCCGTTACCCCGGTAACGGGCGATCAGCGACGCCGTCTCGCCCAGTGGCACGACCTCCACGTCTTCGGCCGCGAGCCCGCCCGCGATGAGTTCGTCGGCGAGATAGTTCGCGACCTCCGGGACGTTGCCGAGGTTCTTGGCGGTCTCCACCTCGACGATGCGGGTGTAGATCGCCAGGGTCTTCCTTGCATGCTCCGAATTCACGTCCTGTGCGCTGGCAGGCGGCGCAAATGCCGCCATCGCCAGCAGCGAAAGTATCGTCCTGGTCATGGTCACTCCGTTTTGTTCTAGTTTATAAGGCTCATCGCGAGGAAGCCGGCGGTCGCAATTGCCGCGGCAACGAGCGCGTAGGGCAGCTGCGTGCGCACGTGGTCGATGTGGTCCGTCGCCGACGCCATCGACGCGACGACGGTCGTGTCGCTGATCGGTGATGCATGGTCGCCGAAGATCGCGCCGGATATAGCGGCGCCGAGCATCAGCGGCATCGGCAGGTCCAGCGTCAGCGCCACCGGCACCGCGATCGGGATCATGATCGCGAACGTGCCCCAGCTCGAGCCGACCGAGAATGCGATGAACGACGACACGAGGAAGATGAGCGGTGCGAGCAGCGGCGCCGGTATCGCCTCGCCGACGACCCCGGCGACGTAGATTCCGGTGCCGAGCGCCTGTGCGATGTCGCCGAGCGCCAGCGCGAACAGCAGGATCGTCGCGATCGGCAGCATGCCGCCGGCACCTTTCATGAACAGGCGCATGAGCTCGTTGACCGAGTGCTCGCCGTGCACGAAGTTCATGATCCACGCGACCGTCAGCGCGACGATCACGGCCCACAGCACGGACGTCGAGCCCGATCCCTCGATGATATTGCCGTCGCCGGTGATGTACAGGCCGACCGGCATCATGAGAATCATCGCGACGATCGGCAGCACCATCAGCGCCGCGGACGGCACCTTGCCTTCATCGACGACCAGTTCCTCGGAGATGTCGACCATCGGCGTCGCGCCCGGCCAGAGGACCTGGCCGCCCTTCGTCCGCGCCTCGGCCTTCTTCATCGGGCCGATGTCGATGTTCCTGAGGATCACGACGAGCGACAGCAGGATCGCCGCGATCGCGTAGAAGTTGTACGGAATCGAGGCGATGAACGCCTCGAGCGGGTTCTCGACGCCGGTCGAGGCGATCAGGCCGATGATCACCGCGCCCCACGCATTGAGCGGAATCATCACGCACACCGGCGCCGACGTCGCGTCGATCAGGTACGCGAGTTTTTCCCGCGAGATCCGGTAGCGGTCGAACAGCGGCCGGCTGACCGATCCGGCGACCAGCAGCGTGATGTTCGACTCGATGAAGATTACGAGCCCGGTCACCCACGCGAGCAGCTGGGCGCGGAAACCGTTGTGCACCCAGCGGCGCGTTTCGAGGAAGTGCACGAAGCCGCGCACGCCGCCGGTGTGCTCGATCGTCGCGATCAGCGCGCCAATGACCAGCGTGAAGACGAGCACGCGGGTATCGCCCGGGTCCGTGAACACGTTGATGATGCCGTCGATGCCGGCCGTGACGCCCGTCAGCGGATTGAAGCCGGCGAGCAGCGTCGAGCCGATCCAGATGCCCGCGAACAGCGACAGGATCACCTGCTTCGTCCAGATCGCCAGGACGATGGCGAGCACGGGCGGCAGCACGGAGTACCAGCTCGGGTCGGTCATGTCGTTTCCTCAGGTGCTGCCGTCAGGCGATTCTACGGCATAGCCGTCGCCATAGAACTTGCTGGTGCTGCGCGTGTGGAACGTGATTGCCCTGACGGGCTCATACTTCGGCGCGCCGAGCCCCGGCAGCACCTCGAGGACTTCGTCCTCCCACACGTACACGGCCATCGGGAACGAGATGCGCGCGGTATTGCGCTGCGAGCCGTCGGCCGGCTTGCCGACGCGGTGCGTCGTCGACGGCAGGCGGTCGTTCGTGATGCGCTGCATGTAGTCGCCGGTGTTGATGATCAGCGAGCCAGGCGGCGCATCGAGGCGCACCCACTTGCCGCTCATGTGATTCCAGACCTGCAGTCCGCTGACTTTCGCCGCCGGCAGGATGGTGAAGAGATCGACGTCCTCGTGGCCCAGCAGGCGACCGGCGCCCGACTGTTCCTCCGCCGGCCCGAGCGGCGGGTAGTAGTTCAGGCGCAGGCCGAAATTCGTCCCGGTCAGTTTCTCGTCGTAGACGTGTGGATCCAGGCCCAGTCCCTGGAACATGGCCTGCGCGATCGGCTTGAACAGTTTCTCGTGCGCGAGAACCAGCTTCCGGTACGCCGGTTCGTCACGCGTGTCGGGCCAGAAGTCCTCCGGCCGGAACGGCGCGGATCGTTTCTGCGGCATGTCGAACGCGCGTCGGCACCACACCCACCCTTCCACGAGGTCGGGATGGATGTCGCTCGTCTCCCGGATCGGAAAATAGCCCTGGCTGACCGAGCCGTGGCGCTTCGCGCGAAAGGCCATCTTGTCCTCGATGGGCGTCGTCGTGAAGAGTTCCTCCGTTCGCGCCTCGATCTCGTCGTAGAGCGCCGGGTCCACGCCGTGGTTCACGAGCACGGAGAACCCGATCTCCTGCACGGCGGCTCCGAATTCTTCGGCGAAGGCGCGACGGTCTGCTGCGTTCCCGGTGAGATAGCGACCAAGATCGAAAGTACGAATCTCGTACCCGGTATCGAACTCGTCCGTATCGCTCTCGGCGAGCCGGTAGGTATGGCTCTTTTCGACCTGGTCGTAGCGGATGAAATCCTGGTTGAGGGCGTTGATGTCGGGCTGGTTCATGAGGAATGCGTTGACAGGTGACCGCCGGGCTTGTATGCCGAAGCGTATCAGATCAAGAAAACTTCAGCCGCAACCCGGCCGGTGGACACCATGAACGAGAAGATCAGGAGGGTGCTCGGCGACATCGCCAGGCTAGAGGAAGAGCTGGCAGCGCTTATACACCAGCAGCAGGAAGAGCTGCACTATCGCATCGAGGGTTCGAAGATCCGTTTCGAGGAGAACCTGCGGCGCATCCACAGAGAGCTCAAAACGGGCATATTCGCGTGGCTCAGGGAAAGTGAGCTCCGCAACGTGATCACGGCGCCCTTCATCTACGCGATGATCGTGCCGCTGGTGCTGCTCGACCTGTCGCTATCGATTTACCAGGCAGTCTGCTTCCCGCTCTATGGCGTCCCGAAGGTCCGCCGCTCCAGCTACTTCGCCTTCGATCGACACCATCTCGGCTATCTCAATGTCATCGAGAAGCTCAATTGCGCTTATTGCGGGTATGCCGATGGATTGCTGGCCTATGCCCGTCAGATCGTATCGCGCACCGAAACCTACTGGTGCCCGATCAAGCATGCCCGGAAGATGCTGGACCCGCACCGCCGTTATGCGCGGTTCGCGGACTTTGGCGATGCGGAGGAGTATGAGGCGTATGCTAACGCCCTCCGCGAAGAGGTCCGGGCGGAGCGCTAGCTCAAGGGTAGATCCGGTATTCGTACTGCGGGACGAAGACATCGTAATGCGGTTGCAGGAAGGAGACGATGTCGATCAGCTCCTGCACCGTCATATAGCCGTTGTAGACCGGCATCTTCGATTTCTGCTCGCCGTCCGCAGTCACCATCTCGACCGGGTAACCCTGTGCCAGCTTGTGCGACGGGTTGATGATAGCCGTGACCAGCTGGCCGTAGGTCTTGACCCGGGTCACTTTGCCGCCCAGTTCGACGAACGGCGGACTGGCGCCGGATACAACGGGGAATTCCTCGCCGACCACGGTGTGGCACTCGTGACAGTGCATATAAACGAACGCCTCCCGGCCGGCCATCTCGTTGCCCTCTGGCAGGCTGAAGCCCTTCTCCGACATGCGGTCAGCCTCACAGCCCGCCAGGCCGACGATTGCCGCAATCAGGAACATATAGCCGATATTGCGCGTCATATTCGTCACCGTTCCTCGGTCAACTGGGGGAATTATACGGACAACCTTACAGCAGGTGGATCAGGGATAACCGCAGTTGTCGCAGACAGCGCGCGGTCCCTGCTATTCTTTCGCCGCAATCAGAACCCGGAGGGGGACACACATGCAGCAGAAAATCAGGGCCGTATTCGCGGCGCTTGCCATCTCGACGATCTTTTCCATCCCCGTGCTCGCCGAACCGACGGCGGAGGACGCACTGGACTACCGGAAGGCCGTCATGACCGCGCTACGCGGCCACATCGGCGCATCGTCCATGATTACCCGCGGGCTCGTCGAGGACGGCGGTCACCTGGTCGGGCACGCAGAAGGACTCGCGAGCGGCGCAAAGGAGCTGCACCGCGTATTCCAGGAGGGGTCGAACGTGGGTGAGTCGGAAGCGCTGCCGGCGATATGGCAACAGCCCGAAGAATTCGCCGCGGCAATTGCCAAGACCGAGGAAGCGACGGCTGCATTCGTTGCAGCGGCAAAGAGCGGCGACAGGGAAGCGATTGGCGCAGCGTTCCGCAACGTTGGCATGTCCTGCCGGGGATGCCACGACAATTACCGTGTTGCGCACGAGTAGTCTCGCACAGCTGACGGGGGCCGCCATGATCATGGCGGCCCTTTACGCATACGGCCAGGACGACACCATCGAGCGCGGCCGCTACCTGACGCACGCCGGCGGTTGTATCAGCTGCCACACCGAGGACGCCGACAGTGCCGTGCCGCTGGCCGGCGGCCGTGCGATGGAGACGCCGTTCGGCACGTTCTATTCACCGAATATCACCCCTGATGCCAGGACCGGCATCGGCGGCTGGTCGGACGACGACTTCGTCAATGCCTTCTGGGAAGGCATCAGCCCGGACGGGGAGCACTACTTTCCGGCGTTCCCGTACGCTTCTTACACCGGCGCGAGCCGGGACGACCTGCTGGCGATCAAGGCGTATCTCTTCAGCCTGGACGCGGTCGAAAAGGAAGCGCCGGAGCACGATCTCGCCTGGTACATGTCGTCGCGGCTCGCAGCCGGCGCATGGAAAGCGATCAACTTCGATGCGGCGCGCTTCGAGCCCGATCCGGCGAAGGATGCCCGGTGGAATCGCGGCGCCTACCTCGTGCGGCACCTCGGTCACTGTGGTGAATGCCATACGCCGAGGAGTTCGACCGGCGTGCCGGTCGGCGGGCGCGAGTTCGCGGGCAGCGACTTCGGCGGTGAGAAGGTTCCGAACATCACACCGCATCCGCAGGACGGCATCGGCCGCTGGTCGGCGAGCGATATCGACTACTTCCTGGAGATCGGCATGCTGCCGGACGGCGATTTCACGGGCAGCTCGATGGGGGATGTCATCGAGGACAACACGAGCCACCTGAGCCGCGACGACCGCCTTGCGATCGCCGCCTACCTGAAATCGCTGGCCCCGCTCGGGACCGAGTAGCCGGGCTTTTCCCGAATGCCAAATAATCGCCCGACGGGGTGATTTGCGGCGGCAATTCGCCTAGCATTGCCGGCCGCGCCGGGTGGCAACACCCACAAACAACGGAGATCATCGCGTCATGATGCAGAAAACCCTTGCAGCCATCCTCGCCCTGTCGCTCGCGGGCGCGGTCCTTGCCCAGGAGGAAACCGAGGAGGAGGGCCCCTGGGCAGGCAAGCTCTCGCTCGGTTACCTGAGCACATCGGGCAACACCGCCACGACGAGCCACAAGACACACTTCGAGGTCGGCTATACGTCGGATCCCTGGGAACACATGCTCCATGGCGCATCGAACGGGGCGGACGACGGCGGCGCAACCACCGCGGAGTCCTACCAGCTCGGCTGGCGTTCCGCTTACAACTTCAACGAGAACGATTTCGTGTTCGGCACCGTCGACTGGCGCAAGGACCGCTTTGCGGGTGTCGTCGAACAGAAGAGCTACGCGCTCAACTACGGCCGGCGCGTACTGCACGGACCAACCCACATACTCGCCCTCGGCATCGGTGCCGGTTACCGGGATTCGGACCGGGCGGACGGCACGAACGAGGCGAACGCGATCGGTCGCGGCAGCCTGGCCTACGACTGGGTATGGAGCGAGACCGCGGGTTTCGAGCAGGACCTGATCATCGAGAGCGGCTCCGACAACACCTACATCGAGTCGGTGAGCGCCGTGCGTGCCCGGCTGGTCGGCGACTTCGCGCTCGTACTGGCCTACACGATCAAGCAGAACACCGACGTACCGGTCGGTACGGAGAAGCGAGACACCCAGTCCTCGGTCTCGATCGAATACGCCTTCTAACCCGGGTCAGAGCAGGGTCGGACCCTGATCCGACCCTGTTCTGACCCCTCAATACGCGACCGCGGCGCCGTCTTCGTCACGCGGGTCCGCTGCCCCTGACAGAACGCCGGTTTCCGGGTCGCGGTAGACCGCCATCGCGGAGCCGATCTCGCTGGTCTCACGGATCGCGTGGCCGCGCTGCTCGTAGAGTGCCATCGAATCGGCCGAGAACGAGCCCGACTCGACCAACGTGCTGTCCGGAAGCCACTGGTGATGGATCCGCGGCGCACTCACGGCGCGTGCGATGTTCATGCCGTGGTCGATCACGTTCAGGATCGTCTGCATCGTCGTGTTGATGATCGTGCGGCCGCCCGGCGTGCCGGTGGCAAACAACGGCACACCGTCCTTTGCGACAATCGTCGGCGTCATGCTGGACAACATGCGCTGCTCGGGACGAATCCGGTTCGGCGGCGTACCGATCGTGCCGCGTTCGTTCGTGACGCCCGGCTGCGCATTGAAGTCACCCATCTCGTTGTTCAGCAGGAATCCGGCACCCTCGACGACGATCTTGCTGCCATAGCCGTGCTCCAGCGTGTAGGTCAGCGAAACCATGTTGCCTTCACCGTCCGCGACCGAGAAATGGGTGGTCTCGGAACTCTCGTAAGCTTCCCCGAAACGCGCCGGATCGCTCTCGGATTTCGCGTGCAGCGTAATGGTCTCGCGTTGCTTCGCCGCGTGCTCCTTCGAGGTCAGCATCCCGACCGGCATGTCCTCGTTGAAGTCCGGGTCGCCGAGATAATTCGCGCGATCTGCATAGGCCCGGCGCATCGACTCGGTCAGGAGATGCAGGTACAGGCCGGTGTTGTGGCCAATCGAGCCGAGATCGTAGCCCTCCAGGATATTCAGCATCTGCACGAGCACGACGCCGCCCGAGCTCGGCGGCGGCATGCTGATGACCTCGTAGCCCCGGTAGGTGCCGCGGATCGGCTCTCGTTCCTTCGCTTCGTAGGCGGCAAGGTCCTCCCGCGTGATGATGCCGTCGTTAGCGGCCATGAATTCGTGGATGATGTCAGCCGTCCTGCCCGCGTAGAAACCGTCCTTGCCGTCATCGCGGATGCGATCCAGCGTCGCCGCGAGGTCGGGTTGCACCCAGGTGTCGCCCGGCTGGTAGTGGGCGCCGCCGGCCTTCAGGAAGACCTTCGCCGAGCTTGGGTACCGCTGCCACCAGCGATCCTGGCGCATGAATGACTCGTGCAGGTGGAAGCTTATCGGTATGCCGTCGCGGGCAAGGTCGATGGCCGGTTGCACGAGATCCGCCCAGTCCATCGAACCGAACCGCCGGTGCGCGAGCTCGAGGCCGGCAACCGTGCCCGGCACGCCAACCGCGAGTATGCCGTCGTGGTTCGAGTTGTCGCGGACGTTGCCGTCCTCGTCCAGGTACATCGTCTCCGTCGCTGCGAGCGGCGCTTTTTCCCGGAAGTCGAACGCCGTCGCCTCGCCGTCGGCACCGTGATAGATCATGAACCCGCCGCCGCCGATGTTGCCGGCCGTAGGCCAGGTTACGGCCAGCGCGAACGCGGTTGCGATCGCGGCGTCCACCGCGTTACCGCCCTTTTTCAAGATCCCGACGCCGACCTCCGACGCGATCCGTGACGATGAGGCGACCACCCCGTTCTTGCCGCGAACCGGGTGCCAACTGGTTGCGTCGGCGGCAATCGTGCCGAAAACGAACAGCGTCGTTACGGCGGCGATGACGAAATGGCGGATGCGGATCGTGTTCACTGATGGTTACTCCCGGAACGGTCTGGGGGATTCAATGCGGGCAAAACAGCGGCAAATTCTACACGACAGGCAGTAGACTGTGATCGCATGACCGACCCTGGTTTCCTTTCGCTGCTTCCGGTATTCGTTACGCTTGCCATTGCGTTGTCAGCGCGAAACGTGCTGGTCGGCCTGTTCACCGGTGTGCTGGTCGGGGTTGCGATGGTCGCGGACGCGACTTTCCTCTCGTTCTTACCCGCGCTGGTGGGCGACTACGTCGTGCCGGAGGTCGCGGATTCCTACAATGCGAGCGTGCTGGTGCTGCTCGCGTTCATCGGCGGCTTCGTAAAGCTCGTGGAGCGCTCGGGCGGCGGCACGGCGTTCGCGGCACTCGCAACACGGTGGGTGGCGAGCAGGGCGCGGGCAGAACTCGGCGCATGGGCGGGCGGGATCATGATCTTCTTCTCCGATCTCGGCACGCCGCTCATCGTCGGCCCGGTCTTCCAGCCGCTGACCGACAGGCTGGGGGTCGCCCGGCAGAAACTCGCGTTCATTCTCGATTCGACCTCATCGCCCGTCGCGATCCTGATCCCGTTCATCGGCTGGGGTGTCTTCATCATGAGCGTGATTGCCGATGCATTCGCGGCCAACGGCGTTGCTCTGAACGAGTGGGATGCATTCGTGGCCGCGATCCCGTACCAATTCTACGCCTGGCTGGCAATCGCAATGGTACCGGCGCTTGCGCTGCTCGGTTTCGACTACGGGCCGATGGCACGCGCGCAGGCGGCAGCAGCGCAGGAGCCCGCCGCTGTCGCATTGGATGCTCCCGCCGGCAATGCAAAGCCGGTACTCGTATGGCTGCCGCTCGCAGTCCTGTGCGCCGCGCTTTTCGCCACGCTCGCATCGCACGGCTTCCCTTTCGAGCAGGTGGCGGGCGCCGACTTCCGCGCGGGCCTGTCCGCGGCGTATTTCCTCGCCGCGCTGACGCTGGTTGCGCTGATGCTCTACACCGGCGTCCGGTCGCTCGCCGAGACATTCACGCACTATGTCGAGGGGATGAGCGGCATGATGCCGATCGCGGCGACGCTGGTGCTCGCGTGGACGCTCGGAACCGTCAGCGAGGCGCTCGGTACCGGCGCCTACGTCGCCGAGCTGGCCCGGCAGGGCCTTTCCGGCGCACTGCTGCCGGCGATAACGTTCCTCGCTGCCGCACTTATCTCCTTCGCGACCGGTTCGTCCTGGGGCACGATCATCATCATGATGCCGCTCGCCGTGCCGGCTGCGCTCGCGACCGGCGCCGTGATGCCTGCAGTCATCGGCGCGGTGCTGTCGGGCGGCCTGTTCGGCGATCACTCGTCGCCCGTGTCGGAGACGACGATCCTGTCCTCGACGGGTGCCGCAACGACACCGCTGGAGCATTTCCGGACCCAGTTGCCGTATGCGCTGACGAATGGCGCGATCGCCTTCGCGGGATTCCTCCTGGCGGGCTACGCGGAGATCGGCTGGATCGCGTTGCTCGCCGTGGCGGCACAGGCCGCCACGTTGTGGTTCATACGCCGCCGGTACGCCTGACCGTCATTGCCGGAAGTGGAAGCTTCCGCGCGAAGCGGCTTCCGGCCACAACCGGTCCATGCTGTCGGCGTCGTAGACCACGCCGTTGACTATGGTCATGCGCACGTTCTCGGAGTCCCGGAGGTCTTCGAGCGGATTGCCATCAATGACGATGAGATCGGCCAGCTTGCCCGCCTCGATCGAGCCGAGGTGTTCGGCCATACCGAGATATTCCGCGCCGTTCAGCGTCGCGGCCCTGAGCGCATCATGGTTCGCCATGCCGCCGCTCGCGATAGCGCGGAGCTCCCAGTGGGCGCCGAGCCCCTGCAGCTGGCCGTGCGCGCCGAGCGTCACGAGGCCGCCCGCGTCCGAAATCTTCCGCAAGCCTTCGGCGACCAGCATGTGGTTGTAGTCGTCGTCGGCTGACATCGTGCGCCGGCGCGAGAGCGCGTCGATCTGTCGAGGCGGGAAGAACGACTGCAGCTTCTCGTTCTTCCAGACGTCGTCATGCTGGTAGAAATACTTCTCGCCTTCCTGGCCGCCGTAGGCGACGAGCAATGTCGCCGTATAGCCGGCACGGGTCGTCGAGAACAGCCTGACGACGTCATCGTACAGCTGGCCGACCGACAG
>Ga0224505_10001838_pt1 | contig 12985 bp, 11 predicted proteins | sample SF_Jan12_sed_USG_FD_169102 | JGI IMG/M metagenome (GOLD analysis project Ga0224505, IMG submission 169102) | Sediment microbial communities from San Francisco Bay, California, United States - SF_Jan12_sed_USGS_4_1 | ecosystem: Environmental > Aquatic > Marine > Sediment | place: USA: California...
TACCGACGCCACTACCTGCTCGGCCTCGCGGGCGGGCTCGCCGTCGCCGCCGCGTGGCTTCTCGGCGGGAAGCGACCGGGACGCCGTCTGCCGCGGGCGGCTGCGGCCCCCCTTGCTTCCGGGCCCGCGCGCACGTGGATCGTCCTGCCCACGTACAACGAGGCGGAGAACGTCGAGCCCATGGCCCGCGCCCTGCTCGCCGTCGTCGAGCGGCATCGGCTCGACGCCCATGTTCTCATCGTCGACGACGGCTCGCCGGACGGTACCGGCGTGCTCGCCGACGCGATCGCCCGCGAGAACGCCCGGGTACACGTCCTCCACCGCACGACGAAGGATGGGCTCGGTCGCGCCTACGCGGCGGGCTTCCGTGTCGCTCTCGAGCACGGCGCCGACCTGCTCGTGCAGATGGACTGTGACTTCTCCCACGACCCTGAGGATGTGCCGCGACTCGTCGCAGCCGCCGGCGATGCCGACCTCGTGCTGGGCTCGCGGTACGTCACCGGCGGGGCAACCGAGAACTGGGGGCTGCTGCGCAGGCTGATCAGCCGTGGCGGCGGCTTCTATGCGAGGAACGTCCTCGGCATCCCGATCCGTGACCTGACGGGAGGCTTCAAGTGCTTCCGGCGGACGGCGCTCGCCGAGGTCGAGGTGGACACCGTCGGGGCGGCGGGGTACGGGTTCCAGATCGAGACGACGTATCGAGCCCTCCGTCGCGGGCTGGTCGTGCGGGAAGTGCCGATCGTCTTCCATGAGCGCCGTGCCGGGTCGTCGAAGATGTCGTTCAGGATCGTGCTCGAGGCGATGCTTCTCGTGCCCAAGCTTCGCCTGCAACGAGTGCGCGCACTGCGTTCCCCGGACGTGCCGCCGCCGGTCGCCCCATCCCTGGTACCCCGGGAGCCGCGCGCGGCCATGTCGAGCGACAACCGGTCGCCGACGCGCGCGCGGCTTCGCTGACTCCCCGCGCCGGGCGGCCTAGCTGGCCGGCTGGCGCGTGGCGTCCACCGCGGCCCGCGCCTGCCGCTCGTACGGGTTCTTCCAGTAGCCGGAGAGGAGGTAGCTGAGCGGCATCCGCACCGGGTGGTGCTGCATCTGCCACACGTGGCACAGCTCGTGCGTGATCAGGTCCTCCGAGACGTCGGCGCTCCGCAGCAGCATCCCGAAGTGGAACGCGTGGCCGTCGAAGCGGCGAAACCACGGCAGCCGGAAGAACCACGGAGTGACCAGGACGACGACATGGTCGATCCGCACCGGGCGCGGCCACCAGCCAAGGCCGTCGAGGCGCTCCTTGGCGCGGGCCAGGCGCGCGTCGCGGGACATCGGGCTAGGCCGCGAGGGGGCTCAACAGCAGCACGGCGCTGCCGTCCTGCGCCTGCCGGTACGCGTACTGGAAGACGCGGGGAAGCGTGACTCGGTCGACCGTCGCCAGCTCACGCGCCGGGATCTCGCCGACGCCTGGTGTCTTGGCCGTCAGCGTCTCGGCGAGCGGCCGACGCAGCTCGGCAGCCAGGTCACGGCGCTCGAGGAAGACGGCGGTTGAGCTGATCTCCCCGTCGGGCGTCTGGGGAAGCGCCGGCGGCAGCAGCACTGCGAGCGAGTCGATGCCCTCCACGTAGCGGAACGTGTACAGCGCCAGCTCGAGGGCCTGGCGGCGGAGCAACGTGTGGCGCGCCTCCGAGGGCTCGCCGAAGGGGATCGAGCAGCTCTCGCCGAGGCCGCAGAGCACCACCTGGAGCGTCTTCTGCGTGTCCACGATGCGCACGTCGTCCTCCTCCTGCAGGCCGGCGCTCGTGTCGGGGAGCACCGCCACGGCGGTGATCGGCACCTGCACCGCCTGGCCGTCCGCGGACGTCACCCGCGGCGGGCCGATCAGCGCGACCGCGAGCTGGTTGCCGCCGACCCGGTACTGCTTCGAGACGTGGTCGGCGATCTGGCGCGCCTGCGTGAGGTCGGTACCCGTCGGCTGCCACTCCGACCACGCCTGTGCGGGGCCGGAGTCGGGCTTCGCGACGAGGACGAGGAACGCGCCGATACCCACACCCGCGACGGCGGCGAGCGTGAGGTAGACGAACGCGAAGCGACCCCGGTAGCCCGTGCGACGGGCCCGCTCGGTCCGCGACCCGGACGAGGGCGACGCCACCGGGCGCGCCACCTCGGCGTCGACGACCGGGCGCTCGGCAGCAGCGTCGCTCACGACGTGCCCCCCGGGGAGCCGTTGCCGGAGACCGGCTCTGGGAGCGCGGCACGCGCTGGCCCGAACTGGGCCGAGAAGGACAGCGGCGGCCATGACGACTCGTCGGACAGGTCGATGTCGGGAATCGTGATGTTCGCTCCGTCGAGCAGCTCCAGGAGCTCGTCACCGAAGATCTCGCGCTTCTCGCGCAGCGCGTCGGCGATCGACTCGACGGCGGTCCGGTTGTGGACGACGAGGTTGTGGGCGGCGACGTACGCCTGCCCGAGGATCTGCGCGGCGAGCGCGCGCTTCGCCGGGTCGGACAGCGAGCCCGAGACCGGGTCTTGGATGAACGGGCCGCCGCCCGTGCGGTTCATGATCTGCACCCCGATCTTCTCGAAGCGCTGCAGGATGCGGAGGCGCGCGTCCTCCTCCGTCTCGTTGGGCAGCGGCGTCACGTGGACGGGCTCCGGCCCCATCGCAGCGGCGCCGACCATCGCGGCGGCCTGCGCGGTCGCGGACATCACATCGCCGCCGACGCCGACGGTGTTCTCGCCGTAGAAGACGCGCTCCGCCGCCATCGCGCCGAGGCCCCAGACGAGGCGCGCGAACATCTCGCTCTGGAAGCGGCCGAAGCGCTCCTCCTTCTCGAGCGCCTGGTGGTGCCCGAGCGAGCCGCCGCGCATGCGGATCGACAGCCGCGTGGACTCGGCGCCCTCCATGTACACGTGACCGCACGCAGCGTGGCCCGCCTCGTGGATCGCCACGGCCGTGGTCTCCTTGGGGATGTAGTCGATGCCGACCGCCGTCCCCGCCTCGAGCGTGGTCATCGCCTCGACGAGGTCCTCCCACGTGAACGCCTCCCGCCCGGAGTGGTGGGAGATGGTCAGCGCCATGGACGTGACCTGCTCGATCATCGCTGGCGAGTAGCCGTTCGTGACGCGGGCGATCTCGTGGCGGCGCTTGGGAGCGTCCAGCTCCTCGTCGTGCGCGACCTTGTCGATGTAGAGGTCGAGGATGTCGAGGCGGTCCTGCTGCGTCGGTGTGCGGAACCACACGTGACGCCCCATGCGGCCGGGCCGGGTGAGCGCCGGGTCGAGCCGCTCCATCGGGACGTTGGTCGCTCCGATGAAGTAGATCTGCTCCCTGCGCGGGCGTGCAGCCGGCACGCGCAGCGACAGCTTCCCCACACGCCGCGGCACGATGTAGATGCCGTCGAGGAACGCGTTCGCCTTGTTGGTGAAGAACTTCTTGAAGAAGGGCGGGTTGTCGATGCCGTCCATCACCACGAGCAGCTGGTTGAGCGCGAGCCCGCCGCCCATGCCCATGCCGCCGGGGAACATGAAGCTGCGGATCGACTCCAGCTTCGCGTAGACGCCGCCGAGTGCCGCCGGCGGGCGCGAGGCGCGCTCCGCGAACAGCCGCTCCCGCCACGCACGGGTCTCCAGGATCAGGTCGCCCGATGGGTTGAGGGCGCCGTGCGGGCCGAAGAACAGGTGCCCGGAGGGGTCGAGGTCGCCGGTGTAGCCCGTCGCCCCCGGGGCGCCCTGGCCGAGCGCCTGACGACGCATGCCGACCGCGTCGATCTCGTCGATGAAGACGATGCACTGGCCGCCCCACTTGCGCGCCAGCTTCTTCGCGCGCCGGGCGAGGATGCGGACGATGATCGCGTCGATGCCGATGAAGGTCGCGGCGAAGCCGGAGCCCGGGATCGAGATGAACGGCGAGTTGAAGCCGGTGGCGATCGCCTTCGCCAGCATCGTCTTGCCGGTGCCGGGCGCGCCCAGGAAGAGCAGGCCGCGCTCGCGCTTGCCGCCGGCGCGCTCGAACTGCTCGCCCGACTGCCAGATCGACACCACCCGGCGTACCTCTTCCTTCGCCTCCACCTGGCCGCGCACGTCGTCGAGCTTCACGCCCCACTGCGCGTCGCCGGGCTCGAAGGCCTGGATCTGCGACAGGTTCATCAGCAGCAGCGGGCCGAAGAGGATCACGAAGTTGAAGACCAGGAAGAGCGGCAGCATCACCATCAGCGGCAGGATCTGGATCAGCAGGTCCGCGCTGAGGAATCGCGAGGCGAGGAACCAGAGCAGGCCGGCGACGATCGCGAGCTTCAGCCAGAAGCGCCAGAACCACACGCGGCGCCGGGCGACCACGTCGTCCTCGCGCAACGCGGGGCTGTCGAGCCCGAACAGGCTCGGCCACGGGATCAGCCGGTGGAAGAGGAGGTCGACCAGGCCGCGGAAGACGACGACCATCGCGAGCGACGCGAGCAGGGCCGTCCACCAGCTCCACCCCTGCTGCTGCGTGAACCAGACGTAGAGCGCGGGGCTCGTCAGCAGCGCCACGAAGGTCGCGGCACGGGTCAGGCGCCGCCAGCTGGAAGCGAGCTCCTGGGCAGCTTCGCCGTGGGCGAACGTGCCGGGAAGCGGCTCCGCGCTGGCCATCGTCGCAGTGTACGTTCGTCGCCAGCGGCGACGCTGTTGGCGATCTGTTAAGGGCCACATGATTGCTAGCGTCCTGTCCATGACTCGAGCAACGCTGCATACGACGAACGGCCCGATCGAGGTGGAGCTCCACTCCGCCGACGCCCCGAAGACGGTGGAGAACTTCACCAAGCTGGTGAGCGAGGGGTTCTACGACGGCCTCTCCTTCCACCGCGTGATCCCCGACTTCATGATCCAGGGCGGCTGCCCTCGCGGCGACGGCACCGGCGGCCCCGGCTACACGTTCGAGGACGAGCCGAACGACCACCCGGTCGTGCGCGGCGCCCTGGCGATGGCGAACGCCGGGCCCAACACGAACGGCTCCCAGTTCTTCGTCGTCACCGCCGAGGCCTGCCCCTGGCTCGACGGCAAGCACACCGTGTTCGGGCACGTCACCGCCGGCCTCGACGTCGTGGACGCGATCTCGGTGGCCGACCGCGACGGGCGCGACCGGCCGACGACGCCGATTACGATCGACCGGGTCGAGCTCGCCGCCGACTGACGGGCGGCGGCACGTCGGAGCCCGGTGCCGGACCGGGTCGAGTGCTGCCTAGCGCGAGTCGACGAGGTTGCGGTCGGCGCGCTGCAGCAGCTCGGCCGGGGAGGTGACGTCCGGCGTCAGCGTCGCCACGCCCGCGTGGATCCAGTCGCCGAGGGCGTCACGGATCCGATCGGCGAGGATGCGCGCGCCGTCGAGCGGCGTGTGCGGGAGGATCACGGAGAAGTCGTCGTCGCCGATCCGGGCCGCGATGTCGCTGACGCGCAGTCGCGAGAGCAGCAGCTCGGAGACGACGAGCAGCAGTCGGTCGCCGGCGTCGTAGCCCTGCGCGGCGTTGACGTTGGCGAGGCCGTCGACGTCGAGCGTGAGCAGCGACAGCGGATGGTCGTAGCGCCGCGCCGCCGCGAACTCGCGGCGCAGGTCGTCGAAGAAGCGGCTGCGGTTGCGGAGGCCGGTGAGCGGATCGACGCTGGCGGCGAGCTCGACCTCCTGTTCCAGGAGCGCCTTCTCCGTGGCGAGGTCGACCCAACCCGGCGCCACGCCGTCGTCCGCGAGCGCAGCGTGGATCTCGTCCAGCAGCGCGGACGCCTTCTCCGCCGGTACCGCCTGGCGGACGGCGCTCTCGATGCGCTGCCACGCGGTGCCGGAGAGGCTGCCCGGCGTCGGTGCCGTCACGTTCGCTCGATCGGTGTGCACACGCTCAGTCTTCGGGGCGCCGGGGGCTGCGGGCGTCCCTCGAACGGGGGATCTGTGCGTTCCCGATGTAGGCTCCCGCCGTGGAGCTGGCGGGTCGGACCGCGATCGTCACCGGGGCCTCGTCGGGCATCGGCGCGGTCACGGTGCGCAGGCTCCGGGAGGCCGGCGTGCGGGTCGTCGGCGGAGCACGCCGCGTCGAGCGGATCGACGCCGACGTCGCGTTGCGGCTCGACGTGACGGACGAGGAGGGTGCGCGCGCGTTCGTCGCCGACGCCGTCGACGCGCTCGGCGGCGGGATCGACATCCTCTACAACAACGCAGGCCTCGCGCTCGGCCGCGCCCCGTTCTGGGAGTCGACGCCCGAGGACGAGGCGGCCGTGGTGCACACGAACGTCGACGGGGCGATGCGCATGACGCGACTCTGCCTGCCGCACATCCGCGACGGCGGTCACATCCTCTTCACCGGCTCGGTCGCCGGCCGGCAGGCATACCCCAACGGCGCCTCTTACATCGCCGCCAAGTTCGGCCTCCGCGGGTTCGTGTACGCGCTGCGGGAGGACCTGCTCGGGCGGCCGATACGCATCACCACGGTCGACGCGGGGCTCGTCACCGGCACCGAGTTCTCCCGCACCCGCTTCAAGGGCGACGAGCGCAAGGCCGCAGCCGTGTACGAGGGCGTCGACACACCGACTGCGGATGACGTCGTGGACTGTGTGCTCTTCGCGCTGACGCGGCCGTTGCACGTGAACATCGACGAGATCGTGATGAAGGCGCTCGCACAGTCGAGCGGCGCCCGCATCGTCCGCCGCGGCGAGGCGTCCTAGCACCGCAGACCGCCGCTCCCCGCAGATTGGGAGTCCTGCGAGTGGATTCCCGATCGCGACGATCCCCGAAGGCGGCCGCTGTCTGGGCCGCGAGGCCTCGACTCCCCGCAGCTCGGGAATGCGCCGAGCGGACTCCCCGGTGGCGAAGCCGCCCACGTTCGCGGCCCATTGACTCAGGTCGCAGCGAGCTCTGAGTCCCCTCCGGGGTCGTACGAGGGAGAACGCATCACTGCCGCTCGAGCAGCTGTGCCGCGAGAATCAGCGGAGCCCCGGCCGCGCTCGCGGTCGGAGGCCTCGATGACACAGCGCGCCTCCCGATCCCGCCCGGCGCTCCGCTCGCGGTACGACCGCGACATCCTCCGCCTGGCCGTCCCCGCACTGGGCGCGCTCGCCGCGGAGCCGTTGTACATCCTGGTCGACACCGCGATCGTCGGCCACCTCGGCCGAGCCGAGCTGGCTGCGCTCGGCGCCGCCGCGACGGTGCTCACCGTGCTCGCGCTGTTCAACTTCCTCCAGTACGGGACGACCGCCCAGGTCTCCCGCGCCACGGGGGCGGGCGACGACGAGACCGCAGCGCGCATGGGGGCGCAGGCGCTCTGGCTGTCGCTCGCGGTGGGTGTCCTGCTCACGGCGCTCCTGATCGCGCTCGCCGCCCCGATCGTCGCCGCGCTGGGTGTCGAGGGTCGCGCCGCCGACCTCGCCGTCACGTACCTGCGTATCGTCTCGCTCGGGCTGCCGTCGGCGTTCCTCGCGCTCGGCGGCCAGGGGTTCCTGCGCGGGGTGTCCGACCTGCGCACGCCGCTCGTGATCGTGATCGCCGGGAACGCGGTCAACGTGGTGCTCGAGGTGCTCTTCGTCTACGGCTTCGGCTGGGGCATCCGGGGCTCGGCGTGGGGGACGGCGATCGCCCAGACGGCGATGGGCGGGCTCTTCGTGTGGGCGATCCTGCGGCGCGTCGGCCCGGGCCGCACGGCTTTCGTGCCTTCCCTCGCCCGGCGGCTGCTCCGCCTGGGCACGTTCATCTTCGTGCGGACGGCGTCCCTGCTCGCATCGTTCGTGCTCGCCGGCGCCGTCGTCGCCCGCTTCGGGGACGCGCCGCTCGGCGCGCACCAGATCGGGTTCCAGCTCTGGATCTTCCTCGCCCTCGTGCTCGACTCGATCGCGATCGCCGGGCAGATCATCGTCGGACGCGAGCTTGGCGCCGGGCGACCCGAGGACGCGTACCGGGCGAGCGTCCGCATGATCCAGCTCTCGGTCGCGACCGGCGCCGGGTTCACCCTGCTGCTGCTCGCCCTCGGCAGCGTGCTCCCCCGTGTCTTCTCGTCTGACGCCGCCGTGCTGGAGCAATGTCGGGAGCTGTGGCCGGTGTTTGCGTTGATGCAGCCCCTGAACGGCGCCGTGTTCGCGCTCGACGGGATCCTGATCGGCGCGAGCGACGGGCCGTTCATCGCCCTGTCGATGGTCGGTGCGTTCGTCGTCACCGCCACGCTGCTCGTCATCGTGCTCGTCGGCGACCGGGGCGTGAGGGGAGTGTGGCTCGCACTCGCGGTGCTCGTCGTCGTGCGCCTGCTGGCGATGGGCGCCCGCTTCCGCCGCCGGCGCTGGCTCGTCACGGGCTTCGCGTAGCGGAGCAGGCTCGCGACGCGGGCCGGCTCGGGCTACGCTCGGCTGCGTGGGTGACGGCATCGAGGCGGGGCAGAACGTGATCGGCGGGGAGCTGGAGCCGTGTGGACGCGATCCCGTGACGGGCTTCTACCGCGACGGCACGTGCCGCACCGGTCAGCAGGACGTCGGTGTCCACGTCGTCTGCGCCGAGATGACGGAGGCGTTCCTCGCCTTCAGCGCCTCGGTCGGCAACGACCTCTCCACGCCGCGGCCCGAGTGGGGCTTCCCGGGGCTGCGCCCGGGCGACCGCTGGTGCGTCTGCGCCGATCGCTGGCGCGAGGCGTTCGAGGCCGACGTTGCGCCCCCGGTCGTGCTCGCCGCGACGCACGCGTCAGCGCTCGAGTTCGCGGCCCTCGGCGACCTGCGTGCCCACGCAGTCGACGGCGCCGCCTGACCGCGGCCCTTCGCTCAGGCCGCCGTGCCGACCCAGTTGGCGGTGACCCCGACCTCCTCGAAGCCCGCCCGCAGGATGTTCCTGTACGAGTTCGAGGGGAGATCGTCGCGCCGCTCGCCCGTCTCCGTGATCACCAGGTCGCAGCGTGCCGTGGCGGCCCGGCGGATCCGCTCGGCGAGGAGCGCGCTCTGGGCGCCCTTGCCGCGGTGTGCCGGCAGGGTGGCGGCAAAGCCGAGGTAGCCGACGCCGTCCGCCACGAAGAGCGCCGCGGCGCCGGCCGGCTCGCCGCCGTCGACGGCGAGCAGGCAGCCCCAGCCGGCCGTGTCGGGCGTGCCGGCGAGGCGCCGCTCGACCTCCTCCGGCAGGTCGTAGCCCTGCCGCACGATGCGGGCGAAAGCGGCCCGCTGCCGCGGGCTCTCGACGTCGACCAGCTCGAGCACGGTCTCCACCGCGGGCGCCGCCTCGACGCCGCGGCGGAACGCCATCCAGCCCCATCCCGGCTCGAGCCCGCGCGCCGAGAGCCACGGCGCGAGCTCGGACGGCTCCGCGTCGGGGGCGACGGCGACGTAGAAGCGCGTGCCGGAGGGCACGACCGACAGGGCCGCGTCCAACTGCTCCTCGGTCGCCGGGCCGCTGCTGCCGAGGCCGACGACCCGGTTCAGCATCGGCGAGCCGGGTGCCTCCGGGACGAGAAGGACGACGGCGCCGGGAACCTCGACCACGTCCGAGACACCCCGGTACGCATCGAGCATCACGCGCTCCTCGCGGGTCACGGCGGGAGGGTAGACGACCCTGGGGGCAGGTGTCAGACACACCGATGGCGCAGTGTCCGACGCCGGTCGCGGCCGTTGGCTATCCCAGGTCGGGCCGGGGCAGCTGCCTGACGCTGCCAGACGCGAGCTGGGCCGTGATCGCGACGGCGACGATCGCGGCGCACGCCCACAGCGTCGCCGTGATCCCGATCGCGGCGCTCACGGGGCCGACGACCGCGAACGCCGCCGGCATCAGCACCAGCGACCCGAGTGCGTCCCAGGCGTACACGCGTGAGAGCACCGCGTTGGGCACGTGCCCCTGGAGGCTCGTGTCCCAGAACACCGAGAACAGCTCGATCGCGATCCCGCCCCCGACCATCGAGGCCGCCAGTGCCGGCCACGGCGCCTCGAGCGCGAGCAGCGCCAGTGGTGGCACCACGAGCAGCATCACGGCCACGCCGCTGCGCAGCGGTCGCGAGGGACGGTAGCGGAGCGCGAGCAGCCCGCCGAGCACGAGGCCGACGCCCTGTCCCGCGAGCGCGAGGCCCCACACCGACGCGCCTCCGAGCGCCTCCTTGGCGACGATCGGACCGAGCACCTGGGTCGCCGCGGACGAGGCGCCGTTGGAGAACGCGAACCCGATCACGACCACCCACAGCCAGGTCCGGGCGCGGAACTCGTCCCAGCCGTCCCGGAGCTCCATGACGAAGCTCGTCGCCGCGTCGCGCGCGGGCGCCGCCACCCGCATCGGGAGGAGGATCGCCGCGGCCGCGAGGTAGGTCAGCGCGTCGAAGCCGATCGCCCACCCCGGGCCTGCCGCCGCGACGACGATCCCGCCGAGCGCGGCCCCGCCGATCGTGGTCACGTTGAGGGTCAAGCGCAGCAGGACGTTCGCCGGCTGCAGCATGGCGCGGGGCACGAGCTGCGGCACGATCCCCTGCTGCGCAGGGAAGAAGAAGGAGCTCGCCACCGCCCGGACGACTGCGATCACCGCCAGGTGCCAGATCTCCGCGCGCCCCGTGAGCAGGAGCACCGCTGCGGCGCCCTGCGCGAGCCCGGAGAGGGCGTTCGACGAGACCATGATCAGGTGCCGCGGCAGCCGGTCGGCGACGACGCCACCGATCAGCAGGAACAGGAGCTGAGGGAGGATCGCGACCGTGAGCACGATGCCGAGGTCGGTCGCCGATCCGCCGAGCTCGAGCACGGCGAAGGCGAGCGCAACCGGCGCCATCGCGCTGCCCGCGAAGGAGACGGCGCGTCCGAGGAAGAGCAGCCTGAAGTCGCGATGCGCGAGCGGTGCGAGCGCGCTACGCACCGGCCGGCGCTTCGCGGCGCTTGCGCCAGTAGCGCTCGAGGCCCCGGTAGCCGTGCCACGCCGGGACGACCGTGAGGTAGTGGTCGACGTCGTCCGGATCGCTCGCGGCGACGTCGGCTCGCACAGCGGTCGAGAAGGTCTCCTCGTCCATGCCGTGGCCGACCCACTCCGACCAGCGGTGCAGCGTCTCCCGGAGCCGGGCCAGGTGGTCTTCGACGTCCTCGAACATCCCGAAGTGCACGCAGGCGAGGCGGGCCGGGGCTCGCTGCTCGGCCGCCTGGATCGTCAGCTCCCACGCCTCCAGGTCGACGTCGGGCGGAGGCAACGGCGGCAGCACGAAGCGAGACGGCGCCAGCCGCACGCCTGCCGCGTCGCCGGAGTACAGCGTGCCCTCGGCGTCGAGGTAGGAGACGTGGTGCCGCGCGTGCCCCGGGGTGGGGAAGCACTCGAGCCCGAGCACTCGCTCCCCGACGATCTCGACGTTCGCCGCCGGCACGGGCGTGAGCTCCCCCCACAGCGTGTCGAAGGAGTCGCCGTAGAGCCGCCGCGCACTCGCCTCGAGCTTCGTCGGGTCGATCAGGTGCGGGGCCCCGATCTCGGACACGTGTACCCGGATTCGCGGCTGCTCGCGCACGATCGCGCCCGCAGCCCCGGCGTGGTCGAGGTGGATGTGCGAGAGGAGCAGATGATCGAGGTCGTCCAGCCCCACGCCGTGCTCCGCGAGCCCGGCGCGCAGCCCGTCCAGGGAGACGCTGGGGCCGGTGTCGAACAGCGCCAGCCCCTCCTCGGTCTCGAGCAGGTACGTGCCGACGCACCGCTCGAGGCCGAGGTGATGCACGTCGATGGGGCCCGCTCTCAGCACTCCGCGAGCCCCACGGACGTCCCTGCGAGTGTCAGGTCTTGCATTCGCACACGGGTGTCGGCGCGCACGACCTGACCCTGGCCCCTGTTCTGCCTCACGCGCCCGCGGGGACCGCCGCGAGCGCCTGCTCGAGGTCGGCGACGAGGTCGTCGGCGGCCTCGATGCCGACCGAGAGCCTGATCAGGTTGCGGGGCGCAGCGAACGGGGCGGTGGCGGTGGAGGCGTGGGTCATGCGGTACGGGTGCTCGATCAGGCTCTCCACTCCGCCGAGCGACTCGGCGAGCGTCCACACCGCCGGCCGCGCGACGAGCTCGACCGCTGCCTCCTCGCTCTCGACGAGGAAGGAGACCATGCCGCCGAAGTCGCCCATCTGGCGTGCGGCGATCTCGTGCCCCGGGTGCTCGGGAAGGCCGGGATAGAGGACACGCTCGACGCGGGGGTGACCCTGGAGGAAGGAGACCACGGCGCGCGCGTTCTCGCAGTGTCGTTGCATGCGCACCGCCAGCGTCTTCAGCCCACGCAGCACGAGCCAGGCGTCGAAGGGGCCGGGGACGGCGCCGAGGGACTTCTGCAGGAAGCGGAGCCGCTCCGACACGGTCGGGTCGTTCGTGCCGGCGAACCCGCCCACGACGTCGGAGTGGCCGCCGAGGTACTTCGTCGTGGAGTGCAGCACGACGTCGGCCCCCAGCTCGAGCGGCCGCTGCAGGTACGGCGAGGCGAACGTGTTGTCGACGACGAGCAGCGCGCCCGCGGCGTGCGCCGCCTGGGCTGCCGCCCTGATGTCGACGATGTTGAGCAAGGGGTTCGTCGGCGACTCGATCCAGACGAGGCGGGTGCGGTCGTCGAGGTGGTCGGCAAGACCGGTGGAGATCTCCTCGGGCGTGAGGTACGAGAAGGCGTACCCCTTGGGCTCGTAGACCTGCGAGAACATGCGGTAGACGCCGCCGTAGACGTCGTTCACGCAGACGACGCGCTGCCCGGGATCGACCAGGTGCATCAGCGTGGTGGTGGCGCCGAGGCCGGACGAGAACGCGTGCCCGTAATCGGCCGACTCCAGCGAGGCGAGGCACTCCTCCAACGCCGTGCGGGTCGGGTTGGCCACGCGCGCGTAGTCGTAGCCCTTGTGGACCCCGACCGCCTCCTGGGCGAACGTCGAGGTCTGGTAGATCGGCGTCGTCACCGAGCCGGTGGCGGCATCGGGCTCCTGCCCTGCATGGATGGCGCGCGTCTCGAACTCCACGCACCGGATCGTATCCGCGTCGGCGCGGGTGCTCGAGGCTCGAGCAACGACGGTCGGAGGCGAATCGGGCTCCCCCCAGCTGCAC
>Ga0224505_10001841_pt1 | contig 12971 bp, 12 predicted proteins | sample SF_Jan12_sed_USG_FD_169102 | JGI IMG/M metagenome (GOLD analysis project Ga0224505, IMG submission 169102) | Sediment microbial communities from San Francisco Bay, California, United States - SF_Jan12_sed_USGS_4_1 | ecosystem: Environmental > Aquatic > Marine > Sediment | place: USA: California...
TCCCAGATCGTCTCGCCCGATTTTGTGTCGACAAGCTGGGCCGAAACCTCGACCAGGGTTGACCGGTCTTCCGTCGATGACTTTACGGCTGGCTTGAGCACATAGCGGCAGCCGCTGCTGGTCGAAAGAGCCGCCAGCCCTTCCGGCTCCAGGTTGCGGCTCGACTCCTCCGACGCCAGCGATACCCTGATATCCCGCCGTTCTTCAGCGGCAGCCCGGTAGACGTAACTGGAAGTTTCCCTCAACTCCGAAGAAAAGTCGTGCACCACGGTTATGACCATCCCGCTCGTTCCCCAGCCCGCCGGCAGGGACTCGCCCCTGGCCCGGCTGATCTCCTGGGCGCTCCCCTTGATGGTGGGAGAAAAGGAGCCTGCGCAACCTGTCAGCATGAGTACGGCGGATAGGGTCGCAATAAGGTAAAGTTTCATGGGGTCGTCTCTCCTATTGAGTAAGAGGTTATATCATTCGACGTAGTTTATAGAGTGCATCACCGGCTCTGTCAACAACCGAAATTTACAACACCACCATGGCAACGGTCAGTACAAAGACCTCCCGCGCCCCCGACTGCTTCAGCATCTTTCCGCATTCACGCACCGTGCTCCCGGTAGTATAGATATCATCAACCAGCAGGACCCTTTTATTGTCCACCCTGTTTGGGTGCATTACCTTGAATGCACCGGCAATGTTCTGCTCCCGCTCATTGTGTTTGAGTTCCATCTGGGGCCGGGTCGGCCGTATGCGGGCAAGGTCGTCTATGGAGAGGGGGATATCCAGAATCCTGCCGACCTCCATTGCAAGAAGGAGTGATTGATTGTAACCGCGCCTCCTGAGCCTGCCCGGATGCAGCGGCACGGCCATGATCATGTCGGCATCGGGCACGGCGACCGTCCCCATGGTCAGTTTAATGATCGGCTGGGCCAGGTCGGGCCGCTGTGTGAATTTGAAGGCATGCAGGAGGTCGCGCAGGGGGCCGGCATATTCTCCGCCGCTTACGGCAAGGTCAAAAGGGGGCGGCGATTTTCTGCATGTTCCGCAAAGATGCGTCGGACTTTCCGTCAGGGCGAACTCCGACGTAAAGGGGGTACTGCATCGGGGACAGCGAGGATGGGGCAGGGGTGTGATCATTTCGCTGCAAACAGCGCAGGTGATTTTCTCCTCTTTCCCCAGCCATTCACCGCATGCGCAGCAGGGAGTCGGAAAGATTGCGGTGAGAAGAGGAGATGACCATGCCGCGCTGGTTTTTTTCAGTGCCGGTATGGTCGTCTCTTTCATGGCGCAGATCACCGCCTTTATTTGATGATTAGGCTTTTCCCCGTCATTTCAGGCGGCTGGGGCAGGTTGAGCAGTTGGAGCATGGTGGGGGCTACATCCGCCAGGATGCCGTCGCTCCTCAGCTTGATGCCGGGTATGGTGAGGATGAACGGTACGACGTTACAGGTATGGGCGGTATGTGGTTCTCCGGTCGTGTAGTCAACCATCTGTTCGCAGTTGCCGTGGTCGGCGGTGATCAGGGCGACCCCTTTCTTCACCGCCAGTTTTTCGTAAATGCGCCGCAGGCAGACATCGATGACCTCGCAGGCCTCGACTGCCGCGTTGAGTTTGCCCGTGTGCCCTACCATGTCGGGATTGGCAAAATTCAGCACAATGACGTCGTACTGGTCCGAGTCGAGACGGGCGATTACCTCGTTGGTCACCTCTTCAGCGCTCATGGAAGGTTTCTGGTCATAGGTCGATACCGACTTGGGCGAAGGGATAAGGCAGCGGTCTTCCCCCGGGAAGGTATTCTCGTCGCCGCCGTTGAAGAAGAAGGTAACATGGGCGTACTTCTCGGTCTCGGCGATGCGCAGCTGTTTCATCCCCTTCCGGCTGATCAGCTCACCCAGGAGCTGCGACGCCCGTTGCGGCGGAAAGGCTACCGGCAGGCCGAACTTCTCGTCATACTCGGTCATGCAGACGAAGGACCCGAGAACAGGGCGCGAACCGCGGGTAAACTCGGAGAAGTTTTTCTCGGTGAATGCCCGGGTAATCTCTCGAGCCCTGTCGGCCCTGAAATTGAAAAAGATCACGGCGTCGCCGTCCTTGACCGTGCCCAGGGCATGTCCCCTGCCGTCGGTGATGCTGGTCGGTACGACAAATTCATCGGTCTCGCCGAATTCATAGGCTGAGAGCACCGCCTCCTCCGCTGAAGCTGCCCGTCTTCCCTCGGCCCGCGTCATGGTGCCGTAGGCCTTCTCGACCCTGTCCCAGCGATTGTCGCGGTCCATGGCGTAGAAGCGGCCGCTTACCGTCGCGATAACCCCTTTTCCTCTGTCTTTCAGGAACGACTCGAGGTCTTTGATATATCCGATGCCGCTGGAGGGGGGGGTGTCCCTGCCGTCGAGAAAGGCATGGATACATATCCGGTCCACACGTTTGCTGATCGCCACGTCAACGAGGGCCTTGAGGTGGTCCATGTGGCTGTGTACGCCGCCGTCGGAGACAAGCCCCATGAGGTGGAGGGTCGACTTGTTCTTCAGCACCTTTGAAATGGCCTTGTTGATGGCATCGTTGGTCAAAAGTTCTCCGTTGCGTGCCGCCTTGCTGATGCGGGTGAACTCTTGATAGATGATGCGCCCTGCACCGAGGTTGAGGTGTCCTACTTCGGAGTTGCCCATCTGGCCCTCCGGCAGTCCGACCGCCTCTCCCGACGCATCTATGACAGTGTTTGGAAAGTCCGCCAGCAGGCTGTTATAGAAAGGGGTCCTCGCAAGGTGGATGGCATTGCTGTCGGGCCTGATGTTGACGCCCCAGCCATCAAGGATTATGAGCATTAGTGGGCTGCGGCTAGTATGTTGTCTGGTCATGGGAGGCTTTCAGAAAGCGGCGAGCAGCAGGAGGTGAGCATGGACGGCCTTGCGCCGCCCCCCACATATTGCCTCTCGCTCCCTTTCAGGAGATGGATGTTTACGGTATAGGTATTCCACCGGCCGCACTGAGGACACCGGCCCGACCATTCCGTATCGGGATAGTCGCAGTTGGAACAGGTATAGGGAATCCCCGGCTGTTCACCGGCTTTGAGGGCCTTGCGATACTCGTTTGCCGCGTCGGCCAGCCGATCCCGGCGCTGATAGATGTTGCCGATGATCAGGTGGACCAGGGGAAGCGGCTTGGTGCTGGTGTCGATGGAGTTCAGTACGTCGAAGGCGTCATCGAGCATTTCGAGCCGGTAGTAGATCTTCCCGAGGAAGAATTTCATCGTGGTGTTGTCAGGCTCCCGGTTGATGGCCTCCTGGTACAGGTTGATGATCTTTTCCGGTTCCCCCTGGCGCAGGTAGAAATCCTCCAGCCGATGCAGGAAGATTACCGAGCCGGTGGTCTTCAGTGCCGAGACCCAGAGAGATTCGGCCTCCGACGGTTGTTCCTGGGTAAGGAATATCTCGCCCAGTCCCAGATAGGCGGGGACAAAATCCTTGTCCGCTTTGATGATGGCGCTGAATGCTTTTTCGGCCTTCTCAGCCCCTTTCGGTGTCCCGTCCTCCAGCAGGGCGCGGCCGTATTCGTAGCGCAGGCCCAGCAGGCGGCGTTGTTCTAAGGGCTTGTCTTCAATCGGCAACGGGGCCTTTATGATCTGTTCCTGCGTCTCAAGGGCTTTGGCCCACTGTTTTTGTCTCAGAAGGATGTCACGTTTTCTGAAGAGGGCTGTCAGGTTTGACTGGTCTATCGAAAGGATTGAGTCGAGCGTCTGGAGCGCCTCTTCAACGCGCTTGGTTTCTTCTTGCCCGGCCTCCAGGGCGAAAAGTATCTCGATGTTGTGGTCATCGAGGTTGCGGGCCTTCTGGTAGAGCCGTATTGCCTCGCTGTGGTTTCCCTGTCTCAGGCAGCAGTTGCCCAGCCTGAGGAGCGCTTCAATATGGTTGGGGTCGAGGGCGAGGACCTTTTTGAAATAGGTTTCGGCCTGCGCATACTTGAGGCCGAAAAGGGCATCGATCCCCTTCGAATAAAGTTCCTGTATCTTGGCCTTTTGTTTTTCCTTGCGGATGACCTGCCATTCCAGAAAGTACCGGCTGGTGTCCTTTACCAGTACTCCGAACAGTACAAAAAGGGCGCCGGATGCTGCGGAGAGAAGAATGAGACCGACGGTGGTGACCCTGTAGACGTCGTTCCTGGCGACGGTGATATCTACCGACCCCGGGTTAAGGATCGCCAGATAGCCGATGACACCAAGAAAACCGATGAAGAGGATAAAGTAGAACCGCCCCACGCATCAACCTCCGCTGCCAGTTTTGTTGTCGTGCTCCGCCGTCCTGCCGACGGCAGTTTCGGCCCTGGGGGGTACGGGAAGATGTTTCGCGTCAGCCCAGAGTCGTTCGAGGCGATAAAACTCTCTCGCCTCCTCGGTAAATATATGTACGACAAGGTCATCGTAGTCGAGGAGTACCCAGGACATCTCCTCGAAACCCTCTGAATGAAGGAGCCTTACCCCTTTTTTGTGCAGGGTTTCGTCGATATTGTCCGCAATCGCCTTCACTTGCCTTCCCGACGTGGCGGTGCAGATCAGAAAGTAATCCGCCAGAGAGGTCATCTCCGCCAGCTCAAGGATCACAATGTCGCGGGCCTTGCGGTCTTCGGCTGCCCATGCGGCCCAGGTGGCCCGATCGATGCCTTCGCCGGAGACGGTCTTTTTATCTTTCTTGCGTGTTGCGAGCCGGGTCATGCGCCAGTTAATATCCGTCTTGATGGAACTTTTGAAAAACACCGGTATCCGGGTGGTGCCAGGATGCACGGCCTGTCAGGAATACAGCGAATGGGCCATTATATAAGACTCTACTGAGTCGGGCAAGAGGTATCTGATGCTTCTGCCGCTTCTGATGCGGGCGCGGAGGTCGGTGGCGGCGATGTCGAGCTGAAGGGTCCTCAGCAGTATGAGGTCCCGGCCGGTCTCAAGGGTGGCGGTAGCGCAGGGGCGACCGGCGTCCATCTCGTCCAGAAGGGCCAGGGTTTCCGGCTTGATATGGGGGACTGCTTCCAGGCGTCGGAAGGGGTATCCCGGCCGGGAGGTGACCACGAAATGACACAGTGTCAAAAGCCTTTCGACGTCAAACCATGTGGCTATTTCCGCAAAGGCGTCGACGCCGGTAATGAAATAAAGGCCCGCCTTTCCGTCGTACTTATTGATAAGCTGCTCAACCGTCCTGACGGAATATGATGTCCCTCCCATCTCTATTTCAATGGCCGAAACCTCGAAGAAGGGGTTCCCGGCAGTGGCAAGCCGGACCATTTCGAGCCGGTGGTCCGAGGAGGTAACAATAAAATCGGTCTTATGGGGCGGTTGGGCGGAGGGGATGAACAGTACCTTGTCGAGACGGGCTGCCTGACGGACCTCTTCCGCAATATAGAGATGTCCGTAATGGATGGGGTCGAAGGTGCCGCCCATTATGCCGATTTTCAAGCGAGGTCCTTTGTAGGGTAACCCAGGGTGAAGACCGTCGGCGCGCCACCACCGAAGGTCTTCACCCTCAGGGATTATTTCGCCATTGAGAGCACGTAATCGACCAGCTTCTCGATATCGGCGTCCGGAACCTTCGGTGAATTGGGGGGCATGGGAACGCCGCCTGTTACCTTTGTCCAGTTTCCCTTCCCGCCTTTTTTGACCTTCTCGATCAACGTTGCCTTTGCCTTGGAGTCACCCTTGTAACGGGCGGCAATATCTTTCCACGAGGGTCCGACAAGCTTTGTTTCAACAGTATGGCATCCCAGGCAGCCGCTTTTCTTTGCCAGGGCCATTGCGGCTTCATTGCCGGAGACTTTCCCCTTTGCCTCAGCGCCGGTCTTCTTTACTTCGGCTGCCGTCTCGACAGCCTTTTTCGCCGGTACCGCGGAAGAAGCGCCTCCGGCGGCGAGGGTTGGAGAGTTCAGGAATGCAAGGCCGGCTACCGCTATAACTCCCGAAAGAAGCAGTCGAGTCAATTTTTGTTTCATCTTTTTCTCCTTAATAAGCGGAAACCCGAAGGGCCAGAGGACTCCGGGTTTCCGCAGAGTTTATTTGGTAACGACAACCTCGGCCCGTCGGTTGTACTGTCGTCCCTTTCGCGTATCGTTGGGCTTCGCTGGTTTTTCTTCGCCGTAGGCAACGGTTTCGATGCGGTCGGGAGAAATCCCCGCCTTCTTGACCAGATACCTCTTTGCACTGTTGGCGCGACGGTCTGCGAGGGCCATGTTGTACTCATTGGTGCCTATGCTGCAGGTATGCCCTTCAATGCGGACCTTTGAGCCGGGATTGGCTTTAAGGAATCTGATGGCTTCTTTTAGGGACATTACGGCATCTTTGCGGATAGCCGAACGGTCAAAATCGAAATGCACGATGACGCGCATCTCTTCCTTCACCGACTCAACGGTCTCTATCGGTGCCGGTGCTACAGCCGGCGTTGCGGACGATGGCGCGACAGGGGCGGGTTCCCGAGCCGGGGCAGGCGTTGGGGCAGGGGGTGGGGGTGGTGTCGGAGCTTCCGCTTTCTTTGGCGCCTGCTTCCGTGCGTCGGCAATCTTCTTGAGGACTGCGTCCATCTTTGCCCTGGCTATACCCTGAAACTCTTCGCATTGTTTCAGGTCCAGCCATGCCTCTTCAGCGCATTCCTCATTTGCCATGTGGAGGTTTACCTCAGCCTGGGCATACTCCATCGGCGCATATTTGATGCCGTCGGCCCGGTCAATGGCGCTGAACTCGGTCTGGATTGTCTTCAGGTTGTTCAAGGCGGTAGTGGCGCATCCCCCGAAGAAGAGGGAGGAGGCGGCTATTGCGGCGAGCAGGATCAGGTTTCTGCGTACCATTCTACACCTCCTTATTCGCCGGCGGGAAACCAGCCGGCCTCCCGAGCCCTGGTTATGGCCATCTTGACCGCATCGGACGCGCCCTTTGTATCGTTTTCATCGCACTCCAACGTGGCGAAGTCGAGATAAAGGTGAACCGTTTCATAATAATAAGGTGTTTTTTCGGCTGCTCCTGCATCGACAGCTCTATGGAAGGCCTCTTTTGCCTTGTCCCAGTCCTTGACTTCCCACGGGAGGCAAAAGAGGCCAGCTGCCTCCGCCATGCCCATGAGACCGCCCAGGGCGAAAGGAAGAACCGCTGCTGCCCTCAACCATCTGGTGCTTTCGCGTATCATGCCGTCCTCCTTTATAAATTGGCCCCTGAGAGGCACTGGTTAGTAATTGTCCGGGATATGCTCTCCCCGGATCAGGTCGTCGAGCGTCTCCCTTTCTTTTATCACAAAGTAGCGGTCTTTGCTGATCAGAATTTCAGCCACCCTCGGCCGGGAGTTGTAGTTGGACGACATGGTGAAACCGTAAGCCCCCGCACTCATAAAGGCAAGGATGTCTCCCGGGGCGGGTTCCTCCATGTCGCGGTCCTTGGCGAGAAAGTCGCCCGACTCGCAGATGGGGCCGACCACGTCAGCCATAAATCGGCCACCGTTTCTCTTTTGCACCGGCCTGCATTCATGGTAGGAGCCGTAAAGACTCGGCCGGGCGAGGTCGTTCATGGCGGCGTCGACCACCACAAAGCTCTTTTCCTCCCCCTTTTTCAGGTAGAGAGTTTTGGTCACCAGCGCCCCGGCATTGCCCACAAGGACTCGCCCCGGCTCAAAGACCAGCGTACAGCCAAGGTCCTTCACCAGCGGGATGATCGCCGCGGCGAGGTCCCGGGGGTGGGGCGGCTCCTCTTCCTTATAGGTAATGCCCAGCCCGCCGCCGACGTCGAGATATTTGATGTTGATACCGCTGTCTCTCAGGTCTTTCACCAGCGCCACGATCTTTTCCAGGGCATCGACGAAGGGCCCGACTTCCGTGAGCTGCGAGCCAATATGCTTGTGAATCCCCACCACTTCGATATGGGGCAGGTCGGTCGCCGCTTTATAGAACTCCACTGCCCGGTCGATCGGCACGCCGAACTTGCTCTTCTTAAGGCCGGTCGAGACGTAAGGATGGGTCTTCGGGTCCACATCGGGATTTACCCGCAGGGCAACCGGCGCCTTTACGCCGAGGGAACCGGCGACATCGTTGATCGCCTCCATCTCCTGCACCGACTCGATGTTGAACATCATCACCCCGGCCTTCAGGGCGGCTTCGATCTCCTCCCGCTTCTTGCCAACCCCTGCGTAGACGATTTTCTTCGGGTCGACCCCGGCCTTCAACGCGCGAAACAGCTCACCCCCCGAAACAATGTCTGCTCCGCCGCCCTCTTTCGCGAAGAGGTTGAGCACCGCAAGGTTCGAGTTGGCCTTTACCGCAAAGCAGATTACATGCGGAACCTCGGCAAAGGCCTGGTCAAAGGCCTTGAAATGGTTGCGGAGCGTCGCCGCGCTATAGGCGTAAAACGGCGTCCCGACCTTTTTTGCAAGGTCGGCCAAGGAGACTTCTTCGCAGTAGAGTTCGTTGCCACGGTAGATAAAATCGTTCATGCGGGTTCCTTTCGATCAAATAAACGTGTAGTCAGAACAGGTTGAGAAACTAGCATTTGAGCGAAGGCATGTCAATCATTCGGTGGATTATGCGAGAGGGCGAGGCGGCGGTGATTATCTGGGACAGGCGGGACTCTTGCGCCCCGCCTGTCCGTCGATTATTGCAATAATAGCTTACGGCGCAGGGGCCGGATCGCCGTTCGACTTTACGTTGTAGAGGCCGACGCCGGTTGAGCCGGTTATAGTGTCGTAGATATTGGAGCTGATATTTGGAGTGGCACCACCCCAGACACCGATATCATGACCATAGGATCCGCCATTGCCAGTAATTCTGCTGCCAGTTACAACGGGGGAAGATGTCATGTGAATTGAAATGCCAGCATAATTATAGCCTGGCCAGCCATTTCCGGTAATTGTATTTCCATTTATGCTTGGCGATGAATACCATATGGAAATCCCGCTTCCACTGTTACCGGTTATGGTGTTTCCTGTAATGACTGAATTTGAGTAATACTCGTTGATGCCCGTTGCATTGTCCCAAATTTGGCCGTTATTTATGATAGTGTTGTTTCTAATTATCGAGGAAGAATAGTCGTTGGCAATCCCCCCGCTTGTATTGCCAGTGATCAGATTATTCTCAATAGTGGGTGATGCAGATGCGCTGCACCAAATACCAGTGCCTCCGGTGCCGTAGATGTAGTTCTCCTTGATTAAAGGTGACGACGAAACCACTTTTATGGCCCAATAGCCTCCCTTAATTGCAAAGCCAGTAACGGATACATTGGTAAGAGAGTTAATAAGAATCGTCGCGTTGTTCCAGGCGCGAATTGAGGTGATGTCTCGGCCAGCGCCCTGAAGATGGGTGTAACTTTTCATAGTGATTTGTTCATCATAAGTTCCAGGCATTACCTTGATAACGTAGGGATTGCTGGCTGATGGAGTTACCGAGTCTATCGCTGCCTGTATCGAGGTGAACTGTCCCCCTGATTTGGCAACGATGATTTCGCCCTGGGCGGCGAAGGCGTTATGGGCGGCCAGGGCAATGAATGCGGCGGATAGAAGCAACAAAAGTCGAATTCTGTGTATCATTAGCCATCTCCTTTGTTTAAATAGTCGATTTGATTGAATAAGACAATTATTGTCGCTTGTGTTATCACCCCCTTTCGCGATCATAACGTGAAGATGCTTAGATATCAGTATCTCGCCGGTGCTGTCAAGGGTTGATTGTAGAAAAAACTATTCTTGACTTGGCGCTCGGTTTCTGGTTGTATCTCTCTGCTTTGGCATGTGTGCTTGGTGTGTGAAAAGGCGACTGGTTGCTCTAGGTGGAACAGAGATGGTTGGTGCTTGGGCCTTGGTATGTCTCTCCGTGTAGACTCTTTGCCTGTCTGGTGGGAGAGGGTTATGGCTGGGCTATCTGCGCGTATTGCTCACAGTGTGCGCATCGTTTGTTTTTTTTGTCGTTAAGTTCCGTTAATCTGACGTTGTCGGTGGGTGTCGGATAATTTTACACTGTCGTATCTGTTTGATTTGTCGGTGGTAATAGCAGGTATTGCCACTATTGGCGACCATGAGGTGTCGATTTTTTTTACATATTTTTTTTGAGGGGAGGTGAAAAGGTCGATTGCGGGAAGGGTTGGTGCTTTTTGTGGCAAAAAATGTGGGCACAAAATGCAACATTTTTTCGGGGTAGAAGCTTGACTGCTCGGCCTTGGCTCAGATTGGGCCAGGTGCTCGATGGGTTAATTTTTTATTATTTTAAGAGATGGGCTGGGTTTGGGTATATAGTTTGCTTGGGCTTGCTTGGGTTTGCTTGGTGGTTAAAGGTGCGCGGGTCGGACACATTTTCTGCCGAGGATTCTCTTGACAATGCCTTTGGGGCTATGTTACTACGTCAAGCGCAGCAATGGGTTAAACTCTATCTTTTCGGCCCAATAGCGACCCGGCATTAGGCTGATGCGCATTACTTTATGAAATATTGGAGGGATTTGAAGCTATTTTTCTGTTGCTCATTTCGGTGAGAGAGAAGAGGGAGAGAGTGTATGGGTAGGGGTAAACTGGCAGTGCTACTGGCAGTTGTAGGTGTGTGGATTGGTGTTGGCAGCGTGTATGGGGACAATGTCACCATGTCGCGGCACAATATGAGTAGGCTGGTTCAGGGCGAGCCGGTTCTCTGGCCGCCGGATGCAAGGCAGGCTACCTATGTAACGCCAATGGCGGGAGTATTCTATAACCAGTACAACGAGGTGTGTGTCTACTGCCATACACCGCATGGTGCAAACCAGAATGTGCAGGCGCCGCTTTGGAATAGAGCGGTGAACAACAACGGTACCTACACACCCTATAGCAGCAGCACTATTGATACAGACGTCGGACAACCGGGCGGCGTATCGCTGGCCTGCCTTAGTTGTCATGATGGTACGATTGCCGTGGACAGCATCATTAACGCCCCTGGCTCCGGCAAGACTTGGGGTGATACGCCTAATGAGCCAGTAGCTGTTGCACATTTGAAGATGAATATGGGCGAGTGCGGCGGTTGTCATAACGGCACTATTGCACATGACGGTAACATCAAGTATTTGACGCAGAACTTGAAGTCCACTCATCCGATCTCCATGACCTATCCGACACTGACTGATGCCGACCCCATGTTTATTGCACCGGGCTCGGACGGTAAGTTTGCAAACGGGATCAAGCTTTATAACGGAAAGGTCGAGTGCGCCTCCTGCCACAATCCACACTTGGGTGAGGCCGACTATGCCACGAACCCCGGCCTGCGGCCTTTTTTGAGGGTTTCTAATAGCCAAAGTGCTATGTGTACGACATGTCACATCAAGTAGAAGAACATTGGGTAGGGAATTGTCTGAAAAATAACGAACGGGTGGTTGCGGCAGGTTGTTAAATTTTTCAGGAACTAAGAAAATAGCTTTACTGGTGCTGCTTGGCGCTGTCTATGCGGGTTTGATGACAGGGTGCGCTACCGCTCCGGTCGAAGAGAAAAAGGTAGATATCGTCTGGCCGCTCCCTCCGGAGACGCCGCGTATCAGGTATCTTGACAGCTATTTCGGTTCCAGCCAGGTTGAGGTAAAAACGGCGGGAAGTCTGTTTGCTGACGCGTTGCTGGGCACGAGTGACGAATCCGGCAAGGGGCTTGCCAAGCCGTATGGGGTGGCGGTTGATAAGGAAGGCCGCTTGTACGTAGCAGATACCGATCTCGGCAAAGTTGCTGTCTTTGATTTTGTCGCCAAAAAGTTTCGGCTCGTCGGCGAATCGGGCTTGGGTATTTTGTCAAAGCCGGTGGGAGTTGTAGTAGATGAGGCCGGGCGAGTATTTGTAACGGACGTATCTCAAGACCGTGGGATTGTCTTTGATAAAGACGGGAACTTTCTCTTTGCAGTCGGCAAGAAAGGGCAGTTGGAGCAGCCGGTCGGTATTGCCCTGAATGAAAAACTGGGACGAATATACATAGTTGATACCAAAAAGCACAATGTGAACGTGTTTTCGATGAAGGATGGCGAATACCTTTTCGATTTTGGTGAAAGAGGGCATCAGCCGGGCGAGTTCAACTTTCCTACGAATGTTGCTGTCGGTCGTGACGGAAAGGTTTATGTTGTTGATACGCTGAACTTCAGGGTGCAGGTCTTCGACGCTGAAGGCAAGTTTGTAATGAAATTTGGTGAAGTCGGCGATGCATTTGGGAGTTTTTCGAAGCCAAAAGGAATCGCGTTGGACAGTGAAGGACATATATATGTGGCAGATTCTGCTTTCAATAATGTCCAGATATTTAATGACCAGGGACGATTGCTGCTCTTTTTTACCAATCTCGGCGGTGGAAAGGGCGAGACATGGGGCCCGGCAGGTATGTTTATTGATAACAAGGACCGTATTTATTTAGCGGATCAATATAACAGAAGGGTAAACGTATTTCAGTATCTTCCGGAAAAGGGAGGCGTTCCAGCGAAATAATCCATAAATAAACATAAAACAAAAAGGAGGTGAACTGACCGGAAGATTGAGTAGCAGTGCGAATCGGTGAATGGGGAGGAATGCTCCCCGGTTAATTGTGAGAGGAGGAGAAAATGAAAAAAATAGGAAAGGCTTTATTGATGGTGGGGGCGGTCTCACTGGTGTATGCGGCCAGCGCCTCGGCCATGGTGACGGTTACCAAGCATAACTTTTCCAGTCAGGGTGCAGAAGGTCAGAAAGTGTTTCTAGCAACCCCCGGTGACGTAAACGGCGAGGTTTGCGTGTTCTGTCATTCGCCCCACGTCGGTCAGCAGGTGGCCAATGCCCCGCTCTGGAACAGGGCAGTCGCCTCAGGAAATTATACCCCTTATACCAGCTCGACCATCGACGCCCCCGGCGTTACCTCAGACAGGCAGCCGAAGGGTGTTTCGCTGGCATGTCTGAGCTGTCATGACGGCACCATTGCTCTTGACGCACTCAGGAATGCCCCCGGTTCGGGGAATTTCCAGGATACCCCGACCACAAGAGGGTGGAGCTGGAGTGGGCTGAGCGGCACCAATAACGCAAGCA
>Ga0224505_10001842_pt1 | contig 12965 bp, 12 predicted proteins | sample SF_Jan12_sed_USG_FD_169102 | JGI IMG/M metagenome (GOLD analysis project Ga0224505, IMG submission 169102) | Sediment microbial communities from San Francisco Bay, California, United States - SF_Jan12_sed_USGS_4_1 | ecosystem: Environmental > Aquatic > Marine > Sediment | place: USA: California...
GGCGTCAGCGGTGGTGCGAGCGGTGCGGTGTTCTGCGGTGCTTCGTGCACGACTTCGGCAGCGGGTGCAGCGACTTCGGGTGTGACCTCAAGGGCGCTGGGCACTGCGGTAGCGGCTTCAGGACCCGGCACGAACGGCGTGCGCGGATACCAGACGCGGTCGCCGCGTTGCTGCTGGCCCTGGCGTTCTTGCGGTTGCTCGCCATTGCGCTCGCCGCGATCGGCACCGCCACGACGGCCGCGACGGCGACGGCCACCACTGCGTTCTTCGCCTTGTTGCGTTTCCGGTGCCGGAGAGGTGTCTGCAACCTGGGTCGTTTCAATTACGGCCTGGTCCTGCACGGCCTCGGCGGGCGCGCCCTGTTGCGAGGCCTTCAGCTCGCGCAATTCCTGTGCGCGATCTTCGCGTGAACCGCCGCGCTCGCCGCGTTCTGCACGTTCCGGACGATCGCCACGACCGCGACGCTGGCGACCCTCACCGCGGCCGTCAGCACGCTGACCACCGCGTTCGCCGCGTTCCGGACGATCACCACGCTCGGCACGGTCACCACCACGGCCTTGTCCACCGCGTTGGGGGCGGCCGCTGCGCTGGCCACCATTGCCACCACGGGCGGGGCGTTGGCCGGTACGTCCGGCGGGTTCGGCCGCTGCTGCGACCGGTTCGGCGGCCGGCTTGCGCCGGAACCAGCCCATGATCTTACCGATGATGGAATCTTCGGCGGGCGGGGGCAGTATTGATGTCGCCGGCGTCGCCGGAGCAACTTCGGACGAGCGCATCGGCGCCGGCATGCCGCCGGTGATGCCCTTGACTGCGGCTTCGAGTTTCGGTGCGGCGGTTTCTGCCTCTTCGGATTTTTCTTCCTCGCTCGGCAGCTCCACCATTTCGTAACTGGGGGCCAGCGGTTCGCTCTGGTTAAGATCGTCGTGGCGCAGCCGCGTCAGCGTGTAGTTCGGCGTCTGGATGTGGATGTTCGGAATCAGCATCACGTTGACGCGATGGCGCGATTCGAGCAACTGCAGGTCCACGCGTTTTTCATTGAGCAGGAAAGTCGCGACATCCACCGGCACCTGTGCATGCACGGCGGCGGTGTTGTCCTTCATCGACTCTTCCTGAATGATGCGCAGGATGTGCAGGGCCGTCGATTCGGTGCCGCGAATGTGGCCGATGCCGTTGCAGCGCGGGCAGGGGCTGTGATTCGACTCGCCGAGAGAAGGGCGCAGCCGCTGGCGTGACAGTTCCATCAGGCCGAAGCGCGAGATCTTGCCGACCTGCACCCGGGCGCGGTCGTATTTCAGCGCATCGCGCAGGCGGTTCTCGACTTCGCGCTGATTCTTCTGCGACTCCATGTCAATGAAGTCGATGACGATCAGGCCGCCCAAGTCGCGTAGCCGCAGTTGACGCGCGGTTTCGTCGGCCGCTTCGAGGTTGGTGCGGAATGCGGTTTCCTCGATGTCGGCGCCGCGCGTGGAACGCGCGGAGTTGACGTCGACGGCGACCAGCGCTTCGGTGTGGTCGATGACCACGGCGCCGCCCGAGGGCAGGCTGACCGAGCGCGCGAATGCCGATTCGATCTGGTGTTCGATCTGGAAACGCGAGAACAGCGGCACGTCGTCGCGGTAGAGTTTCGCGCGCTCGACATAATTGGGCATCACGTGGCCCATGAACTGCACGGCCTGTTCGTGAATGGACTCGGTATCGATCAGGATTTCGCCGATGTCTTCATGGAAGTAGTCGCGGATCGCGCGGATGACCAGGCTGGATTCCTGGAAAATCAGGAAGGCGCCGTCCTGCTGCTTGGCGGCGGCTTCGATCGCGGTCCACAACTGTGCGAGGTAGCTCAGATCCCAGTTGAGTTCTTCAGTGGTGCGGCCGATGCCGGCGGTGCGCGCGATGACGCTCATGCCGTTGGGCACGTCGAGCTGTGAGACGGCTTCTTTCAGTTCGGCGCGGTCTTCACCCTCGATGCGGCGCGACACACCGCCGCCGCGCGGATTGTTGGGCATCAGCACCAGATAACGGCCGGCGAGGCTGATATAGGTGGTCAGCGCAGCGCCCTTGGTGCCGCGTTCGTCCTTGTCGACCTGGACGATGATTTCCTGGCGTTCCTTCAGCGCGTCCTGGATGCGGGCTCGGCCCACGTCGATGCCGGGCTTGAAGTAGGCGCGGGCGACTTCCTTGAAGGGGAGGAACCCGTGCCGGTCGTGACCGTAGTCAACAAATGCGGCTTCGAGGCTGGGTTCGATGCGGGTGATGACACCCTTGTAGATATTGCTTTTGCGCTGCTCTTTACCTGCGGATTCGATATCGAGGTCGATGAGCTTCTGACCGTCGACGATGGCAACGCGCAGCTCTTCGGCCTGCGTTGCATTGAACAACATGCGTTTCATTTTCTTCTCCCGCGCTCAAGGATTTGCACGGGACAAACAACACTGCAGCCGCAAACGGGCGGCAAACTCGGAGTATTTCAGTCGATTGACGACAGATTACTTGAAGCGATCGTTATCAGTGTCCTGGTTATGCAGTGTGTCCTACAGGAATCCGCGTTTTGCGCGAATCCGGGAATTCAAACAGTGCCTTGAGCGCGTAATTCGACTAGTATCGCTACTTCCGTTGGTGAGCGACTTTAACCCTGTATATTGATTGCAAACACGGCTATTGCCGTGAATCATGCAACATTGCCCTGGCCGCATTCGCGTCATTCAGGCATCCATTGCAGAGCGCATCCGTCCCGGAAATCTGTCGCGTCGGGCTAAGGCCCGTGGTGCCGGTATCGGCATCCGCGTCATCCGCTAGGGGAGCACTGCGAAGAAGTATAAGTAAATGAACGAGTTAAGTAAAGATTCCGCATCGCGACAGCCGATTGGCGAAGATTCCGCCGGGCAGCGCATCGACAACTATTTGATGCGCATACTGAAAGGCGTCCCCAAAAGCCATATTTACCGGATCCTGCGCAGCGGCGAAGTGCGGGTCAACAGCGGCCGCATCGGCCCGGATTACCGCCTGCAGGCGGGGGATCTGGTGCGCATCCCGCCGATCCGGACGGCGCAGAAAACCCCGGTCAAAGGGCCTTCGGGGGCCGGATTCAAGCCCGAAATCCTGTTCGAGGACGAGGCCTTGCTGGTCATCAACAAGCCGGCCGGGGTGGCGGTACACGGCGGCAGCGGCGTCAGTTTCGGCGTGATCGAAGCTCTGCGGCAGGCCCGCCCGGAGGGCCGGTTCCTGGAACTGGTGCACCGGTTGGACCGGGAGACGTCGGGCGTGTTGATGCTGGCCAAGAAGCGCGCGGCACTGGTGGAACTGCACCGTCAGCTTCAGGCAGGTGAAACCGAGAAACGCTACCACGCGCTGGTGCAGGGCAGGTGGACCGAACGCAAGCGGGTGGTCGAGTTGTCGCTGCAGAAGTATGTGCTGTCCTCGGGCGAGCGGCGCGTCAGTGTGGGCGCGGATGGCGATCGGGCGGTGACGGTATTCCGGCTGGAACGTCGCGTCGGTCCGTACAGCCTGCTGGATGCGGAACTGAAAACCGGGCGCACACATCAGATCCGGGTGCATCTGGCGCATCTGGGCTTTCCGATACTCGGCGATGATAAATACGGTGACTTTGCGTTGAACAAGACGCTGGCGAAGCAGGGGCTCAAACGCATGTTTTTGCACGCCCGACGTGCCGTAATTACCCATCCGCTGAGCGGGGAACGCGTGACGCTGGACGCGCCGTTGCCCGAAGAGTTGCAGGCGTTTACCGAGACTGCAACGCGAATGAAATCCCGTGGCTAAGTCATTTGAACTGCTGGTGTTCGACTGGGATGGCACGCTGATGGATTCGGCTGCAGCGATTGCCGAGTCGCTGCAGGCCGCATGCAGCGAACTTGCGCTGCCGGTGCCGAGCGTCGAGCAGGCGCGATACGTGATCGGTCTGGGGCTCACCGATGCGATGAAATACATCCTGCCCGACCTGCCGCCTGCGGATTACCCGAAGCTCGTCGATCACTACCGGATGCATTTTCTGCGGCGCGACGGCGGCACCACCTTGTTTCCCGGAGCCGCCGACATGATCCGCGAATTGCACGCCGCCGGCTTCATGCTGGCGGTGGCCACCGGCAAGAGCCGTCGCGGCCTGGATCGTGCGCTGAAGGCGACGGCAATGACTGAATTTTTTCATGTGACGCGCTGTGCCGATGAGGGGTTTGCCAAACCCCATCCGGGCATGCTGGAAGCGGTGATGGACGCACTGGCAGTACCGCCAGAGGCGGCCGTGATGATCGGTGACACCACGCATGATCTGGAAATGGCCAACGCCGCCGGTGTTGCCGCGGTCGCAGTGACCTACGGCGCGCATCCGCGCGACGCGTTGCTGGCCTGTAATCCGCTGCTGATGGTGGACGACGTGCGCGGATTGCGGGAGTGGCTATCGCCGCAGGGGTGATGCCGCAACGGCAGGGTTTTCATGTACTATATTGTTTTTAAAGGAATTTAAATGTCCGAACAGCAATCCAACGGCCCCCAGTGGGAACGTGGCGTACTGGAGAAGGTGGCGCTGGCTGCCGTCAAGGAACAGCGCAGCGCACGCCGCTGGGGTGTATTTTTCAAACTGGCGTTTCTGACCTATCTGGTCGTGGTGCTGTTTATCGGCATGGGCTGGGTCGGCGGGCGCGACGCTTTGCCGGGCAGCCATACTGCGCTGGTCGAAATCAACGGCGTCATCGCGTCCGGCGGAGAGGCCAGTGCCGACAAGATCATGGGCGGCCTGCAATCGGCGTTCAAGGACAAGAACACCAAAGGCGTAGTGATCCGCATCAACAGTCCCGGCGGCAGTCCGGTGCAGGCAGGCTATATCAATGACGAAATCAAGCGCCTGCGTGCCAAGCATCCGGCAATTCCGCTGTACGCGGTGGTCGAGGATATCTGCGCGTCGGGCGGGTATTACATCGCTGCGGCTGCGGACAAGATCTATGTGGACAAGGCCAGCATCATCGGATCAATCGGCGTATTGATGGACGGATTCGGTTTTACCGGCACGATGGAGAAACTCGGTGTCGAGCGGCGTTTGCTGGCGGCCGGGAAAAACAAGGGTTTCCTCGATCCGTTTTCGCCGATACAGGAAGAGCAGAAGGCGCATGCTGAAATCATGCTCGACGACATTCATCAGCAGTTCATCACGGTGGTGCGCGAAGGACGCGGCAAGCGCTTGAAGGAGACACCGGACATGTTCTCCGGTCTGCTCTGGGTCGGCAAGAAAAGCATTGATCTCGGACTGGCGGATGCACTGGGCAGCCTGGACTATGTTGCCCGTGAAGTCATCAAGGCCGAGGATGTCGTGGACTTCACGCTGCAGGAAAATATTGCCGAACGTTTTGCCCGGCGTTTTGGCGCGGCAACTGCGGAAGCGCTGGTGAAGCTCGGCGCGCTGGGCAGCTGGACGGTCAGGTAGCTCCGGCGTTGGTCCCGCAATAGAGCAGGAACACTGCGGGCCGTTTATTCAGCGTCGGTACATCACGGCGCCAGTCGGCAATGTTGCGCGTCATGATCTGCTCAGTCGGCTGCGTGAGATCGGCGGCGACGCATAACTGCGTCTGCGCCGCGCAATGCGCGAGCAAGGCCTTCAGCATTGCTTCATTGCGGTAGGGCGTTTCGATGAAGATCTGTGTCGCATCGTCGCGCTGCGACTTCTGTTCAAGTTCGTGGATTGCCTGCGCACGTGCGGCATCCGCCACCGGCAGATACCCGTGAAAGGAAAATCGCTGGCCATTGAGTCCTGAAGCCATCAGCGCGAGCAGGATCGCTGAAGGGCCCACCAGCGGCACGACCTTGATGCCGTTTTGATGGGCGGCGCGCACCAGCAGCGCGCCGGGATCGGCCACCGCAGGGCAGCCGGCTTCGGAGACCAGCGCAGCGTCAGTGCCCTGCAGCAGCGGTGCCAGCAGCTGTGGGATCTCTGTTACGGGCGTGTCCTTGTCCAGCGTGGCGATGGTAGCCGTGTTGAGTGGCTGCGGATAGCCGGCTTGTTTCAGAAAAGCACGCGCGGACTTGGGGTTTTCGGCGATGAAGTAGGACAAGCGGTGTGCGATTTCAAGCGACGCGGCAGGCAATACGCCGGCCAGCGCGATTTCGCCCAACCCGGTGGGCAGCAGATACAGAGTGCCCGGCGTCATCACGGCACCACTACGCCTGCGCGTTTGAGCATGCTGACCAGCGCGATTAACGGCAGGCCGATCAGGGCGGTCGGGTCGTCGCTTTTCACGTTCTCGACCAGCGCGATACCCAGCGCTTCGATTTTGGCGCTGCCTGCGCAGTCGTACGGCTGATCGCGGCGCAGGTAACGTTCAATCAGGGCGGCATCCAGTTCGCGCATTTGTACGGTAGTGGGCACGTTGGCCACTTGCACGGCATCGGTCGCCGCGTCGAGCAGGCATAGCGCGGTATGGAATACGACTGAGCGGCCGCTCATCGCGCGCAACTGCTGCGCGGCAGCCGCATGTGTTCCCGGTTTTCCGAGAACGGTGTCACCCAGTACCGCTACCTGGTCAGACCCGATGATCAGTGCAGCCGGTGCATCGGTGGCGATTTTGCGGGCCTTCGCCACGGCGAGGCGCATTGCCGTTTCGACCGGTCGTTCCTGATCCAGAGCGCGCTCATCAATGTCCGGTGCCAGACTGCGGCAATCCAGTCCCAGCCGGGCAATCAAGGCCTTGCGATAGCTTGATGACGAGGCCAGTACGAGGTCAGGTAGTGGCATGGCAATTGATACGGGGCGTTGTAAGTGCCTGAAACTGCTGGCGATAAGCGCAATGCGCGTGGTGACAGCCGCTGTCACCAGACCGAAGAACGATGCTAAGTGCTTGGCTTGACAGGGAAATTGGCATGATTATTTTTGACAGCGAGGGGTGGAAATATTATCATGCGCCGTTTATGTCCGGTCCCGCCGCAGCTCATCGCATCGAAGATCCTTTTGGCTTTGCGCGCGCCGCGGAACAGTGCAGCGGGCAATTGATGCTGGCGGCGCTGCCGCGGTTGCAGGATCGCCTGTCCGGAAATGCTGGCATGGTGTCTTATGTCGTGCGTGGCCGGCAGGACGAACGCGGACGCCCGCAGCTGGAACTGAAGATTGCCGCGGGGTTGCATTTGCGTTGCGACCGGTGTCTTAAGCCGATGGAGTATCCGCTGACGCTGAATTCGCGGGTGTTGTTGTCACGGCCGGGAGATGCGCCGCAGGATGGCGATGATCCGGACGAGCCGGAGTGGATTGAAGCGGGGCAGGATCTCGATCTGATGGACCTGATTGAGGACGAAATATTGCTGGGACTGCCTCTGGCAGTGCGGCATGAGCAGGGAAACTGCAGCGCTGGAGATTCCGGTGCTGGCAGGAGCGGGGCAAAGGATACGCCGTTTGCAAAACTGGCAACGCTGCTGGAGCCCCGGAGTACGGATAAACGGTAAATTGAATTAAATTAATTTCAGGAGATCGACATGGCTGTTCAACAAAACAAGAAATCCCCCTCGAAGCGCGGGATGCATCGCTCCCACGACGGACTGGGCAAACCGGCGCTCGCCGTTGAGCCGACTTCCGGCGAAGCGCATCTGCGTCACCACATCAGCCCCAACGGCTACTATCGCGGCAAGAAAGTCATCAAGGCCAAGGGCGAATAATTTTTTCATCGCGGGTAACCGGTCTCGGCGCTTATAAAAAGCCGGAACCCGAAGTGGTGGAGGAACCCTGATGGAAGTGGCCGTAGCCATCGATTGCATGGGCGGCGATCACGGCGCGCGCGTTACGGTGCCCGCGGCGATCGCATGGTCGCGCCGCGACCCCGCATGTCGTTTTATCCTGGTCGGACTGCAGGACGCCATCAATGCCGAGTTGAAATCGGCCGGCGTTGCGGCCGGCCCGCAACTGGCTGTGCGTCATGCCACTGAAGTGGTGGGCATGGATGAACCGCCGGCCAATGCGCTGCGTGGCAAAAAAGACTCGTCGATGCGTGTGGCTATTGACCTCGTCAAGAGCGGTGAGGCGCAGGCCTGCGTCAGTGCCGGCAATACCGGCGCACTGATGGCGACATCGCGATTCGTGCTTAAAACCCTGCCGGGAATCGATCGTCCTGCAATCGCCGGCATGCTGCCCACATTGAAAGGGCACACGCACATCCTTGACCTCGGTGCCAACGTCGACTGCACAGCCGAACATCTGCTGCAGTTTGCGATCATGGGCGCTGAACTGGTCGCTTCAGTCGAGAACAAACCTCGTCCGAGCGTGGGCCTGCTCAATATCGGGACCGAGGATATCAAGGGCAACGATGTCGTCAAGGATGCTGCGACACTGCTGCGTGGCAGCGGATTGAATTTCTTCGGTAACATCGAAGGCGACGACATTTACAAGGGGACTACGGATGTCATCGTGTGCGATGGATTCGTCGGTAATGTGGCATTGAAAACGTCGGAAGGGCTGGCGCAAATGCTGGCCACTTATCTTCGCGAGGAATTTGGCCGTAATGTGTTGACCAGACTTGCGGGCCTGGTGGCGCTGCCGGTGATCAGGGCATTCAAGAACCGCGTTGACCACCGTCGCTATAACGGCGCCAGCCTGCTGGGTTTGCGAGGCGTCGTGATCAAGAGTCACGGTTCCGCGGATGTCTACGGATTCGGTTTTGCAATTGAACATGCGCTCGATGAGGTTCGCAGCGGCATGCTGGAGCACATCATGCGGCGTATGGCGGCATCACAAACGAAAGTTGAGACGGCATGACCGGGATTTATTCGCGCATCATCGGCACCGGCAGCTATCTGCCCGAGAAGGTGCTGACCAACAAGGATCTGGCGGCGTCGATAGAAACATCGGATGAATGGATACGGCAGCGCACCGGCATTCGCGAGCGGCATGTCGCGGCCGAGCATGAAAGCGCGAGTGATCTCGCGCTGCAGGCTTCACGGCGCGCGCTCGAAATGGCGGGAATTCCCGCGGAAAAACTCGACCTGATCATCGTCGCGACGACGACGCCGGACATGGTGTTTCCGGGAACGGCCTGCATACTGCAGGCCAAGCTCGGCATCAAGGACATGCCGGCGTTTGACGTCCAGGCGGTTTGCAGCGGATTTGTCTATGCCCTGGCGACGGCGGACCAGTTCATGCGCTCGGGACAGTACGAACATATTCTGGTGGTCGGTGCCGAGGTCTATTCGCGCATCCTCGATTGGGAAGATCGCGGCACCTGTGTGTTGTTCGGTGACGGGGCGGGAGCAGTCGTGCTGAAGCGGAGCAGCGAGCCCGGCATCCTGGCGACCAGATTGCACGCTGACGGCAGCCACGCCGGGATCCTCTCTGTGCCCGGCTCGGTTTCAGGCGGGAAAATACGGGGGCGTCCGCTGCTGCAAATGGAAGGTGGCGCGGTGTTCAAGTTCGCCGTGAAGGTGCTGGAGGAAGTGGCACTGGAAACGTTGAGTGCGGCGGGGTTGCAGAAAACCGATATCGACTGGCTGATTCCGCATCAGGCCAATATCCGCATCATCCAGTCGACTGCAAAAAAACTCGGTATGTCGATGGAGCGGGTCATCGTAACGGTGGACCGCCATGCCAATACCTCGGCTGCGTCGGTGCCGCTGGCGCTGGACGAGGCGGTACGTGACGGGCGCATACGCCCGGGACACCATGTCATGCTTGAGGGTGTGGGCGGCGGGTTTACCTGGGGCGCGGTTCTTTTGAAGTGGTGAGGATGACGGCATGAAACTGGCACTGGTGTTTCCGGGGCAGGGCTCGCAAACGGTCGGCATGATGCAGGGCTTTGCCGACACAAAAGTCGTGCGTGATACGTTCGCCGAGGCGTCAGCGGCTTTGGGGCAGGATTTGTGGCAGTTAGCAGCCGAGGGTCCTGCGGAAGAACTGAACGCAACGGTGAACACGCAGCCGGTGATGCTGACGGCCGCCTATGCAATGTACCGTGCGTGGCAGGATGCCGGCGGACCCGCGCCCGCGATGGTGGCCGGGCACAGCCTCGGTGAATACACTGCGCTGGTTGTGGCGGGTGTACTCGATTTTGCCGATGCCGTGCCGCTGGTGCGTTTTCGCGCGCAGGCGATGCAGGAGGCGGTTCCCCGTGGCACCGGTGCAATGGCTGCCATACTCGGGCTTGATGATGATGCGGTTCGTTCTGCGTGTGCGGAGTCGGCGCAGGGCGAGGTCGTGGAGCCCGTCAATTTCAACGCGCCCAGCCAGGTGGTCATCGCCGGTCACAAGGCGGCGGTCGAACGCGGAGCGGCAGCGGCCAAGGCACGCGGCGCAAAACGCGCGGTGATGCTGCCGGTCAGTGCGCCGTTTCATTCGTCATTGCTCAAGCCCGCAGCCGAGCGACTGAAAGCGAGAATGCAGGACATCGTGTTTCGTGCACCCCGGGTTGCGGTGGTTAACAATGTCGACGTCGCCACGGTGAACGACCCCGAACAGATCAAGGAAGCTTTGGCGCGCCAGGCTTGTAATCCCGTGCGCTGGGTTGAAACCGTACAGGCGTTTTCGGTACAAGGCGTTACCCATGTCGTCGAGTGCGGTCCAGGCAAGGTGCTGGCCGGTCTGACCAAGCGTATCGTCGATGGCATGCAAGGCTATGCGGTGACGGATCCGGCATCACTGCAACAAACGCTGGAGGCATTGCGATGAGCATATTGACGGGCAAAGTCGCGCTGGTAACCGGTGCGTCGCGCGGTATCGGCAAGGGCATTGCCCTTGCGCTGGGGGCGGCCGGCGCGACCATCGCCGGAACGGCAACGACCACCGCAGGCGCGGACGGGATTACCAAAGAACTGGCGGCGGCCGGGATCGAGGGTGCGGGTTATGCTCTGGACGTCAACGATCCGGCGCAGCTTGATGCCGCATTGGCGGCGATACAGCAGCAACTCGGCGATATCGGCATACTCGTGAATAATGCCGGCATTACACGCGACAACCTGCTGATGCGCATGAAGGATGATGAGTGGGATGCGATCATGTCGACGAATCTCAAATCGGTGTACCGGCTGTCCAAAGCCGTCATCCGCGGCATGATGAAAGCGCGCGCAGGTCGCATCATTAACATCACTTCCGTAATCGGTGCGATGGGCAATGCGGGACAAAGCAACTACGCGGCGGCAAAGGCGGGCGTTGAAGGTTTTTCGCGGGCGCTTGCCCGGGAAATCGGCAGCCGCAATATCACCGTGAATTGCGTGGCGCCGGGATTCATCGATACCGACATGACACGGGACCTCGATGACGGGCAACGCCAGAGCCTGATCGGACAGATCCCGCTGGGACGTCTGGGCAAGGTCGAAGATGTGGCCGGCGCGGTGGTTTTTCTCGCTTCCGACGCTGCGGCGTACATGACCGGATGTACACTGCATGTGAACGGCGGCATGCACATGGGCTAAAATCCCCCGCGCGGTTGCCGGGGCGCATCGGGCAAGACGACGTAACTTGCTGTTTTAAAAAGTTTTTTTAAAATGAGTTTGTGGTAAAATTCACGCTTTTACAGGGGCGTTCCGGTGTTCTAATCGGCAGTACGGATCGATCCATTATCTTCAAGCAACGCGAAAGGGAACAGTAGATGGAAAATATCGAGCAACGCGTCAAAAAGATTGTTGCCGAGCAGTTGGGTGTCAACGATGCGGACGTCAAAAACGAGTCCTCATTCGTCAATGATCTGGGCGCAGACTCGCTGGACACTGTCGAGCTCGTGATGGCGCTGGAAGAGGAGTTCGAGACCGAGATTCCCGACGAGGACGCCGAGAAAATCACCACGGTCCAGCAGGCTGTGGACTACATCAAGTCGAACACCAAGGCTTGAAATTCCAGGAAGGGCTCATCCCTTCCACTTGAGTCAATCAACATGGCCGGGATGCCGTCAACTCCCGTCGCTTGAGACATGCCACGTCCTACCACCCGCAGAGTTGTCGTGACCGGTCTGGGGATCATCTCCCCGGTAGGAATCGGGCTGACCGAGTCCTGGGGAAATATCACTGCCGGCAAGTCCGGTATCACACGAATCTCGCGTTTTGATCCGTCTGCATATACCTCGCAGATTGCCGGTGAGGTCAAAGGATTTGATGCAAGCCGCTACATCCCTGCGAAGGAAGCGCGGCGGTTCGATGTTTTCATTCACTATGGGCTGGCAGCCGGTATCGATGCGATGAAAGATGCCGGTCTGGATCTCGATCGTCTTAACCCGGAAATGATCGGCGTTTGCATCGGTTCCGGCATCGGCGGTCTGCCGCTGATCGAAGAAACACATAATGCCATGCTTGCCGGAGGACCGCGCAAAATCTCGCCGTTCTTTGTGCCGGGCACGATCATCAACATGATTTCCGGCCAGTTGTCGATCATGCACGGCCTGCAAGGCCCAAATATTTCTGTCGTAACCGCCTGCACCACCGCCAATCACAGCATTGGTGAGGCAGGACGGCTGATCGAATACGGCGATGCCGACATCATGATTGCCGGCGGCGCGGAATCCACGGTATCGCCGCTGGGGATTGGCGGCTTCAGCGCGGCACGCGCGTTGTCGTCGCGCAATGACGATCCTGCGGCTGCAAGCCGTCCGTGGGACAAGGATCGCGACGGATTCGTCATGGGCGAGGGCGCAGGGGTGCTGGTCCTAGAAGAATTTGAGCACGCCAAGGCGCGCGGCGCGCGGATTTACTGCGAACTGGCGGGCTACGGGATGGGCGCCGATGCGCATCACATCACCGCGCCATGCGAGGACGGAGCAGGAGCCATGCGTTGCATGAACAATACCCTGCGCAATGCCGGCCTCAACCACGACCAGGTTGACTACATCAACGCCCACGGCACGTCGACGCCGCTGGGTGACATTGCCGAAACCGTTGCGGTGAAGAGCTGTTTCGGCGAACACGCAAAAAAACTTTGCGTCAGTTCCACCAAATCCATGACCGGTCATCTGCTGGGTGCCGCAGGCGGTATCGAAGCGGTGTTTTCGGTGCTGGCGATACGCGAT
>Ga0224505_10001843_pt1 | contig 12965 bp, 16 predicted proteins | sample SF_Jan12_sed_USG_FD_169102 | JGI IMG/M metagenome (GOLD analysis project Ga0224505, IMG submission 169102) | Sediment microbial communities from San Francisco Bay, California, United States - SF_Jan12_sed_USGS_4_1 | ecosystem: Environmental > Aquatic > Marine > Sediment | place: USA: California...
GGCTGACCAGCGACAGGAGAGCTCCACGCCGGGAATCAGCCGCAAACCGGCGGGATCCTGCGTATACTCCGGGCCCTGCTCCGCCACCGCCAGGTAACCCGCCACGGTGTCGTGATCGGTGATCGCCAGCATGGCCAGCTTGCGCTCACGGGCCAGCGCCACGAGGTCGCGGGGGCTGAGGGCGCCGTCGGAGGCGGCGGTATGGGTATGGAAGTCAATCAGCACAATCTTTACACTTGGTGCCCGGCAGCCATCAGGGCGCCGGCACAACCTGGAGAAAAGAGCACATGGTAACAGCCGGAGCACAGGGGAAGCCATGAAGCAATTGGCCGAATTCCTTCCCATCGCCCTGTTCTTCATCGTCTACCAGCTCAAGGGTATGTCGATCGACCTGGGAGGCTGGGAGTACACCTTCGACGGTATTTACTCCGCTACCGCGGTGCTGATGCTGGCGACCGTGGCGCAGGTGGGGCTGACCTGGGCCTTCACCCGCACCCTGGAAAAACGCCTGTTGTGGTTGCTGCTGGCGGTGCTGGTGTTCGGCGGCGCCACCCTGGTGTTCCACAACCAGATGTTTATCCAGTGGAAGCCCACGATCTTCAACTGGGTACTGGCGGTGGTCTTCGGCGCCTCCCAGTACATCGGCGACAAGAACCTGATGGAGCGCACCCTCGGCAGCCAGATTCACCTGCCCAAGCCGGTCTGGAGCAGGCTCAACTTCCTGTGGGTCACCAATTTTATTATCGTGGGAGGCCTCAACCTGGTGGTGGCCTACGGCTTCAGCGAGGAGACCTGGGTTAGCTACAAGCTCTACTCCTCGATAGGTTTCACCCTGGTGCTGACCATTCTCACCGCCCTGCTGATCAGCCCCCATCTCAAGGACGAGCAGCTGGCCGACGAATAGCGCCTCGCTACACCTCGCCCCGGGGAAAGGTCGCGCTGGCCGTCATCGCCAGCGCACCGCTGCCGTCCAGCGCCCACAGCTCGGCCCGGTCGCCGTCGCGGCTCCCCTGCACGCGGAAGGCGTCCCCGTCCAGCAGCGGCCGGACGCCCCGGAAGCGGAAAGACTGCAGTTGCACCCCCGGCAATTCCCGCTCCAGCAGGTCCAGCAGCAGTGTCGCCGTCAGCGGACCCTGCACCACCAGCCCCGCGTAGCCCTCCCCAGCGGTCGCGTAATCCCGGTCGTAGTGGATCCGGTGGCTGTTGAAGGTGAGGGCCGAATAGCGGAATAACAGGACCGGGTCGGGCTGCACCAGCCGGGACCATTGCGCCTGCCCGGGAGCCGGCCCGGCGGCGGGCGACCGCACCGATGGCGCTGCCCGGTCGCCGCCCGCCTCGCGATAGACGAGGTGCTGTCGCTCCTCGATCGCCAGCTGCCCGCCGCGAACCAGCCGGTGCAACACGGTGACGAAGACCAGTTCCCCGCTGCGGCCGCGCTTGTGACTGACATCCTCGATAACCGAGACCCGCTCCACCTCGTCGCCGACACGGAGGGGAGCGGCAAAGCGAATATCGCTGCCCGCCCACATGCGCCGGGGCAGCGGCACCGGCGGCAGGAAATCCCCGCGCCGGGGGTGGCCGTCGCGGTCGATGGCCGAAGCGGGGGCGGCGGGCAGGAAATACAGCCAGTGCCACAGCGGCGGCAGGGGCTCACCCCGGGCGGCCCGGGGTGCCGGGTAATCGAGGGTGGCGGACAGGCCCGCCACAGGCACCGGGGAGATGACATCGGTCCGGGTTTCCTGCCGCCCGATCCAGGCGCGCAGGGCTTCCAGTTCGATGGCGCTCAAGGCCGCACCTCAGAAGGATTTCGGCAGGCCGAGTTCACGGGTGGCGACAAAGGACAGGATCAGGTTGGTGGAGATGGGCGCCACCTGGTACAGGCGGGTCTCGCGAAACTTGCGCTCCACATCGTAGTCCGCGGCGAAACCGTAGCCGCCGTGGGTCTGGATGCAGGCCTCCGCCGCCGCCCAGGCCGCCTCCGAGGCCAGCAGCTTGGCCATATTCGCCTCGGCCCCGGCGGGCTGGCCCGCGTCGTACAACTGCGCCGCCTGCCGCACCATCAGCGCCGCCGCTTCCGCCTGGATATGCGCCCGGGCGATCGGGAACTGCACACCCTGGTTGGCGCCGATAGGCCGGCCGAACACCTCGCGCTCGCGTGCGTAGTTCGAGGATTTTTCGGTAAACCAGCGCGCGTCGCCGATACACTCCGCGGCGATCAGGATGCGCTCGGCGTTCATGCCGTCGAGAATGCACCTGAAGCCCTGGCCCTCCACACCTACCAGGTTTTTCGCGGGCACCCGCAGGTCGTCGAAAAACAGTTCCGTGGTGGCGTGGTTCATCATCGTGTCGATCGGCCGGATGGTCAGGCCGTTGCCGAGTGCCTCGCGCATATCCACCAGCAGCACCGACATGCCGTCCGTATGGCTGCTGCCGGTCTCCGGTCGCGGCGAGGTGCGCACCAGCAGCACCATCAGGTCCGAGTGCTCGGTGCGGGAAATAAATACCTTCTGCCCGTTGACCACATAGTCATCGCCGTCCCGCACAGCGGTGGTGCGAATGCGGGACGTATCGGTGCCACTGCCGGGCTCGGTCACGCCAAAGGCCTGCAGGCGCAGGCTGCCGGCGGCGATGGCCGGCAGGAACTGCCGCTTCTGTTCCTCGCTGCCGTGGCGCAGCACGGTGCCCATCGTGTACATCTGGGCGTGGCAGGCGCCGCCGTTGCCACCGCTGCGGTGGATTTCCTCCAGCACCGCGCAGGCGGCGCCCAGGGGCAATCCGCTGCCGCCGTATTCCTCGGGAATCAGCACCGACAGGTAGCCCGCCTCGGTCAGGGCGCGGACAAACTCTGTGGGGTATTGCCGGTCCGCATCCAGCCGGCGCCAGTAGTCGCCGCCGAAGCCGGCGCAGAGCCGCTCTACCGCGGCGCGAATTTCAGGAAAGCTTTGCACTGTCGCCACAGGGGTCGCCTACAGGAACCAGGAACCGCCATCCACCATATGGGTCTGGCCGGTCACGAAGGTGCTGTTGTCCGAGGCGAGGTAGATGATGGTGCCGGTGAGATCTTGCGTTTCGAGGTTGCGCTGGATGACCTGCCCGGCGGCGATCACCTTCCTGGCTTTTTCGAGCTTTTCGCCAAAGAAATCCTCCGTGCCTTCGGTCATTACCGCCGAGGGCGCCACCGCATTCACGCGAATATGGTCCTGGCCCAACTCCCTGGCCATACCCCGGGTCATGCCGATCACCGCCGCCTTGGAGGCCACGTAATCCAGCCCGTAGGGCAGGCCGTACACCGCCGCCAGGGAAGAGATATTGATGATGGAGCCGCCGCCCGCGTCGCGCATGGGCTGCACCACGGCCTTGCAACACTGCCACAGGCCCTTCACATTGACCGTCATCACCGCGTCCCACTGGGCCTCGTCGAGTTTCTCGAAGCGCGCACCCTTGAGGCCCGCGTACAGCGCGGCGTTGTTCACCAGCACATCGATCCTGCCAAAGCTGCGCACCGCCTGCTCCGCCATCGCGGTGCAACTGGCCATGCTGGTGATATCCGTCACCGCCCCCACCGCGCGGCCGCCGGCGGCTTCGATGGCGGCTACCGTATCGTCACAGGAGTTGATATCACAGGCGAAGATAGCCGCGCCCTCGCGCGCCATGGCCTCGGCGTAGGCCCGGCCGAGGCCGCGCGCGGCGCCGGTGACAATGGCGACTTTTCCTGCAAGTTGGGACATATCGGTTTCCAGGGGAAATTATTTGAGCCGCTACGTTAGCACAGGCCGACGGCAGCCGTTAATGGCCGCCGTGCCGAAAGTGCGTGGGTGACTTCCCGGTCCTGCGCTGGAACGACAGCCCGACCCGGGCGGGAATGGAGGCGCCGGCAAAATCACCGAGGGCGAGGCACTGGCCTCACTGCGGGTGCAGTTGTTTCCCGACAGCCATCACTCCTCCAGGCGCTCCAACCTCGGCAGCAGGTAATCGTTGCCCAGCACGGATTTGGAAGGTTCATACAGCCGCATCACCAGCATGAATATACCGGCGGGGACCGGCAACCAGTTGGCCGCCGGGTTCGCGGGTTTCCGATGCGCCAGGGTCAGGGTAAGCGAGCCGTCCGGGTTGTAGTTCAGCCCCCGGGTCCTGTCGCCGATGCTGTAGCGCTGGATCTCGTTTGCTTCCAGCTGGAGGTCCGTCAGGCGGTACGCCGACAACGACCAGAAACCCTTGACCGGGGGCATCTGAGCCGGTGCAAAATGCAATCGGTAGCTGTGACTGCCGTCGAGTAATTCACCATCGGGACCGAATACCATGGCCGGGTACATCGATTCTTCCGGCAGGTTGCCGTAGCCACCCCTGGCAACCGCCGCGCGCTGCATGTACGAGAAACCATACCGGCCGATTTCCCTGGAGATCATCCAGCCGTTGTAATCCGGGATGCTCCGCTGGGTGGCCGCCTGTACGATCGCCTGGCCGTCTGCCACGGCTCGCTCGAGACCTCGCCTGGCGGCTGGAGACAGCTGCGCCGCGTCAAAATCACTGTGGCGGCCGACCCCGATAAAGTCGAACTGGCTCATCAGCGCCTCCTCGCCGGTGCGTTGCGGCAATTTTTTCAGGCTCTCGTTCAATACCTCGAAGAACGCGACGCTGGAAAGCGGGTCGATGGCCTCCCCCTTCAGCTCCGGTGGATCGCCCGGCCTTTGCCCGGGAGTGAACCCGGACAGCGGGGCGAGCCAGATAGCATTGACCAGCGCCATGGCCGTATCGAAATCCGCGGGGCCTTCGACCAGCATCCGGCCCAGCAGCCAACCCTGCTCACTTTCAACGGGAATTGCGGTGACACCCTGCGGCAACTCCCCGCTCCAGTGCGGCCCCACCAGCGCGAAATAGCCCTCCGCCGTACCGGTGGTCCTGCGCCCGATATGTTCTACCTCCGCGTACAGGTTGGTCACGGCGATGGTGAAATAGCGCCCCGCCGTGTCCGGTGTATGCAGGACCAGCGGCTCGGCGCTGATATCGAACCAGCCGCTGAAGTACAGGGTGTCATTGTTCGGTGCCCGCAGATTACCCGCGTTATCCGGGCCGACGATTTCAGGGTATCGGTACAGGCGATTGACCGGCGCATAGACCTGCTGTTCCGGGGAGACGCGATGGGTCTCGTTATGCATCTGCTTGTACATGTCGACGATGGGGTACCCGTAAAGAAAAGCCAGGGTGCCGACGTGATAGGCCATCTGCTCCGCTATCAGTTCGTCGTTCTTTTCCTGCCGGGAGCTCACTATCGAACCCAGGTTCAATTTCAGCGCGACGAACGCGACAATCGCGACCGCCGCAATCGCGGCGGTTACAAGCCGGAATTTTCCGGAACGGATATCAACCACAGCGGTCCTGCCCGGACCGCAGCAGCACCTTGCCGAAATTCCTGCGGTCCTGCAGGTAGTGGTGGGCGGCGGCGGCCTCCTCGAAGGGGAATACCTTGTCCACCACCGGCGCCAGGGTACCCTCCCCCAGCAGCCGCACGATCTCGACCATATCCGGGGCCAGGCGGTCGAACTCCCCGAACAGCCGTCCCATGTTGGTGCCAAATACGCCGCGGTTATTGTTCAGCAGCGACAGCGGATGGAACACAGGGGTGGTCACCAGTGCCCGCAGCAATACCAGCGGATTCAGTTTTTCGCCCTGCACACTGCCGGCCATGCCGAACATGAACAACCGTCCCAGCGGCGCCAGGCAGCGGTAACTGCGGCGGAAGGAGTTGCCGCCCTGGGGGTCGAGTACGACATCCACCCCCCGGCCCGCGGTGTAGCGCATAACCTCCTTTTCAAAATCCTGGTTGCGATAGTCAATACAGTGGGCGTAGCCCAGATCCTTCAGGCGGGCATGCTTGCCCGCGCTGGCGGTGCCGATCGCAGTGGCCCCGCGCCACTTGCATATCTGCAGCGCGGCGATGCCGACGCCGCCCCCGGCTGAGTGCACCAGCACGGTCTCGCCCGGCTGCAGTGAACCCAGGCGCACCAGCATGGTCCAGGCGGTGGCGTAGTTCACCGGTATCGCTGCAGCCGCCTCCAGCGACACATGGTCAGGCACCTTGTGCGCCCAGGTCGCATCGACCACCACCGTGTCACTGTAGCCGCCGAAACGGGTAAAGCTCAGCACCCGCTCGCCCTCGCTGAAACCGCTGACCCCGCCGCCCACCTGGTCGACGATGCCGGCGACCTCGTAACCCACCACGCAGGGCACTGGCGGGGCATCGGGATACTGGCCCATGCGCGCCTGGATATCGGCGAAGTTGATACCGGCAAAGGCGACGCGAATACGCAGCTGGCCGGCGCCCGCCCGGGGGTCCGGCGCCTCCCGCACCTGCAGGGTTTCGGGGGCGCCCTTGGCCGTGATCCATACCTGTTTCATGGCTGCTGACCCGCCTTGCGCCCACAGGCCTCGATCGCGAGCCGCGCGAAGTTCTGCGGGTCATCCTCCTGGATAAAGTGACCGCCGCGGAGGGTTGCGTGGGGCTGGTCTTTCGCCCCCGGAATCCGCTGGCGAAACCGGGCATCACCACCCCGGGTTATCGGGTCGCCGTTGCTGAAGCAGCAGATAAAGGGCTTGTGCCACTGCTCGAATACGGCCCAGGCCCGCTTGTTTTCAGCCACGTCCGGAATCTGTGGCAGCACCGGCACCAGCGAAGGATAGGCCCGCGCCCCGGCCTTGTACTTGCTGTCGGGAAAAGGCGCGTTGTAGGCCGCGACCTCGGCGTCGGACAATGTGCGCCTGGTACCGGTTTGCACGATACGACCGATCGGGAACCAGGGACTGTAGCGCGAAAACGCGCGCCAGATCCGGAAGGGAGGTGGCGCCCCGGTGCCGGTGGGCAGGCCGCCGTTGCTGAGCAGGATACGGCCGAAACGCTCGGGGGATTCCGCCGCCAGGCGCAGTCCGATCAGCGAGCCCCAGTCATGGCAGACCAGGGTGATATCCCGCAGGTCCAGCGCCTCGAGCCAGTGGCGAATCCACGCGACCTGGCCGGAGTAGCTGTAGTCCCCCCGACTGGCGGGCTTGTCGGACTTGCCGAAGCCGATGAGGTCCGGCGCAAGCGCGCGCAGCCCTGCGGCCACCAGCGGGGGGATCATGTGCCGGTACAGGTAGGACCAGGTGGGCTCACCGTGCAGCATCAGCACCGGCGGCGCATCGCGGGGCCCCTCGTCGACATGGTGCAGGCGCAACTCGGGGGTGACCTGGTGGTAGTGCGCGGCAAAGGGGAAGTCGGGTAATCCCGCAAAGCGGGATTCGGGGGTTCTCAGTACCTGCATGCTCCACTCTCCAGAGTCGGGTGATTGTGCCTGTCGCAACGTTTTACCGGCGCAGCGCCGCCCGACCGCCAACGATACTACACATTTGCGCAATATCGCCAAGGGGCGCGAACCGGCGCCCGATGCGGTGCCGCGCCATCCCGGCCCGGGTCACAGTCACGAATGACAGAGGAGATATTGATTTTGGACAGGGTCGCTGGTTACCGGCTTTCCCAGTCACCTGCAGGAGGAACCCGATGGCCCTGGGCAAGGAACAAATGAAGCTGCTGCACCGCGACCTGGTGCGCGCCGATACGCATGTAGGGAAAATGGGTTTACCTGAAGGCGACGGACGCCTGGTCCACTGCACTCAGCCTCGACAGGCTGACCAGCACCAGTAAACCAACGACAGCGCCGTAGATCCAAACACCTTCCCAGAACCGGTCCCACCGGGTCGCGCGAAGCTCTTCGTCTTCAGTTTTTTTCCACACGTCGCCCATGCATTTTTCCCCTGTTTTCTGCCCCGTTTCCCGCTGACTGTAGCAACATCTGTTTATTTGGACAGAAATATCCGTACTTTTGCGGGGATTTTGCGCACTTTTTCACAATCGCCGCGGTCAATTACCCCGGCCTGGGCGCGGCGATAACGACTTCCGGGGTGACACCCAAGGCCACCACCACCGAAGGAAAACCGGACTTGCGCACACTGTCGCAGCAGCTTGCACCTGATGTCTTTCTAAGCGTTCCTGAATTTCACCTTTTCCATACCGCTACTGACTATCCTGCTGCTCGTCTGGAAAATGCTGATTTACCGCATCGGCGAGCACGCAGTCCTGTCGCGGCACTTCGCACTGCAGCTGTGCCTGTTTCTGGTTCACGCGGTCGGCGGCGCCCGGCTGGAGCCAGTGGCCGGCAGGTGACGGGGCCGCTCCAGGGCTGCTCAATCACCGGAAAAGGGGTCGGGTCGGATTTTTTTTGCCCGGCGGGCCAAAAACAGTTCGATCTGACACCGTTTTTTATGCCACTATAATTACATATATTTCAATCGGTTAGGAATCGCTAATGTACTATGCAATCCTCTGTGAGGACGTGGAAAACAGCCTGCCCCTGCGCCAGCGGGCGCGCCCGGCCCACCTGGCGCGGTTGCAGGAACTGGTGGACCAGGGCCGCCTGCTGGCGGCGGGGCCGCACCCGGCGCTGGACACCGCCGACCCGGGCGAAGCGGGTTTTACCGGCAGCCTCATCATCGCCGAGTTCGACAGCCTGGAGGGTGCCACCGCCTGGGCGGACTCCGACCCCTACGTCGATGCCGGGGTGTTCCACCGGGTAGTGGTCAAACCGTACAAGCTGGTGCTGCCCTGAGCTTAAACTCCGCCGCAAACCCGGTTACACTAACGCCCTCTTTACGCGGCCCAGGCGGCCCGGTACCGACCAGACCAACATTAAGGAATCCATTTTGCGATTTGCACTGTCTTCTTCCCTGCTCGCCGCACTTTTTCTGCTCACCACACTGAGCGCGGGTGCCGCCCGGGCCCAGGATGTCCGCTATATCAGCGATAAACAATACGTTTCCCTGCGCAGCGGCGCCGGCAATGACAACAGCGTGACCCAGCGCGGCCTGCCCTCGGGCACCCGCCTGACTGTGTCGCGCCTGTCTGAAGACGGGTCGTGGGCGGAGGTCACCACCGATACCGGTGCCAGCGGCTGGGTGGGCACGCAATACCTGATGAGCGAGGAGCCCGCCAGGGAACGCCTCGAGGCAATGCTGAAGAAAGCCCAGCAGGCCGGTGGACTGACAGAGGCGATACAGGCGGAACTCGCGGCCCTGCAGGCCGAGCGGGACCAGCTGCTGGCGCAGGTCGCGGAGCGCGATACGCAACTGGGCGCAGTGGGAGAGGAACTGACCCAGCTCAAGCAGGTCTCCGGCAATGCCCAGCAGCTGGATGCGGACAACCGGCGCCTGGTGGTCGATTCAGAGCAACTCCGGTCGCAGCTCGATATGCTCGAAGCGGAGAACCAGCGCCTGCGCGACAAGGTGGACAGCGAGGATTTCATCAACGGCGCCCTCGCGGTGTTACTCGGCGTTATCATCACGCTGGTGGTGCCGCGCCTGTGGCCCAAGCCGCGCCGGAGTTCGAGCTGGGCATAATTCCCGGCAGTACATAGTTCCCGGCCATAACCAGGAGAAAGGCATCGTGTTAAAAAACCTGCTCATTTGCTGCGCGCTGTTACTCGCCCCGCTGGCGCTGGCGGAAGCAACCCAACAGCCCAACCCGCAGGTGGTGATCAAGACCAGCGAGGGCGACATTACGCTCAGGCTGTTTCGCGACAAGGCCCCCCTGACCGTCGATAACTTTCTCGCCTATGTCGACGCGGGCTTCTATAAAGGCACGATATTTCACCGGGTCATCCCGGACTTCATGATACAGGGTGGCGGCTTCCTGCCGGATATGACCGAGAAAGCCACCAACCCGCCGGTGGCCAACGAGTCGAAAAACCGCGTGCACAATACCCGCGGCACCATCGCGATGGCCCGCACCAACGACCCGGATTCGGCGACCGCGCAGTTCTTTATCAACCAGCGCAACAACCTGCAACTGGACTGGGCGCCGGGGCGCGACGGTTACACGGTATTTGGCGAGGTTATCCTGGGCATGGATATCGTGGACTTCATAGCAACCGCGCCCACCGGCAAGGTGGCCAGTTTCACCGACGTACCGCTGCAGCCGATCGTGATCAACGAGATCGTGCGCGCCGGGACCCCATGATTGCGCTCAGCGTCAATCTCAACAAAATCGCACTGATCCGCAACTCCCGGGATACCACCAATCCCAGTGTGACCGAGCACGCCCGCATGTGCATCGCGGCGGGGGCGGACGGTATTACCGTGCACCCGCGGCCGGACCAGCGCCACATCCGCGCCAGCGACTGCTTCGACCTGGCCGGCATGCTGGAGGTGGAATTCAACATCGAGGGCAACCCGATGGCTGGCCCCCGCCGCAGTGACCGCGCCGGTGTCGGCGACTATCCGGGGTTTATGGATCTGGTCCGGGAAATCCGCCCAGCCCAGTGCACCCTGGTGCCGGACGGCGACAGCCAGCTCACATCGGACCACGGCTTCGACCTGGAACGCGATGGCGACACGGTGGCGCCCCTCGTGGCGGAGCTCAAGTCTCTGGGCATCCGCACCAGCCTGTTCATGGACCCGGTGCCGGAGCAGATCCGCCTGGCCGCGCAGGTGGGTGCAGACCGCATTGAGCTCTACACCGAGAGCTACGCCCGGGCGTTCAAGGACAACAACAACCTGGAAGCAATCTTCCGCCAGTTTGTCGACGCTGCCGAAACCGCCGCCGCGGAGGGCCTGGGCCTGAACGCGGGCCACGACCTGGACCTCCTGAACCTGCCCCGCTTCGCCACCGTGCCCGGCCTGCTGGAGGTCTCCATCGGCCACGCCCTCACGGTTGACGCAATCCGCATCGGCCTGGCCAACGCGGTGGCCGCCTACCAGCGCGCGCTGGGGAAATAGCCGGCCGGTTTCACCCGAGGATGATTCGCGGCGCGCCTAACTGGCGGCGAGCCGCTGCCGCAACGTGTCGGGAATACGCGACGGCTTTTTGGCGACCGCATCCAGGTGCACCAGCACCGCCGTGCCACGCACCGTGAGCTTGCCGCCCTGCGACATTTCGCAGATCACCTTGAGGGAACTGTTGCCGGGAGATGCGCCTGTGACCGTCGCGACCACGTCGGTGCCGTAGAAAGTCTCCGCGACAAAATCGATGTGCAGCGATGCCAGAATCCAGTTGGTCGCAGACGCTGCGGTCTGGTCGGCCAGGGATTCGAGAAACGTGATCCTGGCCACCTCGAACCACGCGGCGATGGACGCGTTATTGATATGGCCCAGGGCGTCGGTCTCGTAAAACCTGGGGGTGATGGTCAGGGAGTATTGGGGCAAAAGTTCGTCCTCCTGGAAAATATTCCGATCAACACCGGATACAAGACCCTCTCGCCGCCCTGGGTGCTTACTGGCAGATCCGCGCCCTGGTGCCGCCGGTGTTCCCGCAATGGCGAAGCGGTCGAACCAGCCGCCCGAAAAGCGGAGCGCCTGTCGACCTCGGGGTGGGCTCCGCAACGGCCGAATGAATTCGACCCTACGGCGAGGTTGCGGACGCGCGCGTCAACACCAGCTTGCCGTTCTCCACCGGGATCGCCGAGCCGGGGTCGTAATCCATCTGTACCGTCCCGGATTCATCACCCAGGCGGTATTGCACGCTGTAGGCCACCGTGCGCTGGCTGATGTCCTGCACGGTCTTGCAGCGGCGCTCAGTGGTCTGGTAGGTGTCGGCCTCCTGCATCTTGCCCTGGATCTGGTTGCCGGCAACGCCGCCGACAACGGCACCGGCAACCTTGGCACCCGTGTTCTTGCCATGGCCGCCTATGGCGTTGCCGAGCGCGCCGCCGGCGACCGCACCCAGTACGCTGCCGGCAATCTTGTGCTCATCCTTGACCGGCTGCTGGCGGGTCACCACCACGTCCTTGCATTCCTCCCGGGGGGTCTTGACGCTCTCGGTAACCGGGGTTACCGCAAGTACCTCGGCGAACTCAGGGCCCGACAGCATCCTGTAGCCGCCGATGGCTCCCACTGCAGTTGCGACGGCAACGCCGAGCAACGTTCCGGTAAGCATGGATTTGTTCATAAAAGTCTCCTGGATGTCTGTATTTTGCGGGTGCGCCGGGGGCGCATCGACGCTACGCCGTCAGGGCGAATTCATCCTGGCACCAGCTTAGCGCCTGACCGACCTGGCTCAACCCCCGTATGGGGGCAAAATTACCGCAATCAGAAGGGAATATTGGCGCAAAAATACGGTCAATGCGCCACCAGGCTGATCATCACGCCAGCCGCCACCGCCGAGCCGATCACCCCCGCCACGTTAGGTCCCATCGCGTGCATCAGCAGGAAGTTGTGGGGATCCGCCTCCAGGCCCAGCTTGTTGCTCACCCGCGCCGCCATGGGCACCGCGGAGACACCGGCGGAACCGATCAGGGGGTTGATCGGGCTGCCGCCCAGCCTGTTCATCAGCTTGGCAATGAGCACCCCCGAGGCGGTGCCGATCGCGAAAGCGATAATACCCAGGCCCAGGATACCCAGGGTGTTAATATCGAGGAACTTGTCAGCCACCAGCTTGGAACCGACTGACAGCCCCAGGAAGATCGTGGTGACATTGATCAGCGCGTTCTGGGCGGTAAAACTCAGGCGCTCCACCACCCCGCACTCCTTCATCAGGTTGCCGAAGCAGAACATGCCCAGCAGCGGTGCGGCGGCAGGCAGCAACAGGGCCACCAGGATCAGCAGCACCAGCGGGAACACGATCTTCTCGCGGCGGGAGACCTGCCGCAGCTGCGTCATCACGATTTTGCGCTCGGCCTGGGTAGTCAGCGCCCTCATGATTGGCGGCTGGATCAGCGGCACCAGCGCCATATAGGAATAGGCCGCCACCGCGATCGCGCCCAGCAGGTCGGGCGCCAGGATGCTGGTGACATAGATCGCGGTGGGACCGTCGGCGCCGCCGATAATGCCGATGGCCGCGGCGTCGGAAATACTGAAATCCATCAGGCCCAGGTGGGTGAGCCCCACTGCCCCCAGCACGGTGGCAAAAATGCCGAACTGGGCCGCCGCCCCCATGAACAGGGTCC
>Ga0224505_10001844_pt1 | contig 12964 bp, 14 predicted proteins | sample SF_Jan12_sed_USG_FD_169102 | JGI IMG/M metagenome (GOLD analysis project Ga0224505, IMG submission 169102) | Sediment microbial communities from San Francisco Bay, California, United States - SF_Jan12_sed_USGS_4_1 | ecosystem: Environmental > Aquatic > Marine > Sediment | place: USA: California...
GCGATACCGTGTTCCGTAGAGGTAACGATACTCAGAGATGAAACCCTCCCGGTCAATCCTTGACACGTCCGGAATCCTGATCTCGTTGAGAAAGGGATTTGGTTGCACATGAATGACGACGCGAACCGGGTCTTCCTCTGTATACAGTTCCGCGTAGACATCTTCCACTTCCCCGGTGCGATGGATATCGGAGAGAATTCCCCGGAGCGGAACCGATCCGTCCGGAGCCTGCTCGACTGCCGCCTTCACACGATCCCACGCCGGGCCGCTTCCCCAGTATCCCTGCAGCTGGATTGTTGCACCGGTGAGATCGGCCGTTCGCGGAGTTGAAACTGCGACGAGGGAATCATAGCGACTCCAGAAGTCTTTCAACACAGCTCCCGCCGCCCGTTCACCTTCCCTGATCAGCGTGTCGAGGCCGGTGAACTCAGAAGAGAGATGCCTGCCGAGGTCCGGCTCGATAATCACATCCGCCCGACGAAGCTGCTCACTGTTGGCAAACTGCATCATGATTCCCATGATCTGGTCGGCAGTCTGCCACGGTGCGTTCAGTTCATCTTCATTACGCATGCCGCTTGTCGTGTTCACCGCTATGACCAGGTCATATCCTTCGTTGCGGGCAACATCGACCGGGATATTCGAGACAAGGCCTCCGTCGATGAGGCGAAGGCTGTCTTTTTCAACCGGGTTGAAGAGAAGAGGAACCGTTGCGCTCGCTCGGAGCGCCTCCGCGAGAGAGCCATCGCGGAGGATGACGCGGTTTCCCGATATCAGATCGGTCGAAATCGCACGGAACGGAACGCGGAGATCATCAAATGTCGAATCGGCATGATAGACTGCCTGGAGGGAATGCTCACTGAGGAAATCGGTCAACCGCTGTCCGCTCGAAACGGCGGAGGGGAGTACCGCCTCGAACCCCTTGAACCTGAGGGAAAAAAATGTACGATCACTCTCCTTCTTCTGCTCGACGAACAGGTCGGACCGCCTCGTATCGCTCGTCAGCGACAGGACCTCATCCCAGTCAGTTGAAACAGCAAGGCTTTCAAGGTCGACCGGTGAGTAGCCTGCTGCGTACAGACCGCCCACAACGGCTCCGAGGGATGTCGCTGCAATGAAATCGACCGGGACGCCATTCTCCTCGAGTGCTCTGAGAACACCGATCTGTGCCATCCCGCGCGCACCGCCGCCGCTGAGGACCAGTGCCACCTTCGGGCGTACCGGCTCCAGATACTCGAATCCGAGCCATGGGGATTGTACTACCTGAAGCGAAGGACGGATAACTGTCGGCTCCGAGCCGTAGCCCTTCGAATGGGTGAAAAGGGTCAGGAGGATGAAACCGGAAAGGAGGAAGAACGTTTCAGGGGATCGGGACAAGAGATTCAGTCATCAACTCCATGCGTGAGCCCAAAGTAGCGGTTTTTGAATTGACTTTCAACCCATTTTTCGGCTCTTTTCGATCAACTGGTATCGTAAGAACAGGAAAGGCAGGGATCAGATCTTCTTCGTGCGGGGTTTATGACGTTCCTCAATCCTCTCTTTCTCTTTGGTCTTGCCGCGGCGGCGCTTCCCCTCCTGATACATCTTCTTAATCTGCGAAAACTGAAGGTTATCGATTTCAGCTCACTTCAGTTCCTGAAGGAGCTCCAGCGGACGCGGATTCGTCGTGTGAAGGTGAAACAGATCCTCCTGCTCATTATCAGGACGCTGCTGGTGATCTTCATCGTCCTGGCCTTCGCCCGACCGGCTCTCCAGGGTAACATGGCCGGCTTTGCCGGGTCCGCCGCACGATCGGCCATGGTCATTCTGCTGGATGATTCTCCGAGCATGACCCTCCGTACTCAGCAGGGCCTCCTTTTCGATCGGGCAAAAGAAACTGTGGCCGCCATCCTGGATCTTGCGGAACCGGGAGACCGCGTCTATTTTATCACGCTCTCCGAGGCGCACCAGGGCTCACCTGTTCCTTCGGCCGGTTCGCCTCGTGAGATCGCGGGAATTCTCCCGGACCTCGAGCCCTCGCACCGGACCATTCCCGTTGACGAAGCTATGCAGTTTATCAGCATGCTGCTGGATGACATCGAAGAAATAAATAAAGAAGTGTTTCTTGTGTCCGACCATCAGAGAACACAGTTTTTCCGGACGGACCACGACAGCGCAAAGATTGCCGGACACTCCGCAGGGATATTCTGTATTTCCCCTTCCGGTGCAGCCGGGGTTGGCAATTATGGAATCACAGGGTTGACGACCACTGCACAGGTTGTCACCCGTGGACGTCCGCTCACCTACACGGCGATGCTTTCAAACTCATCCGATTCCCCCGTCCAGAACCTGCTTCTCAGCGTTTATCTCGACGGAGAACGGTCGGCACAACGCTCGGTCTTGCTTCCACCGCTCTCCGGCACATCGCATCAGTTCGCGGTGACACCGAGGAAAAGCGGAGTGCTGGCCGGGACGGTGGAGATTGAAGAGGATCCGCTCGACCTGGATAACCGCCGATATTTCACCCTTGCCATTCCCCCCACCATACGGGTTGGCCTGGTCGGCAGTTCCGAAGCGAACAGGTTCCTTGACCTTGCCCTTTCAGCCGCAAGTGGCGCCGGGTTCAGTGGATTGTTTTCGGTTGAATCACTGGACGAATCGCGCATCGGTTCCCTCAACCTTGCCGCCTACGACGTCCTGATCCTGTCAGGAGTAACAGACCTGACGACAGAGGAAGGAGAACGGATTCACCGGTTCGTCCGGGGTGGCGGCGGCCTCGCCTTCTTTCCCCACCCTTCAACAAATCTGACCAGTGTGAACGCCGCTCTGTTCAGAACCCTCGGCATTCCGGCGATTGAGGGAATCAGCGGAGGGGCTGACGGTTCAGCTACAGGTTCGCTCTCCTTTGGTGACGTGGATATGGTCCATCCGATCTTTTCCGGGCTGTTCGAAGAGCGGATCGGTAACCGGACAGAGGCGACATTCGAGTCTCCTCGCATTCTGCGATCCCTTCGACTGTCAGCGGGCCCCGGGGGGAACCCGTTGATCAGGCTGTCGGATGGATCGCCGTTTCTTGTGGACTACGGCGTTGGGTCGGGCAGGGTTCTGGTCTTCGCGGTCGATGCTGCCCTTGCGTGGTCTGACCTCCCGGTCAAGGGAGTCTTTGCTCCCCTCGTACATCGTTCGGTCGTGTTTCTGGAGACCGGCAGAGAAGATCAGGACGCTTTTGTCGCGGGGATGCCCGCGTCGATCGGCATTCGGACCCCTGCGGCCCCGGAAGCATCCTATGTCATTCAGACACCGGATGGAATGGCAGAACGCGTTGTTCCCTCATTGAACCCGCTGACCGGAATGACCGTGTTTCAACTTCCCTCCACCCGCAGAGCGGGAATCTACCGGTTGTTCCGGGAAGACGGCGGAGCGGATCCGATCAGCGCGGTCGCGGTCAATATCGATCCCGGTGAATCGAAACTCGAGCCGATGACGGGGGAGGAACTTCGGACATATTTCCGGACAAAAGGGTTCGAGGAGGAACGGATCAGCATCCTCACGAGCGGTGATGAACTCGGAAGAATCGTTCAGGAATCGCGTTACGGAACCGAACTCTGGAAAACAATGCTCACCGTCGCGATCCTCCTCGCTCTTCTGGAAATGGCGGTGGCCCGGGTCCGGCGGCCCGGAGAAACGGGGGAGGTCACGTCGTGAACACGGTCCGTGAAAAAGCTGTTCTCGTCGGCCTCTCGATCGGGCGTACCTATGGGAACGGGGAGACCTCGCGGGCAATCGTTGACGATCATCTGGATGAACTCGCGCAACTGGTCGATACAGCAGGAGCGGAAGTTATTCACAGGATTGTTCAGAACCGCGCGACGATCGACCCGGCGTTTTTCATCGGCCGGGGCAAGGCGGAAGAACTGCTCTGGCTGGCGAAGGAGAGGGATATCCAGTTGTTTGTTTTTGACGATGACCTCTCCCCTGTTCAACTCCGGAATCTGGAACAGCTCATCGGCCGAAAGATTATTGACCGGAGCGGCATCATCCTGGATATCTTCGCTTCCCGTGCGCGGACAAGCGAGGCACGGACACAGGTGGAACTGGCTCAACTGCAGTATATGCTCCCGCGGCTGACACGTCAGTGGACACACCTCTCGAAACAGTACGGCGGAGTCGGAACGAAGGGACCGGGTGAAACACAGATCGAAACCGACAGGCGGGCGATCAGGGCGAAGATCACGCATCTGCGTACGAAACTCCGGAAGATCGACAGGGACCGCAGCGTCCAGCGGAAGGGACGGGAAAATTTCCCGAGGGCAGCCCTCGTCGGCTATACGAATGCCGGAAAATCGACACTGATGTACCGTTTGACCGGCTCCGAGGTTCTCCGCGAGAACCGTTTGTTCGCGACGCTCGACTCAACGGTCCGAACCCTGTCACTTGAGTCGCACCAAAGGATTCTTTTGAGCGATACGGTAGGGTTCATCCGTAAACTCCCTCACCATCTTGTGGCTTCCTTCAAAAGTACGCTCGATGAACTGCTGGAAGCGGACATACTGATTCATGTCGTGGATGTGAGCCATCGTGCGTTCGAGGATCAGATGGGAGTTGTGGAGGAGACCCTGCGTGAGATCGGAGTGACGGATGTACCGACGATCATTGTTTTCAACAAAACTGACAGAGTGTCGAACCAGGAGAAGCTGATGGCACTCGCCCGGCGGTATCCCGGGGCGGTATTTCTGTCTGCCGCCCGGGCAATCAATATCGGGGCTCTGAAGGAACGGCTGGCAGGGATTCTCGAAGAAGATATCGTGGAGGAGTCCCTGACCTTGAGGCATGACCAGCAGCATCTGCTGGCCAGCATTCACGAAATGGGTCAGGTTCTCGACAAGAAATTCGACGAAGAGAGCGTCACCATCCGATTCCGCATCGGAAGAAAGGAAAAAGGAAGGGTCGATCAGATGCTGCTGAGGTCGACCGACCCGCAAAGGGAGGAACAGGATGATTGATCTCGCCATCGGCGCCGCCCGTGAGGCTGGGATGTTCCTCCTCGAACATATCGATAAGGTTCAGCATATCCAGCAGAAGGATGGCGAAGGAAGGAATCTCGTTTCGGAAATCGACCGCGGATCCGAGGAAATGATCATCCGCAGAGTACGCGAGCGGTTTCCAGACCATTCGATCATGGCCGAAGAGGGTGGAACGGGCGGGAACAACCCCGAGTACCGGTGGATCATCGACCCCCTCGACGGAACCACGAACTACCTTCATGGCATCCCGATCTACTGTGTCACCATCGGGATCGAGAAAAACGGCAGCCTGATCGGCGGCGTTGTGTACGACCCGAATCAGGATGAACTGTTTGTGGCCGAACAGGGACGGGGAGCGACCCTGAACGGAACGCCGATCCGCGTCTCGGACACCGATGTTCTCTCCGATTCCGTCCTTGTGACCGGATTTCCCTACGATGTCGCGACAAATCCGGACAGAGCGATAGAGCGATTCATCCGGTTTCTGAAAAAAAGCCGGGGTGTCAGAAGGCTGGGGTCGGCGGCACTTGATCTTTGCTGGGTTGGGATGGGCCGGTTTGACGGGTTCTGGGAGGTAAACCTTCATCCCTGGGATATCGCCGGCGGGATCGTCATCGTCACTGAAGCGGGTGGATCAGTGACGGATTTCCGGGGTACCGGCGCGGGAGTGGACGGGAAACAAATCCTGGCATCCAACGGCGTGCTGCACCACCAGATGGTGGCGACACTCAACAGTGAGGACGATTAGCCCTTCTTCTTCAGGACCGAGGAGGTCCTTCGCCTTTCCATCTTCGCCAGAATCCCGAGCAGCACCTTCTCCTTCTCTTCCAGCCCTTTCCGGTATTCGCCCGCATCGGTGAACTGAATCTCACTCCGGAGATCAGTCAGATACTCCTTCAAGACGTCAGTCAGGATTTCCTGTTCTTTTGTCTCAGAAAACATTGGCCCGGGGGAGATTTGTGTAAATGAACGATAGGGTATCGATTAAAACAACTTGACCATGTCGAGTACCATGTAGACGGTCATGCCGAGAAGAACCACCGTGAAAAAGGAGACAATCCCGAGAAGCCCGACCCGCTCCCGTGTCTTCGGCCAGTCGACCACACGAGGAGGATGTGTTTTCACGGTCATATCACCAACGACCGAGGTCTGGCAGGAGAGACGCATGTTCTTCTCCATTACCTTTGCCACAGCGAGGCTTCCGATGAGCGTTGCTTCCTCCTCCTGGCCTCTGGCCGACGCTCCGGCACCGTCAACCACCTCAACGACACAGGTACCGCAGAAGTTATTTCCCCTGCAGTTTGTGAGCATCGCCGCTCCCTTGTACGGGGTGATCCCGAAACGGAGCATCGCTTCACGGAGGTTTGCTCCCGAATCAACTTCATGGGACCGGTGCTGGTGGTAGAATGTTACAACTGGCATCGAATGAATCCTCAGGATTTCTTCTGGGTGGTATATTTCTTCTCAATCTCAGGAGAGACGTGGAACATGTAGCTGTTCAGAAACTCCAGCTTGTCATCCTTTTCCGATATATCGATCTGAAGGAGATCACGCAGTGAGATAAAACCTACCAGTTTATCCGCGTCGACCACCGGCAGGTGCCGGATTCCTGCCCGTCGCATTTTCTTCAGACAGGATTCGTACGTCTCCTCGACGGAAGCAACGATCAGATCTGTCGTCATCACCTGATTGACCGTGGTGTTCGAGGGATCGAGCCCTTTCGCGACAACCCGGTTGATGACGTCCCGCTCGGAGAAAATCCCGATGAGACGATCACCATCCATTACCGGGGTCGCACCAATATTCTGCTCGGCCATGAACTCGGCTGCCAGCCGGACCGTCGATCCTTTTTCGACCGTATAGACGGGTCGGTCGGCTATCAACTGCTTTACCGTGGACAGCATGGGTTCCTCTGGCTTGTGAGCGGATCGAAACCGGCGTGATAGATGCCGAGAGGCCGGGCTTGAAGTGCCTTGCTGCTACTCAGCGAGGGATACTTCTGAAAAAATAGGGAAATTTTCCGGATTGTCAAGAGCGGGGCCGGGTGGAGAACACAGAATAACCGATCGACGGTTGTCAATTGCGGCCGATCTCAGCCCTCTGCCTTCACCACAAAACGGCGCCGGCACTTATTGCACTCCAGCTCAACCGTCACCCAGTTGTTTCTCTCATAATAGGAGATCTCCGCCATTTCTCCCCCGCATCCGCGCAGGAGGCACTCCTTCAGGTCGAGCCGATACCGGCGTTCCGGTCCCTGATCAGAGATCACATCTCCTCCCGGTTTTGATACAGCAGGATGGCACAGAGAGTTTTCGCATCGTGCAGACCTCCGCATACTGATTTTCGAACGAGTTCTTTTATGTTCAGCCGGTGCACTCTCATTCCACTCTCTCCCTCACTCCTGTCCGGACCACGTTCAAGTTTCGTCAGATCGGTCGCAAGGAACAGATGCAGTACTTCATCGCTGAAACCGGGCGTTGTATAGATCGATCCGAGCGATTCCCATGTCGCCGCGGACCATCCTGTTTCCTCTTCCAGTTCCCGCCGCGCACACTGGAGCGGATCTTCCCCGGGTGAGAGTTTGCCGGCAGGAAGTTCAAGGATTTCCGTTTTGAGAGGATACCGGTATTGTTCCACAAGAAGGACCGTTCCGTCATCAAGCAGCGGAAGCGCCACAGCCCCTCCGGGGTGCCGGGCGATTTCCCGCACTCCCCTGTTTCCGGACGGGTACTCGATCTGATCAACCACCAGATCGATCACCTTCCCGCGGTACAGGACATCATGGCTGATTTGTTTCAACATCATGCCGGGGCCACACCGCCCTGGCGGCTCCCGGGCTTCTGAACCGGGACGCCCTTCACACAGAGCCTGCAGTCATCCGGGTCATACGCGACCACCTCGACCTGCAGCAGCGCGAACCGGCGGGCGCGCCCGGAGGTTCCGAACTGCACCGTGCCGTTGCTTCTATCGACCACAAAACCGACACCGATGATCTCCCCTCCGAGCGATGAGACAATCTCCATTACTTCGCGGACCGATCCTCCGGTAGTCACCACATCCTCACAAACCAGTACGCGCTCCCCTTTCCGGATCTCAAACCCGCGACGCAACTGCATCATCCCCTCTTTCCTCTCCGTAAAGATCGTCCTGATACCGAGCTGACGGCCCACTTCCTGTCCAACCACAATCCCGCCGAGTGCGGGAGCGACAACCACTTCCGGATTCAGATCCCTGAAATGGTTCGCGATCTCACGACAGAGTTGTGCCGTGTACTCAGGATACTGAAGAACCTTTGCGCACTGAAAATACTGGTTGCTGTGAAGCCCGGAGGTCAGCTGAAAGTGTCCTTCGAGCAGGGCACCGCTCTCTCGGAACAGTGAAAGAACCGCTTCTCGCTCCATCATCACCACCCGCGCGCTGACCGGAGGCCGGTAATCTGTTTCACGTGATTCTCCCCGTGGTTTGCATAGATGTTCAGGAGATCATCGAGTGTCACCTCACCTGATTCAGGATGATCGGCCGAACGGCTCCAATCCTCCTCTGACACCTGTTCGAGAAGGGCTACCCACCGGTCATGCAGTCCCTTGACAATCATCATCGAATGTTCGATCGGGAGCACGTTGTCCGCCAGTTCGGCCCACTTCTCCTGATCATACGTTTTGAGGGTCGGATGGTCCTCTGTCAAAATCAGCTTCATCCGGATCATTGCGTTCATGTGAGAATCAGCCAGATGATGAACCACCTGCCTCACCGTCCATCCTCCCTTTCTGTAGGGAGTATCCAGTTGTTCATCCTTCAATCCCCTCAGAGCTTCCATAAGTATCGAAGGAAGCTTTCCAATGCGCGCAATTTTTCCTTTTCGCTCTGCAGTTGTCATAACATCGCTCCCTTGGTTAGTCAAAATTGTCAGCCCCGCCCTGAAACGGCTTTTCTCTGTTCTCAAATTCGGGGCGATAATACTCTGATGCTTCATACTCCTGGGCCCACCCGTTTTCAAGGCCGAGGCGATCGAGCCACCGGAGCACCTTTTCGTACTCACGTTCGCGAACCTTCCGTTCAAGCAGCGGCGTACTCACCGCCCTGTGTGTGGGAAAATACTGTGACATCACACTGAGTGTTGTCCCTCTCCCCAGGTCATCACGTACCCAACGGAGCGTCTCTTCACTGCCGGCAAGGTCATTCGGAAGAACCAGGTGGCGAATAATCATACCGCGTTTGACAAGTCCGTCGTTTCCGAGCTGCAGCGCCGTGCCTACCTGTCGTCTCATCTCCGCTACCGCCATCCGCGCAACGGCGGGGTAGTTGCGGACCTTCGAGTATTGGTACCCGTACTCCTCTTCGCTGTACTTGAGATCGGGGAGATAGATATCGATCACATCTTCCAGCAAACGAAGAACGGCCATCGAGTCATACGCATTCGTATTATAGACGAGCGGAAGCCTGAGCCCTCCCGCCGCTGCGATTTCCACCGATTTTACGATCTGCGGGACAAAATGCGTCGGAGAAACCAGACCGATGGAGTGGCAACCCTTTTCCTGCAACTCGAGCATCATGCCGGCAAGGCGCTCGAAACTCACCTCGTTCTTCCGTTCAAGCTTATGGTTCTGGCTGATGGCGTGGTTCTGGCAATACACACAGCGGAGATTGCAGTTTCCGAAGAAAATGTTGCCCACTCCGTGTGTCCCGACAAGCGCCGGTTCCTCACCAAAATGGGGCGTGTACGATGAAACGATCGGGAGGTAGCCGGAATAACAGCGGGCAATTTCGTCCTTCAACCGATTGTTATGGCAATCGTGCGGACAGATGTCGCATGATGCGAGCATGGATTCGAGCCGGGACACTCTGCGGCTCAGTTCGCCGGACTCGTAGAGGGCAAGGTATGAAGGAACGAATGCGATGGCCTGGACAGGATGGGTGTGATTAAACGCGCTTCGATCAAATATAGGGAAATGTGGCCGTATTGACAATCCGGATCGCTCGGAAGCCTTATCGCTCGGATTGGCAATCCGACCACCGACCCAATTCCATTCCGACCAACGGATTGCTATATTGTGCCCATGGATACTCATTTCTTCATCACAGGTGGCACCGGCCTTGTCGGAACCAACCTGATACCCCGCCTCCTCAGGGCATACCCCGATTCCACGATTACACTGATGGTCCGGGGCGACGGACAGGACGCGGTGGACTTCCGGGTTCGGGCTATTGCTGACCGGCTCGCCGGGGAAGAACAGATGCCGGATATCCATAAGCGGCTCAGCGGCATTCCGGGAGATGTGTCGTTGGACCACTGCGGGCTGTCACAGAATCAGAGACAGGAGATCATCAGGAGAACGACCCACATCATCCATGGGGCCGCCACGATCCGCTTCGATCATCCCATCGAGGAAGCACGGGCGATCAACTGCGGAGGGACCCGCCGCCTCCTTGCCATCGCCCGCATCTGTTCGGAGCGCGGCACCCTCGAACGGTTTGTCTATATCGGTACTTCCTCGGTTTCCGGTCAACGGGGAGGTGCGATCTTCGAGAACGAGCTTGAAATGGGCCAGAGGTTTTTCAATACCTACGAACAATCCAAGATGGAATCAGAGCGGATCGTGCGGGACCAGTTCGACCGGATTCCCTGTACCATTTTCCGTCCGAGCATCATCATCGGCGACTCGCGCACAGGGCGAACCAGTTCATTCAATGTCATTTACATCCCCCTCCGCCTTGTTCAAAAAGGGATGCTCACCTTTGTTCCGGGGAAACCGGAAACCACGCTTGACCTCGTCCCGATCGACTGGGTGGACGATGCGATGGTTCATATCATGCGCCAGCCTGGATCGGTGAGCGGCGTCTACCATATTACGGCAGGCCCTGAACGGGCTGCTCCTCTTGGCGAAGTTGTAAGGGGAGCCGTGGACTATTTTGACAAACACACCCCGCTCAACAGGAAAAGGACAATCGAGTTCATCAGCCGTGACGAGTTTGAAAAGCGACGGGCCGGGATGCGCGGCCGGGAGGAAGCACTCATGGGCCAGCTCGACACCCTGCTCCCTTATGTCAGCGTCGACCGCCTGTTCGATTCGCGCAACGCCGATGCGCTGCTCAGCGGCAGCGGGATCGAGTTCCCGCGGTATGGGAGCTATGCGGAGCGGATACTTGGGTACTGCGTTGCGAGTAACTGGGGAAGGGCGGCGGGATAGCTCCGAGAAGGAAGAAGGAGGAAGAAAGAGGAAAGAAGCATCATCCCGCCGTTTCGTTCACCTGTTATGGTTTGTCGGCACATGATTCGTTCGTTCGAAGACCTCCGCGTCTACCAATTCTCGCTCTCACTTGCTCAACAGGTATTTACGGTCACCTCCAGGTTTCCAAAAGAAGAAACCTGCTCTCTCACCAGCCAACTGCGGCGGAGCAGTCGATCGATCCCTGCCAACATTGCTGAAGGCTGGGGAAAGCGACATTTCGTGAATGTTTTCAGACGCCATCTGACAGATGCGATAGGATCCTGCGACGAAACCAAGGCCTGGCTCAGTATGGCCCTCAGTTGTGGCTATGTCGGGCACACCACGCATGACGAGCTACGGGCTGGATGCATGGAGGTCAGCGGCATGCTGTTTGCACTGCGTCAGAACTGGCGAGAGTCCGGCTGAGATGCTCCCTCTTTTCTCTTTCCTCTTTCCTCTCCGTGCGAAGGCTCTTTCCGCTTCGATTGGCGTGCAAGCAGCATTCCCACCAGCATTCCCAGCAGGAACACGGTCGGCAGTATCAGCAGCTGTGGCGCCCGGACCTCCCAGAACAGGATCTGAATCGAAATATTCGCCATGTTCTGAAACGCGACAATCAGCAACAGCGTGAAGAGAATGATGGAAACGATTGACTTGAAATTCATACGAGCTCCGGAAAATTGGTGTCTGCTAGCGCGCCGTCACAGCGATACCGGGCATCCAGATAGTGGTAATGCCAAACGTAGGGCCATATTCTTTGCTGTAAAGTGCAAAAATCCCGGGCGAAACGGAGCCGAACCGGATGATCCCGGGATAGATGTTCAGTGTCACCGGGTTGTCGTCAGCTCCCCCGACAAACAGCGATGCCATCAGAGAGTTGTCCCGGTCATAGAAGAACCCGACCTCCCATTTCAGCACTGTCGTGAGAAGAAAGAAATCCGGATCAAGGAGTCTGAGACTGACTGCACGCACACCGGCCCCCACTGACAATGCTTCTCCGCTCGTGAATTTCTTCGATACACCGAGCAACCCCCTCAGTCCAAAATAATAAAAGAGATGATAAGAATCTGAAAACGGGAACTTCCATTTGATCGAAAAATACTGGCCGTTGTTCTGGAGGGTGCCGTTATTGAGTGCCACCGCAGGCTGGAGAGACCAGTCGGTCAGGTTCAGTTCTTTGCTGAAAAAACGGGCGATTTCGTCATTGCTGAACAGGATGATTCCGGCCAGGTCAAACAGGTAGATATCGGCGATCGGATCAACATTGTTCCCCACGTAATCGGTGTTTTCGATCGCTTCGTTGAGCATATGATACGTCGCCATGGTCAGACCGGACCAGACTCCCGGGGAGGAGAATCCATGGTCCTCGTACCACTCTTTCATCATGACAAATGTCATCCCGCCACCGACGAGGTGCAGGGTGTAATTCGGCCACCATTGTCCTCCTTCCACATTGAAGGTGAGCGGAAAGACTTCGCGCCGGAGAAAATTCTCCCAACCGTAATCAGAGATCATTTTGAAAGGAGAGCCGAGATTCCGGAGGACGTTCTCCATTCCTGTCCCGTACGGTAGCCGGAACATCGCCCGGCTCCGGTTCTCCATCTGAACGATATCGTAGCTGCCGTTCAGAATAAGAGAAATGGGATTGTAGACTGATTGGGAGCCGTACGGGAGGTCGCGGTAGAAAAACCGCTCCTGAGCATTCATGCGGGAACCTGTTACCAGAAGAGCAGCAAGGAGGAATGTACGACCGCA
>Ga0224505_10001846_pt1 | contig 12957 bp, 12 predicted proteins | sample SF_Jan12_sed_USG_FD_169102 | JGI IMG/M metagenome (GOLD analysis project Ga0224505, IMG submission 169102) | Sediment microbial communities from San Francisco Bay, California, United States - SF_Jan12_sed_USGS_4_1 | ecosystem: Environmental > Aquatic > Marine > Sediment | place: USA: California...
TCACAGAATTGTAGATATCCTAAAGAGTTATCCCGGCCAGGATAAGGTTTCTCTGGCTGTCGTCGGCGATGGTGAAATCACTAACCTGGAGATGCCCGATATAACAATCAATTACTGCCCCGAATTGGCTGGGGAATTGAGTGAGATAGTTGGCGAAGGCAATTTCTGGCTTGAATTATAGGTCACGTATGGACTGAGGGGTAGTTTGAAAAAGAACCGGCTGGGCTGTGAGGTCACGGAAATAGACGGTGCCTCTGTTTCTTGTTATAGTTGAACCCTATGTTTGACATAATCGCTTCAGGCAATATCACCTCGGTTTCGGGATTCTTGGCCGGAGCGGTGCACGCTGGAATAAAGAGCAAAGACGAGCTTGACCTGGCTATTCTTTGCTCCGAAGTGACCTGCAAGGCTACCGGCGTTTTTACTACCAACCAGATCAAATCAGCACCTGTTGTTCTATCCCAGAGGCATATATCAAAAGGGCGGGGGCAAGCCATAGTGGTAAATTCCGGTTGTGCCAATGCTTGCACGGGTGAGCAAGGACTGATGGATGCTATGGCAATGGCCAATCTGGCGGCAGCCAAGCTAGGCATATCCCCCGAAAAAGTCCTTGTCGCCAGCACCGGTGTCATTGGCGTGCCCCTGCCTATGGACAGAATCAGGGCTGCAATTCCTGGGATAAAGCCGACCCAAAAAGGTGGTCATGATTTTTGTCGGGCAATAATGACAACGGATACCAAACCCAAAGAAATAGCCATACGAGTAGATTCAAATGAAGGCCAGTTCACTGTTGGCGGGGTGGCAAAAGGGGCCGGTATGATTCATCCCGGCATGGCGACCATGCTTTGCTTTGTCACCACGGACGCCATGGTGAGTGCCGATTTCCTGCGTGCAGCATTACACTCGGCGGTGGACTGCTCCTTCAATATGATCAGTGTTGATGGCGATACCAGCCCCAGCGACTGTGTACTCCTGTTGGCCAACGGGCTAGCAGGTAACGAGCTTCTTGACTTCGATAATGGCGACGCTTTTCAACAAGCTTTAATCACAGTCTGCACTCATCTGGCCAAGTCCGTAGCTCGGGACGGCGAGGGAGCCACAAAGCTTATTGAAGTCACGGTAGAACGGGCAGAAGACGAGGTTTGGGCTCGCCAGGCGGCTCGAACTGTCGCTAGTTCACCGCTGGTGAAAGCTGCCATCCATGGCAACGATCCCAACTGGGGGCGTATCGTTGCTGCCCTCGGTCGAAGCGGAGCCAGGGTGAGAGAAGAGAGGTTGGACGTCTACTTGAATGAGGTTTGCGTTATGAAGCAGGGTTCCTTTTCCCCCTGCAACAAAGCGGACATAGTATCATCTTTGACTAGCCGCGATGTTGTGCTCATAAAGCTCTGTCTCAATCTAGGAGACGGCAAAGCCACCGCCTGGGGGTGTGACCTCTCAGAGGAATATGTTACTATTAACAGCGCGTATACAACGTAATGCAAAAGAAAGCCATTGTCGTCAAAATTGGCGGCAGCACCCTGGGCAACCGCGACACCACCTTGGAAGACCTGGTAGAGCTTCAGAAGCAAGGTAAGTCCCTGGTCGTGGTTCACGGCGGTGCCAAGGTGACTTCGGAGTGGCTAGCCCGGCTGAGCATTCCCACCAGCTTCGTAGACGGGTTGAGGGTTACCGATGCGGAGACCCTGAAGGTGGTGGCTGCGGCGTTGGGTGGCCTGGTCAATAAGGAACTGGTCGTAGCTATTCAAGCCCTGGGGGGAAAGGCGGTAGGCCTGAGCGGATGTGATGGCAACTTGCTCTGGGCAAGCGTCAAGAGCCCCGAGATGGGGTATGTCGGCGAAATTGTCGCGGTTGACCCCACTCCCTTGAAGCTGTTGCTGAATGCCGGCTATATGCCGGTGGTTGCTCCCATAAGTTTCGGCTCGGTGGAAGGCAGAGTAACGCTGCTAAATGTTAACGGAGATACAGCGGCGGGGGAAATTGCTGCAGCCTTGGCTGCAGAGAAACTGATATTCCTGACCGATGTCGATGGCATCCACGATGGTTCGGAACGGGCAGTTCAGAAGCTCAACTTGGCTGGGGCTAAGGATATGATCGCCTCCGGCATAGCTTTCGGTGGCATGATCCCCAAAATAGAAGCCAGCCTTAGAGCTTTGACTACCTCGAAGGTCGTGCGCATCATAGATGGCCGGGTCGCCCACGCCTTGCGGGACGACATCACCGGACAGGCTCGGCAAATAGTCAAATCAGGAGGTACAACAATTGTCTCAGAATGATTGGCAAGAGTTAGAGAAGAAGCTATTTCTTCAAACGATCAAGAGGGTTCCTGTGACCCTGGTTCGTGGCAAAGGGGCAAGAGCCTGGGATGACCGAGGCCGCGAATACCTCGACTTTGTCGCTGGCTGGGCAACAAATAGCCTGGGGCATTGCCATCCTGTGGTCGTCAAGGCCCTGGAAAAGCAAGCTAGAACTCTGATGCATACATCCACCCAGTTTTATACCGTGCCCCAGCTGGAGCTGGCCCAGCTGCTGGTTGACCATACCTGTCTAGACAGGGTTTTCTTCTGTAACAGCGGCGCTGAAGCTAACGAGGGGTCAGTAAAGCTGGCTCGTCGGTATGGCAAGCTTCGACTCAACGGCGCCTACGAGGTCATTACTGCCCATGACTCTTTTCACGGGCGGACTCTGGCCATGATCGCCGCCACAGGGCAAAGTAGATTCCAAGAACCTTACACGCCTCTGCCAATCGGCTTCATCAACGTGGAATACAACAATATCGAAGCAATCAAGGGGGCCACCAGCGAGAAGACCTGCGCTGTGCTCCTGGAACCAATCCAGGCAGAAGGTGGTGTAAACATTCCTGATGATGACTATCTCCGAAAGGTGCAAGGCTGGTGTCGCGAAAAGGGCATCCTTCTCATGCTGGACGAAGTCCAGACGGGGGCCGGTCGAACCGGGACGCTCTTCGCCTACGAGCAGTATGGGGTCGAGCCGGACATAATGGCTCTGGCCAAAGGAATCGGCAGTGGGGTGCCCATTGGCGCGTTTCTGGCCAAAGAGAATGTCTCCGTCTTTTCCCCGGGCGAACACGGCTCTACCTATGGAGGCAACCCGCTGGTCTGTGCCGCCGCTCATGCCGCCCTGAAGTACCAGATTGACCACAACATACCGGCACAGGCCAAACGAGTTGGGAATTATTTCCTGGCCAAACTGGGAGGGCTGAAGCAGGAATTTGATTTTATTACTGACGTAAGAGGCCGAGGGCTCCTGATAGCTTTGGAGTTTAACCAGGAGATCGGTGACAAGCTGCAACTAGTTTGCCTTGCTAAGGGCTTGTTGATCAACAGACTGAAGCCAAATGCCGTGCGCTTCATGCCGCCCCTTATCATCACCGAAAAGGAGGTGGACAAGGCGATAGGCATTTTGAAGGAGGCACTGGAAGAGATAAGAAAGGCAAAATGACACATCAAGATAGAGAAATCAGTTTGACGGAGCCTTTTTGCGCTGTCAATTGTGATTTTGATTTTGCATCTTTGATTTTTGATGTTCAAATTGTTGCAAGGGAGGTTCTTAAATGGCGGAAAAGGTAGTATTAGCCTATAGCGGTGGCCTGGACACCTCCGTGGCCGTAAGATGGCTTCAGGAAAAATATGACCTGAAGGTCATCACCCTGACTGTGGATATCGGCAACGTGCCCGACCTCGAGGCTATCAGACAGAGAGCCCTAAAAGTCGGAGCCATAAAAGCGCTGGTCGTCGATGCCAAGGAAACCTTCATTAAGTCGTACGTTTTTCCCGCCCTTCAAGCTGATGCCGTTTATGAAGGGCAGTATCCCTTGTCCACGGCTTTAGGGCGCCCTCTCATCGTCCGACTTCTTGTTAAAGCAGCTAGGAAGGAAAGTGCAAGAGTGATCGCTCACGGCTGCACGGCCAAGGGCAATGATCAGGTGAGGATTGATGTCGGTGTAGCGGCTTTGGCTCCCGAGCTAAAGGTAATAGCCCCGGCTCGGGAATGGAAGATGACCCGGGGGCAAACAATCAAATATGCCCAATCTCACAATATCCCCGTCCCGGTCACCAAGGCCAGCCCTTATTCCATCGACGAGAACCTGTGGGGGCGTGGCATTGAATGTGGTGTGCTCGAAGATACCTGGAACGAACCCCCCGAGGATATCTTCTTGTGGACAAGATCCATCGAAAAGACACCACCGCGGCCTGCTTATCTGGAGATTGGTTTTGACAAGGGCATACCCATAAGCCTTAATGGCCGAAAGGTAGGACCCGTCGCGCTTGTCCAGAAGGTCCATGAGCTGGCGGGCAAGCACGGCATAGGACAGATTGACCACGTGGAGAATAGGCTGGTGGGCATAAAATCCAGGGAGGTCTATGAGGCGCCCGCTGCCGTGGTCCTCCTGAAAGCGCACCTCGCTTTGGAAGACTTGGTGCTGACCAAAGAGCAACTCCGCTTCAAGGCCAGGGTCGCCACTGAGTATGCTGACCTCGTTTATAACGGGCTGTGGTTCACAGGCATGCGTCAGGACTTGGCCGCCTATGTGGCAAGTACGCAGAGGTATGTCACCGGCACGATAAGAGTGAAGCTCTTCAAAGGCAACTGCCAGATAGTGGGTAGAAAGTCGCCTTATTCTCTCTACGACTACAGTCTGGCTACCTACGACAAAGGGGATGCCTTCGACCATAGTGCCTCTCCCGGCTTCATCCATATCTGGGGGCTGCCGTCGAGAACCCAAACTAGGGTGCAGCCCGAACGACTCGGACAACCATAGTCCGCCCCTAGCCGTTGTGCGGGAGTGAAGCGACCAAAGAATCTCGCACGGCGCCTAATCTACGGTAGGCCTGGCTATTATGTTGTCCCGGGATGCACTAGTCCAGACTGAAGAGAGGGTACTGGTCCGTTGTCAATAGAAAAGCATATGCACCCACTCTGAGCCCCCATCTACCTACACCAACCACGAAGTCGAATAGACCTCTGGGATAGCGACCTGTGAACAGAATCGCAAACCAGGCTATCACCACGCAAACGATGGCCGCAATCGCCAGGCAGCCCAGGACTATGTAGTGTGGGATAGCCAAAAACCACTTCACTAGAGGTAACCACCGATTGAGGTCTTTGGGGACATCAGGATATGGGATCTCAATGTGGACCGACTGCTCCTCGTCAGTTGACGGGTATACATCTGTAAGCAGACCAATATAAGTGCCAACACGTGCGCTGAACTTAACCAATGCTAGATTCCAGTCAAACCACCATTTGGGGTACTTCTGCCGGAAGAGAATCATGAGTAAGGTCGCTAGAAACAAGATGCCCCCCGCAGCAAATAGTAGGTCCCAGTCATGCAGTCTGTCCCCAAAGCCTGCGCCACTTACCAAAGCCAGGATGATAGCGATCGGAATTAGGGTGAACATCCTGAAGAACGTGGTTAGCCGGTTAAGAGGTCTGTCCGGGTAGTCGATTGCCAAAGTGGCGGGATAGGCCGGTGGGGTTGGTGGCGCTTTTGACGCCTCTGACGCTTTTGGCGCTTTTGACGCCTCTGACGCTTTTTTTGCCATTGTTATCGATACCTCCTTTTATGTTTTGTCCGGTAATTTATTCACTTTTCAATTTAAGCACGCTCGACAGTCCGTTGCAAGTGCAAGTCATATGATGGTGGTATTCTGGAGACACACTAACCGACCTGTAGCCGGCATAATTGGCACGGTGTCCCTGGAATCGCTCGAAAGTCAACAGGATAGCCTTCTGTTGAAGACAGTGGGTGCAAGCTCGCCTAAAAACTCATTATGGGTCCGGAAACGCCCGGCATAAACCCCGGCCAGCCAGACCAGCCAATGCCGGGAGGAAAGTCCAGCAGGACAAAAGGAGAAGACAGCAAGATAAGTAGCGTAGCGTAGAGGGCAAATGTGGCCACAAGCTCCTTTCCCGTCTCCGGGCGGTCTTTTCCAAGCAAAATTCTCATCGGGAATGTTATTACGGCAGAAATGAATTTGGGAATGTGGAACATGAATGGAGCGCTGCCTGTATACTGTAGATACATCTCGCTGTCTTCCCTTCTCATTCTGCTCTCCTCGGCCAGTGCAATCCAGATTATGACCAGCGATGTTAGTAGCCAGGGCAAACTTGCGCCGGGATTCGAGCCACCCATGGGGACCGGCTGCTGCGAGGCGAACAGCATTACCCCATAGCTCCATATGATAAAGCCCAGATACTGAGGATGCCGCATGTACTTGTATATCCAGAAGTCAACAGTCCTTCTTTTTTGCGCCTTGCCGTAGAACCAGGTGACAGTGCCCAGAACAAATATGAAGAGACCAACTCCTATGGCGATCCAGGCCAAGGCTTCTCTAATATCTACACGCGCAAGCCAGAAAGGGTAGACCAAAGCCATGTACGGCAGGTAGCTGATATCCCCGAAGTTCATGAGGTTCACGTTCGGGTCCCAGAAAGGGATAAAAGGAACTCTCAATATGCCCAAACCAGCCAGGAAAAACATGGAAGCAAAGAAATAGCCGAACGTGGGCAAGAAAAAGGCAAAGGAGCCGAAGATAGATAACCTCTTTTTACCTGTCACAAAACCTGCTACTACCAAGATTGCTATTACCGCGAGGCAGGCATAGCCAACAGGGCGGGCAATCACCATAAACTCGGCTACTCGTTCCGGTTCTATTATGGGATGGATGTCAGGGAAGTAGTTGGAAAGCCAATTGCCGAGTATGACCGGGAGTCGCAGCGTGGCAAAAGTCAATGCAATGGTAAAGACCACCGCCAGCACAGATATGCCCGCCAGAAGTCCAGGTCTTGAACGTGCAGGCTTCATTGTCTACCTCTCGATATACGCCAATTCGGTTTAACGCCAAACCGTCTCCGGCACCTCTATCGCCACAGGCTCGCTGGTAGCATTCACTGATGAAATCTCGAAAGCGTATGATGGCTCCAGTTCGTCGAACCGGTGACGGAGGTCGATCTTTGCCCAGTCGTACGGAGGTATCATCACGTGCCATTCTAGGTGAAGCTCCCATTCCTCCGAGAAGAAGAGGTAGTGAGAAACAACAAGCCATATGGGGCTGACCGTAGTGCCGTTCCATGCTGTATCAGCTGTGATTCCCAGCTCGGGATGATTCGTTGCCAACCATGAAACAAATTTATCCAGCAACTCTTCTGCATATTCCTGCCTGTCGTCTTCACCTTCTGCCACTTCGAAGCTAGTCACCTTTTCATCACTCACACTACCTCGAGTTCCGGTGATAGCTACCTCAATTCTTGTTCCTATGCTGGTCTGTGTAGGGACGACAACCACCTCGGCGACCTCTCCCTCAAAAACATCCCCATGAAAGATGACCACTTCTGCGCCGGGGGCCGTCGCTGATATAGTCACGGGAAGTTCAGATTCTTGCCCTTCGTCCGTAATTGTCACCAAGAATACGAAATGCTGTCCGGGAATGGACAATTTGTAAACGTCGACCCCGTCTATGTCTTCAGGCGTCTCTGGTATCACGTTGATGTAGAATGCAGCATTCCCATCCGTCCCACCATCATCCGGCTCCTCGGATGCTGGTGGGAAAGCAGCTACGGCTACTAGTGCGACGATAACCGCAATACAACCTCCCAAGATTGCTGCCAACTTCCTGTTACTCATTTGGCCTCCTTCTGCAATGAAGATTATCAGTCCGATCTGCTGGACTCTCCATTGTCTCCTTTATGACCAGTAAAACGCAGAAGGCAGCAAAAGGTTGCATTATTCTTCGGTATTCTGGGGAAACAATGTTGGTTTGTGGTAGGTCTAGTTGGCAGGGTGTTCCAGGGATTCGATCGGGTGACTAGCTGGCTATGTCAGTTTCATGGTCAGGAAGGCTGCTCCTAAATAAGCAGCAACACTCACGATAAGCGCCAGCGCAAGGCCAAAACGAGGTAGCAGGAAGATTACGCCAACGACATAGAGAATCCAGGCAGGCAACAGTATCAGCATGCTCTTGGCATAGGAAACAGCCGCACCTGTTCCGCCACCAAGATATATCGTAATCAGAGTTATCAGGGTGGTAGCCGGCAAGAAAGCAATGAAAACCGCAAGTTCACTTTTGCCTTTACTTCCGAAATAGGTTACGAGCGAGACTACGAGCCCGCCGATCACAAAGTACAACGCCAGTAACTTAGGATCCACGGTCTTTTTCAAGCTTGAAGTCGATTATAACACATAGTCTAGCGAACATGACGATGCACGATGCAGGATTGCAGCAGATAGCGGCCGAATTCGTTAATAAGGGACTGACCGATCCTGAGCCAAAATTTCCCTGACCTGCGCGGCGAAAGCTTCGCTCTCAGCATCTCCGGTGATCAGCTGAATCTGATTTGCTGAGGATACCCCCAATCCCAATTCAGCAGCTCGTGCAATCTGTTCCTGTTCGAAGATAGCCCCGCCACTGACCTCTGGTGTCGTCCCCAATAGGCGCAGAATGGCTACCCCCACTGCATCAATGGCGACTCGATCCGTGCCGGCCAGCATCACCTTTGCTTCCACTTTGGTGCCACGGTCCGGCCCACCGGCAATAAAGGCCTCCACTCCATCCAGGACCACCAAGTCGGGTGAATAAGCCGTATTTATCTCGGCAATCATTTGCCGCTGGTAGGGCGATGAATGAAGTTCATTCATATAGGTATAGCCTTTCAAGGGGACAAGTCCTACCGAGTTCTTCAGAGAGAGTGTGAAATGGCCGCCGTAGGCGTGGGTTTTGAGACAGCATGTCTGGACAATTGACTCTGCCTCCAGATAGATTCGTGGGAAATGGAAACCCTGGCTCCAATGACTGTCTTTGGCTTCTATCTTGCTCCAACCTACGGGGCCCACCTCTTCCAAATTGACGACGCTGAAGCCCAACTCTTCAGCTAGCCTGAAAATCCCCTTCTTCTCCATGATGGCCCGGGTGCTATCTCCGGGTCCACTTCGCTCAGCCAGTGTGATCTGCCTGGCTCCCATCTGTTGAAGAGACAAAATCAGAGATCGCAGTGTGGTGTTATGCGTCGAACCCGGTGCCGGGTCAGCCGTGTTGAAATTGGGTTTCAAAACCACTCTTTTGCCCTCAAACGACTTTAACCCGAGAAGGTCTATTACCTGCCTGACGCCTTTGCCTCGGTCTTTGGTGCATACCAATGCCACTTTTGTCATGCTAACTTCCTCCGTCTGCCCAGTATAGCCCAATTATAGCCGACGTAATCCAGTTCGGCCAAGCTGATAAGTCCGTGCAGCAATCATTAGTTATTACCTGTATGATAATACCAACACGCTCGTTGACGATAGTGTAAACATGGGGTAATAAGAGATATAATCTGGTATCGCTCAGTATAGGAGGTCAACCGATGGCTCGCGATGAAATAGCAGGACTCATCTGCTCCAAGCTGGAAGAGAGAGGTTATCGCGGTGCAGTGGTGCCCGTCGAGCATGTTGCTCAACTCAAACATGAAATAGAAGAGCGTATGCGCCAGAAAGAAATAGACGCGGGATTGTATAAGAGATACCTGATTCATTTCAAGTTCGATGTTATCGCCAATCTACCGGGGGCTCGTTCAATCATAATAACCGCGGCCCCACAACCTCAGCGCAAAGTCACCTTCCAGTTAAATGGCCAGGCATATTCCTTCATAATTCCTCCTACCTACTATTCGAATACGGATGACCGCATTAAGAGGATACTTCGAAGCATCCTGAGCTCTAATGGGTACCAGCTTCACCGGGCTGCCCTGCCGTTGAAGTTGCTGGCGGTATGCAGTGGGATGGCAAAATACGGGAAGAACAACATCGCTTACACAGGAGGTCTGGGCAGCTTTGTCCGGCTCGCAGCCTTTCTTTCAGACGTGCCCGCTGGCAGCAGTGACTGGTTGGAACCGCGGGCAATGAAAGACTGTGACAAGTGCAAGGCATGTCGCAAGGCATGTCCTACAGGAGCGATTGCCCCAGACCGCTTCTTGATTCACGCAGAGAGATGCATTACGTTCCTTAATGAAGATAGAGGAGAGTTTCCTGAATGGATAGACCCGGCCTGGCATAACAGCCTTGTAGGCTGCATGAAGTGCCAGCTTGTCTGCCCGGTGAACAAGCAGTTTGTCAAATGGGTGGAAGATGGAGAGGATTTTGCTGAAGCCGAGACCGAGTTAATCCTGAATGGAGTACCGCTTGATAGCATCCCGTCTGCAACAGTTGACAAACTCAATCGTTGCTACATGATGGAATACCTGGACGTGCTGCCAAGAAACTTGCGCGCCCTCATGAAGTGACTAGTCGCAGAGCGAGCCTTGTGCTCTTTCTGCTTGAGTTCACTCGTTTTCTCTGCGCTGCAGCTGATTTGCGACCTCATCGATTGGTCTGATGGAGGGAATCTGATACTATACCGCTATGGTTTCGGAATATTGGAGGATGAGAAATGAAGCCTGCTTTACTCGTTATTGATGTTCAGAATAGGTTCTTCAAATTCAATCAAGCGTGCGCAGACTCCCTGAACTCGGCGATTGAATACATCAACGCGTCCATAGCTCTCTTTAGAACAAAGGGTTACCCAATCTTCATCATTCAGCACAAGGACGAAAAGGAAGGTTTGCTTCCTGACACACCAGATTTTGCACTACCCAAAACTCTCAACGTCGAATCTCGGGACCCGCGCGTAACGAAGACATACGGCAATTCCTTCAACAAAACGCAGCTGGCCACCCAACTGCAGGAGCTTGGCGTTGACACGGTAATAATCACAGGCTTCTGCGCGGAATACTGCGTCCTGTCCACGTACCGCGGCGCACAAGACCTAGACCTGAAGCCGATCATACTTCGAAACGCCATCGCCTCCGATAACGCTGAACACATCGCGTTCGTAGAAGAAATCACAGAAACCATAACCTGCGGAGCCCTGAAAACGCTACTCTAGACGGAGTCCCGTTGCGCACAACCAAGTCCAAAGCACTGCCCTAGAAAGGGGGCAAGAGCGTGGCCACGCCGGCTAAGGGGAATAAAGGTCTAGCTTCCCGTCAGCTGCGTCCACTGGAAGTAAGTCTGCGATGACGATACAGAGAAGTATAGAGAGGAAACAGCGGGTGCCGAAGGGGTAATCGAAATCCTGGAATCGTGTAACGTTCAACCGGGTTTCCTGAGTGTAATCTTCATCCAAATATCTGTGAGCGCCATCTGGTAGTTGCCTTTGAATGCCGTCTGCTCTAGCATATGCATAATGACGGTCTGGTATTCTTCTTTGGTGAAACCGTGTAGCGTCGACACTCTATATCCAAGTCGGCCGATCAGAAACCCATATTCTTTGTTCAATCTTCTTCTGCTAGCCGGGTTGCTGAAAACCTCAGGGCACCCGTCGTATATCCAGGCTTCACCGTCGGTCTTGAGAACACGATGACATTCATCAAACACCAGCCGTGGCGTCTTCCAATGGTGTGAAGCACCCGTACTGACCACGAGATCTATTGATTTATCCCTGAACGGGAGTTTGGCTGCATTGCCAAACACAAATTGAGCATTATCAATGCCCCTGGCGTGGCTTCTGGCAATCTTGACCATCTGCGTGCTGAGATCAATGCCACAAACCCGCAGGCTGGGTGCCCTCCTGGCAATCTTTACCACCAGGTAGCCCGTTCCCGAACCTATATCAAGAACAGTGCCCTTTTTCATCCTTGCCACAATGTCATTGGCTATCTTTGTTTCAGGCTTTCGCAGAACTTTTGCCACTGTCGCATTGTAGAATATGGCACCAGGGGTCGGAATTGATTCGGGTTTCCTCAGTAGGTCTTTGATGAATCTTGTTAGCGACACACTCATTCTCCGTATGTTGGGGGCGCAATACTCAGCTTACAGTAGCCTTACTTGGTATCCTGTCCCTGGAACTACGCTTCATCCCGAATGCCACCCGCAATACACCAACACGCCTGATGACCAACTGGTAGAGTGCCAGGGAGACCACCAAGGAACCGATGACTACTATCAACAGCTTCGGGATAAGGGCGGCATTCAACTGTACTACGAAATAGGCAATGACAATGATGACAGGTTGATGCACTACGAAGAACGGGACAATGGCTTCCTGTCCGTATCTCAATAGCCTGTTGCTGAAATTCAGAAAGCGCATACCCATAAAAAGAGTGAAGGCTGCCCAGCACCAGCCGCAGACAGCAAACAAACCCCACCAGGCGAAGTCCACTAGACTGTGAGGAGCACCCTCAATGTCGAGCTCACCGGTAGAAAAGCTTATTATCGCTGCCCCGATGAATGCCAGAGTGCCGACCGTCAAGGTGATTGGCCAGTCCCGCCGCACGGCTTGCCTGAGCCGCTCATCTCCAATCACCAGATAGCCTATAACGAAGAAAGATAGCAGGAAGAAGAAATCAGCCCAGTCATGCTCATATGGGAAGAAGGGCTGCAAACCCAATCTGATAAACAAAGGTGGAAGGGTGAAAACAAGTATACCGCCGCGATGCCGACAGACCTGTGCCAGCCAAGAGATTAATCGCTGGCCGGCCCCCTTTCGGACCCACTGGAAGAACGGTAGGGCAAGTAGTGAAAACATGAACAGGAAACCCAGAAACCAGAGATGGTAGCCCATCACTCCAAAAATTCTAGGGTTAGGCCCCCAGGGTAGCGAACCAACAAACTGTGTGAAGGAGCCTGCAAAGATGCCAGTCTCGACCTTATGGCTCCATTCAAAATAGAGCTGTATAGGGGAAAGTATTATGGAGCCAACCACGAACGGAATCAGCAAGCGGCTTGAGCGCTCTTTGATATACTGGCTGGAAGTGCGCCGCTTCAGTGCAAACCAGGTGCCGGCGCCGGCAATCATGAAGAATAGGGGCATACCCCAGGGAAAGAAGAAAGCCTGAATAGTCGTAATGACAACGCTCTGCTCGGCGTTTTTGATGTGCCAGGGCATCGTGTTGAATACGTTGGTCGCGTGGAAGAGGAAGACC
>Ga0224505_10001850_pt1 | contig 12943 bp, 10 predicted proteins | sample SF_Jan12_sed_USG_FD_169102 | JGI IMG/M metagenome (GOLD analysis project Ga0224505, IMG submission 169102) | Sediment microbial communities from San Francisco Bay, California, United States - SF_Jan12_sed_USGS_4_1 | ecosystem: Environmental > Aquatic > Marine > Sediment | place: USA: California...
CGGCCGCAGCGCGGTCTTCGCCGACACCCACGTCAACCTCGGCATCGGTGCCGGCGACGGCGGCCAGGTCATCTGGCCGCTGCTGATGGGCGTCAACCGGGCCAAGTACTACCTGATGACCGGCGATCGGCTGCCAGCGGAAGAGGCCCAGCAGTTGGGTCTCGTCAACTTCGTGGTCGACGACGACGCCCTCGTCGACAGGGCCGTCGAGATCGCCGACCGGCTGGCCAGCGGTCCCATGAAGGCGATCATCGCCTCGAAGGTGCCGATCAACACCTGGATCCGTGAGCAGTCCGCCAAGATCCTGCCGCTGTCGCTGACGATGGAGGAGGGCTCGATGCGCTCGGCCGACGCCAAGGAGGCCGCCAAGGCGTTCGCCGAGAAGCGGCCGCCGAACTTCACCGGTCGCTGAACCCAGCGGGGCGCTGAACCCCTCGGGTCGCTCGACCCGGCGGACACGCATCTCGGGAGGCGGGGCTGACGCGTTCGCGTCAGCCCCGCTGTCGTACGCGCCCGCCTCGAAGGGCGCGCTTGGGGCTTACGACCCACCGGCTCGATCTGGTTGATTGTGACGAAGCGGCCGACCGGCGCGGCCGCACCGCTTCCGCCCCCTCCCTCCCCGAAGACGACGCCGGACCTGCGCTTCCGAAGGCTGATCGAATGGTGTGCTCCGCTTCGACCCGTGACCGCGACCTCGAACGTGTCGACCAGACGCTGGCGTGGGCGCGCGGCGAGGTGTTGGAACTGCTGGGCCACCTGGTGCAACCCGACTCCGAGGCCGCCGCTCGCTCGGTGAACGACCGGTTGGTCCGGCTGTGCTCGACCACCGACGACCCGGGTCGTCGGCTGGCGCTGCTGTTGCAGCTCAGCGTCGCCTGCGCCGGGATCATCGACATCGCCGACTTCCGCTCGGGTGTCGACCGCGAGACCCTCGTCGCCGACCTCGCCCCGGCGTTGCGATCCACCCTGGCCGATCCGACCGAGCGGGACCTCTGAGCGGCGAGCCTTCCCACTTCGTCCTCGACAACCCCGACATCGCGGCGGACCCCTGAAAGGCGGGTCCCACTGCAAACGCTCGACGCCCCCGGCCCCCGTCCCTCCAGCCGGGGGCGTCGACGCGCGTTGGCCCCTGTCGGTCCGTAGCTCACGCCCTCTAGCGTGGCCGCTCGTGGACATCCCGCTCGCCGAGTTCGATCCGGCCGCCGAGGCGTTCATCGAACCGGCCCGCATCGTCGGGCGGCGCCGGGTGCCCGAGCGGATGGTCGTCTGCTTCTTCCGCGAGGTGATCGAACGGACCTGCGCCGAGGCGCCCGTCGCCTGCCGGTTCCGCTCGGAGATCGGTCCGAACCCGGTGTGGTTGCTGGGCGAGGGTGAGGACCAGGTGGGCGTGATGCACCCTGGGGTGGGCGCACCGCTGGCCGTCGGCTTCCTCGAAGCTGCCATCGCGGCCGGGGCGCGTCGCATCGCGGTGATCGGCGGCGCGGGTGCACTCGTGCCCGAGCTGACGCTGGGTCACGTGATCGTGCCGACCGCCGCGGTGCGCGACGAGGGCACCTCGTTCCACTACATGCCGCCGGGCCGCGAGGTCGAGGCCGATCCCCAGATGGTGGCGCTGACCACGGCGTTCCTCGACCGGCGCGAGGTGCCCTACAGCCTGGCCAAGACCTGGACGACCGATGCGCTCTACCGCGAGACGGCGGCGCGGATCGAGCGGCGCCGGGCCGAGGGATGCGCCACCGTCGAGATGGAGACCTCGGCCTTCTTCGCCGTCGCGCGCTTTCGCGGCGTCCGCCTCACCCAGTTGCTCTACGCGGGCGACTCGCTGGCCGGGGACCAATGGGACCACCGGGGCTGGATGAGCGCGGCCGACACCCGCGATGCGCTGTTCTGGCTGACGGTGGACCTGGCCCGCGAGCTCTGATCGGGGTGCCGGCAGGGGTCGGTGCGCGCTTTGCGTCGCGCCGCCTTCGAGCCGCTGAACCCGCAAGGCTGTGACCAGGGGTTTCGCGGGGCCCAGATCGGCGGAGAAGGCGCCGACCGGCGCTTTTCGCACATTGACCCGGTCGGCGCGTTCTCGTCCTTACCGAGCGCGGTCGGTCCTCCCCGGAGTGTCGACCCCGGGTGAACTTCGCTCCACTCTCAGCGCCCGATGTCCTTGAACGCGACGTCGCGCGACAGGTCGGGCTCCTTGGGCAGGGCCAGCACGCGTTCGCCGACGATGTTCCGCTGGATCTCGTCGGTGCCGCCTCGGATCGACATCGACGGCCCGGTCAGGAAGATCGTGTGCCAGCCGTCGTCGCCCTCCTCGGTGAGCATCCCGGTCGCGCCCTGGATGTCCTTGGCCAGGCGGCCCGTCTCCTTGAGCAACGGGCTGTAGCGCAGCTTGCCGCCCGAGCCTTCGGGGCCGGGCACGCCGGCCTCCGCCTTGGCAGCGGCGCGAGCGTTGGTCCAGGCGATGATGTCGCTCTGGGTCCGGAGCGCGACCAGGCGCTGGCGGATGGTGGCGTCGTCGATGGCGCCCGTGGCCCGGGCCATGTCGACGAGGGCGGGCACTTTGCTCATCGGTCTGGTGGCGGCGCCGCCGCGCTCGTAACCGAGGGTCGTGATCGCGATGCGCCAGCCGTCGCCGACCTCGCCGACCCGGTCGGCGTCGGGGATGCGTACGTCGGTCATGAAGACCTCGGCGAAGTGGGCATCCTCGTTGATCTGGCGGAGGGGGCGCACGTCCATGCCCGGTGCCTCCATGTCGACCACGAACGCGGTGATGCCACGATGCTTGGGCACGTTGGGGTCGGTGCGAGCCAGGAGCCAGCCCCACCTGGAATACATCGAGCGGCTGGACCACACCTTGTTGCCGTTGACGACCCACTCGTCGCCGTCGCGTACGGCGCGCGCCCCGAGGTTGGCCAGGTCGGAGCCGGCGTTCGGTTCGGAGAACAACTGGCACCAGATCTCGTCGCCGCGCTGCATGGGCGGCAACCAGCGGCGGCACTGCTCTGGGGTGGCGTAGTCGATGAGGGTGTGGCCGACGATGCTGATCCCGATGCTGAAGGGGTACAGGTCGGGCACCTCGAAGCCGGCGAGGGCATCGGCGACGGTGGCGGCCTGGTCCTTGGTGGCGGCCATGCCGCCGTACTCGGCCGGCCACAAGGGTGTGGCCCAGCCCCCTTCCGCCATCGAGCGCAGGTAGGCGCGTCCGGTCTCGAGGTCGTCGCTGCCGGCCCCCATGATCGTGGTGCGAGATGCCGCCGTGCGGGCCGTGAGGCGGGCTCCGAGCTCTCGGCGCAGTACCGCGGGATCGAACCGGTCGTCGCTCATGGCCCGGCATGCTAGATGACACGGCGCACCGCTCCCGCGGAAGCGTTTCGGAGTAGGCGAGCGGTCCGGACGCCCATCACAGGCCGATGGTCATCCTCATGCCGGCTTCCCAATGCCCGGGTTCGTGACAGCCGATCATCGTCGGTCCGGCCGCGTCGAAGGTGTGCGTCAGCTCGGCGGTCTCGCGCGGTTCGACGACGACCGAGTGGCGCTCACCTCCATGGTGTGGTGTCGAGCCCGTATCCGGATCGTGGTGGGACCCACCCGATTCGGCCATCTCCCGGTGGTGTTCCTCCTGCTCCGCCATGTCCCCGATCAGCGCCTCGTGGCGGACGGCGCCATCGTTGCGGAACACGAATCGGACCGTCTCGCCGGCCGCCACCTCCACGTGGCCCGGTGTGAAGGCCATGTCGGTCATGGACACGTCGATCGTGCGGGGTTCACCGGACTGCCTCGCCGCTGAGCCGCCGCCGTCGTCGCTGGCACAGGCCGCGATGACGGCCGACGCGAGGACGAGCGCAAGCGCTCGGTTCATGCTGGTCTCCCTTGTGCCTGAAACGCGATCGGTCGAGTCATCCTGGCGCGGGCCATGGCGCTGTGGCGGGCCGGCGAGCCACGGCCGCCTTGGACGGCGACGGCCGCGCGGGTGTATGCCGTGCAGCAGTCCGATCCCGCCCGCCGCACAACTCCTGGAGGCGTCGTGAGCACTCCGTCCAACGAAAGGCTCCCCCGGGGCATCCCCGACGACCGCGCCGACGGTCCGCCCCAGCCCCCCGTCGAGCTCGGTATCGACGCGGCCCGCACGTTCGCAGCCGCGGCGTTCAGTGCGGCAGGCATGGCGCCCGACGACGCCGAGCTCATGGCGACGAACATGCTCTGGGCCGACCAGCGCGGCGTCGACACGCACGGCGTGCAGCGGGTGTCGTGGTATGTGAAGTGGTTCACCGACGGCATCTCCAGCCCGACCGCGCAGACCGAGATCGTCAAGGAAGGCCCATCGTTCCTCGTCGGCGACGGCCACTCGGGGTTGGGCCAGCTCGTCGCCACCCGTTTCGCCGACCAGGTGATCGCCAAGGCGAAGAGCGAGGGCCTCTGCCTCGGCCTGATCCGCAACTCCAACGACTGGGGCTGCGGCGCCTGGTACCCATGCCGGGCTGCGGACGAGGGCCTGGTCGGCATCGCCACCACCACCTCGGTGCCGAACCTGGCGCCGTGGGGCAGCCGCACCCGGCTCTTCGGCAACAACCCGATCGCCTTCGCGTTTCCCCGCCGCCCGCCCGAGCGTCACGTCGTCTACGACGCTGCGCTCACCCCGGTCGCGTTGGGCAAGGTGCTGCGGGCCCGCGCCGAGGGCAAGGAGGTCCCGGCGGAGTGGGGCTTCCGCGACCGCGACGGCAACCCGACGACCGACCCGGCGGTGGCCATGGGCGGCATCATCCCGGCCATCGGCGGCTACAAGGGCACCGGCCTGGCGCTCGTGACCAACGTGCTGGCGGGGGTGCTGTCGGGCTCGTTCCACACCGCCAACGTCGACGTTGGCAAGCGCGGCCAGTTCTTCCTGTTCATCGACCCGGGCGCGGTCGGCGACCGCGAGCACTACCTCGACGCCATGGAGGACATGGTCGCCCAGATGCGCGCCGCCGGCGAGGGCGACAACGTGCTGCCCGGCGAGCAGGTGTTCCTGCCCGGCGAGCCCGAGTGGCGGAACTGGGACACGCGCACCGCGGCCGGGCGCATCGCCTACCCGGCGTCGGTCGTCCGCAGCCTGGACAAGGTCGCCGAGCAGCTCGGCATCGACCCGGTCGTCCGCTAGAGACGCCCGGTCGGTTCCGCGCGGCCACGCGCGGTTCCTCGGCCACCACGGGCCCGCTCAGGTCGTGCGGGTCTGGCCCACCTCGCGGGCGCGGGCCTGGTCCTGGCGGCGGCTGGCCCCAGCCGCCGCCAGCGCAGTGCGGGTCGTCTCGTCGACGCGCATGTACTCGTCGCGCCACGCGTCGTCGCCCCACTCGGCGTCGGCGTGCGCCGTCGTGCGCGGCGCGCCCGCCGCCTCGAGCAGGTCGAGGGCCTGGGCGCAGATGCTGGCCTGCTGGGCGGCGTCGCCGGGCCGGCCGATCGGGTAGCCGAGCGGCAGGTCGACGAAGAGGAAGCGGGGCACCCCGATCTCCTCGACGATGTCGCGCGCCGAGCCGACCACCACGGTCGGGATGCCGGCGGCCTCGACGTGGCGGGCGACGAGCGAAAGGCTCTGGTGGCACACCGGGCAGTGGGGAACCAGCATGGCCACGTCGACCGAGTCGGCGCGCAGGAGCTCGACGACCGCGGGCGCGTCCTGTTCGGTCGTGCGCCGCTGCGAGTAGTCGAACGGCGCACCGTAGAAGCGCGGCGACAGGCTGCCGATGCGACCGGCGGCCGCCGCCTCGCCCAGGCGGGCCAGGGGCAGGTACGACTCGCGCTCGTTGGCCGGCGCCGCGCTCGTGTCGCGGTTGGTGTCGGCGCTGAACTTCGTGGTCGGCAACGGCTCGACCGGCTGGGCGTAGGGCACCTCGACCGGCGCAACCTCGCCCCGCGGCGGCAGCGGGTACGCGGAGGTGACGAGACCCAGACGCAGCGTTGCCAGCGGGCCGGGCAGGGGCGTGAAGGCGGGTCTCTCGTTGGGGATGGGCCAGCGGTAGGGCCGGTCGTAGCCCTGCGCCGCGTAGTACTCGCGCGACTTGTCGATGTAGGAGACGAAGCGCCGGTGCGTCGAACCGCTCATCGCCGGGACGCTACCGGCGCGGTGGCTCCGAAGGCGGGCCGGGTGCTAGCAACGACGGCCATGGACCTCGACGAGTTGTTGGCGGTGCTGCGGCTGGAGGGTGAGGGCGGGGACCTCTTCACCGGGCGCTCCCCAGCCGATCGGGACCGCCCGGTGTACGGCGGCCAGTTCCTGGCCCAGGCGCTGCTCGCCGCAGGCGCGACGGTGGAGCCGGGCCGCGCCCCCCACTCGCTGCACGCCTACTTCGTGCGCTCGGGCCCCGCCCAGGTGCCGATCGACTACGTGGTCGACCGGGTGCGCGACGGCCGCAACTTCAGTCACCGCGCCGTCGTGGCCCGCCAGGACGGCAAGGAGGTGTTCCGGCTGATCGCCTCGTTCCAGGTGCCCTCCAGCGGGCTCTCCCACCAGGAGCCCTTCGAGGTGCCCACGGGGACCGACCCGGCCGCCTTCCCCGGCTACCGGGCGTGGGTGGCGGATCTCTCCGACAACGACGACCACCCGTGGTTCCGCGAGCAGGTACCCGTCGACATCCGCTTCGAGGACGCGCCGCCGGCCCGGCCGCGCCGGCCCATCGGCGGCACGCTGCGGATCTGGATGCGCCTGGTCGGCCGGGTACCGAGCGACGATCCGACGCTGCACGCCGCGCTGCTGGCCTGGATGAGCGACAAGACCATCAGCGACGTCACGATGTACCCCCACGGCCGCAGCTGGACCGACGCCGGCACCGACATCCTCAGCCTCGACCACGCCATGTGGTTCTACGAACCCGCCCGGGCCGACGAGTGGGTGCTGTTCACGCACGAGACCCCGGCCACGCGCGGCGGCCGGGGTCTGGCTCGTGGTGATCTGGTCACGCTCGACGGTCGCCGGGTCGGCGCTGTCGCCCAGGAGGCGTTGCTGGTGTACCCGCCCGAGTAGGCCTGCGCGCCCGAGGTCAGCTCGCGGCGCCGCCGCGCAGCAGCGCGCCGGGCAGCGCCGAGCCGGGCGCCACCTGGTCGACCCCGTTCTGGCGGATCAGCGTGCCGTTGACGACGACGGCGTCGATGCCCTTGGCGTCGCTGATCAGCCGGTCGGCCCCTCCGGGCAGGTCGTTGACCCGGCGCTTGCCCAGGTGGCCGATCTCGGCGGCGTCGAAGACGACCACGTCGGCCGGGCGACCTTCGGCCAGCGTGCCCCGGTCGGTGATGCCGAACACGTCGGCCGGATGCTTGGTGATCATGTGGACGGCCTCTTCGAGGCTGAAGTTCTCGCGCTCGCGCACGAACGTCGACAGGAACTCGGTGGAGAACTTGGCGTCGCACAGCTGGCTGGCGTGCGCCCCGGCGTCGGACAGGCCGATGACCGTGTTCGGGTCCTTGATCAGCTCCTCGATGGCGTCGCGGTCGTGGTTCAACACGTCCTGGAGGATGCGCATGTCGAGGTCGGCATCGAGCGCCAGATCCAACACGACGTCGACGGGGTCGCGGCCGGCGGCGTCGGCGAGCTCTTGGACGTTGCGACCCTCGATCGAGGGATCCGACGGGTAGTAGCTGATCTCCGTGCGGGCCCAACGGTCGCCGATCTTGCCGCCGGTGCCGGCGCGCTCCTTGAACTGCTCGCGCCATTCGGGGTCGGCGTAGATGGCCTTCTTGCCGCTCTCGTCGGCCTGGGACACCACCTTGAAACAGCGCAGCGCCTCGTAGATGAACGGCGCCTTCCAGTTCATCTCGAACTGCACCGGCTGCACGGCCACCTGGGGGAACACGGGCAGCCCGCGGTCGCGGATGGCCGCGGCCTTGGCCAGCTCGTCGCGGTAGTCCTGGCCGGGCACGCCCGACAGCAGCGCCGTCCAGCTCACCGTACGGCCGGTCGCCTCGGCGATGCGGGCGAACTCGGCGTGGTTGAGCCCGCGACCCACGGTGATCTGCACCATGCCCTTGCCGGCGTCACCCAGGGCGCCGACGATGTCGAACACCTCGTCGAACTCGGCGAGGCGGCTGGGCACGGGATGTCCGTCGTAGCCGACGTGGGTGATGGCCTTGGAGGTGGCGAACCCGAGCGCGCCCGCCTCGATGGCCTCTGCCACGATGCGTCGCTGCGCGGCGACCTCGTCGGCGGTGGCGGCCCGCTGCACCGAATCCTCGCCCATCACGTACAGCCGGGTGGCCGTGTGGCCGATGAGCGAGGCGACGTTGACGGCACAGCCCCGCGACTCGATGGCGTCGAGGTACTCGGGAAACGTCTCGAACGGCCATTCCTCGCCGAGCCCGGCGCGCAAGGCGGTGACGCTCATGCCCTCGACGTTCTCGAGCGTGCGCATGATGAGGTCGCGGTGCATCGGCCGGGTGGGCGCCACCGAGAACCCGCAGTTGCCCATGACCACCGTGGTCACGCCGTGCCACGGCGAGCAGCTCACCAGCTGGTCCCAGATGATCTGGGCGTCGTAGTGGGTGTGGATGTCGACGAAGCCCGGGGCGACGATGCGGCCGGTGGCGTCGATGGTGCGGGCCGCCTCCTCCGGCGCGTTGCCGAGGGCGACGACCTTGCCGTCGCGGATCCCCACGTCACCGGCGAAGCGTGGACGGTTGGTGCCGTCGACGATCGTGCCGCCCGTGATCTTCAGGTCGTAGGCCATGTGCAGTTCCCCCTCGGTCGACCAGGTCCCGGCCAGTCTACGCGGCCCTCTCGCCTCACGCCCCGGGACGGTCGGCCGTGCCGCGGGCGGCGTCAGCTCGAACCGCCCGCCCGGAGGCGTTCCCCGTACCAGGCGAGCTCGGTCTGGACGTCCGGCGACACGTCACCGTCGTGGCTCGCGAAGTGCAGTTCGTTCTCGATCCAGAAGCGGAAGCAGAACTCCTCGAACGAGTCGGCGCAGACCTCGAGGTCGCTACCGGCGAGCGCATCGATGCGTCCCGGCACCTCGTCGGGGTACCAGTCGCCCGTGTCGAAGCCGTACGGCAGGGTCGAGGTCAGCACGGTGCCCCGATCCTGGCCGTCGGCGCACCAGACGAGCCAGTGGCGCGCCCACTGCTGGTCGGACAGCACGTGGCAGAGCACACCCGGCGCGCCGGCGATCGGGACCGCGAAGTCGCCGAGATCCAGATGGCAGCCGGTGCACGAACGAATGAGCCGCTGCAGCTCCGGGCGCTCGACGAAGCTGCGAAGCGCCGGGTCGACGGGGTGGTGGCCGACGACCTCGTCGAGCCGGGCGCTCGCCAGGACGTGGCGGTCCTCGCCGTCGTCGTCCTGGGTTATCGCCCAGAGTGCGGCCGGTCGCCGGTTCGCCAGCCACCCCCAGCCGCGACGCAACCGGTCGAGCACGGCGGGTTGGGCGTCGAGGTCGAAGCGGTTGTAGGTCGACGACGGCCCGTCCTCGACCCGGTAGCCGGGCAGCCGGGCGAACCACCACCCCCTCGGAAGATCGGCGAACACCCCGGGACGGCTCACCGGTCCATCATGCCGTTCGGCGACCGCGGCCCGGACGGCGCCGTACGGTCGGGCGACCAGCGATGCCCGACCCGCGGCGTCACTACGATGGCTCGGTCCCTTCCCAGCGCAAGCGAGCCGCCGCGACATGACCGAGCCCACCCCCACCGTCGGCCCTCCCCCTCCCGGGCCCGACTTCATCCGCGAACGAGTGGCGGCCGACCTGGCCGCCGGGGTGGACGGCGGCCGCGTCCAGACCCGCTTCCCGCCCGAGCCCAACGGGTACCTGCACATCGGCCACGCCAAGGCGATCTGTCTCAACTTCGCCATCGCCGGCGAGTTCGGTGGCACCTGCAACCTTCGCTTCGACGACACCAACCCCGAGACCGAGAGCGACGAGTTCGTCCGGGGCATACAGGAGGACCTCGCCTGGCTGGGCTACGAGCCGGGCGCCGTGTTCTACGCCTCCGACTACTTCGAGCAGATCTACGCCTGGGCAGAGCTACTGGTCGAGGCCGGCCTCGCCTACGTCGACGACCAGGACGCCGAGACGATCTCGGCCCAGCGGGGCGCGTTCGGCACGCCGGGCGCCGACAGCCCGTACCGCGACCGGGCCGTCGCCGAGAACCTCGACCTGCTGCGCCGCATGCGCGCCGGCGAGTTCCCCGACGGGGCGAGGGTGCTGCGTGCCCGCATCGACATGGCGCACCCGAACCTGCAGCTGCGCGACCCGGTCCTGTACCGGATCCGTCACGCCACCCACCACCGCAGCGGTGACGCCTGGCCCATCTACCCCACCTACGACTGGGCCCACGGCCAGTCCGACGCCATCGAAGGCGTCACCCACTCGTTGTGCACGCTCGAGTTCGACGTGCACCGGCCCCTCTACGACTGGTTCCTCGACCAGCTCCCGCTGCCCCACGGGCGGCCCCGCCAGCTCGAGTTCGCCCGCCTCAACCTGACCCACACGGTCACGTCCAAGCGCAAGCTCGCCCAGCTGGTCACCGACGGCCTCGTCGAGGGTTGGGACGACCCTCGGATGCCGACGCTGCGCGGGCTGCGCCGCCGCGGCTACCCGGCGTCCGCGCTGCGGGCCTTCTCCGCCCACATCGGCGTCGCCCGCGTCAACGGCACCCACGAGATCGAGCTGCTCGAGTCGTTCGTGCGCGACGAGCTGAACCGCACCGCCCTGCGCCGGGCCGCCGTGCTCGACCCCCTCCGGGTCGTCATCACCAACTACCCCGACGGCCAGGTCGAGTACCGCGAGGCGGTCAACAACCCCGAGGACGAATCGGCCGGGACCCGCCAGGTGCCGTTCTCCCGGGTGCTCTACATCGAGCGCGAGGACTTCATGGAAGACCCGGCACCGAAGTTCTACCGCCTCGCTCCCGGGCGCGAGGTCCGCCTCCGCTACGCCTACTTCCTCCGTTGCGACGAGGTGGTCAAGGACGACAACGGCCGCGTGGTCGAGCTGCGCTGCACCTACGACCCCGACACCGGCGGCGGCAAGGCCCCCGACGGTCGCAAGGTGAAGACGACCATCCACTGGGTGTCGGCCGCCCACGCGGTCGAGGGGACGGCCGTGCTCTACGAGCGGCTGTTCAGCGACCCGTATCCCGACTCCCACGAGGGCCGCGACCCTCTCGAGTTCTTCGACCCCGCCTCGGCGCAACGCCGCGACGGCGTCAAGCTGGAGCCGGCGCTCGCCGAGGTCGGCCCAGGCCAGCACGTGCAGTTCGAGCGCCTCGGCTACTTCGCGGCCGACACGGTCACGCCCCTGCTGTTCCACCGGACCGTCGGGCTGCGCGACGAGTGGGCGCGAATCCAGAAGCGCGGCGGCTGAGCCGTACGGCGCCGGCCGGTTCACTGCCGGCGCCAAGCACCGAACGCGCGCATCCGACTCCTGGCGAGCGCTCTGCGTGCGAGTACCACGTGGAGTGGGCGACGCCGGGCTGGCGCACGATCGACGTTTGGCGGATTCACCGCGCCTCGCCGGGTAGCCATCGGCTCGCGCACGCCGCTGACCAGGACCGACGCGATTCGGCTACTCTGCCAGGCGCGGTCGATCCGCCAATCGTGCATCGACAAGGCCGTCGCTGCACTGCGCTCGGTGACCGACCGGGTCAGCCGAACAGCTCGTCGAGGTCGCCCAGTGCGCCGACGGCCAGGGCGATCGCTGCGTCGAGGTCGAGCCGTGCGCCGAGCCGGCGCTGGCGCTCGAAGGCCCGCTCGCCGAGGGCGTCGCGCAACCCCGGCAGGTAGCCGAGCTCGCGCGGGGCAGGCGCCTGAGGGCCGCTGCGGCGATACGCCGTGGTGAACCCGACGATCCGCGCCGCCTCCGAGGCTCGGCCGAAGGCGGCCAGCACGCCCGCCAGATGCTCGAGCGCGCTCGACATCACGATGCGGTGCGGGCTGATCCGGCCGCTGTAGAGCGCGCTGATCAGGCGGTTGATGGCCTCGCGCGGCTGGCCGGACCCGTAGTGGATCTGGCCCGCATAGAGGTGCCCGGTGGCGGCGAGCAACCCATCCTCGACCGACTCGGCGACCGCGGTTGCCTGGTCGATCAGCGCGAGCCCGTCCTCGGGTCGGCCGGCGCGCTCCGCGAGGCGGCCCAGCGTCAGCGTCGGCAGGACCATCCCGAGCCGATCGTCGAGGTCGACGAACGTTTCGAGGGCGGCTTCGCAACAACGGCGGGAGCGTTCGAAGTCGCCCGAGCGCCGGGCCAGGAACCCTTCCGCCGCCGCGACCCAGGCGTCGAGCCAGTCGTCCTCGAGGCCGGCGCTCGCGGCGGCCGCTTCCCCGATGGCCTCGTTCGCAGCCTCGTCGCGCCCGGCGAAGATGTGCGACAACGCCGAGATGACGAGCGCCCGGCACAGCCGGTGGGGGTCGTCGAGCGAGCGCACCGCGTCGAGGGCGACGGGCGACCACCGATCGATGCCCTCGTAGTCACCGGAGAAGAACGCCCTGGTCGAGCGCAGGTCGGCGGCGACCGCGGCCCGCTCGGCGCCGCCGTCGTCGGTCGAGAGCCGCTCCAGCCAGGCGCCGACCTGTGGTGGCAACCCCAGCCGGTAGAGCACGACGCTGAGGCTGTCGAGGATGGCGAGCGCGATGTCGTCGTCGCCCCGACCGATCGCCCACAGCACCGCTTCGCGACACTCGCGCCCGTCATCGGGATGCAACGCCCGCGGCACGGCGAGCCGCCCGTCGCGCTCGACGCGGAGGGCGCCGGTCGGGCCCGCGCCGCCGGCCGCCAGGCGCGCAACGTAGCGGGCGTGGGCGTCGCCGAACCGCTCGCGACGACCCGCCGCGACGGCGCGCTGGCGGGCCGCGGCCCGCACCGTCGCCAGCATCCGGAACCGGCCGCGGGCCGACCCTCGCACCGGGGCGATCAGCGAGCGGGCGACGAGCCGGTCGAGCGCCGCCAGCACCGCCGTACCATCGGCCGCCGCGCCATCGACTGCAGCG
>Ga0224505_10001851_pt1 | contig 12943 bp, 12 predicted proteins | sample SF_Jan12_sed_USG_FD_169102 | JGI IMG/M metagenome (GOLD analysis project Ga0224505, IMG submission 169102) | Sediment microbial communities from San Francisco Bay, California, United States - SF_Jan12_sed_USGS_4_1 | ecosystem: Environmental > Aquatic > Marine > Sediment | place: USA: California...
TCCCACTGGCCCTTCGGGATGGCGTCGACGCAACCGCGCCAGATCTCGGCCAGGAAGGCGCTGGTGTACAGCGTCAGGGCCACGCCGGCCGCCACCCACGGAGAGACGTCGACACCCAGCAGTCCGAGGCCGAAGTAGGCCAGGAAGAGTTGCATCAGCAGCGGCGTGCCCTGAAACAGCTGCACGTAGCCCGCCACGGCCTGCCCGCTGGCGCGCCCGCCGCCCAGGCGCGCCGTCAGCAGCGCCAGGCCGACCAAGCCCCCGCCGACGAAGGCGATCAGCGACAGCACCACCGTCCAGCGTACCGCGAGCAGCAGGTTGCGCACGATGTCCCACAACGTGAACTCGACCATTTCAGTGCCGCCGGGACGTCCCGGGGGACTGACGCGCCCCCGCGGGGGGCAGCGAACGCAGAGTGCGTGGGGGCGTCAAGTCAGCGCCCTCCGGCAGGCACGCGGCCGAAGAGCCAGCGCGGGCCGGCCCAGTGCAGGAGGTGACGCACCCCCACGGCCATGGCCAGGTAGATCAGGGTCGCGACGATGGTGGCCTCGAAGGCGCGGAAGTTCCGGCTGTGGATCAGGTTGGCGTAGTAGCTCAGTTCCTGCGCGGCGATCTGCCCGCACACGGCCGAGCCCAGCATCACGATCACGATCTGGCTCACCATCGCCGGCCAGACGCGCGCCAGCGAAGGCGGGACCACCACGCGCACGAACACCTGCATCTCGGTCAGCGCCAGGCTGCGTGCCGCCTCGATCTGGCCGCGAGGCGTGCCTTCGATGCCGGCGCGAACGATCTCTGCCGCGTAGGCGCCCAGGTTGATCACCATCGCGATCACCGAAGCCAGCTCCGGCGTCAGCCGCACGCCCAGGCTGGGCAGTCCGAAGAACACGAAGAAGAGCTGCACGATGAACGGCGTGTTGCGGATCAGCTCGACGTAGGTGGCGGCCACGGCGCCCAGTGGCGCCGGGCCCCAGGTCCGGGCCCAGGCACAGGCCACGCCCAGCATCAGCCCCAGCACGGCCGACACCGCTGTCAGACCGAGCGTGAAGGCCGCGCCGCGCAGCAGCAACGGCCACTCGACGAGGACGGTGCCGAAGTCCAGCACGGTCACTCGGGCTTCACTCGGGCAGGGTGCCGGCGGGACGGCCCAGCCACTTGCTGGACAGCTTGTCGATCTCGCCGCTGGTCTTGGCCGCGGCGATGATCTGGTTCACCTTCTGGCGCAAGGCGTCCTCGCCCTTGGCCACGCCGATGAAGTTGGGCGAGTCCTTGAGCACGAACTTCAGCTCGGCGTCGAGCTGGGCATTGCGGCGCATCATGTTGTCTGCCACCGAGGCGCCCGTGGCCAGCACCTGCACCTGGCCCGAGACGAAGGCCGACACGGTGGCGTTGTTGTCCTCGAAGCGCTTGATGTCGGCCGTGGGCGGTGCGAGCTTGGTGAGTTCCATGTCCTCGATGGCGCCGCGCGTCACGCCCACGGTCTTGCCGGCGAGGTCGGCCGGGCCCTTGATGCCGACCCCCTTGGCCGCGTAAAGCGCCTGGAAGAAGGGCGAGTAGGCGGCCGTGAAGTCGATCACCTTGGCGCGCTCGGGGTTCTTGCCCAGCGTCGAGATCACCAGGTCGGCCTTCTTCGTCTGCAGGTAGGGGATGCGGTTGGCGCTGGTCACCGGCACCAGTTCCAGCTTCACGCCCAGCTGGGTCGCGATGAGGCGCGCCATGTCGACGTCCAGGCCCTGCGGGGCCATGTCCACGCCCACGTAGCCATAGGGCGCGAAATCGGTGGGGACGGCGATGCTGATCTGCTTCTTTGACATCACGGCATCGAGTGCGCCCTGGGCCTGCGCGGCGGTGGCACTCAAGAGGGCGGCGCCGGCAAGCAGCGAGACGAGGTGGCGGCGGTTGGTCATGGGCACTTCTCCGGTGGGTGGGTAGGGGGATCGAATGGATGTCGTCAATCGGCCGCAGCCGGGCGAGGCCCATCCTGCGCGGAGGGGAAAACCCGACCCGACCTGTGACCGTCTGCTGCAGGTTGGTGCATGCGCTCCGATGTGGTGCCGTCCCTCGAGCGAGAGGAGGGCGTGACAGGGTCAGACGCAAGTGGCATGCCGGCCAGACGGTGTCGCGCGTCCGGCGACCCTTCGCGGTGGCGGCTGGCGCGCACGCACGGCGCCGGACAGGGGCGGGCGGGCCTCGCGAGCCACACAGGCCTCTTGAGCCTCAGGTCGTGTCGTCATCGCGCGGATCACCGTGGCCACTGGCGACTTGCGCACGCGCCGCATCGCCGCACGGCGAGCCCTACACTGGCACCCATGCACTTCGCACCCATCGCCTTCATCGGCGGCGGCCACATGGCCGGCGCCCTCATCGGCGGCCTGATCGCCGGCGGCCGAGACGCCGGCAGCGTGTGGGTGGTGGAGCCGGCCGCCGACCAGCGTGGCCGGCTGCAGGCCCGATGGCCCGTGCGCACCCTGGACCGCGCCGGCGCCGAGCTGGCGTCGGCCGGCACCGTGGTGTGGGCCGTCAAGCCGCAGGTCTTTGCCGCCGCCGCCGCGCCCTGCGCAGGGCATGTGGCCGATGCGCTTCACCTGAGCGTGATGGCCGGCATCCGCACCAATGCGCTGGTACGCGCCACCGGGAGCCAGCGCGTCGTGCGGGCGATGCCCAACACGCCGGCGCTGATCGGTCAGGGCATTGCCGGCCTGTACGCCTGCCCCGAGGTCGACGCCGACGGGCGGCGCTGGGTGGAACAGCTGCTGGCGCCCACGGGCGCGACGCTGTGGGTGGAGCGTGAGTCCGACCTCGATGCGGTGACTGCGCTGTCGGGATCCGGCCCGGCCTACGTCTTCTACCTGCTCGAAGCCATGATGGACGCCGCGCAGCGGATGGGGCTGAGCGCCGCGCAGGGGCGCGCGCTGGCGCAGGCCACGGTGGCCGGGGCGGCGGCGCTGGCCACGCGGTCCAGCGAGTCGCCGGCGACCCTGCGCGGGCAGGTCACCTCCAAGGGGGGTACCACGCACGCGGCGATCTCGTCGATGCAGGCCGCCGGCGTCGGGCCGGCCATCGTGCAGGCGATCCTGGCCGCGCAGGACCGGGCACGCGAGCTGGGCGACGAATTCGGCCGCTGAGCGTGCGGCTCGAGCGCAGCGACGCACGTCTGGTCGTTGGCCCCGGCTTGCGCCCCTTCAGCGGCTGGCCAAGTCGGCCACCGTGCCTGCAAAGACGGCGAAGCCGACCCAGTGGTTGGCGCGAAAGGCCCGGAAGCAACCGTCGCGCGTCCGGCCCCGGATCAGCGTGAAATGCCACACGGCCTGCGCGCCGGCCGCGGCCAGACCGAGCAGGTACAGGCCGCCGAGCCCGAGCGAGCGGCCGATCACGCCCCAGGCCAGCAGGTAGGCGGCATAGCAGCCCATCACGGCGGCCACGTCCCAGCGGCCCAGCGTGATGGCCGAGGTCTTCATGCCGATGCGCAGGTCGTCGTCGCGGTCGACCATGGCGTACTCGGTGTCGTAGGCCAGCACCCAGAACAGGTTGCCCGCCCACAGCGCCCAGGCGCGCGCGGGCACGGCGTCCGCCACCGCCTGCAGCGACCAGGTGCTGCCGCCCAGCGCGGCGGCAAAGGCCATCGGGATGCCGAAGCTGAAGGCCACCCCCAGCACGGCCTGCGGCATCGCAACGACCCGCTTGGCAAACGGGTACAGCAGCGTGACCGCCAGCGCCACGAACGACAGCAGGATGGTCGGCGGGTTGGTCGTCAGCACCAGGGCAAACGCAGCCAGCGCCAGCGCGGCGGCCAGCGCGAGGGCTTCGCGCACCGACACGGCGCCGGTGGTCACCGGGCGCTGGGCGGTGCGCTTGACGTGGCGGTCGAAGTCACGGTCGGCCACGTCGTTGACGCAGCAGCCGGCGCTGCGCATCAGGACCGTGCCGAGCACGAACACCGCGACCAGGTGCCAGCCGGGGAAGCCGTCGGCGGCCATCCACAGCGCCGACAGCCCGGGCCACAGCAGCAACAGCCAGCCCGCCGGGCGGTCCCAGCGGATCAGGTCGAGGTACAGGGCCAGGCGGGCGGGGGCAGCGGGACTCACGGGCCGCGATTATCGGCGGCCCGGACGCGCCCGCCGGCGGCTCAGGCCAGCTTGCCCAGCGTGCCCGTGGCCTCGGCCAGCAGGTAGTAGAAGGTGACGCGGCTCTTGGCGCGGTCGGCCTTCATCTTGTCGGCCACCTTCTTGATGCCGGCGTCGGCAGCGTCGGCGGTCAAGCCGAGCTTCTTGGCCGCGAAGCCGTCGCGCACGGTGGCCAGCTCCTTCGGGTCGGTGGCCGAGACCTTGGCCGAGTCGGCGTTGCGCAGCGCGATGCCGCAGTACTTGACGATGGCGGCCACGGCGGCCTCGTTGACGGGTTTGCTGTACTTGGCGATGTCGGCGCTGTAGTCGCTCATGAAATCTCTCCTGGCTGTTGTTTGGGAAGTCGACAGTCCGGAGGATCGCGCGGAAGCGGTGCCGGCGGCCATCGGATGCCCCCCGATTCGGGGCTCGGGGAAGTCCTGACCGGGGCCGGTGCACACCGGCCGGCTCGGCGCCGGCCTCAACCCTCCAGCTGCTGCTGGAACATCAGCCCGGCATGCTCGCGCAGGGCGTGGAACTGGATCTTGGGCCAGTTGTCCTGCATCGCGCGCAGCTCGCCGGCGTATTCCAGCAGCACCGTCGGCGCGTCCACCGCGTCGCGCGCCACGCGGTGCGCGTTGCCGTCGATGAAGCGCTGCAGTTCCCTGGCGCCGCCGTTGTCGTCCGGGCAGGTCACCCAGCGCGCGACGTTGTAGCGTGCCGGCGTGATGCGCGCCTTGCAGCCGTACTCGTGCTCCAGCCGGTGCGCCACGACCTCGAACTGCAGCTGACCCACCGCACCCAGCAGCAGCACGCTGCCGGCGATGGGCCGGAAGACCTGGATCGCCCCCTCCTCGCCCAGCTGCGTCAGGCCGGCGCGCAGCTGCTTGGTCTTCAGCGGGTCGGCCACCTCCACGCTGCGGAACATCTCGGGCGCGAAGAACGGCAAGCCGGTGTAGAGCAGCGGCTCGCCCTCGGTCAGCGTGTCGCCGAGCTGCAGCACGCCATGGTTCGGGATGCCGATGATGTCGCCGGCAAAGGCCTCCTCCAGCAGCTCGCGCCGCTGGCTGAGGAAGGTGACGACGGTGTTCGGCCGCAGCTCCTTGCCGCTGCGCGTGACCTTCAGCCGCATGCCGCGTTCGAAGTGGCCGCTGGCCACGCGCACGAAGGCGATGCGGTCGCGGTGCGCCGGGTCCATGTTGGCCTGGATCTTGAAGACGACGCCACTGAACTTGGGCTCGTCGGGCATCACGATGCGCTGCACGGCCGGCCGCGCGGCCGGCGGCGGCGCCAGGTCGACCAGCGCGTCCAGCACCTCGCGCACGCCGAAGTTGTTGATCGCCGAGCCGAAGAACATCGGCGTCTGGCGGCCGGCCAGGAACTCGGCCTCGTCGAACGGCGGCGACGCGTCGCGCAGCAGCTCGATCTCGCCCGCGGCCTGGTCGAAGGCGGCGCCGAAGCGCTGCGCCAGCGCCGGATTGGCCAGGCCGGCGACGACCTCGTCGTCACCGGCCTGGCGGCGATCCTCGCCGGGCGAGAAGACTCGCATCTGGTCGCGGCGCAGGTCGAGCACGCCGCCGAAGAACTTGGCCATGCCGACCGGCCACGTGAAGGGCACCACCCCCATGCCCAGCTCGCGCTCGATCTCGTCCATCAGCGCCAACGGCTCCTGCACCTCGCGGTCCATCTTGTTGATGAAGGTCAGGATCGGCGTGTTGCGCGCACGGCAGACCTGCAGCAGCCGGCGCGTCTGCGGCTCCACGCCGTTGGCGGCGTCGATCACCATCAGCGCCGCGTCGACCGCGGTCAGCACGCGGTAGGTGTCCTCGCTGAAGTCCTGGTGGCCGGGTGTGTCCAGCAGGTTGATGACGCAGTCGCGGTACTCCATCTGCATCACCGAGCTGGCCACCGAGATGCCGCGCTGCTTCTCGATCTCCATCCAGTCGCTGGTGGCATGGCGCGTGGCCTTGCGCGCCTTGACCGAGCCGGCGATCTGGATCGCGCCGGAGAACAGCAGCAGCTTCTCCGTCAGCGTGGTCTTGCCGGCGTCGGGGTGACTGATGATGGCGAAGGTGCGGCGGCGGCGCACTTGCCGCGCGAGGGCGTCGGACACGGGGCAGTCAGGCGATGGGGGAAGGGGCTGGATTATCGTTGAGCCCCTGCAATCACCCGGAGCCGCCTGAATGACATCTCGCCGCCGCTGCCTGTGGGCGCTGCCCGTCGCGTTGCTGGCCGGTTGCGCCGGCCTGCCGGGCACGGACCCATTGCGGGTCGATCTGGCGGGCCTGGAGCCCTTGACGGGCGAAGGCCTGGAGCTGCGCTTTGCACTGCAGCTGCGGATACAGAACCCGAATGACCGGCCCGTGGCCTACGACGGCGTGTCGCTGCAGCTGGACCTGCGTGGGCAGGACTTCGCCAGCGGCGTGGCGCCGCTGGCCGGCGAGGTGCCGCGCTACGGCGAGACCGTGTTGACGGTGCCTGTCACGGTGTCGGGCTTCGCGCTGGCGCGGCAGCTGGTGGACGTGGTGCGACAGGGGCAGTCCGGCCAGGGCTTGGGCAAGGTGAGCTACGTGCTGCGCGGCAAGCTGGGCGGCCCTGGCTTCGGCGGCGCGCGATTCGAGTCCAGCGGCGAGGTCGACCTGAGCAGCATCACACGCTGAAGGCGCGATGCCCGAACTGCCGGACCTGGGCCTTCACCTCCAACGGCTGCAGGTGCGGGCCGCGGGGCATCGTCTGCAGCGGGTTGCGCTGAAAAGCCCGTTCTTGCTGCGCACGGCATCACCGGCCCGCTTGGACCCCGGGCTCCCGGGGCCCGACACACGCCGGCTGCCGATCGGCACGGCGGGCGCGGCGATGAGAGAGGCCGTCGTGGACCTTTCCACGGGGACTTCGCCCCGCTCGCGGCCGGCTGGGGCTTCGCTGCACGTTCGGCGGTCGCAATCAGGGGCGCGCAACGGATGGGGAGGACAACGCCATCGCGATGGCCACGCCACCCGACACGGTGAGGCACAACGCCCAGACGATGTCCAGGTCGAGCCAGGCCGCACGCAGCACCCGCAAACCGACGTATCGATACACGACCCACGCTGCCGCCAACCCGGAGATCATCATGGCCGCCGAATGAAGCAGCGAGACGACGACCGCCGTGCCGACGTTCAGGCGCATCAATGCCATCACGCCTTCGTGCTCGAACGCGCCGGTCGAACTGCCCGCCGTCGCGACCGGCGCCTCGCACAGCCCCATCAAGAACGGCAACAGCATCAGCGCTGCGCCGTGCGCGGTGGCCATCAGCATCGACCACAGCAGCAGCTGCGTGGGTCGCACGCGCATCATCCAGCGCGGGTGCCGGCGCAGGAACAGGCGGGATACGCCAAAGAGCACAACCAGCGCGCCGGCCCCTATGCGTATCTCGCGGCCCCAAGCCATCAACCATGACGCCAGCGCAAAGGGCACAAGCACCAGGGCCATGGCCAGAAGATGACCTGCGCCAAGCGGCACAAAGGTGGCGAAGACCGCCGCGCCGCGCTTTGCGGCCAAGCCGTTGGCCACGGCCAATGGCCAACCCATTGCCGGGTTCAGGCCGTGATACGCACCGACCACCGCCACGCCCAGCCACAGCACCGCGGTGGCTTCGTCGAACACCACTCGGCAGGCGTCAGGCCGAGGGGTAGCAGAACGAGTCGGTCGAGCAGTCCCCGCCTTGCAGCCGGATCTGGTGGGCACCATGGCCGGCGCCGAAGTCGACGGCAAACTCCTTGTCCAGCGTGATGCCGCCGTCCTTGCCGACGTTGCACATCACCTGTCGCCCCGGCACGCCATCGGGATAGAACTGCTTGTCCCAGGCGCTGTAGAGCGAATTGGTGAAGTACACGCGCTTGCCGTCGCGGCTGATCTCGGTCATCTGCGGGCCGCCGCCAAACGCCGAGCCGTTCGGGTGCTTGGCGCGCCGGGCGATGCCACCGATATGCACGCTGCCGGACAGGTTCGGCTTCATCGGGTCGGCGACATCGTATTGCCGCAATTCGCCGGTTCCCCAGCAGGCGACGTAGAGGTAACGGTCGTCCAGCGACAGGTCGATGTCGCTGATCAGCGGCGGCACGGCGCCGAAGCCCTTCAGCAGTTCGGGCAGCACCGATGCATCGGCTGGCTCGGGCGGAATCACGGCGGTCTTCCTGGCGTGGAACTTGCCGCCTTCGCGGTACCAGGTCCAGATCGAGCCCTCGAGATTCGTGGTGTCGACGACGACGCCGAGAAATCCGTATTCGCGTGTCGGTTCATGCGCCGGCCGCACCTCCAGCGCCATCTGGTGGTTGGCGCCGAGGTCGATGGTCTGCACATGGCGGCGTGAACTCAGCTCCCAGAAGTGAATGCTGTGCCCATAGCGATTGGCCAGCAGGTCTTCGGCGACGATGCCGTTTTCGAACTGCGGTGGCAGGCCCCATTCGCTGGAGACCATGTAGTCGCGCGGCAGGTTCCACCAGAAGTCGTAGTGCAGCTTCTGCGGACCGCGTTCGATCTCCCATTTGCCGAGGACTTCGAAGTTTTCGCAATCCATCAGGAAGATGCCGGGCGGGCCCTGGGTACCGTCCGCGCCGCCACCGCCCAGCGTGCTGATGTAGATGCCTTCGGGGCCGCAGTGGACGGTGTGCGGGCGCGAGTAGCCTGTCTTGCGCAGAATCTCATCGGGCTCGATCACTTTCGCGATCGTCGGCCGCGCCGGATCGGGCTGGGTATCGATGATGTAGATGCGCGATGACCGGATGCCCGGCATGACCAGGTAGCGCCGCTTCAGGAAGGCGTGCCCCGACATCGGTGAAAGTGCTGAACTGCACGCATTCCAGCCGAAGTGGTGGAACTCGTCGCCAAGATTCGGCATGTCCAGCCGATGCAACACGGAGCCGTAGGTCTTGGAACCGGGGTCGAGGTCGACCACGGCCAGGGCGTCGGGCCTCGACGCGTCCGGTGACAGCAAGGCCGTGTAGCCGATGCGTTCGCGCTCGGCCTCCATCGCCAGACGCGGTGAGGGGTGGAACGTGGGGTCGGGGCGCAGCTTCTCGAACATCGTGAATCCTCCTGGGCTGGAAGGCATGTCGACCACGGTCCCGATCTGGGGAGCGTGCGACAGGCGGGCTTGAGCGACGTACCGTGCGCTTCTCACCGGCGATGTCAATCCCCAATGGCCGGTGCGCGTCTGTCACGGCGGCGCACGCACCCACCCGGCGACGGCGGGCCCTGCCCGACCAGCCTCCGGACGCGGGATCGCTCACGGGCACGCGCGCGGACTCACCGGGCCGGCCATGCTCCGTGCCGCCGAGGGCGGTCGGCGGTCCATGCGACGATGGAACGGTTCAACCTTCCTCGATGACACCCGCGGCGTTGTCCACGATGACAGGGCTCGCGAAGTAGGTCACCGAGGGTTCTGCGCCGTAGCGATCCTTGATGAAGCTCCTCCACGCCGCGCTGTACATGCGTTCGGCGTCGCTGCGCGAGTTCCAGAGGTAGACGCCTCCCACCGAGTTGCCGTCCTCGGCGAGCAGGTAGTACTTGCGGATCAGGCCTGGGACCTCGCGGTACCGCGGCGCGGTCGCCGCAAAGAGCTGGCGGGCCGCATCGTGCGTCAAGTGCGCCGGGACGGGGAACTGAACGAATGCAGTGATCATGGCTTGCCTTCTGGTGGACTTGCGGCCATTCTGATGAATGCAATGGGGGAGTTCAAACGACGATTTCTCAACGTCCCATGACATCAAGGAATGGATAGAAAGCCGCGCCCGCACCTGTCGCTCGCCCTGCTCAAGGGCTTCGAGGCGGCGGCGCGGCACCTCAGCTTCACGCGCGCGGGCGAGGAACTGTCCCTGACGCAGTCAGCCGTCAGTCGCGAGATCAAGAAGCTCGAGGAGCAACTCGGGCACCCGCTGTTCGACCGCATCCATCGTGGCTTGCGCCTCACCCCGCCGGGGCACGTGTTGTACCGGGCCGTCGGGGAGGCCTTGAAGCTCATCGACGAAGCGACTGATCGCCTAGGCGGCTCTGCGGCGATGGAGACGCTCACCGTCACGACGAGCGCGCCGCTCGCCTCGATTTGGCTGGTACCCAAGATCTCGCGCTTCCTTCGCCTCCATCCGGAAGTCGACGTGCGCTGTATTGCCGCCAATCAGTGGCTCGACCTGGACCGGGAACGGTGCGATGTTGCGCTGCGCTGGTCGCCCCCCGGCACCACGGTCCCGGATGCAGAGCGCGTCTTCGACGTCAAGATCTTTCCAGTCAGCGCGCCAACCGTCGCGGCGGACAGGTCGCGACCGCTTCGTTCCTTGGTGGACCTTGCGCGCCATGTGCTGCTCGACCTGGAGACGACGACCGGGAGCGGACCATGGTCCGACTGGGCGCCGTGGCTGGAGGCGAAGGGTCTCGCCGGCCTGAAGCCCGCGGGTGCGATGCGCTTCTCGCACTATGACCAGGTGGTACAGGCCGCCATCGACGGCAGCGGTGTCGCCGTCGGCCGCAGCCCCCACAACGACCGTCATCTCGGTGACGGGCTTCTGGTGGCTCCGCTGGGTGCCCAGGCCGTGCTCGACTTCGGGTCGTATTTCGTGCGCGTGTCTCCACGCGCGGTCGACCGTCTCATCGTCAGGAAGTTCGTGGCATGGTTGCATGAAGAGATTCGACAGGACGCGCGGTGTCGTGCGCCGGGCCCTGCCCAGCGACGGCTCGCGAGGCGTTGATGCTGGTTGGCCAAGAGGCGCCGGCATGGCCGCCTCGGCGCCATGAAGCGCTCGAGCCTCAGGTCAGCCGCGTCACGCCCGGCAGCGCGCAGGCGTAGATCGCATTGCGCAGCGCGGCGATCGCCTCGTAGCGCGTGAAGCTGCGCCGCCAGGCCAGCACCACGCGGCGCGTGGGCACCGGGTCGGCGAAGCGGACGAAGGCCAGGTGCGGCTGCGGCTCGGCCGGAATCGACAGCTGCGGCACCACCGTGATGCCCATGCCCGACGCCACCATGTACTTGATGGTCTCCAGTGACGAGCCTTCGAAGCTCTTCCGGATGCCTTCGGCGTCGCTGGAAAACCGCGCGTATTCCGGGCAGACCTCGAGCACGTGGTCGCGGAAGCAGTGGCCGGTGCCCAGCAGCAGCATGGTTTCCTGCTTCAGCTCCTCGGCCGGGATGCTCTTGCGCTTGGCCAGGGGGTGATTCCGGGGCACCGCGACCATGAACGGCTCGTCGTACAGCGGCGCCGTGGCGAGGCCGGTTTCCGGGAACGGCTCGGCCATGATGGCGCAGTCCAGCTCGCCTGTGCGCAGCATGTCCAGCAGCTTGGCGGTGAAGTTCTCCTGCAGCACCAGCGGCATCTGTGGCGTCAGCTCGATCGCCTGGCGCACCAGGTCGGGCAGCAGATAGGGCCCGATGGTGTAGATCACGCCCAGCCGCAGCGGGCCCGACAGCGGGTCCTTGCCGCGCTTTGCGATCTCCTTGATGCCCTGCGCCTGCTCGATGACCTGCTGCGCCTGGCGCACGATCTCCTCGCCCACCGGCGTCACGCTGACCTCGTTGCCGCCGCGCTCGAAGATCTTGGTGTCGAGCTCGTCCTCGAGCTTCTTGATCGCCACCGACAACGTGGGCTGGGAGACGAAGCAGGCCTCGGCGGCGCGGCCGAAGTGCCGCTCGCGCGCCACCGCCACGATGTAGCGCAGCTCGGTCAGGGTCATGGGGCTATTCTGGACCAGGCGGCCAGGGCCGCGCCGGCGCGGCTCAGGCCTTCAGGAACTCGGCCTTGCCCCCCAGCCAGCGCGCCACCTGTGCCTGCGCCGCCTGCGGGCGCTCGCGCAGCAGGCGCGGTGCCAGGGCCCGGGCCTGCTGCAGCAGCGCATCGTCGTCGGCGAGGTCGGCGAAGCGCAGCAGCGCGTCGCCGCTCTGGCGCGCGCCCAGGAATTCGCCCGGGCCGCGGATGGCCAGGTCGCGGCGCGCGATCTCGAAGCCGTCGGTGGTCTCGGCCATCGCGCGCAGCCGCGCCTTGGCGGTGTCCGACAGCGGCCCGGCGTACAGCAGCACGCAGGCGCTGGCCACCGCCCCGCGCCCGACGCGCCCGCGCAGCTGGTGCAGCTGCGCCATGCCGAAGCGCTCGGCGTGCTCGATCACCATCAGGCTGGCGTTCGGCACGTCGACGCCGACCTCGATCACGGTGGTGGCCACGAGCACGGCCGTCTGCCCGCTCGAGAAGGCGGCCATCACCGCGGCCTTTTCGGCCGCGGCCATGCGCCCGTGCAGCAGCCCGACCGCGGCGCCCGGCAGGGCCGCGGTCAGCTCGGCATGCGTCTCGGTGGCGTTCTTCAGGTCCAGCGTCTCGGACTCCTCGACCAGCGGGCAGACCCAGTAGACCTGCTTGCCGGCACCGACCTCGTCGCGGATGCGGGCCAGCACTTCGGGCCGGCGTGCGTCGGCGAAGACCTTGGTGACGATCGGCGTGCGCCCGGGCGGCAGCGTGTCGATGGTGCTGACGTCCAGGTCGGCGAAGTAGCTCATCGCCAGCGTGCGCGGGATCGGCGTGGCGCTCATCATCAGCAGGTGCGGCTCCAGGACCTGGTCGTCCAGCTTCTTGCGCAGGGCCAGCCGCTGGGCGACGCCGAAGCGGTGCTGCTCGTCGACGATCGCCAGCCCCAGGCGGGCGAAGGCCACGTCGTCCTGGATCACGGCCTGGGTGCCGACCACCAATGCGGCGCGGCCGTCGGCCACCTGGGCAAGCATCGCCTTGCGCCCCTTGCCGCGACGGCTGCCGGTGAGCCAGGCGGTCGTCAGGCCCAGCGGCTCCAGCCACTGCACCAGCTTGCGAAAGTGCTGTTCGGCCAGGATC
>Ga0224505_10001852_pt1 | contig 12942 bp, 10 predicted proteins | sample SF_Jan12_sed_USG_FD_169102 | JGI IMG/M metagenome (GOLD analysis project Ga0224505, IMG submission 169102) | Sediment microbial communities from San Francisco Bay, California, United States - SF_Jan12_sed_USGS_4_1 | ecosystem: Environmental > Aquatic > Marine > Sediment | place: USA: California...
CGGCCACCGATTCCGAGAGGACTCGGAAAAGTGGCCGGCTTCACCTCGGAATCAGTGGCCGCGTTCCGTCGGAACGGGTGGCCGACTTGCGTCGGAATCAGTGGCCGGCTTGGGTCGGAATACGCAGTCTCCTCGCAAGCCTGGAACAAGGGGTCGTTGGAACGCTCACCACCATTGGCAGTATCACCGAGGATCGGGCACTGAGTGATGCTCAAAAAGTGACCCGTATCCGGGCCTTGCTCGCCGCGCCCGACACCCGCAACCTGCTCGAGGACGATGCCGTGGCCGAACTCAAGGCGTCGCTGATCAGTGAGTTGGGCGAGGACGACTATTATGCAATCCTGGAGGCGAAGTCGGTCTGGATCCAGAATCGCGTGAGCCCGGTCCTGAGGGCACTGACCTTTCAGGGTGAGCCCGGTGCCCGGACATTAGTGGAGGCCATCGAGCAGTTCAAAGACCAGGACGGGGCAGTGGAGCGATCGGCACCGACCGGGTTCTTGGATCCGAAGGAGCGGGCTGCCGTCAACAGAGATGGCAAGTTCCGCGTGTCCCTCTACAAGGCGCTGCTCTTCCAGCACGTGCAGAGCGGCATCAAATCCGGTGCGCTGAACCTGGAACATTCCTACAAATACCGGCCTCTGGATGACTACCTGATCGACCGCGCCCGCTGGCAGCGCGAGAAACCGCAGCTGATCGCACGCGCCGGGCTGGACGCCTTGGTCAATCCCCGCACGGTACTCACGGCACTCGACGAGGCCTTATACCAGCAATATCTCATCACCAATCAGAAGATTGCCGAGGGGAAGAATCCCTACATCACCGTCAGGAAGCCCGGCGACTTCAGCCTCGTCACGCCCAAGCAAGACGCGCACGATGCTGAGCCCATACAGCACTACTTTCCCGAGCGCCAGGTCATACCCTTGGTGGAAGTACTCGCCACGACGAACCGCTTCGCTCACTACGTGGACGAATTGCAACACCCGCAGCAGCGGTACCACCGTGGGAAGCCCTCGGACGCCACCATCTATGCGGGGATCATCGGCATTGGCTGCGCGATAGGCCTGCGCCGGATGATGCGTATCTCCCGCGGGATTCATGAAGAGGCATTGGAGCATACGGTGAACTGGCATTTCACCCTGGATGGGCTGCAGGCGGCCAGTGATCGCGTCGTCCGCCTGATGGACCAATTGGAATTACCGAACCTGATGCGTCGCGTGCCGGATCGTCTCCACACCTCCAGCGACGGCCAGAAATTTGAAGTGCGCGGCGAGTCGCTGCACGCCAACTACTCGTTCAAATACTTCGGCAAAGAACACGGCGTGGCCGCCTACACCTTCCGCGACGAGCGCGACGTGCTGTGGTACTCCACGGTCTTCAGCGCGGCCGAGCGGGAAAGTGCCTACGTGATCGATGGACTGATGCACAACGAGATCGTCCACAGTGATATTCATTCGACTGACGCCTTTGGGTTCAGCGAGATGGTCTTCGCCGTGAGCCATTTGCTCGGCTTTTCCTACGCGCCTCGCTTCAAGAACCTCAAGCGCCAGCGGCTCTACATCGTTAGGACCAAGAGGCCCGATCGTTCCTCCTGGACGATCCAACCCGCGGGTTACGCCGATGACATGATGGTGATTCAGCACTGGGATGAGATCCTGCGCCTGATTGCCACCATTAAGCTGAAGGAAGTGACGGCCTCGGATCTGTTCCGCCGGCTCAACTCGTACTCGAAACAGCACGCGTTGTATCGGGCACTGAAGGCCTTTGGACAAGTCCCGAAATCCCTGTTTATTCTCCAGGTCATCGACAATCCCGTGTTGAGACAAGTAATCGAAAAGCAGCTGGACCGGATCGAACACGTGCACCGCTTCACGCGGGCTGTCTCGGTCGGCAACCCGCGAGAGTTTCTCCAGGCGGAGGAAGAAGACCAGGAGTTGGAGGAAGCCTGCAAACGGCTCATCAAGAACTGTATCATCTGCTGGAATTATCTCTACCTGTCGCAGCGGCTGGAGGAGATCACAGATCCCGCCGACCGCGAAGCCTTGCTCGATGCGGTCGCCCACGGCTCGGCAGCGGTCTGGCGGCACCTGAACCTGCTGGGCGAATATGATTTTTCAGACGAACAGCTCCGGGATAGCGCTGGAATCCGGCTCCCAAAATTGACCCCCGCAACAGGTCAATAATTTGGGAGTGAGCTTATCGTCGTGTGTCCTTGAGTGACTGGGACTTGGCGATATTTCTGTGGGACTTTACGTACCTCTGTTGGAATTTAACCACATGTGGGGAATTCTCAGAGAGGCTTACTCCACTGCTGCTATCCATCGGTAAGCCAACATCCGTCTGACGTTCCAGCTCTTTCCGCTTCTATCTGACTGTATCCATTTAGATTCAGCACTGTATCTCTTTAGATTCTTCACGGATGCATCTGCCGGATTTCTCCTGTATTGAAGTAGTGCACCACGAATACCTATACGTACAACTGCCCAATAATGTTGGTTGTGTTGTGTACACATTTTTGTGAGATCCTACGCATGACTCTTGCTTGTACCACGAACAATTCACGCTCTGCTCGAGGCTAAGAGGCTTTAACCTAATCAATCAAACGGAGGGCACTAGTTATGAAATTGGGAAGGAAAATAAGAAACGCTGGAAAGAACTTAGGAAGGAAAATAAAAAACAGTGCGAAAACTGTAGGGCGAGTAACTAAAGTAGCTGCACGGGGCGTGACCAAAGTCGCTAAAAAAGGGCGTGTTCGTAAGGCTGTTGGGAAGGTGGTTCGCGCGACGCCTGTTGGAAATGTGGTCGCAACTGCCGCACAAGCAGGGCAGAATCTCGCACGAGGCCATTCGTTAAAGGAAGTAGCAATGGATGCAGCAAAAGGAACCAGTGCGGGCCGAATCGTTACAGGGACAATCACACATGGAAGGACTATTGGAAAGGTAATAAATGCAGGAAGCAAAGGAAATGGGAAGCGGGCTGTAACCATTATACGCAAGAATCCCGTTGTTAAAGATAGACTGGAGAAACTGCAACAATATCGCGATAGAACTGCTCTCCTTGAGAATGTGAAAAACCCGAGAAACCTTCTAAATCCAAAAAACCGAGAGAGAGATCTGAAGACACTTAAAGAGTATGTAAAAAAATAACTTGATCCAAGCAAATCAACCTAGGTCAAGGCAGAGCCACGTCGGTCGACATGGATATGGATAGGAGGAAGATTATGTTTCATGTATCTCAACTACCACAGAAAGCTATCGATGTGTTTAATCAGGGGTTCGCTCTTTTATGGCCCGTCGCAGTAAGAGAAGCTGTCGAAGCCCAGTTTAAAGACGTAAACGTCCTCACCAACATGGTGTTCTTTATGCATCATCCAGAAAGAATGTCAAACGGTACGGGCAAAGCACTTAAGTCTTCAGAACCAAATTTCACGAAACTTGCTGCCGAATGGAACGGTTTCAAGACGCTCATCCTGCCGATCCTGGAGAATCAAAAAACTGAAACGCCTTCCGGGACAAGAACCAGAATAAAACAGGTGGGCGCATGGTGTGGAGCCAGTACGCTCAATAGCCCCCATCGTGATGTAGAGTTCGCCGTCGAGCACAATATTAATCGACTAGATGTGATCGTAAATGATCACTCAAAGTTCAGAAGCCCACATACTTTCACAATCTACGACCGCCGAAAAATAGAAAAACTATGCGAGGTAGCCCAGAAACAAAAGATAGAAGTACATCTCATGAGCTGGATCATGCCACACGAAAAGTATATTGATGGTGCCGCTAGGGAATTAGTCCCCTTGTGTCAGTCAACAGGCGCGTCATCCCTACAATGGGATGCTGAAGGCCCGTGGACGGGCGCTACTGGGAGCGTCAACTATACCAAAGCAGCAAATCATCTTCAGAGTGCCTTTTCAGATTTGGGCTGCCCCATGGGTGTCAATGCCATAGGGTTTGCGTCGAAGGCGAAAGTGGGTCCGCTCCTAGCCGTTTGTGATTATGGAGTACCACAGGCCTATTCGACGGCAGGCAGTAAGAGTCTGACACCTGGAACCGGACAAACTAAGGTTTATAGATCTTGGATGGACAAATTTGGAAAACCGATTGTCATGGGGTTGGCCGCGTATAATCAAAGAGGAATCTCAGGGCACACCATTTCCACAGCTATGAACGCCTGTATTCAAGCAACGGAAGCCCTGGGGATAACAAGCTGCATTTTTTGGCATCTGAATGGGATTCGAAAAACTTCAATGGTCGCTACCGCTGTAAAAGGGATTCTTGCATAGCAGCATCTCTCGGCAAGGCCAAGTTTTACGATCAAATGACTGTTCAATTGGTTCAGAGGCTCGCAGCAGGCCTTCATGAGTTTAGGTTCAATGAAGCTGTGGCGAGCAAACTCTCAATTTCGAGGTGGAGTGATTTCAGGGAGCATTACAGGAGGTGAGAAATGAAACTGAATATTCTGTTCAACAAATGCGTCATAATAATTGGGGTTACGATGTGTTTAGTAATCTCCTTGCGTCAAGACACATATGCAATCCATAAGGAGCCAAGACAACGACATTCCGCTATAAGTGCATTTTTTGGCTGGTCCGATTTTACCAAACGCTGGAAAGACTTTGCCGATAACGACACTCAGCTAATCGCTTTTAAAATAGTCAAAGAAGATAACGAAGAGAGATACCTAGGGGCGTGGCGGACGGGAGGAGGTAGCGGCGCCTTATACAGATTCAAGAATTGGCCTGCTTTTGTAACAAAATGGAAAGAACTAAATAATCAACGCTTAATAGGATTCGACTTTTCAGAACATGGGGGTTGGTACACTGGAATTTGGCATAAAGGGGAAAAAGTGGCGCTCTTTATCGGTACAACAGCTGGTCGGCATTCACCGATAAATGGAAAGAATTAAATGGAAGGGGCCAACGTTTAATTAACATTGAGGTTGACCATGACGGAAACACCACCTGGTATACCGGAGTTTGGCAAGCAGGGACAGGCGACTATGCATTATATCGTTATTCTAGTTGGCCTGAACTGATAGATAAATGGGGTACGCTTGATGCGCAAGGTTACTCCCTTGTTGATTTTGAGGCTTCACAAGCCAGTAACAGGAGCATATATATCGGGGTGTGGAGACGTGTTAACTAAGCGCCGCAGATGAAAGGGCCATAGGTGGCTACAAACATATCGATATGGCCTGACGGGGACTGTTGAATAAAGAGGCCGTGTACGATACTTCAGTATTGACATCTTCCTCTGGTTCGAGCTCAATGTGGGCCGTCACATGGTGGCTATCGGTGATGCGAGGGAGGGTATGGCAAAGAAGAAATCGAAAGCACCGGCAAGGCTGCAAAGAAAAAAACAACTCTCACGTGAACGGGCCGAGAAAACAACCGACGGCGCGCCGGACCAGTCCGCCGGATCCGTTTCACCGAAGCAACCAAGTCAGTTCTCTGAACAGGCACGCGCAACCGATTATGAGGAAAGGCTTAAACACAATCTCGTCAGAACCGTCATCGCACTTCCTCTGCTCGATAAAATAGACGAGGACGCACGACGTCGACGTGAAACTCCCTCGCGCCCCCCAACCCTATATCCCGTGATCATTGACCTGAACCTCAATTACTCGGGAGGCCGAGAGGTCGCACGCACTCGGGTGCTAGAGGATACAAAGCGTCTCCTATCAGCACGAGGTGAGCAAGCAAGGGGACAGCAGGTCGACGAGGAGAAAAGCGGATTCAATGAACAATATGTCTTTGCCAGACTCGAAGGGGACGTCATTCGCAAACTTGTCGAACACGACAGCAGGGAAGGACCAGACCGGAAGATCTACCAGATTTGGGATGACTTCCCGCTGAAAGCTTTCATCACGAGCTCCATCTGCACGGTAAAAGCCGATGCAGCGAAAGCGGCCTTTTCCGCGTTGGGGAAAGACATCGTGTGGGCCGTGATCGATTCCGGTATCCAGGGAGATCACCCGCATTTCACGCCACACAAAACACTGAGCGGGCAAGTTGAAGAATGGCACTATGATTTCACGGATGGATCGGACCCTAAGAAGAGTGCGCTTGCCGATGGCTTTGGTCATGGCACTCATGTGGCCGGCATCATAGCGGGAGAAATTCCCCCCAAACCCAAGTTAGAGTCAGGAGACACACATCCCGATATACTCGCGTATTCCCGAGAACTGAAACCCGATGCAGATCCGACACAGCGCGAAGTCGTCTATAACCAGATCAAGGCCGCCTCTATCTCCGGAATGGCCGCTCACTGCAAACTGGTAAGCCTGAAGGTGCTGGATGCAGCGGGTCAGGGAAGCGTGAGCAACATCATCGCAGCCATCGGGCACATCCAAAACATTAACAGCTTCGGGCGGTACATTCGAATTCATGGTGTCAACCTGAGCGTGGGATACCAGTTCGAACCAGAATGGTTTGCCTGTGGCCAAAGTCAGCTATGCGTAGAGGTTGACCGCCTCGTCCGGTCCGGGGTGACCGTGGTGGTGGCAGCCGGTAATTCCGGATATGGTGTTCTCTCCACCGAATTCACTGGGCCCCGTCCGGCGGGAATGAGTCTGACCATCAACGACCCCGGCAATGCGGAACTGGCGATCACCGTCGGCTCGACGCATCGCAACATGCCGCACATTTACGGCGTGTCATACTTTTCATCCAAGGGCCCCACGGGTGACGGGCGCCTGAAGCCGGATCTCGTGGCGCCGGGAGAGAAGATTCTTTCCTGTGCCGCCGGGATCATGGAGAAAGAAGTCGAGCAGAAGATCGGCAAAGACGTCACCTATTTGGAGCACTCAGGGACCAGTATGGCAGCCCCTCATGTTTCAGGAATCATCGCGGCGTTTCTTTCCATCCGTCGTGAATTCATTGGTCAGCCAGAACGAACCAAGCAAATCTTTGTTTCAACCGCAACCGATCTCAGGCGTGAGCGGTATTTTCAGGGAGCGGGATTGGTCGATGTGATGCGCGCTATTCAATCCGTCTAGCTACGTGGAGGGCGAAATGGAAAAACTATCGGAGTTTCCCTACTTTCCTGTGCAGTTCACGAAAGACGCCGGCATCCATAATCAAGCCGACGTCACTGCACTTCAAGAGTTCCTCCGGCAGGACAACACGACCGATTTAGTCGTGATCTCTCATGGGTGGAACAATAACATGGAGGAAGCCAAAGAATTGTACACCCGGTTTCTAACCAACCTGCGCCTGCTGCTCGGTTCCGGAGCGCTCCCAAGCCTGTCGAACCGGAAGTGGGCAGTCTTCGGCGTCCTATGGCCGTCCAAGAAATTCGAAGAAAAGGACCTAATCCCAAGCGGGGCAGCAGGAGTCGGTTCAGTTGCAGAGATGGCAGCCTTGAAGGAGAAGCTCAGGGGCCTCAAAGGTGTGTTCGATGCGCAGCAAGCGGACCAGACACTGGAAGACCTTCAGCAACTTCTCCCGAAACTTGAGGACAGTACGGCGGCCCAGAAGGAATTCGTCGAGAAAGTCCGTTCGTTGGTACGCAAGAAAGCGCTCGATGATGAGGATGGCTCGGAATTGTTTTTCAAGGTTCCTTCGGGAGAGATGATCGAGAAACTGAAAAAGCCGATTTCGTTTGAGCAGGTCCGGGCTCCAAGTTCAGGAGGAGCCGCAGGAATCGGAGCCGGCGGAGCGGCAGGGTTAGGACAATTCTTCACTGGGACATGGTCGGGTATCCGTAATCTCCTTAACTATACTACCTACTATCAAATGAAAGAGCGAGCGGGGCTGATCGGAGCAAACGGGCTCAACCCGATTCTCCGCGCGATTAAGACAGAGCATTCAGGGCTGAAACTGCATCTGGTCGGACACAGTTTCGGCGGACGCCTTGTCACGGCCACGGTGGCCGGAGCCGGCGACGCGACGCTCCTACAGGTCCATACTCTCTCGCTGCTTCAAGCCGCTTTCTCTCACTATGGGTTCTCCGAGAAATGGGACAATACCCAGAATGGATTCTTTCGCCGAGTGGTTGCCGGACGTGCTGTCTCCGGCCCTACCATCATCACGTGCACAGCCAACGACAAGGCGGTCGGCCTCGCCTATCCCATCGCCTCCCTGCTGACCGGCGAAGTGGCAGCCGGCATCGGGGACAAGAATGACAAGTACGGCGGGATCGGTCGCAACGGCGCTCAGAAAACGCCGGAGGCCACCGACATGTCGCTCCTTGATGTTCAGGGTCCCTATCAGCTGATGAATGGACGGGTACACAATCTCTCGACGGATCGATTTATCAAGGATCACGGAGACGTGCACAACAAGCAGGTCGTATACGCCGTGGCTTCAGCCATAGCGACCACCTGACAACGTCCAGTAAACCTATGGTGTCTGGGCCAGCAATTGTTCGGTGAGTTTGGCGGCGCGGTCGGCTTTGACCTGGGGAAAATCGTTCCGGCCGTCTTCGATTGTACCAGCCGGAGGATTTCGATGGCCCTCCGATCCGGCAGACGCTCCAGACGCGCCGCCGCATCTTCCGACGGCATGGAGTCGTAGATCTTTGCAAGCCGTGCCCGTTCTTCTTGTGCCAGACGTTCTTTCTCAGCCTGCGCCTTGGTCTGCTGAACGGAAACGCGGTCTTCCTTCTTCGCTTATGCGCTTTGAATCTTCTTCTCCAACGCTTTGCTTTGCCCTAACAACTCCTTGAGGAAGGGGACACCTCAAGAAACGGACATTTACGTACGCCAGGAGATGATACCATGTTGTTTTTCCTCACCCCGCCCATGACATCACGTCGCCCTTCGCAACCGCTCGCTGCGCTCAATGTAAGCGATTGAAATGACGTGTGAGTCGTATCGTTACGGTACGTGGTACTCCGAATCTTGAAGTGACCCCTGATGCGCCTTCCTAGGTGGGAGAGTCTACGACTTTGTTCGCCCGGTGCGATCCCCCCAAATGGCGCTAGCTGAGGGGGGCTCTGTGGCCCTTGACGTGGACAGGGGTCGTGACGGACCCAACGGCATGAGCGAACTCGACGGGAACCTCCTTCGCATGGGACCCCGAGTGAGGCACCGACGGACCCGACGACACCGGACAGGAGCCATCCTCCGCCCCACGATTTCCTTGGACACACCATTGGGGCATACTGTCCCCATCATTGATGGTTAAATTCCAACAAAGGTACCAAACGCGACATGGGATTTGGCGTAAGCTGTTGTAGCGCAGTGGTTTTTGCTCTTCAGAGCCCCCCAAAATGTGCGGGCCGAAGGAGGTGGAATTTTGGGACCTGCAACATGATCACAATCCAAAGGATATCAAGGCCTTCGAGAGAGTGCTATGGCCGAATTGGTACCTTTGTTGGAATTTAACCGACTATGGATCAAGACGCAGAGTAGTCCATTCGAGGCGCCGTACTTCAGTTGTGTGCCCTATTTGCTGGGAGAAGGGCAGGCGATGCACTATTCGGTGTGGCCGAAATCAAACAAGACAACCCCCATCCCACGCCTGCCGCTGCGGCCGCCTGATGACTACCTGCGCAAGGCCATGGTTGCCGCGCTCAATCAGGGCGATGTCGAGCTGGACATTCGCCTGCAGTTGCAGACCGATCCTCATCTGATGCCGATCGAAAACAATGCGGTGCTGTGGCCGGACCGGCTGTCGCCCCGCGTCTCGGTGGCCACCTTGCGCATCCCAAAACAAAAGTTTGACTCACCGGCGCAGATCGCGTTCGCGCGACGCCTCTCCTACAACCCGTGGCACTGCATCGCCGAGCACCGCCCGCTCGGCAATCAAAGCCGGGCGCGGCGCCGCATGTATTTCGAATTATCGAAGTTGCGACACGACATGAACGCTGAGCCGCACTATGAGCCGACTGGGGATGAAACCTTTTGATGAGGCACGCTCGCAGGTGACAGCCATAACGCCAGATCAGTCATCATGGATTCGACAGTAGGCGTGATCGGTGCAAGACCTAAAAATAGAGCGGAATTTCTTGAACACATCGATTGGTTCGAAGAGTATCTTGGGATACCCGCCCCCTATGTATCCGTTTCCCATCGATCAAGCCGAAGCGGCGTCGGGAATCTTTCATTCCTGTACCGTGGAGCATTTTCCCCTGTTCGGCCCACCGGCAGCAGGCGTGCGAAATTTTACGGTAAGCACTCAGCACTTGGCCCTCTTACCGTAAGAATTCGCACGAAAACTGCGATCTCGCCCTGCCCATCATATATCTGCGCACAAGCCCTGCGCCCAACACGCTGTGTGTGCTATGGTTTCTCCGTGAACAAGGTGCCGCCCCACGCCCTGTGAGGCAGGCAATGTCGACCTCCTTGCTTCCGACCGGTTCGATGTCCAACACGCGAATCTCCCATTCCCACAGATCCAGCGTATCGCAGATGTCGCGGGATGTCTCTTGGCGACGCAGCGCAAAGTCGCGCAGCCGCGTGCCACGAGTCTTGCGACGGAAACTGTTGAACTCGCGCGCACGGATTCGCACGATGAATCCCAGATCCTGTGTCCAGCCGAGCAGAGTCAGAAACACCTCATGCAGGTCGTGGACCTCCAAATGATCGGGCACCGCAATGACCCGCGCGACAATCGGACTGACGTCGGTGAGCACGGCGCGCAGCACCAGGCGCTTGGTTGGGATGGTTGAGGTCTGAGCCATGGCGTCAGCATACACCGGCTCATTGCCGCGATCGACCACGATCTCGTGAGGATGTTCGGTGCGGCTGGGTGGCATGGGAGATGATATGGCGCCGACACCATATCACCTGCGCATAAGTCGTGAACGAGTCCATCTCAAACCGGGGGCAAACGAGTCCCATCGCAGGCTCCTCGGGGAGCGCCCGCCGGTCGCGATTGAACCCGTACCTTGCTAAGCTCCCGTGGTCATGGACGCGAGAGTGCAGGCCACCGCCTATCTGATCTACGTCTGGCTTCGGGGCATTCATCCCATACTGTGGCGGCGCTTCCTGGTCCGTGCCGAGAGCACACTGGCTGACCTGCACTTCATCATCCAGATCGGATTCGGATGGACCGATTTTCACTTGCATCGATTTCGGATTCGCAAGAAGAGCTACACCGTTCCGCGGATCGGGATGATGGAGGGCCACGATGCGCGCACGGTGAGGTTGGCAGACCTGAATTTTCGCATGAACGAACGCTTTCTCTACGAATATGACTTCGGCGACCTGTGGCAGCACGAGATTCGCATCGAGCAACAGTGCGCGGTGGAGAGCGGGCGCACCTATCCAGTGTGCGTGGGAGGAAAGTGGGCGGCGGCGCCGGAGGACTGCGGGGGACCAGAAGCGTTTCAGGAGCGACGGTCTGACGCACCGTTTCGCGTGCAAGAGATCTTGGACGAGATTGCAGCTGACATCACAGCCCGCGATCTGGAAGCGGTTGAATATCGGATCGACGAACTGCAACCGTGGCGGGAGTGGCTCCGGTTGGATCGGTTCGATCGGCGAGCGGTCAACCGGAGACTGGCGCAGTACGCGGTCGGCGACGAAGGATGGATGAGTGACGATTGAATGAGCAATGACTGTAGGAGGTCGTCATGAAGCTAAGGGTGCAGGTGATCATCGAATCAGAGGGCGGGGAAACCACGGTTCAGGAGGTGGCTCATGTCGAGCGTGGAGCACAGCGAATGGAACAACTGGGTTTGTCGCTGAACGAAGGCAAAGCGTTGCTGCAGGATATCCAGCGGGCGATGGTTCGAGAGCAGGTTCGACACTACGTAGTGAATCACAACCACTGTGCCGACTGTGGCACACCGCGGGGTCGCAAAGGAGAGCACGCCATCGTCTACCGCACGGTGTTTGGCACGCTGCGGGTGAGCAGTCCACGACTCTACGAATGCAGATGCCGGGAACGAGCCAAGAAGAGCACGAGCCCACTGGCAGAGTTGATCACGGAGAGAACGGCACCGGAACTATTGTACCTTGAGAACCGGTTTGCAGCCGTAATGAGCTTCGAGGCAGCAGAAACGCTGTTGCAGGAGGTGCTGCCGCTGAGCGGCACGATCAGTGTGGCCGGGATTCATCGCACGGTCCAGGACGTTGCCGAGCGGCTGGACAGCGAACTGGGGCCAGAGCGTGCGGTGTTTATTGACGGCTGCCAACGAGAGTGGGACGAGCTGCCGGTACCCGGGCCGCCACTCACGGTCGGTCTGGACGGCCGGTACGTGCATGCCAAGCAGCAGCGGTCGCGCCACGCAGGATGGTTTGAAGTCATCGCCAGCAAGAGCGTCGTGGCGTTCAAGTGCGCCGAAGCCGAGGACATCCCTTCCGCGAAGCGCTTCGCCTTCGTCCAGACCTATGACACCAAGCCGCGGCGACGCGTGTGGGAACTGATGAAATCCCAAGGTCTCCAGGAGAACCAGGAGGTCGTATTTCTGTCAGATGGTGGCGAGACGGTGCGGAACCTTCAAGCCTATCTTCACCCGTCGAGCGAGCACTATCTCGATTGGTTCCATGTCACCATGCGGTTGACCGTGATGACGCAGCAAAACAAGGCTCTCATCGAAGAAGACGCGTCGCTGGGCACTGACGTGCAAGACACCCTGGAGAGCGTGAAGCACTATCTGTGGCACGGCAACGTTGAGGCCGCGTTCGAGCGTTTGGAACGCTTGTTGTGTGACCTCGATCTCACCCATCACCGTTCACACTCTGTTGCCAAGCTGTGTCGCAGTGTCAGCGAATTCGACACCGACATTCGCAACAACCGTGCGTTCATCCCGAACGTCGGTGAACGCTATCGGCAAGGGGAGACGATCAGCACGGCGTTCGTGGAGTCAACCATCAATCAAGTGGTCAGCACACGCTTCGTGAAAAAACAACAGATGCAGTGGACGCCCGAGGGGGCGCACTTGTTGTTACAGACACGGACCAAAGTCTTGGATGGCGACCTCGATGCCGCATTCCGTGATTGGTATCCGCAGTTCCGACAGGCAGCCGCATGACCCCCGGGTTTGTGATGCTCTC
>Ga0224505_10001853_pt1 | contig 12928 bp, 10 predicted proteins | sample SF_Jan12_sed_USG_FD_169102 | JGI IMG/M metagenome (GOLD analysis project Ga0224505, IMG submission 169102) | Sediment microbial communities from San Francisco Bay, California, United States - SF_Jan12_sed_USGS_4_1 | ecosystem: Environmental > Aquatic > Marine > Sediment | place: USA: California...
ACGGCCGCAATCTTCTCGCCCAGTTCCTGCAGGCGATCCGCACAAATCGCTTTCCTGGCACGCTCGACCGACTGTCGAAACCGCTCCTTCGCAATGGGTTTCACAAGGTAGTCCAGCGCATCGAGATCAAATGCCCGCGTCGCATACTGGTTGTAGCCGGTGACGAACACGACGTACGGCGAGTGGCCGTTTGCGCGTAGCCTGGTCGCCAGCTCCACGCCATTCGTCTCCGGCATCTTGATATCCAGAAACACGAGATCCGGACGCGTATTGCGAATCAGTTGCCAGGCGGCTTCGCCGGTCTCCGCAATACCCACGGTCAGCAGGTCCGGCTGGGCGTCAACCAGGCGACTCAACAATTGCCGCGCCAGCGGCTCGTCATCCGCGATGACCACGCGAATGCCGGTACCCGTTGTTGCGTCCGCTGCGGTATGCATGCTCATTGCCGGAGTTTCGACCTGTTTGGCCAAGCATAATTCAAAAAAACGCCCGGCCCCCAGGGGGCCGGGCATGGTCCGGTCGCCAGCCAGCCTAAAAGGCGTACTTGGCCTGCAGGTAGTAGGTGCGGCCAAAGGCGTCGGTGTAGCGCGGGTCCCAGCCCAGCTGGTGCCCGGCACCGCTGACCCGCAAGCTCAGCGGCGGCTCCTCGTCCAGCAGGTTGGAAACACCGAAGCTCAGTCCGAGCTTGTCGTCGAGCATCATGTAGCGCAAGTTGTAATCGGTCGTCATGTAGGAGGGCACGTCGAGCTGGACTTCAATGTTCGGGCCCTGGCCGAGCGGTACACCGGTGCCCAGCACTTCGACCACCTGCGCCTGGTCCAGGTAACCCGAACGATAATTGCTGAACAGCGTATGCGTGAAGTCACCATGGTACAGCGTTACCAGCAGGTTGATCACGTTGCGGAACACGACTCCATCGTCGTTGCCAAAGCGGCCCAGGCTGCTGCCGGTCAGTGAGCTCTCCGACTCCATCACGTAGGTACCCTGTAATCCGAGGTCAAGCTGGCCCCAGCCCAGGTCGAATCCCTGGTTAAGTGCATAGTCAACGCCCGACTGGTCGCGAGTACCGACATTGACAGCCGCCTGGATGATCGCCAGGAATTCCTGCCCGGTTGCCAGGTTGGTCTTGGTCGTGAACAGGTCACGATAGATTTCCGCGTTATCGAAGATCTGTTGCTCGGTCAGGCGCTCGACCAGGTCCTCGAGCTGTATGTTCCAGTAATCGACGGTCATGCTGAAATTGTCGGTCGGCGTGATTACGGTACCGAACGTGTACTGGGTTGAAGTCTCAAACGTCAGCCCGCCATAGCCCTGCCGATAGACATCGTACTGGTCCTCGGTCGGCTTGCAGTACTGGGCCAGCGGGTCCGGCGCCGTGAACGGACAGTCGAAGGTGCCCGAGGTCACACCGAATTCGGACAAAGGTTCACCAATTTCACGCATTGACGGCGCTTTGAAGCCGGTGCCATAAGATGCGCGCAGCGCAACAGCTTCACTGACGTTCCACAGGCCACTGATCTTGTAGGTGGTATCGCTGTCACCGCTGTCGATATCACCGCCATTGAGCTGGTCAGAAACCGCCGATATATCGTCGTAGCGTAGCGACACCGTGGTCTCGAAATTACTGCTGAACGGAAACAGCATTTCGGCAAAGACACCGTACTGATCGCGCTCCAGTTCGTAGGGCGTGTCCTTCGACAGGAACAGCAGGCGCTCGTTCTCGTTCGCTTCCGAGATACTGCGATCGTAATTGGTCGTGCGGTAATCGATGCCGCCAGCAAGGATGACTTCGCCACCAGCGAGCTCGAACAGCGGTTTGGATGCCTTGGCGTCAACAGCCAGCATCTCGTTGCTCGTAACATCCCAGTTGCCGTGGTAGATGGTTGGCTCCAGCGCGGCCATGTCTGCTTCCGTGAATTCGTCCTGCGAGGCAAAGATGTTGAATGATCCGGATGTCGCCGCATCAACAAACTCATCGAGCAGCAACCAGCCGGTCAGGTAGTTCTGGTCAATTTGGTTTGTGGCCAGCGTAACCGCGGTCGAGTAATCGACATCACCGGTATTGCCTTCGAGTCCGAACGACAGGTTCATCGAATCGATCTGGTACTCGGTCGTGCGATTGCCGGCCGGGGCAGCACGCCAGGTGCCGGTGACCACGCCGACCTGCGCGAGTTCAGCCGGGGTCAGGTATGGCAGCACTTCGTTGACCACAAGACTCGAATTCAGCGGCAAGGGAATTTCGCCGGTCGGGTACGGAGCGATCCGCGCGATCATGTCGTAATTCGACGCCAATGCGGTGACAAAGCCCTGCAGATTGTCCGTCAGCCTGAACTTACTGTTCAGCGTCAGGCTATCGCGAACCGACTCGGGCATGACCTCGAGCGTGCTGGTGTAGTCAAATCGGCAGGTCTCGCCGTCAGGCGTTGTCTGCTCGGCACAAACACCGCCGTTGGCGAGCGCATTCGGATTGAAGTTGCGTATAAGAGAATCGTAATTTGCGGTGTACACGTAGGCATTACCGGGTACGGCATTTGACGACGAGTTCTGGAAATACAGATCCTGACCTTCGTGCCGGAAAAACAGAAAACCGCTTTTGGCAAAATCGCGATCACTAGCCGCCAATTGCTCCTGGTCCTCATGACTGTAACTCAGCACTACGCTGTAACCCTTGTCCTCGAGATCGCCAAAGCCAGTCACCAGGTCAAAGTTCCAGTGCTCGCCGCCGCTCTGCGACGGCCGGTCCGACCTCACGTTGACCGTCGTTTCCTCGACCGAGTCCTTGAGTATGAAATTGACCACGCCAGCGATGGCATCGGAGCCGTACAGCGCGCTCGCACCATCGGTCAGTACCTGCACCTGTTCCACGGCTGCGAGCGGTATGTTACTGAGATCGATACTGCTGCCGGAATCCGCCGGCGCCATGCGGCGGCCGTCAAGCAAGCTCAGGGTGTACTGGCTGCCGATGGCACGCAGGTTGGCGGTGCGAATGCCGCCACCGCTGCCGCCCACGGAATCGGACTCGGTAGTGAAACCCTGCATCGCAGGGATGTTCTCGATCAGGTCACCCGCGTTGGTGATGCCTTCACGATCAAACTGGTCGGCGGTAATGACCTGGATCGGCAAGGAGCTGTCCAGGTCGACGCGCTTGATGGCCGATCCGGTGACAACAATTTCTTCGACCGCTTGGTCGCTTTCTTCCACTGGCGCGATTTGTTGCTGTGCGATCGCGCCATGGAACGGCATAAGGAGTGATGTAAATAGCAGTGCAAAATAGTTACGCATGGTTTCCTCCCCCGGAAACGTTTCATGAGAGGAAACAGCCTATTCATCGCGGCACAGCAGCGCGCCGCCGCTCAAAACCAAAATCGGCGGTTCGCAAAGAAATAGTGTCAGTCGTCAGGGAATCGAAACAGTTGTTACCACGGCCCGGTGATCGGATGGCCAGGGTGTAACGACGATGTCGGCCTGCGGTCGCTGCTCGCCGACCACAGCTGCAGACTCGATTCGGGCGCCGGCGGCGCGAACCAGGATGTAGTCAATCCGATCGTGATGGTCGTCCGCAGCATCCGCGCTCGTCAGCGGCGTCCAGGTGTAGCCGGGCTTTTCGATCTCGTCGGGGAAGGCGGCGCGAAAGGTATCGATGAAGCCGATGGACTCGAGCCGGCGCACCGTGGGAAATTGCACGGCGGCCGGATGGCGCCCGATCGCAGCGGCTTGCTCGCTCCAGTCACGATGCGAGGGCTCGTTGAAGTCGCCACCGACAAACACGGCATCGACATCGGCGAGGGACGCGAGGTCCGCGAGCAGCAGCTCGAGCCCTGGCCCGCGCGCCGCGGTCGCGGCCGCAATCGCGGCCTCAGCGGTATCGAGAAAAGGCGCGCCATTGTATTCAATGCCGAGCAGCTGGTATGGCTGGTAGGGGTAATCGGTGAGATGAATGCCGAACATTGCAACTCGCCGCCCGGCGACATGGATGACCACGCCGAGATCATTCCCGGTGCTCGCTGCAATCGGATACCTGCTCAGAATCGCGTTAGCCCATAACGCCTCGTTCTGTTGTTGCTGCTCGTAAAAGGAATAACCCAGTGCTGCGGCAATTGCCGGCGCCCGGCTCGGCCCCGTGGCCGGACAGGCAGCCGTACACGGGTCGGATTCGGCGCGCACCTCGAGCAGTACGACGATATCCGGATCGACGGTTCGAATGGCCGCCACCGTTTCATCGATGCTCTTGCCATCGTTGCTGCCGGCGCCGTAGGTATTAAAGCTCATGACGGTCAGGCGCAGCGGCGGTGCGTCCCTGACACCGTCGTGACAGCCCGCAAGCAGGGCGAAAGCCAGCAGGATTCTTGCAATCGTCATAGGTCCGCAATGCCGGGTTACTGATTTGGGAGTAGATTATAGGCGGCAAGAAGAATTGGGGGTTAATAATGACAACAGAAGAAAACGCTGCAGCATTGCAGAAAGCAGTACCCTTGCTTAGCAAGACAAAAATGAAGGGCGCGGCGCTCGCGCTCGGCGGCATGATTGTCGGTTCGATCGTCGGCCTCGGCGTACAGTTCGGAGTCCAGAGCACGGGTCTGCTGGGACCTTCGGTCGACGCCTTGATGCAGGAACAGCAAGCCAACTTTGACGACGTCAATGCCCGCCTGGCAACACTCAGCAAATCGTCGACCGACCCGGAAACGAAAAAGAGCCTCGCGGAGCTGGCCAGTATTCTCAAACGACAGGACGAACTCAGCCAGCACGCCAATGCAGAGCTGCAGTACCTTGGCGAACAGGTGCAAACCTTCAAGGCGCAACAGTTGGCGGAATCCGGGCATGCGGGCGGCGCCGATTTCTGGCTCAAAGCCGGCGAAAGCGTGAATGTCGCCGGCGACGACCAGGTCTTTGCCTTGCTCGGTGCACGTTCCACGTTTGCCGATATCAACCTGTCCGGAACGCGCAAGCGCATCAGTATTGGCGATGTGATCGAGGTCCAGAGCGGCGACCGGACCTGCAGCATTTTCTACAAGCAGGCTACGCCAAGGGCCGACAGGCGGGTCGGTTTCGACCTGGATTGCGTCTAGGCTATACTCGCGCTCTGATGCACCCATAGAAGGTGTACGCCGCAATGCCAAAAACCAGCCTGATGTTGGCGATAACGTTGCTGTCCGCTTGCAGTTCAAGCCAGGCTCAGCGAACGCCGTTGTTTGCCACTGATGAATCCCGCCTGTCCGCAGCCGATCAGGCCGCCATCCATGCGTCTTTCACCGAGCGGTTTTCGGTCGCCAGCGACGGACTGCATTTCCTGTACGAGGGCTGTGGCGAGATTCCCGTCGAGACCGAGGTCGTTGACCTGAACAATGACGGCACCGCGGAGGTCTTCATCTATTGGGGCAATAGCTGTACTTCGGGTCACACCGGCCGCAGCCTGTCGCTGTACGTCAAGGACAGCTCGGGTGCCTGGGGCGACCAGCTCGGCTTCGCGGCGTTCGACTACACCATTTTGCCGGCCAGCAATGCCGGCTACCCGGACCTCGAGTTCGGCGGCCCCGGCTTCTGTTTTGCGGTCTGGTCCTGGAACGGCAGCCGCTACGACTTCAAATGCAATTCACCACAGGAAGCAGGTGGTTGCCAATACACAGGGAATGTTTGTCAGACGGAATAAGAGGGGATAATAAAAAATGGCAGAAGATGCAACCGCCGTGATTGACGGCAAAAAAGTCTACTTGTATTCGTATACCGGCAAGGTCCTGACGTCGAAGAAAGACAAGGAAACCGTGATCAGCAGCCAGACCATGGGCACAGGCAACAACGCGCAGACACACGTATCGTCGACAACGATTGACCATCATGAAATCTTCATGGTCGATAAGGACGGCAAGGAACGCAGCGTGCAGTTGCAAAACTTCGATTTTCCGTTGCGCGAGGGAAATACCCTGTCGCTGATCTGGTGCATCAAGGAAGGCGATGAACGCGGGCCGTATATCCACGCCCGCAATCACAGCACCGACGAAGTCAGTCAGATCAATGCCAACAATATTGCCGACAGCTTTCGCAGGCCCTGGTGGATGATCCTGGCGGTTGCGGCAGGTCTGGCGTTTGTCACCATGTATGTGCTCGGTCCGCTGGCGATCTTCATGGTGCTGGTATCGTTCTATTACTTCCGGCGCCGCTCGCGCAAGGCTGTGCAGGCGTTCCTGAAAGGCCCGGAGATTGCGCGGATAGACGCGGAGCTCGCGAAGATTTCGCCTATGTAGGCTGGTAAATCGCGTAAATTTTCCGCGTGGTCTCAACAACCTCCCATTCGCCCTCGAAGCCGGCAGGAATAACGAAGTTATCGCCGGCTTTGAGGGTCGATTCCCTGCCGTTCGCATCGCGAAGTATCGAACACCCGCTCAGGATCTGGCAAAACTCGTTCTCGGTGTAGCTGATCTTCCAGCAGCCCGGTTCCGCTTCCCAGACGCCTGCGAAAAACTTTTCATCACTGCTGGTGAAGTGGTGCCAGGTGCGCTGCACTGGCTGGCCCGAGACACACTTTTCAGCCGGTGTCACGGTCTCACTGAATTCTGCCGGGTGGCGGTCGAAGAAAAGCGGCTTGCCGGGTGCAGGCGTTGTCATTGCTGTTTATTCTTTGTTCCAATCACATCGAAGATTATACCGGCGAGTGCATTGACGCGCGTGACTCGAAAAATCAGGTCGCGGAATGAAATCGGCCGCACGTTTCGAACTTCACGAATCTTCGGCACCAACAGCATGACGATGGTCGCTCGCACCAGCGCGGAGATCAGGAACACACCCAGCAACGGACTCAGCCACGAGTAGGTGTGTCCAAGGATACTGACCTCCGTCGGCAGTACCGAGCCGAGGTAACCGCCCGTAATGGCGCCCGCAAAAATGCCAAAACTCGCCAGTACGTTGTGAATCGCAAGGTAGGTCGCGCGCTTGTCGCGTGCGATAAGGTCGTAGAGAAAATTGCTTGCGCTCAGGGTAAACCCGGCCCAGGCCAGCCCGCTGATCGCCTGCACCAGCAGCAGGTACCAGAAGTTCGAGGAAAAAACCCACAGCAGTGGCATCAGTGGCAGCAGAATTCCGGTCGCGGCGAGAATCCGGCGATTACCGAAGACGTCGCTGATCCTGCCCCAGCGATTCAGGGTAAGAAACTGCGCCAATACCGCCATTCCCGAGTTGCACATGAACATGACGTAGCTGAACTCAAGGTCGCGCAGCATGTAGACAGTGAAAAACGGCGACGCGATCGCGACCGAGAATTGCACCAGGGCAAAGAACACGGAAAAGCGCACGAAATTGGATTGCCGCAGCCGTTGCCACCACGCCTGTCCTACCGGAACCTCCATGGCCGCAACATGACCCGACGGATCGTGCATCTTCGACAATTGATAGAAGGTCGTAAACCGCGCCAGCATGGCAATCGAGAACAGGATGATAAATCCCTGCCGTGTTGCCTCGCGCTCGGTCGACACCTGCAAAATCAAGCCACCCATCATCAGCGCGACGAAGGTCACGATCGAAATAATGCCGGTACGGCGCGCGAAAAAGCGACCGCGACGACGATCCGGCACGATGTCGCCCATCAGGCTGCTCCATTGCGGCGCCGCCAGGTGTGCACCGCAGTGATACAGCACCACGCAGGCAATCATCAGCGGTACCGCATATTGCGGAAACAGGATTGGCAAAATCATCAGCGGCAACCAGGCCAGCGCCTGAATCATGACGCCGCTCAGGATGATCAGCTTGCGCTGCCCGGTCCATCGACCCAGCCAGGCCGAAAACAACTGCACCAGCGAGGCCAGCAGGGTCGGCAGCGACGCGAGCAAACCCATTTGCGGCGTGCTGGCCTTGAGAAACAAGGCGAACGCCGACAGGTAGGTCTCGCCGATGCCGATCATCACGGCATAGGCACCGGCGTCCTTGATGGAATGCTGCAGCGACTTCTGGGTTTGCGGATCGTTGGCGTAAACGACTTTCGGCACAGGCAATCAGCTCCGCCTGGAAATCATCACTATGGCCTGCCGAAGCGTAGTTGCGCGCTGAACTGAAGTTGCCGTTCCGTGACCGATTGATCCATGCCGAAATACGCGAACGCGGGCCGTGAGGTCGCGATTTGCAGCCACTCGGCCGCCAGGGTCACGTATTTTGCGACCGAAAATTGATAGCCCAGCATCCAGGCGTCGCCCTCTTCTGCATTGTTATCAAAAGGAATTCCATCCTTGTCCGTCACGTCGAAGTAATCATAACGCGCCGACAGCCGGTGCCGCGAGAATGATTTGCTGAGCAGCACAAAGTAGCTCGTGTAGTCCGCAAAAACACCGGGAGCACCCGTAGGCCCCCTGCCCCAGGTCGTACTGCCATCCATCCACTGCGTGATCAGGCCGAGATCACCGGGCAAGGTCGCCTGCAGGCCGAGGTTATCGAAGCGGGTACGCCAACCGAACTGGCCGCCGCTTGCCGAGACCGGGTCAGCGCGATTGTCGTAGTGCGTGGCGCGCAGCAGGATTTTTCCTGTTAACGCCCATTCGGCAGCAACGAAGTAACCTTCGGTATCGTCGACTTCGAGGAACGGTTCGGTATAGGGGTCCTGACTATCAAACCAGCCACCGGGCTCTATCTGTGGTACCGGCGGTAATGGCAGCTCGTCACCGAGCCGGCTCTGGCGATCGTGTGCCGACCAGCCCTTCCAGGACAGCAGTGTGCCGGAGGGATCGTTCGCATAGAAAACAGCGCCGTTCACGGTAAAGGTGTGGGCTCCGCCGAGTGACTCGGGCCGGCGGGACCAGGATACCTCTGCCCCGCGCAGGCGAATCTCTTCGCCGAGCCAGGTGTTGATCACTGAGGGCGTAATGCTGTACGGCGAACCCCAGCCGGGCGCCGTGTTTTCAAGCGACACGCGCGGATAAAATTCGCCGAGCTTGAAGCGCCAGCGATTCGCCGAAGCGAACAATGGGCGCCATTCGACGTACGCTTCCGTAATGCCAGCGAGCGAGCCAAAGTCATCGTAAATTTCTGCCGCCAGCTTGAGGTTGAAAGTTCCGGTGAGCCGCAAGTCGTAGTCCGCGAAGGCCCGGCTTAGCAGCAAGCCATCGGTGTCTGCGTCATAGCGCAGCTTGCCCGCGCCGTATTCCGTCCAAGATTGGTAGCCGTCAACGTCAACAAAGCTGATGTCAGCCCCTACCTGCAGTGCATATCTTGAGGGCTCGGCCGCAAAGCAGGCTGTGTATGCCTGCAACAGCACCAGTGCAAGCAGCACTCGCTTGTGAAATTGGACCATGACCCTGCCACCATGCATCGCTCTGGGTTGACGCCGGAAATTGTACGGTGGGGATCAGGCCCTCATCTGTGACCTGTCACACACTCTATTTAACAAAATCCGCGGCCAGTTCGCCGTACACGGCCACACCGCCAAACAGGGTCAGCAGCACCCTGGTTTCGGAGATGTCGGCGGGCTCAATCTCGAACGGGTTGCGGTCGATCACGACCAGGTCCGCGTACTTGCCGACCTCGATCGATCCGGTATCTTTCTCGCGCTTGTTCAAGTACGCCGCGTTGATCGTGAACGCATCGATAGCACTGGCGAGATCGATACGTTCCTCGGGCGTAAACACCGGCAACGGCTCGCCTTCCGACTCCTGTCGCGTAATCGCGGTTTCGATCTGCGGGAAGGGGTTCGCCGTGGTGACCGACCAGTCGCTGCCAAAGGCGAGCATGCCGCCCGCGTCCTGCACCGAGCGGATCGGATACATCCAGCGGGCGCGCTGCTCGCCGATCGACGGGATGTTGATGTCGAGAACATACTCGTCGAGCTTCGCCCAGAGAGGCTGGAAATTGGCGATCACATCGAGCTCATGGAAACGCGGAATGTCGGCAGGGTCGATCATCTGCAGGTGCGCGATATGGTGCCGGTGGCCGAGCCGGCCATTGGCCTCGATTGCGGCCGCGATCGCGTCCAGCGATTGCCGCACGGCGCCATCGCCGATGGCGTGCAGGTGTACCTGGAATCCTGCCGCATCGAGTCTGGTCGTAATCGTCTTCAGCAGGCCGGGCTCGATCAGCGGCGTGCCGCGACTGCCACTGGCAATGCGGTAAGGCTCAAGCATCACGGCCGTGTAATTTTCCATGACGCCGTCCTGCCAGAGTTTTGCTGTCGACGCGTCGATCAAATCGCTGCGATAACGGTCGCGCAGCACGATCAATTCATCGACTTGCTCCAGGCCGCGCTCCGCGTACCAGCGCATCGCTGCGACCACGCGCATGCTGAGTTCGCCGTTGTCCTCGAGCGCCTTGTAAACGCGCAACTCCTCGTCGCCATCAACACCGGCGTCCTGGTAGCTGGTGATCCCCCAGGCATTGAGCACCTTTATTGCGGCCCTCAGGCCGACAACTTTTTCCTCGAATGTAATCGGCGGCGTGAATTGCCGCACCAGGGCCCGGGCCTCTTCCTCCAGCGTGCCGACCGGCTCGCCACTCACCGCATCGCGCAGGATCTGGCCGCCGGGCGGGTCCGGCGTATCCCTGTTGATGCCGGCGATCTCGAGTGCCTTGCTGTTCACCCAGGCCGCATGATCGTCGTAGGAGCCGATGTAGACAGGGCGATCCGGTACCAGCGCGTCGAGGTCTTCGCGATTCGGCGCCACACCAGCGCCAAACGCGGCGAACGACCAGCCGCTGCCGATGATCCACGGCAGCTCCGGGTTGGCGGCCGCGTATGCAGCGATCGCTGCCTTGTAGTCGTCGACGGTTTCCAGGTCAATAATGTTCAGGATCGCCAGGTCAACACCGTATTCGATCGGGTGCACATGCGCGTCCTGCATCCCGGGTAACATCATGCGGCCTTGCAGATCGAGCACGCGGGTCCCTGGCCCGATGTACTTGCCGGCAGCATCATTACCACCAACGTAGACGATACGATCGTCGATAATGGCGACCGCTTCCGCCCAGCTACGATTCGCATCGACGGTGTAAATGCGGCCGTTCTGGAATACGGTATCGGCCACAGGCCTGCCGCAGCCCTGGGCGAGGATAACAACACAAAGTGCCGTCAGGCACCGGCAGACTGGCTTCATACGTTTAATCAAAATAGTTGGACAAAGCTTCCAGGAAGGCATACTCATCCACGCCATGACGCTCGAGTGGCTTCGGTTGCGCACTCCAGATGGCGACCACCAGCTGCCGCTCCGGATCGACGAAAACATACTGGCCAAAAATACCGACCGCCGCAAAGCTCCGTCCGTGCAATGGCCACCACATGTAACCGTAGTCAATGAGTTCGCCGCCAACAACCTGGCGAGCGCTTGCTTCTGCCACCCAGCCCTCGGGCAGCACGCGCTCGCCATTAATGACACCGTCATTGAGCATGAACAGGCCGAAGCGGGCATAGTCGCGCAGCGTTGCAGACAGGCCGCTGCCGCCGATTTCAAGACCGCCGGGCGATTCCAGCCACCAGTTGGCATCAGCCTGCATACCCATTTTTGACCAGATCTTCTCCGACAGGTAGTCGGCGATCGGCCTGTCGATGGCGGCGCGCAACAGGGCGCCGACCACGTGCGTTTCACCCGTGCTGTAATTCCAGCGCGTGCCCGGCTCCGCGGCGCGTGGCAGGGCCGCCATCAGCTCGAGAATGACGCCGGGCTGCTGGCCGATCTGCGCCTCGAGCATGCGACGGCGATCCGAGCCCGGGTCGGTATAGGTTTCGTTCCAGGCGACACCCGAACTCATCTGCATCAGTTGCCGAATTGTCACACCATCGTAGGCCGAGCCCTGCAAACGCGGCAGGTATTGCACGATGGCATCGTCAACCGAGTCGATGTAACCGTCCTGGATCGCGGCACCGACCAGCGTGGTCGTTATCGACTTGACCACCGACATCGACATCCAGCGCGTGTGCTCGTCATTGCCGAGCAGGTACTTTTCAAAAACGACATCGCCCCAGTGCAGGATAAGCAGGCCGCTGACACGATTCAGCGCCAGAACATCGTAGAGGTCGTATTGGGTATTGTTTGCGCTGACGCGAAAGTCGTCCAGGGATTGCAGCCGTTGCGGAAATGTTGCCGAGCTCGCGCCGCGTTTGACTACGCGCGTTGGAAACAGGCGATCGATGTTGCGAAAGGTATTGACCTGGATGTCGGCATACAATTTGCCGTCGTAGATTTCGCGCACCGTGCCAATCGGTTCATTGGCATGCCGGTAGGGGGATTTCCCGGCAGGCGCACAGCTCGACAGCGAAGCGATGGCAGACATCACGGTCACAAGTAATCCGGCTTTGACAACGGTACGCACGATAGCAGCTACTGGTAATCGCGCGGAATGGTTTCGGACCATGATTTCTCGCGCAGCAATGTGCCGTTTTCGCTCAGGCGCCGCGAATATTCGAAATAGAAATTCTCACTATCACTGGAAATGCGGGTTTCACCCTGCAACAGCAGCACCCTGCCCTCGAGCTGGATCTCAAGCTCGTGGCTCCCGCGGACCGAGGTGTTCTCCGGGTGTTGGTCCGAGGTGCCGTGTTCAATGCGTTCCCGAAACAGCTCGGTGCCCCAGGGATAACGCGTCGCCGAATTGTTCGTAGCAATTGCTGTCGCGTCACCGTTGCGTGGATCGCGCACCACGGACTCGACCTCGCCATAACCTGAACTGGTCGCGACGCTCAATGACTCGTAGCCCTCGAGATCATGCTGTTCGACCACGGGCAGGTAATGCGGCGCCCGCTCCTTGCCCGGCGGTACCACCGGCAGCAGGAGTCTTGAGCCATCGCGCCCACCCAGTTGCAGGGTCGTCGTCATGAGATAGGGTGTCGGCCAGTGCATCGGCCACTGCGCATTGCTGATGGCGAAACGAATGCGATGTCCTTTCGGGAAGACCCAGGAGGTAAAGTGCATTTCTATGTCGAGCGGAAACTGCTCGCCGGGAACAATCGCCTCAGGTGCGCGCGGCG
>Ga0224505_10001854_pt1 | contig 12920 bp, 9 predicted proteins | sample SF_Jan12_sed_USG_FD_169102 | JGI IMG/M metagenome (GOLD analysis project Ga0224505, IMG submission 169102) | Sediment microbial communities from San Francisco Bay, California, United States - SF_Jan12_sed_USGS_4_1 | ecosystem: Environmental > Aquatic > Marine > Sediment | place: USA: California...
CTCCCCGGGGTCGCGCTCGCGGCCGGCTGCGGAATCGCCGCGATCGGTGACCGCCGGTACGCCGCGGGAGCCACGGCGGCGGCCCTGGCGGCTCCGGTCGCGGCCCTGGTCGTCGTGTCGGCCACCGGGCCGCCGGCCGACTGGCGGCGAGCCGCACGCTTCGTCGAGTCCCGGCGCGGCGCGGCGGAGACGGTCGTCGTCCTCCCCCCACGTGCCGCGCCGGCGTACTCGCACTACGCGCCCGACGCGCGCCTCGCCGCGATCGGCAGGGGGGACGGCGTCTGGGTCGTCCTGCGCACGCCCTGGGCCGGCGCAGTCGATGCCGCCCGCGACGTCGTCACCACTCCCCGCTACGCGCTCCTCGCGGAGCAGTCGTTCGGCGACGACCTCGTCGTGCAGCACTGGGTGCGCCCCTGAGGCGCCGGGGCCCCGCCCGGCGGATGAGGCGGAAGCCTCACCTCGGGTCGGATCTCAGCTCGGACCTGCCCGTGACGAGGGGCAGAGGTCGGCGAGCACGCACTCCTCGCAGCGGGGCCGCCGGGCGTCGCACACGCGCCGGCCGTGCCAGATCAGCAGGTGAGGGAAACGGTGCCAGTCGGCCCCGGGGACGACGCGCAGGAGATCGCGCTCGATCTTCACCGGGTCGTCCTCGCGGGTGAGCCCGAGTCGCTGCGACAGCCGACGCACGTGGGTGTCGACCACGATCCCCTGCGGCGCCCCGAGCTCGGCGGCGACCACGTTCGCGGTCTTCCGCGCGACTCCCGGGAGCCGCAGCAGCTCGTCCAGGCCGCGCGGCACGCGGCCGTCGAACTCCTCGAGCAGCAGGCGCATCGTGCCGCGGATCGCCTTCGCCTTCTGCCGGTAGAAGCCAGTCTCGAAGATGTCTCGCTCGAGCTCCTCCCGCGGCACGGCCAGGTAGTCCTCGGGCCGCCGGTACTTCCGGAACAGGCGCGCGGTGACGCGGTTCACGGTGACGTCCGTGGTCTGCGCGGAGAGCATCACGGAGACGAGCAGCTCGACGTCGGTGCGGAAGCGGAGGGCGATCCGGGCGTCGGCGTGCTCGACCGCCAGACGGTCGAGGATCGGCGCGATGCGCTCGCGTCGGCGGCCGAGCCCGCGTCGGCGCGCCTCCGCGACGTAGCTACGCGCCACGCAGCCCCTCGAAGTGCTCGGTTGCCTCGCCGGGGTCCGGCGGCTCGAGCAGCCAGCCGATCAGCTCGTCGCCCATCGGGGAGTCGACGGCCCTGATCCGCGCGACCGCCGCATCGACCGCGTACTCCGTCCGGCGCAGCTCGACACCGGGCCCGAACATGGCCCAGTAGGCACCTCTGCGCCCCTCGTACGCCATGCCGACGCTTCCCGCGTTGACCACCCTGAGCGACGCGACACGCCGGTCGAACTGCACGTGCGTATGACCGACGACGGCCACGCCGACACCGGCGAACGCGGCGGCCAGGCCCTCGTCCGGGCTGATGCGCGTCACGATCTCGTCGTCGGAGCGCGGCGTGGCGTGGCAGAACGTCACCGGGCCGAGACCGTCGACGTCCAGTCGGACGGTCAGCGGCCAGGAGGCGACCTGCGCGAGGCGCTCGACGCCGAGCCGGTCGGCGCACCACGCGCCGCCGTGGCCCTCGTCGCGCTCCAGCACGTCCCGGTCGGCGTTGCCGCGCACGAACAGGACACCGGGCACGCTCGCGACCAGGTCGAGCGTCTCCGCGGGGAACGGGCCGGAGACGAGGTCGCCGCCGACCACGACGGCGTCGACGTCCTCCCCGGCGATCTCCTCGAGCACCGCTTCGAGGGCCGGCAGGTTCCCGTGGATGTCGTAGAGGGCCGCGACCCGCACGGCGCTACCCGGCTGCGGCCAGCTCGGGCACCGGCTCGCCGGGCCAGGGGCCGCCGAGGCGCGGGCCGCCGCAGACGACGTCCAGTGCGGGGCAGCCGGAGCACGCGAACGGGCTCGGCGTGGGCCGTGCCTCCCCGGCGCGGATCCGGGCGATCAGGTCGGAGAGCTCCCGCTCCAGCTCGGGCGTGTCGGCGGCGACGAGCGTCGAGGAGACGACGGCGTCCGGCTCCTCCAGGAAGTGGTACACCACCTCCACCCGCTCCACGCCGGAGCGCAGGCAGGCGAGCGCGTACACGAGCCGCTGCACGCGGTACTCGTCCTCGACGATCCCGGACGGCGCCCGCCCCTCGAGCGCGTTCGTCTTGAAGTCGAGGACGAGGGCCTCGGTGCCCTGCCGCCAGAGGACGTCGAGCCGGCCGTTGACGACGACGCCGTCGTGCTCGAACGCGAACGGCCGCTCCGGCCGCACGCCTGGCAGAACGGCGATTCGTCGCGCGAGGTCGGAGTCGACGTACGAGGTGACGAGCCCCCGGATGCGCTCGAGCTCGGGCGGCGTCACGGTCGGGTACCAGGCCTCCACCCGCTGGCCCAGGTCGTCGGGCACGCGCGGGGCGGAGAGGTCGATCAGCTCGAGGAGCCGGTGCACGGCGTCGCCGACCTCCGTCGCGTGCAGGGAGCCTCCGCCCTCGTCTCCGCGACTCCACGCCGCCGGCCGCATGCCCGCGACACGCTCTGCCCAGTAGCGGTAGGAGCAGCGCTCGTAGAGCGCGATCGCGCTGTAGGAGAGGCGGGCGACCCGGGTCGACGGCGGCTCCGGGATCCTCGGCAGCTCGTGCAGCCGGGGTGCGACGGGCGGCAGCGGCTCGACCGTGCCTTCGAACAGGGCCAGCTGGCCGACCTCCTCCGGCGTGACCTCGCCGTCGTCGACGAGGGCCGGCGCGCGGTGGGTGGCCGCGGCGTGACGATCGGCGCGCAGGACGAGGGTGGCGCGGCCACGGGTGAACTCGGCGGGACCGTCCGTCGCGACCACCTCGGCGGCGAGGTCGAGCCGGTCGAGCACCCAGGCGATCGGGGTTCGCTCAGGCGTCGCCGCCTCGACGTCGACGGAGCCGGAGACGATCAGCCGCTCCATGGCCCGCGTCATAGCCACGTAGTAGAGGCGCAGCCGCTCGGCGTCCTCGGCCGCCTCCCGCACGCCCTTCACATCCTCGTAGGACGCCGTCCCGACACGCGCTCCGGTGGCGGGATGCGCAACCTTGAAGCCGAAGCGCCCGTCGGAGAGGCAGAGGATCTCGTCGGTGCGCATACGATCCCGCCCGGCGTCCGCCACGACCACGACCTTGAACTCCTGACCCTTGGCGGCGTGGATCGTGAGCAGGCGCACGGCGTCCGCCCCCTCCTCCTCCGAGACGGCGTCGAGCTCCTGGGCGCCGGCCGACTCCTGCTCCGCGACGAAGCGGACGAAGCCCTCGAGGTCGGGGCCCCGCAGCTCCTCGAAGGAGCGGGCCAGGCGGGCGAGCTTGCGGAGGTTCGCGTAGCGGCGGCGGCCGTCGCGGCGGGCGAGCACCGCGAGGTCGTAGTCGTGCTCGACGAGCACCCGCTCGCAGAGCAGCTCCAGCGAGACCCGTCCCGCGACCTCGACGAGGCGCTCGTAGCGTTGCAGGAAGGCGCGCACCAGCCGGACGTCCTCGTCCGACAGCTGGCCCGGGAGCGAGCGCTCGATGCCCTTGAAGATCGGCCGGCGCTCCGCGGCGGCGCGGATCAGGATCAACGCGTCGTTGGAGACCCCGACGAAAGGAGAGGCGAGCACCGAGAGCAGCGCCTCGTCGTCGTAGCGGTTGTGGAGCAGGCGGAGGTAGGAGAGCAGGTCGACCACCTGCTGCTGCCCGAAGTAGCGCCGGCCCGTCATCCGGTACGTGGGCAGGTCGAGCTCGGCGAGCTCCTGCTCGAACCACTCGGCGTCGGTGCCGGCGGCGAACAGGAGCACGATCTCGCCGGGTGTGGCGACGCCCGAGTCGACGAGCTCCCGCACGCGGCGGGCGACGTGCCGCGCCTCGGCGCGCCGCCAGTGGGTGCCGGAGCCCGCATACGAGGCCTTGTCGGTGACCAGCAGCTCGAAGGGCGCCCCGAGCGCGGCGTCCTCGTACCCGCCGGCAGGCTCCAGCGCCCGGAAGGCGTCACCGAACGTCTCACCGAACAGCTCGTTGACGGCCGCGAGCACCTCCGGACGCGACCGGTAGTTGAGCGTCAGGGGGAGCACCTCCGGGGCGGCATCACGGCGCTCGCGGAAGACGGCGACATCGGCGTGGCGGAAGCCGTAGATCGACTGGAACTCGTCGCCGACGAAGAACACCTCCTTCGGCGGCCCGTCGGCGAGGAGGTCGATGAGCTCGCACTGCAGGCGGTTCGTGTCCTGGAACTCGTCGACCATGATCGCGCGGAAGCGCAGCTGCTCGCGCTCGCGGATCTCCTCGCTGCCGCGCAGCAGGTCGCGCGCCCGCAGCTGCAGGTCCTCGAAGTCGAGGGCCGACTCGCGGTCCTTCGCAGTGGTGTACGCGCGCGCGAAGCAGTCGAGCAGCTCCTGCAGCAGCTCGCGGTCACGGGCCGCGAGCTCCTCCAGCGCGGCCGCACGGACGGCGTCACGCGCCTCGTTGAAGGAAGCGGCCCGCACGCCCCGGGCGCGGAACTCGTCGAGGGCGAGCAGCCGCTCCGGCAGCGTCGTCTCCTCCACGAGCTGCAGCGCACCGGCGGCGGCCGCGCGCTGCGCCTCCGTCGCCGCCGGGTCTCCGGCGAGCGCCCGCGCCGCGTCCTGCAGCTCCCCCACCCGCTCGGCGACGGGCTCGTGCGCCGCGGGCTCCAGCGCGAGCCCTCGCCCCGCAGAGCGCAGCGTGTCGTAGACGCCGACGAGCATCGAGCGGAGGCCCGAGGCACCGTAGGTGGCGAGCAGCTGCCAGCGCGCGTCCTCGCCGGCGGCGCAGAACTCCTCCAGCGCCCGCGTGTACGCCTCACCCTGGATCACCCGCGCTTGCGCGTCGTCGAGCACGCGGAAGCGTGGGTCGATGCCGGCGACGAGCGGGTACGAGACGAGCAGACGGCGGCAGAAGCCGTGGATGGTCGAGATCCACGCGCCGTCCAAGTCGCGTGAGACGTCGGCGCGGCCGAGCTCGGCGAGGCGCTCACGGATCCGCGCCCGCAGCTCGCCCGCCGCACGCTCTGTGTAGGTGATCACGAGCAACGAGTCGACGTCGAGCCCCCGGCCGACGACCGCGTCCACGAACCGCTCGACGAGCACGGCGGTCTTCCCGGTGCCCGCGCCCGCGTCGACGAAGATCGTCCCCGTGGCGCGGATCGCTGCGCGCTGCTGCGGGTTGGGGGCGCGCGTCACGGGCGCTCCTTGCGGCAGATGCGCCACAGGTCGCACCATGCGGGGCAGTCTCCGCCGCGCGGGTCGTGGCGGACGTCCCCCTGCCTCGCCCGCTCGACGAGGGCGACCGCCGTCTCGCGGGCGTGCTCCAGCTCCGCACCGAACGCGTCTCCCTCGAGGTAGTCGGCGGCGGCGAACCCGGCCACCTTCTCGTCGCCGTCGAGCAGCATGCCGCGCGGCCGTCGGCCGCCGCCGACGGGCATGTACACGCCGCCGACCGGCTCGAGGCCCAGCTGGTCCCGCAGCACGAGCAGGTAGAGCGGGATCTGCAGCCGGTCCTCGTCGTGGATCTGCCTCGCGGAGGGCGCGCTCCCGGACTTGTAGTCGACCACGATCCCGCGGGCGCTCATGGCGTCGACGTCGACGCGGTCGATCTTGCCGCTCACCGCCACGCCCGGCGCCAGCTCGTACGACGCGAACGCCACCTCGAGCTGGCGCGGGGCGAACGTCGACCGGCTCTCGGCCTCGGCGCGCACGAGCAGCTCCAGGTCGCGGCGCAGCGACTCGCCGAGCTCGCGCCGCGCGAGCTCGCTGACGTCGATCCTGAGGCCGCTCTCGAGCGCGCTGTCGACGCACTCGCTCATCAGCCGCACCGCGTCCTCGACGTTCGCAGGGGTGACCCGGTCGGCGCCGGGCACGGCGCCCGGGAGCCTCGTGTAGAAGCGCTGGAGCGCAACGTGTGCGATCGAGCCTCGCATCCTCGCGTCGAGCTGCTGGTCGATCTGACCCGGGCGCAGGTGCCGTTCCACGAACCACGCCGCGGAGCAGCCGGCCATCCGCTCCAGGTCGGTCACGCGGAACGTCTCGCGGCCGCCGAGCACCGCGATCGCGGCAGGTTGGCGGACGCCGGTCGGGCGAGAGAAGGCCCGCCGGGCTCGTCGCAGGCGCCGCTCCCAGCCGTTCGCGAGCGCGAGCGCTTCGGCGCCGCTCGGGTCGGTAGCGACGACACGGGCGAGCGCACGGAGGCGCTCGCGCTCGGTGGGCGCCTCCTCGAGGGGCCACGCGAGACGGCTCAACGGCCTGCGCGTCGTCTGCGCACGGACGTCATCGGGGTCGAAGAGCCCCCGCACCGCGGCCCAGAACGGGCTCGCCTCGCGCGGGCTGCCCTCGTCGGTCGCGGCTTCGCGCGCCAGCACGAGGCGTCGCCGCGCGCGGGTGCAGGCCGTGTAGAAGAGGTAGCGGTCGCGCGAGGCCGCGTCGGGCCGGAGCAGCCGGGCACCGCGCTCGTCGAGCGCGCGCCGCGCGTCGTCGTCGAGGAACGGTGACGGCGTGGCGCGGCGTGGCAGCGTCCCCTGCTCGAGGCCGACGACGACGACGACGTCGAAGCGGCGTGTCCGTGCGCGCATCAGGTCGAGCACCGCGACACGCCCCGGCTCCCCTGCGCCGTCACCCCGGACGTCGGCCCGCTCGAGCCCCGCGATCACGTCCTCGCGCGACACGGGTGACCCCGTCTCGCCGACCCGCTCGAGCTCGTCGAGCACGCTCGCGATCGCGTCGTGGGCGCGGAGCTCACGCCGGGCGTGCTCCCCGGTCGGCGGCGCCTGCATCCCGTGAGCGCTGCGCAGCATGCCGGCGGCGACGCTGCGGACGGCGGCGACGGGTGCCTGCGCGCCGTCGACGAGCACGTCGAGCGGGATCAGCCGCTTCCCCGGGCGGAGCTGGCCGAGCTGCTCCAGGACGCGGGCGCCCTCGATCACGGCACGGCCGCGAAGCCGTCCCTCGAGCCAGTCCGCCTCCTGGCGCGAGAGCCCCGAGTACGGGGTGCGCAGGAACCGGAACAGCTCCCGGCGAGTGCCGCCGAGCCACGCGAAGCGGAGCAGCGAGAGCAGCGCCTGCCCGGGGGGCGATTGCGCCAGGCGCGAGCGGGCCTCGATCGCGGCGGGAATCGCGAACGACCCGAAGACCGTCTCCAGTGCAGGCCGCAGCCGATCGAGCGACGGGCAGACGACCGCGATCTCCTCCGGCGGCGTGCCCGCCGCCGTGATCGCAAGGATCTCCTGGGCGACGAGCTCGAGTGTCCCGCGTCGGCCCGCGCCTTCGAGGAAGCGGATCGTCGCGTCGAGCGGAGCTGCCGCGCCGTCGTCCTCGAACAGCTGCCGCTCCAGGTGGGCGAGCGCCGGCGGCAGGTACCTCACCGATGCGGGAGCGAGCTCCGTGACGCGGCCGTCGGCCAGCTCGACGAGGTCCTCGGCAGTCCGCCGGAGCGAGGCGAAGACCGCGCGACCCGGCTCGTACGGGAGGGAGACGTGCACGTCGGCGCGCCCCGAGAGCGCACGGAGGAGGCTCCACTCCGCGCCCGTCAGGTCCTCGAAGCCGTAGGCGAGCACGGGCCTGCCGTCCCACGCCGTGAGCTCCCTGGCGAGGCGCTCTACGGCATGCCGTCGGAGGGCCTCACGATCCCAGGCGCCGACCCGTTCGAGCTCGGCCCGGTAGGCGGCGACGAGCCCCGCGACGTCACCGTCCAGCTGCTCGGGCGCGACCAGGCCGGCGTCGAGCTCCCCCAGCGCGATCCCGAGCGCGTCGGCGAAGCCCGTGAATCGCGCCGAGGTGCCGAGGCCGTCGAGGTGCGCCCCCGCGACGACGCGCCGCACGAGCAGCGAGCGCTCCGTCGGCCCGATCACCCGGCGGACGTCGCCGCCGGCGCGGGCGACGTGCTCGAAGAGCCCGTCGAACGTCGTGATCGTGCCGGCCAGCAGCGCCCCGCGCCGCGCGATCAGCTCCCGCTCGACACGATCCACGTCCGCACGGTTCGGCACGACCAGCCACGGGTCGCGATCGAGGTCGGCGAGGAAGCGCTCGAGCAGGAGCGCGACCTTGCCGGCATGCGCCGGCCCGACGACGAGCGAGAGGCCCAAAGTCGCCATGGTAGTCCGGGCCTCTGCCCGCACTTCGTACGGAGGCCGCAAAGTGCGGGAAACGTGGCAGGGGGGCCACCGCCCCCCCGCGAGGTTACGCCAGGGACTTCGGCTTGCGGCCGCGTCGCGCCACCGCGTTTCCGGGCATCGAGCCGGCGCACGCGTCGCAGAGATCGGCCTGCTTCGACCCGCGGCGTGCGTCCGTGAACGTGACGCGCATCACCGCACCCTTTCCCTCATCGACTTCTGCACTGCATTTGTCGCATACCAAGATCGTCTTTCTGGCCACGCTTCCGCTCCTGTCTCGGGCTATTCGGATGAATGAAGCGTAGATAGTCGTCGGTGCCCGCACAAGTGGGAATTCGTGGTCAATTTCGCGTACGGATCGAATTGACCGGTGCGGATCGTGGTCGTCCCCGGTGGCTCTACAATCCCGCGGATGGACACGCGGACGATCGTCGTGCTCGAGGGCGACCAGACGGGCCAGGAGCTCCTGGAGGAGGCCGTTCGCGTGCTGCAACCCGACGTGATCGGCGTCGAGCTGGAGCTGCCGCGGTTCGACGTCTCCCTCGAGAGCCGACGGGCCACGCGGAACGGCGTCGTGCACGAGGCTGCGGCGGCGATCCGCGAGCACGGGCTCGGCCTGAAGGCCGCGACCGTGACACCGGAGGAGCGTGGCGACGTGGGCTCGCCGAACCGGATCCTGCGCGAGGAGATCCGCGGCAAGGTGATCGTGCGCACGGGGCGGCGAATCCCCGGCGTGGTGCCGCTCGGCGGCGTCCACTCGCCGATCTCGGTCGTGCGCATGGCGGTCGGCGACGCGTACGGCGCGAAGGAGTGGCGCGAGGGAGAGGGCGACGACGAGGTCGCGTTCCGCACGGAGCGCATCGAGCGCCACATCTGCCGATCGGTCGCCGAGTTCGCCTTCCGTCAGGCGGAGCGCACCGGCGCCAAGGTGTTCGGCGGCCCCAAGTACACGGTCAGCCCCGTCTACGAGGGGATGCTGAAGGAGGAGATGGACGCGGCCGCGGCGCGCCATCCCGACGTCCCCTACGAGCCGCAGCTGATCGACGCCACGTTCGCCCTGCTCGTGTCGTCGTCGGGCGCCCCCATGGTGATCCCCGCCCTGAACCGCGACGGCGACATCCTCTCCGACCTCGTGCTGCCGCTGTTCGGCTCGATCGCAGGCTCGGAATCGCTGCTCGTCGCCTTCGGCGACCACGACGACGACACGCCGTCGGCGTTGATGGCCGAGGCCGCCCACGGCACCGCGCCATCGCTCGAGGGCAAGGACGTGGCCAACCCGATGGCGATGATCCTCGCCGCCTCCGCCCTGCTCGCCCACGTCGACGACGAGCGGTGCCAGGCGGCCGGGCGCGCGATCCGCGAGGCGAGCCTGGAGGCGGTCGCCGAGGGCGTTCGCACCGCCGACCTCGGCGGCCACTGCGGGACGTCGGCGTACACGGACGAGGTGATCCGCCGCACCCGCACGAAGCTCGAGATCTGGTCCTCGCTCTGAGCCGAGCAGGGCGGGGCGCCGCGTCGCGGCCTGTCGCTCAGGGCGACGCGGCGCCCGCGACGACGACGTCCCCGACCTCGCCGGTGACGAGCGCGTCGAGGAACGCCGACGCGACCTCCGGGTCGAACTGCGTGCCCGCGCACTGCTCCACCTCCGCCGCAGCGTCCTTCGCCGAGAGCGCGTCGCGGTAGGGTCGCGGCGAGGTCATCGCGTCGAACGCGTCGGCTACCGCGAGCACCCGGCCCTCGATCGGGATCGCGCGGCCGGCCCGCCGGGTCGGGTAGCCGTGGCCGTCCCAGCGCTCGTGATGGAAGAGAACGTAGGGGAGCGCGCCGGCGAAAGAGCGCACGGTGGAGATCAGCCACGCCCCTTCGACGGGGTGAGCCTCGATCTCCGCGCGCTCCGCACGATCGAGCGGGCCGGGCTTCGCCAGCACGTCCGCGCGGACGCTGAGCTTGCCGACGTCGTGCAGCGCAGCGCCCAGCGGGATGCCCTCGAGCTCGCGCTCCTCCCAGCAGAGGCGGCGCGCGATCGCGTCCGCGTACCCCGCGACGCGGCGGGCATGGGCCTCGAGCGTCGGGTCACACACCCCCATCGCAGCCGCGAATGCCTCGAGCTGGAGCACGAGTCGAAGGTTCCCGCCGCGTGCCCGGATCCCTTCCCGTACATTCGTACTCGATGCGAGTCGCCGTGCCTCTCGAATCCGGTGTGGGCGAGCACCGTGTCGCCCTGACCCCCGACGTCGCGCGCCGTCTCGGCGCGGGCGGCTTCGAGCTCGTGGTCGAGCGCGGGGCCGGAACGCGCGCCGGCTTCCTCGACGAGGCGTACGCCGATGCCGGCGCTGCGATCGTCGACGCCAGCGCGCTGCACGAGGGCGCCGCAGCCACCGTCCGCGTCGCACCGCCGAGCGCCGACGAGGTGACGCGGCTCACGCCGGGCTCGGTGCTGGTGGGCTTCCTCGCGCCGCTGAGCGGTCCCGAGCGCCTCGAGCACCTGCGCGCCCACGGCGTCGTCGCCTTCGCCATGGAGTCCATCCCCAGGATCACGCGGGCGCAGTCGATGGACGCGCTCTCCTCGCAGGCGACGGTCGCCGGCTACAAGGCGGTGCTCCTCGCCGCCGACCGCTCGCCGAAGATGTTCCCGCTGCTGATGACGGCCGCGGGCACCGTCGCCCCCGCGCGGGTGCTGGTGCTCGGCGCCGGCGTCGCCGGCTTGCAGGCGATCGCCACCGCCCGGCGACTCGGAGCCGTCGTCTCCGCGTTCGACGTCCGCCCCGTCGTCCGGGAGCAGGTGGAGTCGCTCGGCGCCGCGTTCCTCGACCTCGGTGTCGTGGGCGAGGAGACCGAGGGCGGGTACGCGAAGGAGCTGACCCCCGAGCAGCAGGCCGAGCAGCAGCGCGCCCTCGAGCAGCGGATCCCCGACTTCGACGTCGTCGTCACCACCGCGCTCGTGCCCGGCCGTCCGGCACCGCGCTTGATCCCCGGCAGCGCCGTGGAGCGCATGAGCCCCGGCTCGGTGATCGTCGACCTCGCCGCGGAGACGGGTGGCAACTGCGAGCTCACCGTCCCGGGGGAAGAGACGACCGCTCACGACGTGACGATCGTGGGCCTCACGAACCTGCCGTCGCTGATGGCCTCCGACGCGAGCCGCCTGTACGCGCGCAACGTCCAGGCCGTGCTCGAGCACCTTGCCCCCGGCGGCGAGCTGACGCTCGACTGGGAGGACGAGATCACGGCCGGGGCCTGCGTGTCCCGCGGAGAGGAGACCGGATGAGCGACGTCTCGCTGATCATCGAGGTCACGATCCTCGTGCTCGCGGCCTTCCTCGGCTTCGAGGTGATCTCCAAGGTCCCCGCCATGCTGCACACGCCGCTGATGTCCGGCTCGAACTTCATCCACGGCATCGTCGTCGTCGGCGCGATCGTCGTGCTCGGCAACGCCGACGACACCTTCACCAAGGTGATCGGCCTCGTCGCGATCGTGCTCGGGACGGCCAACGTGGTCGGTGGCTGGTTCGTCACCGACCGCATGCTGGAGATGTTCAAGCGACGTCCCGAGCCGAAGAAGGAGCAGGCCGAGTGATCTCGGATCCCGACGTCCTCGGCGTCCTCTACCTGGTCGCGATCGTCTGCTTCGTCCTCGCGCTCCGCTTCCTCTCCTCGCCCCGCCACGCGCGCAAGGGGAACTGGATCGGCGGCGTGGGCATGCTGATCGCGATCGGCACCACCCTCGCCCTGGACGGCATCGGCAACTGGGCGCTGATCATCGTCGGCGGGCTGATCGGGACGGTGGTCGGGGTGGTCGGCGCCCGCACCGTGAAGATGACGGCGATGCCGCAGATGGTGGCCCTGTTCAACGGGGTCGGCGGTGGCGCCGCGGCGCTGATCGCGCTTGCGGAGTTCCACCGCGACGTCGATCTCGGCTTCGAGTCGAGTGCGATCGTCTCGATCGTCCTCTCCGCCCTGATCGGGTCGGTGTCGTTCGCCGGATCGATGGTCGCGTTCGCGAAGCTCCAGGAGCTGGTGAGCGGGCGGCCGATCACCTTCCCGGGCCAGAACGTGGTCAACTCCCTGATCATCCTCGGCGCCGCCGGCCTCGGCATCGCGCTCGTCGCCGGCCTCGAGCAGCAGTGGGCGCTCGTCGCGCTGATCGTGCTCGCGCTCCTCTTCGGCGTGATGTTCGTGCTGCCGATCGGCGGCGCGGACATGCCAGTCGTGATCTCGCTGCTGAACGCGTTCACGGGCCTCGCCGCATCCGCCACGGGCTTCGTCCTCCACAGCACCGTGCTCATCGTCTCCGGCATGCTCGTCGGCGCCGCTGGCACGCTGCTCACGCTGCTGATGGCCAAGGCCATGAACCGCTCGATCGCGAACGTGCTCTTCGGCGCGTTCGGCCAGGTGCAGGCCGGAGTCGGCCAGACACGAGCGGACGATGGGCGCACCGTGCGCTCGACGACGCCCGAGGACGTCGCAGTCCAGCTCTCCTTCGCCCGCAAGGTCGTGGTCGTCCCCGGGTACGGCCTGGCGGTCGCGCAGGCGCAGCACGACGTCCGACAGCTCGCGGAGCTGCTGGAGGAGAAGGGCGTGGAGGTGCTGTACGCGATCCACCCGGTCGCCGGGCGCATGCCGGGGCACATGAACGTGCTGCTCGCCGAGGCGAACGTCCCGTACACCGCGCTCAAGGAGATGGACGAGGTCAACCCCGAGTTCCCGCAGACCGACGTGGCGCTCGTGATCGGCGCGAACGACGTCGTCAACCCGGCGGCGCGCAGCGACAC
>Ga0224505_10001855_pt1 | contig 12916 bp, 5 predicted proteins | sample SF_Jan12_sed_USG_FD_169102 | JGI IMG/M metagenome (GOLD analysis project Ga0224505, IMG submission 169102) | Sediment microbial communities from San Francisco Bay, California, United States - SF_Jan12_sed_USGS_4_1 | ecosystem: Environmental > Aquatic > Marine > Sediment | place: USA: California...
GATGTGCTTCCCGGTAATCGAGCCCGCCTTTCACCGGCGTGCCGACGCCGGGAGCGACGGTCGGATCGACCGAGTCGAGGTCGAAGCTCACATGAACATAGTCGGTCCCGTTGGTAATCTGTGCCAGCGCTTTCTTCATCACCCGGTGGATTCCCTGACGATCGATATCAGACATCGTGAACACCAGGACGCCGGCTTCCTTCAGATGCTTCTTTTCACCCTCGTCCAGACTCCGAATCCCGATCAGCGCAACATGGCGCGGGTCGATCTTCCGGAATGTACCTCCGACCTGTGTGAGGTCACGCGGCCCGAGACCCAGAAGCGCCGCAAGCGGCATCCCGTGGATGTTCCCTGAAGGGGACGTCGCCGGGGTATTCATGTCGCCATGCGCATCCACCCAGAGAACCCCCACTTTCCTCCGCTTCTTCTTCGCGAACGCGGCGATCCCCGAAACCGTACCGATCGCAATCGAATGGTCTCCCCCCAGGATCAGGGGGAAATGGTTCTTCGTCATGATCTTCTGAACCTTCGTACAGAGGACTTTCGACGCCCGGCTGATTTCACGGATATACCGGGCCTTTGTGTCCCCGATCCGGATCTCCTCCATGATCTTGATATCAATGTCGCCCGCGTCGACCACCTTATTGCCGAGATCCCGCAACCTGTCTCCCAGTCCCGCAATCCGTATCGCCGAAGGACCCATGTCGACGCCGCGCCTGCCGGAACCGAGATCCATCGGAACGCCCAACACATGGAGAGCCATCGTTTCCTTTCTTCGTAAGATTATCGTTTCGTCGGAACCATGAAGCTGAGGAGACGGTCAATCGTCTCCCGGAGGTCCTTGCGGTGGGTGATCACATCGATGAAACCGTGTTCCTGCAGAAACTCCGACCTCTGAAATCCCTGAGGAAGATCGCGGCCGATCGTCTGCCGGATCACTCTCGGACCGGCGAACCCGATCAAGGCATTCGGCTCAGCGATATTGATATCTCCCAGCATCGCGTAGCTCGCCGTCACTCCGCCGGTCGTGGGATCGGTCAGAATTGAAATAAACGGGACATTGCGTTCTGCCAGTCGGCTCAATTTCGCACTCGTCTTCGCCAGCTGCATCAGCGAGAGAGCCCCCTCCATCATACGGGCGCCGCCGCTTGCAGAGAGGATAATAAGCGGCTGGCGCTTCTCCGCGGCACGGTCGATGGCACGGCCGACCTTTTCGCCTACGACCGACCCCATGCTCCCGCCGATAAACGAAAAATCCATGATGGCAATGACGACCGGCTTCTTATTGATCGATCCGGTTCCCCACCGCACAGCGTCGTTCAGCCCGGTCTTCTTGATCGCCTCGGAGGTCCTGTCCCGGTACCTCTTCGAATCAACGAACTTGAGGGGATCGGTCGACCGCATCTTCCGGTCATGCTCCTTGAATGAGCGAGGATCGAGAAGGATCTCAATATATTCCTTGCTGCCGATCCTGAAATGCGCGTTGCACTTTCCGCACGTAAAGAGGTTCTCCTCGAGCTCCGTTCGATGCAGGATCTCACCGCACTGATCGCACTTTTCCCACATTCCTTCCGGAAGTTCTTTCCGCTCCGGCGTGGTCGCGATGTTCTCCTTTGATCTTCTAAACCAGGGCATTGTCGTTACACCATCCGTGTTCGAAGTTTTGGTTGAAACTGCTGAACATACAGCGGCTCCAGCATCGCTCTGTCGGCTGCCTCACCCGCCTCTATTCTTTTTTCTCCAAGTAGCGCGACCGGTCCGGCGGTACAGGATGCCGCGGCACCTTCCACCACTCTGATCCCGGCACTCCCCCCCCCGACCAGCACGGACCGGAGTTGCATTGACGGGCCTGTTACCACTGCCTGTTTCCCCCTGAGCCTGCTCAGAATCTCTTCCGGATCCGATATTGCAACGGAACCCTGAGGCACTGCCACTCCGTTTTCCAGACTGTACATCTGAACATAGACCTCTCCCTTCCGGGAATCAACCGCCGTCACGAGAGTTTCTCCCTGACGGGTAAGATCAGCGTTGACCGTCTTGAAAGCAAGCGCATCGAGCGTCGGGACCGCCACAAGAGGAATATCCCGCGCCCATGCGATCCCTTTCGCCGCAGCAAGGCCGATCCTCAATCCGGTGAATGACCCGGGACCGATCGACACTGCAAGCCCGTCAAGATCGGTCATTCCCCATCCCTGACGTTCCAGGATTCCGGTAATCTGCTGCATCAGCATTTCCGCGTGTGCACGCGGCGTGCCGGCAGCAATCTCGTGAACCACCGTTCCTTCTGCCGCCAGCGCAACCGAACAGATATCCGTCGCCGTTTCGATGCCGAGTACTCTCACGAGGGAAGTTCCCCGGGAGAACTGATTGTTACCATCCGCTCACGCTCACTGCCGTCCCCGTGCAGAATCTTCACCGCATAATGATCGCCGGGGAGGATCGCAAGAGCACGGTCAGCCCATTCGATCAGACAGATACATCCCTCATGAAAGTAGCTTTCAATCCCAAGGTCTCTCAGCTCTGCTTCACCCCCGATCCTATACAGATCGATATGTGCCACGATACCGAACCGGGCGGGATATTCGTTGATGATCGTGAACGTCGGACTTGTGGGCCGGCCGCTGATCTGCAATCCGGCGCAAATACCTTTGACGAACTCGGTTTTTCCGGTACCGAGTTCACCGAACAGTGCGACCACATCCCCCGGCTTCAGCATCGCCCCGAACGACTCTCCCAGGTCGGCCGTATCCTTGGCTGACCTGGTGGTGACTGTTCTCATCGTTTCGGAACGAGTTTTACCACCGGCAGGATCATCTCCTCCATTGACGCGCCGCCATGCTGGAAGGAGTCCCGGTACTGGTTCAGATACCGGTGGTAATCCGTCGGGTAGACAAAATAGAAATCTTCTTTTGCGACGATATAGTTGGTGGCAACTCCCCTCTTCGGGAGCTTGAAGTCGAGTGGATTCTTGACCTGAATCGCTGCTTTCGAGTCCGACTTGAGATTCCTGCCGAATTTGTACCGCAGATTGGTCGATGCCTCACGGTCACCCAGGACCTTCGAGCCTCGCAGGCTCCGGATGCTCCCGTGGTCGGTCGTAAGGATGACCGTCACATGCGGCATCGCAGAAAGCGCTTTGAGCATCCCGAACAGGGATGAGTGGACGAACCAGGACCGCGTCAGTGACCGGTAGGCTGATTCGTCCGGTGCGATTTCCTTCAGCAGACTGGAATCGGACCGTCCGTGTGCCAGCATGTCGACGAAATTCACAACGATCGAGGTCAACGGCACCTGTGTGTAGGTATGGATGTTCTGCTCGATGTTCCGCCCGTACTCGGCATCGAGGATCTTCACATACTTCGGTTCGCGGACCAACTTGATATGCCGGCGCTCCAGGAATTTCTCGAGAAACTGCGGTTCGAACCGGTTGCGTGAGCTCTCATCATCCTCGCTCTTTTCCCAGAGCTCCGGATACCGGTGCTCGATGTCGGACGGAAATGATCCGCTGAAGATCGCGTTCCGGGAATACGGTGTGGCGGTCGGAAGGATGCTGAAATAACTCTCGCGGGTGATCGCAAAGTACTCATCGAGCAGCTTTTCCATCACCAGCCACTGATCGAACCGGAGACAGTCAACCACGAAGAAGATGACAGATCGGTCCTTTTTGAGCTCCGGGATGACATAGCGGTCCAGTATTTCGGGCGAAAGAACCGGCCGCGAGGCAGTCCCCGGTTCCGAGGCAATCCAGTTCCGGTAATTCCGTTCGATGTACTTCCCGAATGCCAGGTTCGCTTCCTTCGTCTGCTCAGCAAGCATTTGTCTCAGACTCTGATCGGGATGGGCATCCAGCTCAAGCCCCCAGCCGACCAGCCGGGTATAGAGCTCCGTCCACTCCGTGTGGTTCAGGTCACCCATCAGCATGGCGGAGAGACGGTTGAACTCCTGGATATAATCTTTGGAAACAGCCGCCGTCGCGATCCGTTTCCCTTCCAGGAATTTCTTGCACGCCATCAGAATCTGTGTCGGCTTCACCGGCTTGATGAGGTAATCGGAAATCTTGTCTCCGATCGCCTCCTCCATCAGGGATTCTTCTTCGTTTTTGGTGATCATCACCACCGGGATGTTCGGTTTGATATCCTTGATCCCGGCGAGTGTTTCCAGCCCCCCCATCCCTGCCATCATCTCATCGAGGAACACAAGATCGAACCCGTTTTCCCGGACCATCGACAGTGCGTCACTCCCGTTCGTCGCAGTTTCAACATTGTAACCGCGGTCGATCAGGAACCGGATATGAGGCCGCAACAGCTCGATCTCGTCATCGACCCAGAGTATTTTTCCCTTGTTGGCGCTCATCGTCAAAAAACCTTTGAAAACATTAGAAAATGGTAACTATTTGGGGCTTGAGAATCAATTGAAGGGACCTCAGCCTCAGATTGTGTCGGATTTTCCTGATTCGGATTTCGTACTTGTTTCGAGTTTCGATATTCGTGCTTCGTATTTTCTACCATGCTACCGTATCGCAATGTGCACATCGAGTCCTGCCTCATTGATCGTCTGACCCGGGATACGCGAACCTGAATCATCCGGGGCGATCTTTGTGTAGCGGTAGTAGACCGACGCGTTCACACGGAGACTGAGAACGTACTTGATCCGCGGCTCGATCACCGTCCTGGTTGTCCCCTCCAGCGGTGTTCCCTCCGTATCGAACTCCAGCTTCGATACTTCATAGGTGCGTCTTGAATTCTTGGAAATGGAATAGGAGAAGCTGACATCGATATCGTTATTCAACGAGATCCCGAAGAGCGGAAACTCGAATCCCTTCTTGCTGAATGACGCCGTGATGGAGATCTCCTGTGTCAGCGCTTCGATAATATTGCGGGACGAAGGAGACAGATCATACGATGTGGTGGTGTTGTAGCGAACATTCGCCCCGAAGTTTCCTTTCAATATCTCTTTGAACGTAAGATTCAGCCCGAACAAAGGATTAAAGCCGTATGACACCCGCTGATTGTCGGTGATCTCACCGAAGGTTCCCGGCAATGTGCGGAAGTTCCGTACATAGCCTGAGGTATACGCGTGGTCGAGAGAGACCCGGGTGGCGAACCCGCTGAAGAATGCCACTTTTTCAAGACCGTCCCACCGAAGGCTCCAGTTGATGCGCGGATAGTACTGGCCGAAGATCGACTTGAGCCAGGGAAGAGCCTCGAATCCCTCTTCGAATGCCTGTGACAGCTTCTGCTCCTCGCTTACCGTGGAATCCCCGTCAGCCTTCAGCTCCGTGAAGCGCTTTCCGACCTCCTTCAGACTTGTGTTGAACACGCCGAGGAAGAGCACGTCCGGGAATGTCAGAAACGTCCGATCGATACTGCCGGTTGTAGTGGAGGATGCACTCGGACTCAGGAAATCGGGAAAGCCGAGCGAGTCGGTCGGGAAGGTCTGGTTCCGTGCGAAGGTCCAGTTGATGTTCCAGTTGAGGTCCAGACGAACCCCCTCCCAGAGAGACCGGGAGGTTTTCAGATTCACCCGGTTGGTCTGCCGGAACGTATTGACCAGGTTGACGCGGGCATCAGTAGACGCCACTGCGCGACGCCCCGGCTCCACATCCCATCCAAAGAAGGGGAACCCTGAGCGTGAACCGAAGTTGGTGAGCTGACCGGTAGGATCGGTGATCAGGCCGAGCTGAAACAATCTGGTCGGGCCCGATTCAGGATCCTGTTCCTGGGCGAACGGAACAGCCCAGAAGTTCTTGAAACCGGTCCCGCCAAGGATTCCCGAACCGGAGGCATTGTTTGTCTGCGTAAAAGAGAGTGTAATATTGTCATAATCGAGAAGCGGTACCTTGATCAGCAGCCGGAGGAGATTCTTCAGCTGATCGAGGGCTCCAAGTCCGCCCGTTCCCTGGTCGGTCGCTGCCGTCGTGTCAGGTGCATCCGGCGTCGCTCCCCGCCTCCGCCCTCTTCCCCCCGGGGGCTGTGCCTTTACCGGCTCATCTCCCCAGAGTGGATCGAACATTTGTTTCAGTTTGATGTTGGTGGTGTAGTTGATCGAATTGCTGAAACCGGCCGACTTCCCGAGATCGCCTCCGACCAGGGTGTTCTGCCAGGTATAATCCACATTATAACTGAATGAATGATCGAAGAATGAATTCATGTTGAAGATGTTCGGGAGGTTCGGCTTTGTCGTATACTGATTCTGTTGAGTATGCCGGGTGGTACTCCCGAAATTGATCAGTTTGTCTCCGAAGAATATTTCGCTTATGATCGCGGAGAACGGCCGCTGGTTGCCAAGTGAATCGGTTTCGAGGTCGAGGAGACTCGATTGCACATTCACTTTGTAGTTCCAGACCGGGTTCAGGATCCCACCTTCAGTAAATTTCCAGGTGAATCCCATCTCACGGCTCGCGGGGAAGTTTCTCGTGATTGTTTCCCTCGATCCCGCCTGGCGTTGGAGCTGAACCGTTTTCCCCCGTGTCAACCCGAGTGACCAGTTGAACGTGGATGGTGTAAAGAAGAACTTCCACCCCTTGTACTGGTCCGCAGCCCACACACCGTCGAACAGGTCTCCGAAGGGCGAAATGAAGTAGTCGGGAGAGAGATTGACCGCATAGGAAACTCTCGCGTTCCAGCTCCATGCATTACGGCGGATCGTTGCGGGGCTTCGCTCGAAGGACTTCGTATAGTTGAAGCCGAACGTCAGTTTGTTGAAAGTGTCTCTGACGTACCATTCCCTGGACGGGAGACCGATCTTGATAGCCGGCGCCGCATACGTATCGGTCGTCCGGTGGGTCTCGGAATCGGTCACCAGTTGCTCGGCGACCGTTTTCGCTGAATCGGCACTCCCTCCCTGCTCGACGATCTTCTCGCGAAGGATGTTGGCTGCTTCCTTCACCTGCACATCAGAATTGGGCAGATACTCCGGGCTGACGAAGGCATCGGTGTGCGTATAGGAAAACGGGATCGATGTCCCGGTCCAGTCATCCGGGAACAGCTTATCGACCTGAACAGCTACACTTGCTCCCCAGTTTGTCGAGGTCGCACGTGAGCCGAACCGTTGCTCCAGTTTGTGAAAGCTGGGATCCACCTGAGAGTAATTGAACGATGCCGTTCCGATATCCGCCAGTTTCAACTGGGAGTCAAACCGGTAGGCAAGACCGGGCGTATCGTCCACGTCGACCAGACGGAGCTCGTTCACCCAGACCTGCCCGGTCAGCGCCGGACCCGGCTGAAGCTTCTGCGCAGGGTTCCTGCCGTCATGCTTGTTCGTGACACCCACCGCGAGAAACCGGATCTGCGTCAGCGAGGGCGTCCCCAGAACACGGTAGAACGACCCCGGCGGTCCGCCGGAAACCGGCTCAGGGGGCGACAGGACGTTCGTTGAATCACGACCCTGCTTGATCGCTGTCAGTTCGTCGAACCGGACCACCATATCATTGAGCGGATCCCATCCGGGACGAACCGGCGCCCGGTATTCATAATAGTTCAGTGTGTCGTATCCGAACAGGAAGAAGACCTCGGCGTCATAGTTGGTCGAATCGACATACTGAAAATCATCATCGCCGTGCACGAACATCTTCATCGTTCTGTAGTTGAAGAGATCGAGCGGTTTGAATGTGTAGTACTTGACCGCCATCCTGGATTCTCCGTCCGGAACACCTTTCAGCTGGAGTGACAGCGACTGTTCGTTTGAGAGAATGTTCTCATCAGGCCTTGTCCGATCCTGTTCCCGGATAACGCCCGGAGGAGATATGTATTCAGGATTATCCTCGATATTCACGACGCTCGCCTGGAAGGTCGAGTCCCCCTTCACAAGCTCCTGCCACTGATTGCCGACGAGATTGAAATCCGCGATCCTCACTCTGATCGTGTCGGAAGCATTGCGGAAGAACGCCCTGATATATTCAACGTTTTCGAAGTTCGGGGTGCCGACTGTTCGCTGAAACTCGATCAACGGAATCCTGAACTGGTACCAGCCGTTGCTTCCACCACCGACCACCAGCGGGTTGCGTGACCGGACAGTGTCCAGAGAGACATCGTACTGAAAATACTGGTTGATCAGATCCACCTGCCCGTTGGAGTTCAGGTCTTCCGTATCAGGCACAAGTCCGCCGGAGCTTCTACCGTTTCCTTCCGTACCGTTGATGAACGAGAAATCGAGGGACCCGGTCTGAAACGAGAAGTTATCACCGCTCGGGTCCGGAGACCACGTTGTCCCGTAGAGGCTGATCTCCTCCGCGTTGGTGAGCATGTCGAGACCGACATCCTCCCCTTCCTGGAGGGTTCCGTTGATATTCTCGCTCAGCACCCTGTCCTCGGAGTTGAGCTCACGGTTCGGAATCACATCCTCCGAAATCGATCCGATGTCGATCACCAGCTTCGCCGTTTCGTCCATCGGCGCATCCTCCACCCTGAGCCAGAGCTCGATAAAATTGATATTCTCACTGACCAGGTTTGTCGCTGAAATCGAGATCGGCTTCATGACGCCACCCCAGTTCCTGGCCTGCGTGAGGTCGTTGTCGATATCGGCACTGTAATTGAACGCACCGCGGGCATCGGGGGCATACAGAAAATCGAGTACGGTGACCTGCTGCTGGTCCCTTCCGACCTCTTTCTTCGGGAATATATCATTGACGAGTACATCGGACGGAAGGACATTGTACCAGATGAACCTTCCTTTCGACTTCACTTTCGATGTATCGGGTGTCAGCGGCGGGAATGAAACGGAGTCTGCCGGAGGGCTGGCCAGCGTCCACTGGGAGTAGGAGATGCCGAGAGGAATCGTCCGGCGGGCCCCCTCGAAATCATCGATGTACGCAATCCCCGCCCCCTGGTCGCTGACGATCGTGCTCTTCTTCGTATTCGGATCCGGCAGCATGTACGCCGCCTCCCCTGAGATCTTGATCTGCGATTGTTCCCGTGTTTCAAAGACCGGAAGAGCGTCAAGCGCTTTGGTCAGTGCCGGGAGTTCGACAGTCGTCGACCCATCGACACCCATGATCGTATTGTTACTCGGTTCCTCCCCGATCCGCACTTTGTCGCTCAGACTCTCCTGGTTCAGGTTCATAACGGTGAATCCGAAGAATGTCTTTTTCGAGAGCGCGAGATCCCCGCGTGCGCCGAGGAGTGTCTTCGAGGCCAGCTGAAACAGATCATTCTGTTCATACTTGATCTGCACGTTTGCTCCGGGGACGAGCGCCCGGTTGTTCCGGATCACCACTTCGCCAATGATGTAATCGACCGTGTAGTCGACATTGGGGGTGAGCGGCACACCGTCAAGCAGAACTTCGACACTCCCTTCAACGATATTGAATCCCAGGGTGTAACGCGACGAGGCCTCACCGGTCGCAAGCCCCTTGATGGTATAGCTGTTGCGTTGACTGTTCTGCGCCCCGGTTTGTGTCGTATCATATACCTCGGGGAAGATGAATTCGGAGCTGTCAGAGACGGTTGTTCCGAGATTGGAAAAATATCCCCTGATGCCTTCATCGAATGGCCTGAGCGTGGGAAAGATCAGTTCGGCGCGGGATTGATTAATCGTAAATCCCGGCCGGAAATCGAACGTACCGTCCCCGTCCTCAACCCTCGTTCCCTGGTCGTTGTAATTGTCGATCCCCAGCACACGGAGGAGACGTTCATTCAGAATGCTGTTCTGGTCCTCCTGGCCGGCGAGCGAACGATACACATCAAGCACAAACCCCTCTTTCTTCAGGTTCCTCCCTCCGATGGAGTAGATGTTCTTCAGCATCTGATCCCAGGCAACAACGTAGCGGCGCCCGTTGCTGGTCAGGTTCCGCGGCTTGACCATCTTGAGCACCAGGGTGGTAGCGATGCCGATGCTGTCCAGCCCGAGGTCCCTTGCAAATTCGCCGTACTGGTTCCCTTCGATCGTCCGGTACGCAATACCGACCACCTGGTTGTCCTGGATGCTGACATTGAACGAGATGACGCCGAGGTAGCCGTCTCCTGTCATTTCATAGTCGATATTTGGTTCCAGTTTGATGAATCGTGCGGTCTCGATCAGCCCCGGGATTTCTTCGAGTCCTCGCAGCGAATCTGCATAGCCTGCACCCGGACGCGGATCCAGACTCACAAAGCTGATTCCCTGGCGTGACAGCGCAATCTGGTTCTGATCGTTCCCCAGAAGCTGGACCCAGACCTCGGTCTCAATAATCTGGGTTGCGGCATTGGTGATCGGGATATCGTTCGTATAGTAATCTTCGTAGAACTGCCGGTAGAGGGTATCGACGAAGAAATGATTCTGAGCGTAGCGGTAGGCGGGGATCACGAACTCCGACTGCTGCGATCCGCCCGACACCGAGACTTCTTTTATCTCACCTTTCTTCTGTGATGCGAGGGTCGTCAGCGTCATCGGCCCTGCCTGGAACTGCGCTTTGACACCGAACAACGCCTGGCTGTTTCCGATAAAGGTTGAAGGGGTCTGAAGCGACACGTTTCCGGCTTCCACACTCTTCACAATCTCATCGTCGTAGCCGGTATACTTGATCTTCAGCTGGTTTTCATATTCGAATGTCCGCTGTGTGTTCCAGTCAGCGAGGATATTCAGCTTGTCGCCGATCGTGCCGTTGACATTGACCTGAACGTCCTGACTGAAATCCGGTTCGTTTCTGCTCTGGTCCTGCGTCGAGATCTGGATCTGATCCGATTTCGTATTCCTGAACCCCGCTTTGATATCCACCGCTCCGCTGATGTTCAATTTGATCTCCGGCTTGCCGAAGATGCTGAAGATCGGGTTCGGAGGTACCGGGATTTCGATCTGAGTAAGATTGGACAGGAGTTCACCCACGTCATCCTTCGGTCCAAGGACAGGAGGCTTGCGTGCTTCGGCTGCGAGCAGGCGGCGGAAGTGGTCCTTCCGTTCGGCGGCCAGGTAATCCCGGAGGGACATTTGCACCGGGGTCTTGACATCCTTACCGCCGACCGTTTCCCTGAACGTGATAATGAAACCTGTCGAATCGATGGTGGTTTCCCGTTTGTAGATCTGCGGGTTCGGATTGGCGAAGAGCGTGTATGTCCTGTCCGGAAAGACATTGACCACCCTGCTGTCTTTCCGTGACACCTTGAAGTGAGCCATGCGGGCGGTGGAGTCCATATACACCACATAGGAGGTATCGATCTCCGCCACCTGCTCGGGCAGGTCTTCCCAGGTCCCGGATCCGGTGAGATAGTAGGTGATTCCCGGGGGGAGCGCGCCCGGGCCCGGCGGAGCAAGATACACTTCCGGATTAAGGACGGAACGGTCGGTCAGGATCCGTCCGCGCGTTTCGAAATGATCTTCGATCCCTTTCGAGAACGGTTCCAGGGATGGAAAAATGATCTCTGCACTTCCAGGAATCACAGTCCGCGCCGGTTTGAAATCGAATGCCCCGTCCGTATCTCTGTCGACCCCAAGAACCTCCACGAGAGGAACACCGAGCAGATCGAACTCCTCCTGACCGGGTGCCGGCCGCCTGGCGATATTCAGCTTGAATCCGTCGGGCCGCAGGTTCTTACCTCCGATCGGGTAGATGTTTTTCAGCATCATCCTCCATGGGATGACATATTCCGGCCCATGGATCAGAAGATCTTTCGGGCGGAGCATTTTCAGGACAAGCTTCCCTCTGGGATCTCCACCGTCGATATCACGCTCGAACTGTCCGTACTGGACGCCGTCTGCCCTGCGATATGCAATCGCGACGATCTGGTCGTCCTGAATCGGACGGAGGATTGTCACCACACCGAGAACTCCACCGTCTGTCAGTTCGTATTCTGTCGGATCCAGCCTGGTGAATGTTGCCGATTCGATCCTTCCGGCTGAGTCGGCACCGGTCCGGTATTCCGCGCTGTAGCCGATACCGGGCCGTTGAGGGACATCGACACGGGCGACACCGAGCCGGTCTGTCGGACCGGGAAAATTATCCGCCACCGAAACCCAGACCTCGGTTTCAACCACCTGCGACAAACGCATCTGCGGTGAAACAAGGGGGAGTCCGCCCTGGTAGTACGGTTCGTAGTACGGGATGTACGAAGTGTCGACAAAGAAATGATTCGTGGAAAAACGGTCAGCGGCGATCTCGAAGGTACGGACCCGGGTGGCGGTGGTATCCTGAGAGAGAGCTCTGCCGTGGAAGAGAAAACCGATCAGGAAGGGAAGAAGGAGCGCGCGCGGGAATATCCTCATTCGAGAACGGGGATGTCGCACAGATATGTAATCGGAGAAAACCGATCCGATCATCTGGTGTAACGCCTCTTCAGTGTTGTGTTCCTCATCTTCGGAGCGGCATCTGTTCGGAATCCGTCCGCCCCTGCGCTTGTCAGTCAGTCGCTCCGACCGTCAATCGCCCCATCAAAACCAATAGCAAAATCGATATGGTTGTCCTCACCACTGATAAAGGATTGCGTTACACAGCTTCCATAACATAGAAAAATCAGGTGAGGATTACAACCGGCGCGGGCCGGAAATGCCCTCCGGCAGCCTGACCCGATTCGTGCACTTTTTTTGAAAAGAGGTGTATGACACCTATATTGACTCCATGAAATGGCGAACGATGATCTCCGGCTCCCTGATTTCCCGCTATCTTCTCCGGGCAATGATCGGGCCTTTCCTCTTTTCCTTCTTCTGCCTCATGTTCTTATTCATGCTCCATTTCATCATGCGGTATATCGATGAGCTGGTCGGCAAAGGGCTCAGCGCGTGGGTCATCATGGAACTGATCACCCTGAATCTCGCCTGGATGGTGGTTCTGGCCGTACCGATGTCGATCCTGGTGGCGACGCTGATGGCGTTCGGTGATCTGTCGCAGACCAACGAAGTGACAGCGATGAAGGCAGGAGGAATGAGCAACATGATGCTCCTCAGGCCGGTGTTCATTGCGGCCGCCGGAGTGGCCATCGCCCTGGTGTTCTTCAATAACCAGATCCTG
>Ga0224505_10001856_pt1 | contig 12914 bp, 14 predicted proteins | sample SF_Jan12_sed_USG_FD_169102 | JGI IMG/M metagenome (GOLD analysis project Ga0224505, IMG submission 169102) | Sediment microbial communities from San Francisco Bay, California, United States - SF_Jan12_sed_USGS_4_1 | ecosystem: Environmental > Aquatic > Marine > Sediment | place: USA: California...
ACCTCCGTCAGCAGCTTGAAGTGAATGTCATCGGGCAGGTGGCCGTCACCCAAACGTTTCTTCCGTTAGTTCGACAGGCACGGGGACGCATCATTAACATGGGTTCTATTGCAGGCCTCTCAACGATACCGCTGATGGGCCCCTATTCGGCCTCGAAGTTCGCGCTGGAAGCCATTACAGACGCCTTGCGCCTCGAGGTCCAGCAATGGGGGATCCATGTCTCGATTATCGAGCCGGGTGCGATCACGACACCTATTTGGAACAAGTCGGCGATCGAGGCAGCTGAGCGAGAGGCTGCCATCGAGACGGAACTTCGAACCCTCTATAAGCCTGTTGTGGCTGCGGTGAGGAAGGTCGTGGGAGAAGCTTCAAAGCGAGCGATCGCGCCTGATGCGGTCGCAAGAGTGGTTGAAGAAGCCCTGACCGCTCCGACTCCGAAAACGCGGTATCTCGTCGGGACTGATGCCAAGCTCCGCGCGCTGATGGCGAAACTTCTTCCCGATCGGATCTCCGATCGAATGCTTACCTGGATCTTGAAGCTTCCGCACTGAGCACACACCGCAATCTCCGCACCGATTTCTTATTCAGATGGGTCACGGATCCCAAGCGGATCGTTGAGCCGGTTATGGCATGCCGATAGTTCGTGACCGAAGGATGATGCGCCTCGTACTGGGGTGTTAAATGTTTGTTACGGTTGGAAGCTCGATCGAATTTAGATTGAGGTTTGAGACAATCTCATGTAATCAGAGAATTAAGCAGGTGTCTATGCGTGCATTCCTGCCAATAGTCAGTGAGAGGATCAGCTCTGAATCTATGTGTGCACTTTGTTCAGCGTCTCGGAGTGATGGCGCTCATCGTTGCTACGGTATCGCTCAACTGGACTTCGGAAGCTTTTGCCGTGCGTCCCTTCGTAACCGACGACGCGCGGATTATCTATAGAGGGCAGGTGGTCACTGAAACATACGGCGGGATCACGATGGCACAAGGAGAGAAACCGGCCATAGAGGCACGTTCACTGCAAGGCATCGGTATCACCGACCGCCTTGAGCTTACTGCCGGTGGATTCGGTTTCACCTATCATGACAATCAAGCCCGGCCGCTCGACATACTGATTCAGCCGAAGTATGTCCTCCATAGTTCTCTGGGTGTGATTCCTTCCCTCTCGGTTGCCGCTGCCGTGTTGTTTCCTCTCAACGGCAATCGGCAGCACTGGGACGGATATGCCATGGCTCACCTCAGTTGGTTTCTCTTCACACCCGATCCCGACACCGATCCCTATGACAACAATCTGTCCATTCATTTTAATCTCGGGGCAAAGTCTCGCTATGATGCCGGCCCAGCCACGTTCCAGAGTAAGCTGTACTGGGCCGCAGGCTTTGAGGTTATTACGCCGATGACACGCGAGCTTCGCTTTTTAGGAGAAGTGTTCAACGGCGACCCGTTCGGGTTTGAGGAGAAATTTCCGGCCTATCAAACGGGATTCCGGTGGTACAGAGCGCCGAACATGCAGCTGGATCTGGTCTTCCGAGGTGTTCGGAACACCACGGAAGACGTTCGTTTTGTCGCGGGGGGCGGCGGGTTGCCGGAAGAATGGAACTACACCATCCAAATAGGAATCCGATATCTTATCGATGTCTTCCGCTAGCCGACGGAGGTATGGAAATGGATCGTACAGGAATGATGCGATGGATGCCTGCTCTGTCGATTCTGATGCAGGAGTTCAGCCGACAAAATCCGGGTTGAGACGAGTCAGGGGTTTGACAGATAGGGCTTTGATCTCATTGTAAACGATCGTACGGCCAACTTGTCTGAGTCGGCTGAAGACACCCTCGACAATCACTTGATCACCTTCGTGGACTTCCAGCTGCCCAAGGCTCACAACCTTCAATGTGCCCGCTTGGTCTTGCAGCAGGAATCCATAGGCCGGTTGCCCTTGACGATTGGTGGCCAACTGCACGTTCATGACCTTTCCAGTGACCATGATGTCTTGATGATCGTACTGCTCCGGATGGGCCAGGAGCTCCGAGATCTCAATCAGGCCAGCAGCTGCTGCTGGGGTTGCCGTGCCCAGTCCTCCTGGCAGGCAAGGGCAGATGAAGAGGAGCAGGAGAAAAACAGCCACTGGCGTGACAAATAGTGAGGGAGTAGAGGATCGTGTTGTCATTGTTAAATGTAATTATACCGAACTGCTGGTGATTGGCAACTATGAAAGTTTACCATTTGTCAGAGGCTCGACCGCTGACATCCTCTCCGATGAAATTGTGGAGAATGTGGTGTTGTAGCTCCGTGAGTTCCGCAGGGCTGGCCTCGTTCTGCGGTGCGAGCAACTCCGGCTCTTTCGATCTCGGGGCCGTACGTGTGAGGAGCTCTTCATCCAGCGCCTCGTCGCTGGCGTCTACGTCTTTCTGTATGGAGACCAGCCGTTGAAGTCCAAACAAGGTTCGGGTTGATTCACTATGCATGGCGTTGGAACTGGCTCCGTACACGAGCGAATTCCAAAATTTCGTTTCAGTCGCCTCCGGTATTCGAATCACGGCGTAGGCAGCCAGTTTCTCAAGTAAAGCTGACTCCGTCTGCTCGAGCCCATCGTAGGTCGCGATCGATCGCTCGATGGGGGTGCGAGAGAGGACCTGCACGGTGTCCTTCCAGAGCTCCAGGGAGGGGGTGCTTCCTGGTACCGGACGGGTCCCTGAGCCTTTGGCCTGCAGTGCGGTGAGATATTGAGACAAGAACTTGACCTTGCGCGCGGCCAACGTACTGGCTGGGATTCCCCAAATATGGCCGATTTCATGATCGAGCAAGATTGTCTGATCCGATGTCCGCTGCTCACGCTCGGCCAGGTCGAGACGTTTCTTGAACCGTTCAGCAAACCGGAGCAGTGTTTGCATTTCAATGGCCAGCCGCTGCCGTTGATATTCCTCCGCTGTAATCTCGTTGTGTTCCCAACGCTCTTCCAGCAGCCGGAGCGTCGCCGTGGGGACGGCGGACCGAGCCTGGGATTTGAGCGTCTCGATTGTTTCGGCAGACACACCACGGTCAGCGAGCAGGAGGGCGGCTCGAGAGACAAAGGCCTCCGCCATGTGGGCCTGATGTTTCAGGACTATGCACTGAAGCCAGGTTCGTTCTCGTCGAAGCCGAGCCCGTCTGCGGTATTCGTTCCGGCGATCGATCATTGCGGTGATCGACTCCTGGGTCATCGTGGTGACGGGCTTCTTGCCGGAGACACATCGAGGGTCTGGCCGGTCCGCCACCATATACAAGATTTCCTCGTGGGTGACGTCGAGATACTGGATCAGCAACAGTCTGAGGATGATGCGACCTTGGATTGGCAAGCCGGCGACGACGTCTTCAATCATCTCGGCGGTCAGCGGCGATGCCATGACTGTTTGCGTCATTATGTTCTTTCAGCCGGTGAAGGCCATGGTTCTAAGGTGTACGCAGGAGTGAGACGGTACGACTTGCATCTGATGGCTGACTACGCTGTGCCGGTCCGTTGCTCACGTTGTTCGAGTTGAAGGGCGACATATTCACGGATGTCTTGTATGCTGCCGCTAAGGAACATTTCTCGTGGAATTTCTACCCGCACAAGCTGGGAGGGGTCGATCCCTCGGTCTTGGGCATAGAGTTCATCGATATACAGGCTCACCGAGCCATCAGGAAAACGCAGGGCATAGAGAGCGGTGGTATCAGCCATGAGATCCCAGCGAGTGACAGTGTAGAGGTAACACAGGCTTCGTCGGACTGTCAAAGCCGTGAACAGGTACATGGCGGTCAGCGGCCATCGGGAAACAGTCTCTATTTTTATGGATTTTTCGCAGTATCCGGCTTCGTGTGAGAACGGAGATTGTGGAGAAGATCATGACAATCCCCGCAGGGAGTTTCTGGTGCGGGAAGGCTTGAGCCATACGTCCTTGCGAGAGCTGGCTGAGTCCTGAGAGGGGCTATCGAACGCCGCAGGGTACAGGTGTGCCCTGATGACAGCGTTTTTGATAAAAACAAAGGGCCTTCGATCGTTATGATCGAAGGCCCTAGGACGCACTCTAATCCGGATATCTAGCCGCCGAGGGTGTCGAGGGTTTCCTTGAGACTCTTGCGAATGCACGTGAAGATCGGGGTATCTCGCAGCGTATAGCGTGAGCCTTCCGTCTCCCGTAGCGCCATCACCAAGTCCAGAAAGTCCTCCGGCTTGTCGCTTTCAAACGCCACGACCCATTCCTGATCGTCCAACCCAAACGAATAGGTCGTATTCAGCTTCACGGAGGGGAATCGATGTCCCACTTCGATGTGCTCATCCATCATGCCTTGCCGTGCCGCCTTCGTCAGCAAAAACCACTCCCTGGTCTTCAAAAACGGATAGACGAAGATGTACTTGCTTTTCCCTGGGACCACGGTCAACCGTTTGCCTTCCTGGCCTGCATGCGAGTGATGATCGACGTACACAGATCGTTTGGTGATCGCCAGATAGGAGTAGGGGGTCGTGAGGTACTGCCCTAAGCCGGAGGCCAGCATTTTGGTAGTCATGTCCTGGAACAGGTCGAGATCATAGCTGATACGCCAGAGCATGAAGTCGCAGTCGCCGCGAATACCAATGGTCGAATAGGGGACCAGGAGGACTTGTCCGTTATACTCCTCCACCGCGCGGAGGAATTCCTGCTTGCCCTGCGTCCGCACATCTTCCGGCAACCGCCGCCAAGCGGGATCGACTTTATAGAATGCAAAGTTGACGTACTGACGCCGAGGGGCCGCCGGGGTAGAGGGTGTTTCAGGGGTCGACATTACCAAACTCCTTTAGTATCAATTAGCATCAATAGAGGAGAGCCTCTCCTCAAGTCTTCTTCGTTTAGCACTTCCCCTTCTGTCTTGTCAACGGGAGGCCAGACCCGAACTGTTCATTGACAGGATGCCGAGCTTCTGGTACTGGCAAACGCGTGCAAGCGGTGGAGATGTCCGTTTTACGATCAACCTCGCTCAGATTGAATTAGTTCTCATCGCGTATGGCCGCACCGTCGCCGCATAGATATCTCGCAGAAACAATCGCCATCGGGTCGGAGCTTCTCGTCGGAGGCCGCTCCGACAGCAATTCGCTGTTGATCGCCGATGCCTTGGCTGCGATCGGCATCGAAGTCAGGTTCAAGACCATCGTCGGAGATGATCAGTCGGACATTGCCGGAGTCCTGGCGACAGCCTGTCGTCGGGCCGGGATTGTGATTATGACCGGAGGCTTGGGTCCTACGGTCGATGACTGTACCAGGGAGGCCGTCGCGTCGGTCACCGGCTTTCGATTGGCTCGCCGCAAGGAAGCCTTCGAGAACATGAGGGCCAGGTTGGCTCAATGGGGGCGAACACCCAATAAGGGGCAATTACGACAAGCGTTGATTCCGTCCAAGGCGACCGTGTTGTCGAATCCAGTTGGGTCGGCACCGGGGTTTGCGATCACCTGGCGGGGGACTCACATGATCGCATTGCCTGGTGTTCCCAGCGAAATGAAGGCTATGACGGAGCAATCGGTTATTCCACTATTGGCCGCTCAATTTAACCGATCGGCGCAAGCGCGTCCCTCTCCCATCACACGATTGATCTTTCATACCTGGGGATTACCCGAGTCTGATGTGGATGCCAAGTTGAAGGGATTGATCCCAAAACGGACGCCGATTGCCCTGGGGCTGCTGGCCTCGCCGACAGGCGTACTGGTGTCGTTGACGACCAAGGCTCATCGATCGATCAAGGAAGCCGTGCTTGAGTCATTGGCGGAAGGGGTTCGTACGAGATTGTGCGAGTGGATTTATGCCGAAGGACAGGAGACGTTGGAGGAAGTAGTCGGTCGTATGCTCAGACAACAGAAACTCACCGTTGCAGTAGCTGAATCGTGCACAGGAGGATTGATCGGACATCGACTCACACAGGTGCCAGGATCATCCGCCTATGTCGATCGTGGAGCGCTCTGCTACAGTAATCGATCCAAAACAGAGATGCTCGGAGTGTCAGCGGGTCTCTTTGAACAGCATGGGGCAGTCAGTCGGGAAGTCGCGGCGGCGATGGCGCGAGGGATAAGGGAACGGGCAGGTGTGTCAGTGGCCGTGAGTGTCACAGGTATCGCTGGACCTGGCGGTGGGACTGAAACAAAACCAGTCGGACTGGTCTATATTGGACTCGACGGAGGCAACGGCGATACCGTGATAAAGGAGTATCGGTTCCACGGAGACCGGTTTGTGATCAAACAGCGGGCTGCACAGGCAGCGCTCGATCTGCTTCGTCGTTGGCTGATCGGAAGAGGAAAAGCATGATTCGGACCTTTTTAGCCGTCGAGATAAGTGACGAGGCCCGTATCGCGATCTCCCAGGCACAGCACGATCTCAAGGAACGGCTCGCGGCCCATCTCTCCAAGGAGATCCGCATCACCTGGGGACAAGCGAATTCGTTTCATCTCACACTGAGGTTTCTCGGAGAGACGGAGAAGCACCTCATCGACCAACTCCGTGAAGCGATGGCGAGTGTCAGGCGGTCTCATCCGACCATTCAGATCCCGATCGATCGGCTCCAGGCCTTTCCAAGTTTCGAGAAACCGCGGGTACTGTGGGTCGGTCCATCTGACGCGTGGCTTAAAAGTGAACCAGCCAAGCGGTTGGCGGCGTTGCATCGGGAGATAGAATCTTGCTGCCACTCGTTCAGTTTTCCACCAGACGAGAAACCCTTCAACCCACATCTGACACTGGCGAGGATCAAACTCGGTGAACGACAGGTCGGGGAGCTGCTCGCCAAAAGTGGCGTCTGTGAGCAGGCACTGCCGCTAGGGTCGATGACAGTTGGGCCGATTGTGCTGATGAAAAGCCATTTGCGTCCAACTGGCCCCGTCTATACGAAACTCTGGGAAGTGGTGTGAGGGGGCAGACCATGTTGTTTGGAGGATCGAAAACAGCCAGATGAACGTCATGGTTCGAGGAGCGGGATCAGTGTTGTGTGGCCTTGCGCCTGGGCCAAATCTACCGGACGTTCTCCGGATGTCATTCTGCCATGTTTAGTCGCTCCCTGTTGTAGCAGGAGGGTGATGAGCTCCTGATCGCCTCGATAGGCCGCCACATGCAAGAGCGTGACTTCCCCGATTCCTGCTCGTGTGTTCACATCCACTCCGTTCTTCAATAATAGGGCCACCACCTCCCGCTGTCCTTCTTGTGCCGCGATGAAGATCGGGGTGACACCATCCTGCCTCATGGGACTTATGACTGCTCCTCGTTCCAGGAGGAGCGCCACCACGTCAGGATGTCCATTCTTTGCTGCCAGGAAGAGCGGGGTCACGGCGCGCCCATCGGCCACCTGAGCGCTAATACCTTGTCCAAGGAAAGTCTGTACTCGCAGCAGATTGCCCTCTGCGGCGGCCATTCGCAGCTTCTCCTCCGGCGCGGTCATGCAACTGCTTAAGAGAACCAGCGGACAGAGGACGAGTACCCAGTGTGAGGCGACCAGCTTCATCTAACTGTCTCCATTTTCTGTTGCCATAATTGACGAGTGTTGTGCCGAAGGATGTTCGTGGTTTTCATGGCGTGTTCCATGACACTGCCGAAACCTCGCAGATCAACGTGAGGTGATCTCTCGTTCTTTTGGTAGGCGATGGCTCTTCAATTGAGCTTATCTGGTTGGGATCCTTTGTCGTGTGTTTGAGAGGAAGGACATCGACGCAGCTCCTACGGTTTTAGTAGAGGAAAGAGTACGCGGTGGCTTTGTTCGCGAGCGATGTCGATCGGACGTTCACCAGATAATGTTTTTGCCCGTTTCTTCCCTCCCTGCTTGAGCAAAAGCTTCACGATTTCCAGATTGCCCTGATAGGCTCCCACGTGCAACGGGGTTTTGCCGTCTGCCGTCTGTGCGTTCACGTCTGCTCCTTTTTTCAGGAGGAGTGCCACCATGTCTCGATGGCCTGCCGCAACCGCAATGTGGAGCGGTGTGGCACCATCAGGTGCTGATTGGTTGACTAGCGCACCCTGGGTGAGTAACAGCGCGACCACGTCCCGATGGTCATTTTGTGTGGCGAGCAAGAGCGGTGAGGCATGGTTTCGTGCTTTCTGATTGATCGCCGTGCCTTGCTTCAGAAGGAGCGCGACGATTTCTCGATGACCGTTTGTGCAGCGACATGGAGCGGGGTCACACCATTGTGGACGGTTTGGGTCACAAGGGCGCCCTTTTCGAGTAACAGCCTCGCAACGTCGAGATGACCGTTCTGTGCGGCGACAAGCAGTGGTGTTGCCCCATCGGTCATGGTTTGGTTCACTGCCGCGCCTGCATCCACGAGGAGCGACACGGTTGCGACATGACCATGCTGGGCTGCGACGAAGAGTGGCGTCGAGCCATCAGGCAAGGTCAGATTTACGGCGGCTCCCTGTTGAAGAAGCAACTCGATCACACTGTGATGGCCTTTCTGTGCAGCCATGAACAGTGGCGTGACCCCGTCCTCCGCAACGTGATTCGCATCGGCTTTGTGTTGGAGTAAGAGCGCTGCGATCTCTCGATGGCCGTTCTGTGCGGCGATGAACAGCGGCGTCACACCGATGTTGGTGGCCTGATTCACCGCTGCTCCGTTATTCAGCAAGAGCGCGGCCACTGCCGAGTGACCATTCTGTGCCGCAATGTAGAGCGGGGTGGCTCCGTCGCTGGTGGCGTGATTGACCGGAGCCGCTTTGCGCAGCAAGAGCGTGACCACGTCGCGATGCCCATTCCAGGCTGCGGCATGCAGTGATGTCGTCCCTTGCTCATTGGCAGCCTGGACGTTCGCTCCTTCATCAAGCAGGGTCTTGATCTGGTTGAGATTGCCATCTCTTGCGGCCATCAGAAGTTTCTCATCTACGGGGCGCATGGCCAGGAGCAGCGGTAATAGGGCACAGATGACGCAGAGTCTCATCCATCGTGAAATCATGTCAGTCTCCAATGTCGTGCAAGCAGGGGCGGAGGATTATCAGCTAATCCGGTGGCTTCTTTCCACTCGTGCTCCTCCATCGTTGCGAGTAGGGTATGTCGTTACACAAACCAGACGTAATGGGATGGGCTGGGTGTCATCCTGCCAACGCTGGATAATCGCTGTAGCCGTCTGGGCCACCTCCGTAGAGGCGATCATAGTTGACGTCGTTGAGCGGAGTCTGTTTGGCAAAGCGTTCGACCAGATCCGGATTCGCGATGTACGGCTGTCCGTAGACAATCGCATCAGCTGCTCTCTCTGTGACCGTCTTTTCGCCGCTCTCACGAGTGTAGCTTCCGTTGGTCATCAATGCCCCCTGGAAATGTTTGCGGGCGATTGCCAAGATGGCTAGTTCTTCAGGCAATGCGTGGTTCTCGTGCCGGATTTCCAGAAACGCGATCGCACGCCGATTTAATTCCTGTGCGACATAGGTCACCAGGGCTTCGGGCTGGCTATCCCCCATGTCATTGAAAGGGACCAGCGGTGATATGCGCACGGCGACACGTCCTGCGCCCCAGATGCCGATAGCGGCATCAGTTACTTCCAGCAGAAACCGAGCCCGGTTAGGAACAGAGCCTCCATAGGCGTCCGTGCGGGCATTTACGCCGTCGCGCAGAAAGTTATCGATCAGATATCCGTGAGCACCATGGACTTGCACCCCATCAAATCCGGCCAGCTGTGCGTTCTGTGCAGCAGATTTGAACATCTCCACATATCGTGGGATTTCGTCAGTGCGGAGCGCTCGAGGGATTTCATAGGGCTTGGCACCCTGCGGGGTATGGGTCGTTTCATTGCGGATCGCCTTGGCACTGCTCGAAACTGGCTGCTCACCCTCATTCAACAGCGAATGCGCGGCACGGCCAGGATGCCAGATCTGCATGAAGATCCGGCCACCCTTCGCGTGCACCGCATCCGTCACGCGTTTCCAACCGGCCACGTGCGCAGGACTATAGATGCCGCCTTCACCCATGAAGGCGCAGGCGTGGGCATCGACCATCGTGCATTCCGTCATGATGAGTCCGCTCGAGGCGCGCTGGGAGTAATAGTCCACCATCATGTCGTTGGGAATGTGTGTGGCCCCGGCTCGCACACGGGTGAGAGGAGCCATGACGATACGGTTGGGCAAGAGGAGTTTTTCAACTTGAAGCGGTGTGAACAATGTCGGCATGGGTCATCCTTTGTATCTGAGATGAATCGGTTAGAGCAGAATTTATAAGTCAGATGAGGAGAGAGTCAACCGATGGCTAGCGACTCTTCAGGTCTTTCGGCGATGTCGATCCGCCAGCTCCTCGCAAGAGCGGGCAATTGCTGCCTATTCACCGGCTTAGGCACTAGTGGACAAGCTGCCGCGAGGGGGATTATACAATCTGTCCAAACATCGTTAGGCCGCACAAATGCCCCGCTACATGCTCGACACCAATGTTTTCAACCACGTGCTCGACGGGAAGGTGAACATTGACACGCTGCAGGGTAAGGACCTCGTCGCTACGCATGTGCAGCGAGACGAATTAGCGAACACAAAAGACGAGGCGCGCAAAGCTGCCCTCCTCAAGATCTTCGGTGAACTGACACCCGACCAAGCGATCACATCGAGCGCAGTCGCTAGCATTTTGGTTGCAGGTGGCGCCGCAGCGTCCGGAGGTGGCGTTGTTTCTACGGAGTCAGCTGTGTGGGGTGTCTCTCGCTGGGGTCAGGCGAAGTGGGGCCGCGAAGATGACATCTTTGCTGGCATGCGCGCCGAGCTTGACGCACTCAACAAGCGGAAGGGCAACAATCCCCAAGACATCCTTATTGCCGAGACCGCCATTCGCAATCACTGGGTTCTGATCACGTCTGACACTGACCTCTTCGCCGTCGTCACAAAGTATGGAGGAGCTTGCGCAAATGCCTTCGCACTCAGTGCGGCCTAACCCCTCCATAAGAGCGGACAGTCAAAAGAATTGTGGAAATTGGGGTCAGAGTCTTATCGTGTTTGCGGATACTCAAAGGACGTGAACCGTTCTCTTGAACTAGCACTCTGACCTGATTCCACTTACCAGCCGGTTTACGCAGAAGTGGACAGCCTGCCTTGACGGGGTTATACAGTCTGTCTAAACATTGTTAGGCGTCTTAAGGACTCATGCCGTTCATCCACGTCAAATCGTTGCCTTTTGAACCGCCTCTGGGCGTGCGTGCAGTAGTTGAAGGACTAACCAAGGACTTTGCTAAAGGCACCGGCATCGGCCTCAAGCATGTGAACGCGACGTGGGAGTTCTTACCACGCGGCCACTACGCGGTCGGTGGCAAGGCGGCATTGAAACAGCCCAAGGCGTCGCATCACGTACTTGTTGATCTATTGGCGCCCGATCTAAATTCCCCGAAGGACGTGGAGAACATGCTGCGAGTCGTCGCCTTGAGGATCTCGAAACGAGCCAAGATTCCCTTGAACAATATTTTCGTTAACCACCGACAAGCCCATGCAGGTTCCGTATTTGACGAAGGGGAGATAGTTCAGTGGTAAAGACGCCCAACCAGGCGTTCCAGCCGTCGTAATGCGGCCCGAGACGCTCAGCCGTAGAATTACGCTGGCTAGCGGAAGCGGAAGATACACGCTCGTCAAATTTCCGTTGTCGTACTCATTGGGGAGGAGATCATGCCAAAGATCGTACGTTTTCATCAAACAGGTGGTCCTGACGTACTCAAAATCGTGGAGGAGCCGCTCGTTCCACCCAAGGAGGGCGAAGTTCGCCTGCGTGTGCACGCACTTGGACTGAATCGGGCTGAGGCCATGTTCCGTTCTGGCGCTTACCTCGAAGTTGCGCAGTTGCCTAGTCGCTTGGGTTATGAAGCGGCAGGGGTCGTCGACGCCATCGGCCCTGGTGTCTCAGGTGTGAAGATTGGCGATCGAGTCAGCACGATTCCAGCGTTTGGCCTCAGCGCTCATGGGGTCTATGGCGAATCGGCCGTGGTGCCCGCGATCGCTATCGCACCGTACCCTGAGCACTTTACGCCGGAGCGAGGGAGTGCTGTTTGGATGCAGTACATGACGGCGTGGATTGGATTGCTCGAGCGAGGCCAACTGCAGAAAGGGCAAACGGTACTCATCACTGCAGCGAGCAGCAGTGTCGGCTTGGCAGCTATTCAGATAGCGAAGGCAACGGGAGCAACGACGATCGCAGTGACTCGAAAGGCCGCAAAGAAGACTCGTCTGCTGGAAGCGGGTGCCGACCACGTTGTGGTCACGGACCAGGAAGAACTGCCCGCGCGAGTCGCGGCAGTCAGCGATGGTCAAGGCGCGAATCTCATTTTTGATCCCGTATCCGGCCCGTATGTGGAGACGCTTGCGCAGGCGGCGGCTCACGGCGCGAGATTGATCATCTATGGATTGCTGGACATGCGGCCTACGCCGTTCCCCTTATTCCCGGCGTTCCAGAAGAGTTTGTGGATGCACGCATACACCTTGTTCGAATGCACGACCAACCCGGCAACGCTAGAGCGCGGGAAGCGCTACATTTACGAAGGACTGAAGTCCGGAGCGCTCAATCCCATCCTCGATCGGAAGGTCTTCACGTTGGATCAGATAGTGGATGCGCATCGATACATGGAGAGCAATGAGCAGTTCGGCAAGATCGTTGTGAAAGTGTGACGGTACAATCGGGCGTCGACGGAGAAATAGGGGGCAGAGAGCGATTTCGAGGATGATTGAAGTGGGCGGACTCCAGTGATTCGTCCCAGACGCTAGGTGGATCGATTTGGGAAAGCCGGTTTGCGGGTGGCAAAGGAACCTGTGAGACATGGTCCCGTCGTCACGATTCATTCAGACAACGGCATGGCCCATTGTTCACGAACTGCGTTTAGGCATTACACACTTGTATCTTCGAGGTGAGATGCACATGATGCGAAGCAGAACGAACCCGGGCGTGTCAGACCGATACACTCATGGTCCGCAGAGACCGAGGGTCAGCGCGGGTCGACACGCCCCCTCATCCAC
>Ga0224505_10001857_pt1 | contig 12909 bp, 13 predicted proteins | sample SF_Jan12_sed_USG_FD_169102 | JGI IMG/M metagenome (GOLD analysis project Ga0224505, IMG submission 169102) | Sediment microbial communities from San Francisco Bay, California, United States - SF_Jan12_sed_USGS_4_1 | ecosystem: Environmental > Aquatic > Marine > Sediment | place: USA: California...
CTGGCCGTCGACGCCGGATTCGATGTGGCCGACCGACGGGTACTCGTGATCGGGGCTGGCGGCGCGGCCAGGGCCGTGGTGTACGCGGTCGCCGGCGCCGGAGCAGCCTCGATCTGCGTGCACAACCGGTCGGCCGAGCGAGCACAGGCGGCCGCGGCCCTCGCCGGGACTCGTGGTTGCGTGGTCGACCTGGTGGACCTCGGTCAATACGACCTGATCGTCAACGCCACACCCGTCGGCATGGCTGGCCCCCTCGCCGCCACGATGCCGTGTGCCACCGACGAGCTGCACTCGTCGCAGCTGCTGGTGGATCTGATCTACCAGCCCACGGAGACCCTATGGGTGCGTACCGCTCGGGCCCGAGGCGTCGAAGCGTACAATGGCGTGTCGATGCTCGTCGGCCAGGCTGCGGTGGCCTTCGAGCACTGGACCGGGCTCGCTGCTCCCGTCCAGGCGATGACCAGCGCAGTTCGCGCCGAGCTGATCCGCCAGAGCACTTCCTGAGCGCGACCGACGAGTGCGCCGTGACGGTCGCCGGGACCATTGGTGGCGCCGGCCGATTCGTCGGGCCCTCACCCCCGGGATCTTCCCCGCTCATTGGGCTCAAGAGGCCGCATCCGGTGCCGATGGACCAGCACAACTCTTCAGCGGAGGTTCCCGTGGCACTGCAGGGTGCGCTCGAAACATTTGACCTGGACGACGTGTTGCGATTGCTCGCGTCGACCGGGAAGTCCGGTCTCCTGACCCTCAGCGGTGATCGCGGGTCGGGTCGCGTGTGGGTCGACGATGGCCAGGTCGTCCAGGCCGCCGTCGATGTCGATACCACGTTGGTCGAGCACGAGGCCGACGCAGTGTTCCACATGCTCCGATTCGCGACCGGCGAGTACCTCTTCGAGGACGGCGTCAGGGCCGATGCGCCGGTGGACCAGGCCCAGTCGATCGACCGGGTGCTGGCCGACGCGCAGGAACGGCTGGAGGAGTGGACCGCGACCATCGCCGTCGTGGTGGGGCTCGACAGCTGGTTGACTTTGCCCCCGACGATCGACGAGGACATCGAGGTCGACACCGAGGCCTGGCAGCGGTTGGCCATGATCGGCTCGGGTTGTTCGATCCGTGAGATGGGTGCGCAGTTGGCTGAAGCCGAGCTGTGCACCATGCGGGCGGTGAAGGGGCTGGTGGAGCGGGGCCTCGTCGATGTCGGCGAGGCCTCCGCTCCGCTGCCTGATCTGGAGCCGATCGAGGCGGCCGATCCCGTGGAGTACGTGGCGACGGTCGAGGCGGATGACGTCGATGCAGCCGACGGAACGGCGTACGCGTCGCCGGCCGACGGGTATGACACCGAAGCAGGCGAGATGACCGAGTCCGAGCCCGCGGCGGAGGTCTTCGACACGGGTGTGGCCGAGCCGGTCGAGTACGACTTCGCAGTGGACGCGGACGCCGCCGCGGCGGACCAACCCACGTCGGATGTGCCTGCGAGTTGGCAGACCGCCGCGCCTGCGAGCGCGTGGGAAGGCGACCAGGAAAGCGCCGATGTCCATGCGCCGATCAGCGAATGGACCTACGAAGCGCCGGTTGGTGTCGAGGGTGAGGTCCAGCAGTGGCCTGCGGTCGAGCCGGTTGGTGTCGAGACGGTGACCCATGAGTGGGACACCCCCGAGGTCGTTGGTGCTGAGCAGTGGCCTGCGCCTGCTGAGGCGGTTGGTGTCGAGGAGTGGCCTGCGCCTGCTGAGGCGGTTGGTGTCGAGGAGTGGCCTGCGCCTGCTGAGGCGGTTGGTGCTGAGCAGTGGCCTGCGCCTGCTGAGGCGGTTGGTGCTGAGGAGTGGCCTGCGCCTGCTGAGGCGGTTGGTGCTGAGCAGTGGCCTGCGCCTGCTGAGGCGGTTGGTGTCGAGCAGTGGCCTGCGCCTGCTGAGGCGGTTGGTGCTGAGCAGTGGCCTGCGCCTGCTGAGGCGGTTGGTGCTGAGCAGTGGCCTGCGCCGGTCGAGGCGGTTGCTGCCGAGACCTCGATCGAGTCGCTCTACGACACCAGCGATGACGACGAGTGGGCCGATGCCAAGACCGGCGCCATCGAGTACGGCGACGGGGCGTTCGACCAGGCGGCGGAGGCGCTCGGGTGGGGTGAAGCCGTCGACAACAGTCCCGAGGGGTTCTGGGGCGAGAAGCAGCCGGTCCTCGAGCCGGCCGGCATGGCCGCCGATGAGGCGTCCGAGATGGCCCGCCAGCTGGCCAGTCTGTCTCCGGCGGCAGCTCGCGCGGTGGCTGATGCGGCACGGGCCACAACGCCCGAGGAGCGCGAAGCGGCGCTGGCCCAGGCCGAGGCCGAGGATGCCTCGGTCGACCGCAGCCTGTTGCTTCGTTTCCTGGGGTCCTTCGACAGCTGAGTCCAGGTCCGCAGGTGTCACCGGTCCGTCGTCCCGACGTCCTCGGCCGCACTGCGGTCCGGGTCGGCGACGACGACGGGCGATGACCGAACGACGCGGTTCCGGCTCGAGCGAGAGGCGACGATGAGTTCGCTGGGCTACCCCCTGATGGCGATCTTCGGCCTTCTGGCCGGGTCCTTGGCGACCATGGGGGTGTATCGCCTGGCCGACCCCGAGCTGTCCTTCTGGAGTCCGCCCCCGAGGTGTCCCCGCTGCCACGCCACATTGGGTTGGCGCCAGCTCGTTCCCGTGGCCAGCTGGGTGGTGGCCCGGCGCCGCTGCCGGGCCTGCCACGACGTCATCGACTGGGCCTATCCGGTCGTGGAGCTCGTCACCAGCGCGCTCTTCGTCCTGGCCGCCTGGCGTCGGCCCGATGCCGTCGACCTCATCCCCCTGCTGCTGTTGGTGTGGGTGCTGGTGGTGGCCTCGGTCACCGACCTGTACGTGTACCTCATCCCCAATCGGCTGCTCTTCCCGGCACTGGCCGCGTCGGTGGTGGTCATGGTGCCTCTCGCGCTGATCGATGACCCCGCTCGACTGACGCAGGCCGCAGTGGGCCTGGTGCTGTACTTCTCGTTGCTGTTCCTGCCACATCTGGTGCATCCGGCCGGCATGGGCATGGGCGATGTCAAGCTGGCCCTGCTCCTCGGGCTCAACCTCGGGTACGCCGCCGGTGACATGCTGGGCACGGTGCGAATGGTGGTGCTGGCCATGTTGATCGGCAGCCTGCTCGGCGTGCTGGGTGGCGCGATCCTGGCTCTGGCTCGCCGGGCCGGTTGGAATCTCCTGCCCGATCCCCTCGAAGCCGTCCCTGGTGACGGCGACGGCTCGGAGCGAGCGGCGGCCTCGAGCTTCCCCTTCGGCCCACCGCTGGCGGTCGGTACGTTGTGGGTCCTGCTGTTTCCGGCCTCGGTCGGATTGGTCTGACCCGGCTCGGCCGAGGGTCGCGAGGGGCAATGGCCCCGATGCCGGCCATGGCCACCGGTACCCTGTCCGGGTGCACGCTGAGCGCCCTGGTCCCGACGAACACCCGTTGGTGCTCATCGGGATGCCCGGGTCGGGAAAGACCACGGTGGGCGAGCTCGTGGCCCTGAGGAGGGCTCGGCCCTTCGTCGACCTCGACGACGCCATCGAGGCGAGCACCGGATGCACGGTGCCCGATCTGTTCCATAGAGTCGGCGAGGCCGGGTTCCGGGAGCTGGAGGCGGTGGTCCTGGCCGACACCATCGCCACCGAACCCCGAGCCGTCGTGGCCAGTGGGGGAGGGGTGGTACTCAGCCCCGACAACCGCCTGCTGCTGGCTCGGCCCGACGTCCGCACGGTCTGGCTCCGGGCGGCCCCGGCCACGCTCGGTCGTCGCGTCGGAGCCGGCCACGGTCGGCCCCTGCTCGAGGACGATCCCATCGCTGGCATCAACCGCCTGCTCACCGAGCGCGAGTCGTTGTACCGCGAGGTCGCCGATCTCATCGTCGAGGTCGACGATCTGGGTGCCGGAGCCGTGGCCGACTGCCTGGCCGACTGGCTGGAGAAGCACCGGAGCGTGCGGTGAAGGTGATCGAGGTCGACCTCGGCGATCGCACGTATCCGGTGATCGTCGGCGATGGTGCCCGTCACGAGCTGGCCGAGGTGGTGCCCCGAGGCGCTCGGCGGGCTGCGGTGATCACCCAGGAGGCTATTCCCGTCGAGGTCGACCCCGGCATCGAACATCGGGTGTTCACGGTCCCCGACGGCGAGCTGGCCAAGACCCTCGGCGTCGTCGAGGACGTGTGTCAGCAGCTGGCCCGTTGGGGGATGACCCGGGCCGATGTGATCGTGGCCGTCGGGGGTGGGGTGGTGACCGATGTCGCCGGGTTCTGTGCGGCGGTGTACCACCGTGGGATCCGGTTCGTTTCGGTGGCCACCACGCTGCTCGGACAGATCGATGCCGCCATAGGCGGCAAGACCGGAGTCAACCTCCCCGAGGGCAAGAACCTGGTGGGCGCTTTCTGGCAACCCTCCGCCGTCATCTGCGACACGGCCACTCTGGCCACCTTGCCCCCGCGCGAGTACCGCTCCGGGCTCGGCGAACTGGCCAAGTACCACTTCCTCGGTGGTGACGACCTCGCTGGTCTCGGGCAAGCCGACCGGGTGGCGCGCTGCGTGCAGATCAAGGCCGATGTGGTCGCCGCCGATGAGCGGGAGGGTGGCCGTCGGGCCATCCTGAACTACGGCCACACCCTGGCCCATGCGCTCGAGACGGCGGCCGACTTCGACCTCCGCCACGGGGAAGCGGTGGCGGTGGGCCTCGTCTACGCAGCCGAGGTGGCGGTTCGGCTGGGCCGGATAGACGAGGCGCGCGTGCACGAACACCGTCGGGTGGTGGGTGGCTACGACCTGCCCGCAACGCTGCCGCCGGGGTCGGAGCCGGCCGCCCTCGTCGAGCTCTTCGCCCGCGACAAGAAGGCCGTGGACGGCCTCACCCTCGTGCTCGATGGCCCGGACGGTGTGGAACCGGTGGCCGGGATCGACCCGGCCGTGCTCCATGCTGCGGCCGAGGCGCTGCGATCATGAGTGACACCGCCCCCACGGAGGACGCATGGTGACCCAACCGGTCCTGATCCTGTCCGGTCCCAACCTCGACCTGCTCGGCGATCGCGAGCCCGAGATCTACGGCCCGGCGACGCTGGACGATCACGTGGCCCGAGCCGTGGCGCGGGGGGCCGAGCTGGGGTTGACCATCGACCACATCCAGTCCAACAGCGAGGCCGAACTGGTGGAAGCGGTCCATTCGGCCCGCAGCACGGTTGCCGCCATCATCATCAACCCCGCGGCGCTCACGCACTACTCGTGGAGCCTGCACGACGCCCTCGCTGCCTTCGCCGGCCCGGTGATCGAGCTCCACCTGTCCAATCCGGCGGCCCGGGAGTCCTTCCGCCACCAGTCCGTGGTGGCCCCGGTGGCAACCGGCACCATCGCCGGTCTCGGAGGCCACGGATACCAGCTGGCCGTCGATGCCGTCGCGGCGATGTTGACGTGAACGATCTTGAGCCAATCGGGGTCGAGCAGCGGTGGGCCGCGCTACGAATCGCCATGCGGGAGGTCGACGTGGATGCACTGCTGATCCACACCCCGGCCAACATCCGCTACCTCACCGGTTTCACCGGCTCTGCCGGCGAGTTGGCCGTCCACGCCGATGGTGCCGTGCTCCTGACCGACGGCCGCTATGGCATCCAGGCGCCGGCCCAGCTCGACGCCGTCGGTGCCGATTGCACGGTCGACCCCGACGCCACCGGTCGCCTCGATCGGGTCCGGTCCCTGTTCGCCGACCACCACCGCATCGGACTCGAGGCCGACGCCATCACCTGGTCCCAGCGCGAGGTGCTGGTGTCGTGTCTGGGCGAAGATCGCATCCAGGCCACCTCGGGACTCGTCGAGGACCTACGCGAACGCAAGGATGCAGCCGAGCTCCAGCGGATGGAACGGGCCGCGGCCATCGCCACCGACGCGCTGGCCCAGGTCGTGGCGGCCGGCCTGGGTGGCCGAACCGAGCGGGATGTCGGGTTCGACCTGGACGACCGCATGCGCCGGGCGGGTGCGGCCGGGCCGGCGTACGAGACCATCGTGGCCTCCGGTCCCAACGCCGCGCTGCCCCATGCCCGGCCCGGCGATCGACACATCGAGTCCGGCGATCTGGTCATCATCGACGTCGGCGCCCTGGTGGACGGGTACCGGTCCGACATGACCCGGTCGTACAGCATCGGCGCTCCCGATCCGGAAGCGGCGCGGATGCTGGACGTGGTGACCCGGGCGCAGGTGGCTGCCGCCGCGCTGGTGGACGCCGGCGTGACGGTGTCCGACATCGACCGGACGGCGCGTGCCGTGATCGAGGAGGCAGGCTGGGGTGAGCTGTTCTCCCACGGCACCGGCCACGGGGTCGGTCTCGACATCCACGAGGCACCGTCGGTGAGCAGTCGGGCCACTGCTACGCTCCAGCCCGGCCACTGCATCACCGTGGAGCCGGGCGTCTACCGAGCCGGTTTCGGCGGCGTCCGGGTCGAAGACCTGCTGGTGGTCAGCGAATCCGGGGCGCGGGTACTCACCACTGCTCCCAAAGAACCAGTCGTCGCCTGAATCGCGAAGGTCCACCGCCATGCCCACCATCACCACCAACGACCTGAAGAACGGGATGTCGCTCGATCTCGACGAGGGGTTGTTCCAGATCGTCGAGTTCCAGCACGTGAAGCCGGGCAAGGGGCATGCGTTCGTGCGCACCACCTTGCGCAACCAGCGCACCGGTGCCGTCGTCGACCGCACGTTCCGGGCCGGCGAGAAGGTCGAGCGGGCCGTCATCGACAAGCGGGACATGCAATTGCTGTACCGCGACGGCGCCGACTACGTGTTCATGGACAACAGCACCTACGACCAGCTGGCCGTGGCTCCGGAGACGTTGGCCGAGGCCGCCGACTATCTGAAGGAGACCGACAACGCGGTGTTGATGATGTACGGCGCCGAGGTCGTGGGTGTGGATCTGCCGGCCGCGGTGGTGCTCACCATCGCCGAAACCGAGCCGGGCGTCCAGGGCGACCGGGTATCGGGGGCGACCAAGCCGGCCACCCTCGAGACCGGCAAGGTGGTGCAGGTCCCCCTGTTCGTGAACCCCGGCGAGTCGGTGAAGGTCGACACCCGCTCGGGCGACTACATCAGTCGCGCTTGATCGACGAGACGGATACCCCGCACCATGGCTGACGACACCGTCGGCGTCGGTTCGCGCCGAGAGGGGCGCGAGACCGTGCTCGGGATCCTCTACGAGGCCGAGATCACCGAGCGGGCGCCCTCGGTGGTGGTCGATGCACAGGCTCTGCCCGTCGATGACTTCGCGGCCGCCATGGTCCGCGACATCGAGGTGCATCAGCCCGAGCTGGACGAGTTGCTGGAGCGGTACTCCAAGGGATGGGCCGTCGATCGGATGCCGATCATCGATCGTCTGGTGTTGCGGATGGGAGCCTTCGAGTTGTGCCATCGGCCCGACGTTCCATCCGGTGTGGCGCTGAGTGAGGCCGTCGACCTGGTCAGCCAGTACTCGACCGAGAAGTCCTCCACCTTCGTCAATGGCCTGCTCGCCCGGATCGCCGAGGAGGTGCGGCCCTGAGTCGTCGCTCGGATCAGGCCGGGCCCAACAGGTCCCAGCGGTTGCCGGCGACGTCCTCGAACACGGCCACCGTGCCGTAGGGCTCGGTCCGCGGTTCGGACACGAACCGGATACCGCCCTGGCTCATGCGCCGGTGGGCCGCCTCGAAGTCGTCCACCCGGAGGAAGAAGCCGACCCGCCCACCGCACTGGCGCCCCACCGCCGCCGCCTGGTCGGGTCCGTCGGCCGCGGCCAGCAGGAGCCCGGTCGATGCCCCGCGTGGCCGAACGACCACCCACCGCTTCGGGCGACCATCGGCGGTCGTCGAGGGGGTGTCCTCCACCAGTTCGAACCCCAGGGGACCGGTGAAGGAAGCGATGGCGTCGTCGATGTCGGCGACGACGATGGTCACGAGTTCGAGGCGGCTCACCGGACGATTCTGCCCGGGTGCGCACAAATCGCGCGAAAAGCTGGGCTCGCGGCGACGGCCGCGGCTACGGTGCGGTCTCGACCGTGAAGCGGGTTCCGTGAGGCCCGAACGGACGAGAGAAGGTGGCCCTTGGCCGAGAGAGAACGCCGCATGACGCCCCCGTTCGGGGGCGTTTTTCAGGCCCGCTCCGAAGTGCTCAGCGCCGACGACATGGAACGGGCGCTCCGACGCATCAGTCACGAGATCATCGAACGCAACCACGGTCTGGACGGCGTGGTCCTCATCGGGCTCCAGACCGGGGGCGTGTGGCTGGCCGAGCGCCTGGGCCAGCAGTTGCAGGACATCGAAGGCATCACCCCGCCGGTGGGCACCCTCGACGTGGCCCTCTACCGCGACGACATCGGCCTGCGGCCGGTGCTGCCCGAAGCCGCCACCGCGATCCCGGTGGACCTCGCGGGCCGCATCGTGGTGCTCGTCGACGACGTGTTGTTCACCGGTCGCACCATCAGGGCCGCGCTCGATGCCATCACCGACTTCGGTCGGCCGCGAGCCGTCCAGCTGGCGGTGATGGTCGATCGGGGCCACCGCGAGCTCCCCATACGGCCCGACTTCGTGGGCAAGAACCTCCCCACCCGGCGCGACGAGGCGGTCGATGTCCACGAGCACGGCGTCGACCTCGGCGAGATGGTCAAGTGAGGCACCTGCTGTCCATCGAGGACCTCGGGGCCGCCGGCATCAACGAGATTCTCGACCTGTCGGACACGTTCGTCGAGGTCAGCGGGCGCTCCATCCCCAAGGTCCCGGCCCTGCGAGGCAAGACGGTGGCGTGGCTGTTCTACGAGGACTCCACCCGGACCCGCCTCTCGTTCGAGACGGCGGCCAAGCGCCTCTCGGCCGACACCATGAACTTCGGCGTGTCGTCGTCCTCGGTCAACAAGGGTGAGGGTCTGCGGGACACGGTCGAGACCATCACCGCGATGGGCGTCGATGCCATCGTGGTCCGGCACGCATCCCCGGGTGTGCCCTGGCAGATCACCCGCTGGACCGATGCCTGCGTCATCAATGCCGGTGACGGTTGGCACCAACACCCCACCCAGGCCCTGCTCGACTGCTACACGCTCCGGCAGCACTTCGACAGCCTCGAGGGTCGCCACATCGCCATCGTGGGCGACATCAAGCACTCACGCGTGGCGCGCAGCGACCTCCTCGCCTTCACCATGCTCGGGGCCGAGGTCACCCTCGTGGCTCCGCAGACCCTCCTCCCCCCGTCGCTCGAAGGGTGGCCGGCCAAGACCAGCCACGACATCGATGCCGTGCTGCCCTCCGCCGACGTCGTCTACCTGCTGCGGATGCAGCGCGAGCGCATGCACGAAGCGCTGCTCCCGTCGCTGCGCGAGTACCGGGCCGGGTATGGCCTCACCCTCGACCGGTGCGCCCTGTTGGCCGACCACGCGCTGGTCATGCACCCGGGTCCCATGAACCGTGGTGTCGAGATCGACCCGGAGGTCGCCGACCTCGACCGGTCGGTGGTGGTCGAGCAGGTGGCCAACGGCGTGGCCGTCCGGATGGCCGTGCTGTACCTCCTGCTGGGGTCCGGGGTCGAACTGACGGGGGGTGCACGATGAGCCTGGTGATCAAGGGCGGCACGCTCGTCGATGCCACCGGTACCCGTCGCGGCGACGTCCGCATCGAGGGCGACACCATCGCGGCGGTGGGTGATGGGTTGACGGCCGACCGCACGATCGACGCCGGCGGGTGTGTCGTGAGCCCCGGTTTCGTCGACCTGCACACCCATCTGCGCCAGCCCGGACGAGAGCAAGCCGAGACCATCGAGACCGGCGGGCGCGGCGCGGCCCTCGGTGGCTTCACCGCGGTGGTGGCCATGCCCAACACCGACCCCTGCATGGATTCGGCCGCCGTCATCCGGGAGGTCATCGAGTGGGCCCGAACGGCGCCCTGTGACGTGTTCCCCACGGCCGCCATCACGGTCGGACGTCGGGGCGAGGCCCTCAGTCCGATGGCCGAGCTGGCTCAGCTGGGAGTGCGGATCTTCACCGACGACGGTGACGGCGTGCAGGACGACCGACTCATGAAACGGGCCCTCGAGTACTCGGTGGGCCTCACCCCGTTCACCGGCGGGCAGAGCGTGACCCTGGCCCAGCACTGTGAGGTGTCGGTCCTGTCCGAGGGCGGCTCCATGCACGAGGGAGAGTGGTCCAGCCGCCTGGGGATCCCCGGTCAGCCCAGCGAGGCCGAGGAGCTCATGGTCATGCGCGACATCGCCCTGGCTCGGGCCACGGGCGCACGGGTGCACCTCCAGCACCTCTCCACCGAGGGATCGGTGGAGATGGTTCGGCGGGCCAAGGCGGCCGGGTTGGCCGTCACCGCCGAGGCCACGACGCATCACTTCACCCTGACCGACGCCTGTTGCGCCGACTACGACCCGGTGTTCAAGGTTCACCCGCCGCTGCGGGGCGATCGGGACGTGGACGCGGTGAAGGCCGGGTTGGCCGACGGCACCATCGATGCCATCGCCACCGACCACGCTCCCCACACCCGCGACAGCAAAGAGCTGCCCTTCGATCAGGCGCCGCCGGGCATGCTCGGACTGGAGACGGCCTTGGCGCTGGCCCTGACCGAGCTCGACATCCCCCTCGAGACCCTGATCGGGCTGCTCACCTGGCGTCCCGCCCGCATCGCCGGCATCGACGACGTCCACGGCGGACCGCTCGTGGCCGGTCACCAGGCCAACCTGTGCGTGTTCGATCCCGAGCTGGAGTGGCAGGTGGCGGGCGCCGCCATGGCCTCGCGCAGTGAGAACAGCCCCTACGAGGGGCGGACGGTTCGCGGTCGGGCCCGCCACACGGTGCTCCACGGCGAGGTCGTCGTCCACGACGGAGAGGCTCAGCGATGACGGTGACCACGCCAGCGCCGATGCCGGCCCATGGCCCCGAACCCGAACGAGAGGCACGACGATGACGGTCACCGAGGCAGCACTGGTCCTGGCCGACGGCACCGTGTTCGAAGGCGAGGCCATCGGCGCCGAGGCACCCGGTGGTGTCGCCACCGGCGAGGTGGTGTTCAACACCGTCTGGTCGGGATACCAGGAGGTCATGACCGACCCCAGCTACGCGGGTCAGATCATCACCTTCACCTATCCCCACATCGGTAACTACGGCGTCACCGCGGCCGACGACGAGAGCCGGCGCCCGTTCTGTCGCGGCGTGATCGTGCGTGATCTGGCCCGCCGGCGCAGCAGCTGGCGGGCCGACGGTGACCTCGACGCCATGTTGCGGGCCAGCGGGGTCCCCGGCATCGCCGGCATCGACACGCGCCGGCTCACCCGGCACATCCGCGACGCCGGCGCCATGCCCGGGGCCTTCGGCACCGCCGATGTCGCCCAGCTCACCCGAGCGGCGATCGACGAACCAGGGACCGACGGCGTGGACCTGGTCGCCGAGGTCACCTGCGAGCAGCCCTACACGGTGGGTTCGGGACCACGGCGGGTCGTGGCGTACGACTTCGGCATCAAGCGCACCATCCTGGCCCACTTGTCCCGCATCGCCACCGTGGAGGTGGTGCCCGCCTCCACGCCGGCCGGCGAGGTGCTGGCCCGTGACCCCGACGGTGTCTTCCTCAGCAACGGCCCCGGAGACCCCGGCCCGGTGGGCTACGCACGAGAAGCCATCGGTGCGCTGCTCGGGCGGGTGCCGGTGTTCGGGATATGCCTCGGTCATCAGCTCCTGTCGGCCACCCTCGGCGCCGAGATCTACAAGCTGCCCTTCGGTCACCACGGCGGCAACCACCCGGTGCGGAACCTGGCCGTGGGAACCGTCGAGATCACCAGCCAGAACCACAACTACTGCGTGGCCGAGGGCGCCATCGACGGGGCAACGCTCACCCACATCAACCTCAACGACCAGACCGTGGAGGGGATCCGAGCCGACGACGTCCGGGCCTTCAGCGTGCAGTACCACCCGGAAGCCGGACCGGGACCTCACGACAGTCGGTACCTGTTCGACCAGTTCGCCGAGCTCATGGACGGTGCGGCATGAAGCGAACCGATATCCAGACGATCCTGTTGATCGGCTCCGGGCCGATCGTCATCGGGCAGGCGTGCGAGTTCGACTACTCCGGCACGCAGGCCTGCCGGGTGCTGCGGGAGGAGGGCTATCGGGTCATCCTGGCCAACTCCAACCCGGCGACCATCATGACCGATCCGGAGTTCGCCGACCGTACCTACGTCGAACCGCTCGACGTCGAGATCCTGACCCGCATCATCGAACGCGAGCGGCCCGATGCCCTGCTTCCCACGCTGGGAGGTCAGACCGCGCTGAACCTGGCCATGGAGTTGAGTGCGGCCGGGGTGTTGGACCGCTTCGAGGTCGAGCTGATCGGCGCCAACGAGGTGGCCATCGCCACCGCCGAGGATCGCGAGCAGTTCAAGGCCGCCATGATCGAGATCGGCTTGGCCGTGCCCAGCTCGGCCACCGCACACAACATCGAAGACGCCCGCGCCGCGATGTCCGAGATCGGTCTTCCCGTTGTCATCCGGCCGGCGTACATCCTGGGCGGCAAGGGCACCGGTTTCGCCCACACGGCCGAGGAGTTCGAGAAGGTGGCCCGTCGGGGCCTCGACGCCAGCCCCATACAGGAGATCCTCATCGAGAAGTCGATCAAGGGGTGGAAGGAGTTCGAGCTGGAGGTGATGCGGGACCGGGCCGACAACTGCGTCGTGGTCTGCGCGATCGAGAACGTCGACCCCATGGGTGTGCACACCGGTGACTCGATCACCGTTGCCCCCGCCCAGACACTGTCCGACGTCGAGTACCAGCAGATGCGTGACGCCGCTTTCGCGTGCATCAGACGCGTCGGGGTCGAGACCGGGGGCTCCAACATCCAGTTCGCCGTGCACCCCGACACCGGCGAACAGGTCGTCATCGAGATGAACCCCA
>Ga0224505_10001858_pt1 | contig 12901 bp, 15 predicted proteins | sample SF_Jan12_sed_USG_FD_169102 | JGI IMG/M metagenome (GOLD analysis project Ga0224505, IMG submission 169102) | Sediment microbial communities from San Francisco Bay, California, United States - SF_Jan12_sed_USGS_4_1 | ecosystem: Environmental > Aquatic > Marine > Sediment | place: USA: California...
CTGGATCCGCCCAGTCGGATCCTGAATGGTCGCGAAGACGAGTTTCCCGAAACTGCGGTGGAGCATGATCCGGCCGGCGACGGTGACCTGCTCGCCGGTGGCGGCGCCCGGTTCGAGGTCGGCGTGGCGTGACCTCACGTCGGCGGCGAGATCCGCGCGCTGGAAACCCACCGGATACGGCTCGCGGCCTCCGGCTCGCAGATGCTCGACCTTTTCGAGACGGTTGGCCGTCAAGGGGTGATCGGCCAGGCCGCTCCGGTCGTCCTCGACATCGTTGAATTCTTCGCTCATGGGCGATGGCACTTTGGACGACGTCGCATCCTCGATCAAATCGAATTCCGGGCGTGGATGACCTTCAACCCCCACAACGTGAGATCGTCGTCGACGACGGTGATGGTCCGACACAGCGGTGAGATGAGGCGCGACATTCCACCGGTCGCCACCACCGGTGAGTCATCTGACACAGAGTGTTCGGCGCGGAACCGATCCACGAGCGTGTCCACGGCACCTGCCGTCCCGAACAACAATCCCGACTGGATCGCTTCGACAGTGCTCTTGCCGACCGCGTGTCTGGGCACCGCGAGTTCCACTCGCCGAAGCGCCGACGTGGCCTCCACCAAGGCATCACCTCCAATGCGGGGGCCCGGCGCGATGGCGCCACCGAGGTATGCGCCCGAGCCTCCCACGAGGTCGACCGTGGTGGCCGTGCCGAAGTCGACTGTCACCACCGGCGCCCCATATCGGTCGATGGCACCAACCGCGTTGGCGATGCGGTCCGCACCCACCTCTCGCGGGTTGTCGACCGAGACGTTCAAGCCCGTCCGGACGCCCGGCCCCACCACCACCACCTCGGTTGGCGAGATCCGTTCGAGCGTGGCACGCAACACTTCGGTCACGGCGGGTACCACGCTCGCCATGGCGGCCCCGGTGATGGCGGGCGCGTCACCGGCCAACAGCCCCTCGAGGACCAACTCGTACTCGTCGGCCGTACGGGAGGCCGTCGTGATCCGCCATTGGCGGATGAGGTCGTGCTGGTCGTAGAGCCCGAATCCGGAAGTGGAGTTGCCGATGTCGGCGACGAGGAGCATCAGCCGGCGACCCGGATGCCGCGATCGGGCGAGAACCGGCCGTCGATGACGTCGAAGGCGACGTTGTCGATGAGCCGTATCGCCCCGGCGAAGGCGGCGACGGCAAGGAAAGCGGGACGGTCGAGTACCGAGAGCGGCGAGGCGTCTTGCTGCGATGCCAGCTCGACGTACTCCACATCCAGACCGTCCATCTCCGAGCGGGCGGCGGAGATCAGAACGCCGGCGTCTCGAATGCCTTCTTCAACGGCATCCGCGGCGCGCATGAGGCCCCGGGACAAACCGAGTGCCCGGACCCGTTCCACCTCCGACAGGAACACGTTTCGGCTGCTGAGGGCGAGGCCCTCGGGGCTGCGGAGCGTGGGACAGCCCACGACGGTCACCGGGAAGTCGAGATCTGCGGCCATGGTGCGAATGATGGCGAGCTGTTGGGCATCCTTGCGTCCGAAGAAGGCCATGTCGGGTTGGAGCCCGGCAAACAGCTTCGCGACCACGGTCGCCACCCCTGCGAAGTGGCCTGGTCGATGGGGCCCCTCCATGAAGTCGGCCACGCGGGACACAACGACCGAGGTCAATGGCGGCCGCGGGTACATCACGTCGGGCCCGGGGGCGAACACCACGTCGACGCCGGCCTCGCGGCAGATCTCGAGATCGGCGTCCAGCGTCCTCGGATACTTCTCGAGATCGGCGGGATCGTTGAATTGGAGCGGGTTCACGAAAATGGACGCCATCACTCGATCGGCGCTCCGCACGGCAGCATCGAGCAGCGACCGGTGGCCGGCATGCAGAGCGCCCATGGTCGGTACGAGCCCTACGCGCCCCTCGCCTCGGGCATGCCGTGCCTCTTCGAACGTGTGCGCAACGATCATGACCGAACCTCAGCCACGAGATCTCCGAACTCGGGCCACCGTCCCGCCGCTCGAGCGGTCGCCTCGACCAAGGCCGCGTAGCTCGCTCCGAGCTCGGACGAGATGGCGGCGGCAGCTTCGAGCTGGCGCGCGACCGTCTGGGCGTCGCCGCGAACCACGGGGCCGGTCAGCGCCGCCAACGGACCGAGACCATAGGCGTTCTCGACGCTGGTTCTCGTGAGCCGGGCATAGGCGTCCAGCGGAACACCGGAACCGGCCGCCAATTCGGCAGTGACGGCCAGCGCAGCCACGACGAAGTTGGAGGCGGCCGAGGCGGCCGAGTGGTGGGCCGGTTTGTTGTGCTCGGCGAGCCGGACCGGGTGCATCCCCAAGCTCTGCGCCCAATCGGCCAACTCGCCATAGGGAGCATCGTCGGCCGTGATCGCGACGTACGAACCCGTCAGCAGACCTGCACCGGTGTCGGGATCGGGAAGACTCTGGATCGGGTGGAAGGAACCGGCCGCACATCCGATGTCTGTCAGCGGGTCGAGGACACCGAGGTCTGTCATTCCCGAGAGGTGGCATACGATCGGCGTGCCATCGAGCCACGGCGCCACCGCCTCTGCCACCGCCGACAGCGCGTCGTCACGGACTGCGAGGACGATCAGGTCGGAAGGCGGAAGGTACCCGGGTCCGGCCCTCCACGCCTCGAGCGCCTCCGGGATTCGGCCGCTCGGTCCGGCAACCACGGCTGTGATCTCGTGCCCAGCCCGTAGAGACGCGAGCGCAATCGATCCTCCCGCACGTCCGGCACCGATGAACCCGATCGATCGACGATGCATCCAATCAGGCTACCCACCTCTCCCCCACCGCCCGGCAACCCGGCGGAGACGCCTGTCGCCCAACCCAGGGTCGAGGAAGTGGAATCCCGCAACCATCCCTGGGCTGGCGGGGCCTACCAGTCCTCTTCTTCGTCGGTGGAGTCCACCTCGGACCAGTGGGCATCGAGCTCGGCCCGCATGTCACGGTACGAATCCCTGCGCTTCCAGAACTTCGTCTTCCAGACCTTGAACCTGCGCCCGGATACGGGGGCCTGCTCCACTCGCTCATGAACAGCCGACCTGCGGACCTCAGGCAAAGGTTCGATGTCTTCGGGATCCGCCAATCCGTGCAACATCTGGTTCGTGGCATGGCGTGTGCGGCGGTGATCGAGACGACGGTCGTCGCGGCTCGGGCGGTTTTCGTCAAAACCGAGATTGGCAGTACGGTTTTCGCGGGAACGGCGGGCCATGGACACTCCTAGATCGGCACGGTTGAACCTTCGAGTTCACTCCGATCAGGGAGGAGAGCGCTCCATCGCTTCCAACCTACCAGGCCGGCCACTTTGTGAAAGGTCGGAAAGTCCTCAGAGCACGAATGGGATGAAGCGCCGCCGGACACGCTCCGCGTAGGCGGGGTAGTCGGGGTACACCAGGGTCAGCGCCCGTTCCTCATATCCGGATTTGAACCAGAACAAGCCCACGAGTGCGCCGAGGACGGGCACGGGCCACCACGTGCCCAGAATGATCGCCGCACCCACCCCACCGAGCACGAGTCCGCCGTAGATCGGGTGTCGGACCACGCCGAACACGCCGGACTCGGCGAGTGAGCCTCCCGGCCGGGGATCCGGCAACGCCGAGAGGTTCACGCCCAGCTTCATCAACGCCCCGACGACCAGCCATCCGCCCGCACCGGCAAACACGAGGCCCACCCCGTACCGCAGCGGCGTCGGCGCAAAATCGCCCGTGAAGACGGCGATTGCCGAGAACGCCAGAAAGAGAACGAACTGGACCCCGACGAAGGCAGGAGAGATCCAACCGAGACGGGGAGGACCGTCGAGCCAGTACCCCGACCATTTGAAAATCCCGCTCCGATCGACAGAATGCAACGCCTCCATTGCGGTCTGTCCATTCGCCAGTCGGGCATTGGGAGCGATCTCGGCAACCGGAGCGAGGACAAAGGCTCGTGCGTGGGCGTGAGGATGGGGAACGGTGAGGTCCGGATCGGCCACTTCCGAATCACCGTGGGTGATGATGTCGAGGTCGAGCGTTCTCGGACCCCAGCGAACCTGACGTACGCGATCGGCCCGCTTCTCGATGGCCAGGAGCTCTTCGAGCAGTGTCCGAGGCGATAACTCGGTGTCGATCACCACCGCGGCATTGAGGTATCTTCCCTGGTCGGGTCCACCGACGGGCTCGGTCTCGTAGACCGACGATATCGAGATGACGGTACCGAGCCGGCGTAGCCCTGCCACCGCCCCCCTCAGGTAGGTGAGCCGGTCACCGAGGTTCGACCCGAGCGCGACAACGGCGCGGCTCACTTCTCACGCCGAACGGTCACAGCGACATCGGCGAACGGCACCGGGATGGGGGCGCGCGGTTTGTGGACTGTGACCTCGACCGCCACAGCACGCGGCTCGCCGAGGACCGCCTCCGCCACCCGATGCGCCACCCGCTCGATGAGGCTCCAGGTTTCGGACGCAACCAGGTCCGTGACCCGCACGGCCAGCGCCCCATAGTCGATCGTCTCGGACAGCCGATCGGTCCGGCCCGCGGACTCGAGATCGACCTCGACGACCACGTCGACCACGAAAGGCTGGGCATGGGCAGCCTCGTGCTCGAGAAACCCGTGAGTCGCAAAGACCTCGAGACCCTTCAGTGATATTCGGTCGGTCAACCGGCCGACTCCGGGATCAACGACCTCCCGGCGGGTCCGAGCGGCCGACCCAGGATCTCCTGAATCACCGCGGCCGCCAGAATCCGGTCGTTGAGAAGCCCGGAGGCGATGAGGTAACCGCCCAACATGCCCGCAAGCTCATCGTCGATGATTTCTTTGTGGACGAGCACCCGAGCATGAGGGTCGGACAGCGCCTCGCCCAAGGCCTCGTTGAGCCGCGCCGGGTCGTCCCTCGCGACCTCGGATCCCATGGGCACAGAGATGGTTCTGATCCCTGCGGTGGCGTAGGCGCCGACGTTCTGATTGCCGGCAAGGAGGTTGACGACCGTGTTGATCTTGGCTTCGCGCACCAGCCAGTTGATCTCTTCCTCCCGCCGGACTCGGCGATGCTGGAACCCATTGCCTCCGATGCGTTCGGACACCGCCAGACGATCGGAGATGATCCAGGTGAAGCCTTTGGGTTTGAGTCCGGTGATCATGAGGAGAGCTCGCGGCGTGTGTTTCGGGCCCCAACGATAGCCCGGGCGACCAGCGCGGCCTCTCGTGAGAGCGACGGATCATGCACCCGAAAGACCGAAATCCCTCGTTCGACCGCCAATGCGACCGTGACGGCCGTACCGAAATCGCGGGCGAGCGGGTCTTCGAGGCCGAGGATCGAGCCGATGAACCGTTTGCGCGAAGTGCCTGCCATGACCACGTAACCGAGGTCGGCCAGCTCACCGATCCGGTCCAACAACTCGAGGTTGTGCTCGAGGTTCTTGCCGAATCCGAATCCGGGATCGATACAAATCGACTCGCTGCGAATCCCCGCTGCCTCACACAACCGAGCCTGCGCGGCCAGGTACCGAGACACCTCGCCTACGACGTCCTCGTACCGAGGATCGATCTGCATCGTCCGCGGATCGCCAGGCATGTGCATCACCACGACCCCGGCTTTGTGTTGGGCCGCGACCTCTCGCATCACCGGGTTGCGGAATCCGGACACGTCGTTGACGATCTCGGCACCGGCGCTCAGTGCGGCGTGAGCCACTTCCGGCTTGGTGGTGTCGATCGAGACGATGTGGCCGCGTTCTGCGAGGCGTCCGACTACGGGAACAGCCCGTCGTAGCTCTTCCTCCGGGGAAACGGGGTCCGCTCCTGGCCTGGTGGACTCGCCGCCCACATCGACGATGTGAGCACCGTCCCTGACGAGAGCCTCCGCCCGTTCGACGGCGAGGTCCGGGTCGACGAACAGGCCCCCATCGCTGAACGAGTCGGGTGTGACGTTGAGGATCCCCATGATGATCGGCGCGTCGATCGTCACGACGGTCGTGCGAAGGCACCATCCTCGAGGGCGACTCACGGCCGACTCAGCGCGAGCGCGTGGGCTCTGATTGCTGGGCAGCGGCGATACCCGAGCTGCCCCGCTCGGGCGCAGGCGGCCTCCGTATCCGGAGCGCCCCTCCGTTGGCGTGTTCCCACTTCGGAACGTCGTGGAAGACCTCGGCGACCTCGTCCCGATCAAGTGTCTCTCTGTCCATCAGCTCGTCGGCGAGACGGTGAAGCGCATCGACGTGGGTGTTGAGGATCTCCCGTGCTTCCTCATGGGCGGCGTTGATGAGCGCACGAACCTCTTCGTCGATCCACGCCGCCACCTCGTCCGAGTAGTCGGCCTGCCGCGTGTAATCACGCCCGAGGAAGACCTCGCCATTGGCATGGCCGTACTTCATGGGTCCGAGGCGATCGCTCATCCCGAACTCCATGACCATGCGCCGGGCGAGCTGAGTTGCCTTCTCGATGTCGTTGGAAGCGCCGGTGGATGGATCACCGAAGACGATCTCCTCGGCCGTTCTTCCGCCGAGGGCGTATGCCAGTTCGTCGACCATCTCGCTGCGCCGCTTGTAGTACCGGTCCTCGGTGGGGAGGGCCAGGGTGTAGCCCCCGGCACGACCCCGAGGAATGATCGTCACCTTGTGGATCGGGTCGAGGTGTGGGAGCGCATAGCCGACGAGGGCGTGGCCACCTTCGTGAAAGGCGGTGAGTCGCTTCTCCTCTTCCGACATGACCCGGGTCTTCCGCTCTGGACCCGCCATGACCCGATCGATGGCCTCCTCCAGCTCGTCCATCCCGATCTTCGCCTTGCGGCGTCGAGCGGTGAGCAACGCAGCCTCGTTGATGAGGTTGGCGAGGTCGGCCCCGGTGAACCCGGGAGTGCGGCGGGCCAGCACCGCCAGTTCGACGTCGGAGTCGAACGGCTTGCCGCGGGCGTGCACGTTGAGGATGCCCTCCCGGCCCCGGATGTCGGGGGCATCGATGATGATCTGACGGTCGAACCGTCCGGGACGAAGCAGCGCGGGGTCGAGGATGTCAGGACGATTCGTCGCCGCCATGACGATCACACCGGTGTTGCCTTCGAACCCGTCGAGCTCGACGAGCAACTGGTTGAGTGTCTGCTCGCGCTCGTCGTGACCTCCACCGAGGCCGGCGCCGCGGTGACGGCCCACGGCATCGATCTCGTCGATGAACACGATGGCGGGAGCGGTTTGTTTGGCCTGGTCGAACAGGTCACGCACGCGGGAGGCACCGACTCCCACGAACATTTCGACGAAGTCCGAACCCGAGATGGAGAGAAAAGGCACGCCCGCCTCGCCGGCGATGGCCCGAGCCAGCAACGTCTTGCCGGTGCCGGGAGGGCCGTACAACAGAACACCTTTGGGGATCTTGGCGCCGAGGGCGCGGTATTTGTCTGGATGGGCCAGGAAATCCTTGATCTCCTCCAGTTCCTCGATCGCCTCGTCGATCCCGGCGACATCCTTGAAGGTGACCTTGGGCTGGTCTTTGGTGATGGTTTTCGCCTTCGCCTTGCCGAACTGCATCACCCGGTTTCCCGAGCCCTGCATCTGCATGAAGATGAAGACCATGAATCCGATCAGGAACAGCCAGGGAAGAAACCCGATCAGGATTTCGAAGAAACTTGGCGGTTCGACGTCGTTCTCCACCTGGATCCCGGCGTCGATGGAGCGTTGGGTGACATCGTCCTCGTACTCGGGCGGGTACTGGAGAAAGAAGTCGAAGCTGCCCTCGGGGGCAGTGGACTCGAGTTCACGCCCCTGGATCCGATCGGAGCGCTCGAGGATCACGACCGAGTCGATGGACCCCTCGTCGAGTCGCTCGTAGTACTCGGAGAGGCTGATCTCGGCGGGTGCCGACAACTGATCGAACCATTGCTGGGCGACGACGGCCAGCACCACGAATACCAATCCGTAGATCAGGAGCGTTCGGAAGGTGCGGTTCAAGATCGTCCTCTGGTTGTCGTCGTCGCGAGGTCGGTGCGGACATGCGCCCACCCACGCCATTCTCTACATCGGCAAAGGACGGTCTCGCCCAAGCCGGTCCTCGCGAGACCAGCCGCACTCGCCTTCATCCGACATGGTAAGGGTCCGAGCCCGATAACGGAACCTGGAACCGCTCCCGGAACCGGATACGTCGACCGCACCGCGGTCTTCAATCCGGCGAGCCTTCCATGACTCCCACATACGGCAGATTCCGATAGCGACCGGCGTAGTCGAGGCCATAGCCGATCACGAACTCGGGACCGATGTCGAAACAAGGGTACTTAACCTCGATGGGGACCCGCTGGATGCCTCGCTTCACGAGGAGGGCGGCGATCTCGATCGATGCCGGTTTGCGCACTCGCAGCGACTTCATGAGGTAGTTGAGGGTGAGTCCCGAATCGATGATGTCCTCGACGATGAGCACATGACGGTCTGCGATCTCCTGATCCAGATCCTTCAAGATCCGGACCACGCCCGACGTCTGGGTCGAGGCGCCGTAGGAACTCACCGCCATGAAATCGAATTCGACCGGGAGGTCGATGTGACGGGCGAGATCGGCCATCACCATGAATGCTCCTTTGAGCACCCCCACCACCAAAAGGTCTTTGCCCTGATAGTCCCGAGTGATCGCCGAGCCGACCTCTGCCAACTTGGCGTCTATCTCCTCGGCCGAGATCAGGGTGCGTATCTCTCCCACAGCTCTTCCTCTGTCGCGACCGCGCAAAGGTAGCCGCGGTCGGCGTCCACCGGCCAGCCGATCCGTTTTACACCGGGAATCCAAACCACCTTCCCGTCCCGAACGACCACCGGCCACCGCTCGCAGGCCACGATGCCATGTTCGGCGATTTCCTCCCGTACCGGCTTGTGCCCACCGGGCACGGCCACCACATCACCGGCTTCCACGGCACGAACCGTGTGCAGACCGGGCGCCAGGACGGCAATCCATGGCGAGAGCGACATCGGACCCTCGCCCTCGTGGACGTCGATGGTGAAGCCCGAGAACCGGTAGCAGCCGGGACGGTCGAATGTCACACCCCGGGACGGGGTGCGATCGTCCGGGGCCGTGATCTCCAAGAATGGAGGGCGACGGGACACCGTGAGACCGTTCCAGTCGACCGTTGAGCGCCGGCCCACCACCACCGACCAGACAGCTTCGAGGACTCTGCCGTCAGGTGAGTAGGGGGGTGCGAGATCTGTCATCGCCTGCCGGATCGCCCGTCGAGCAAGCGGCAGCGGAACGGCGAGGAGCGTTCCGATCACGAACCTGGCGCCGCCCGGCCTCGTATACCGAGGGACCGCCACCGCCAGCTCGTCGAGGTAGCTCGCCTCATCCCTCGCCGTATCCGCGAGCCGCCCCAGAGAATTGGACACTCCCGGGCCAAACGCCGCGACCAGCGCGGGGAGGGCCAGTGTTCGAACACGATTTCGGAGATGACGCGCATCGTCATTCATGGGATCGTCCCGCCAGCCCAGACCGGCCAGGGTCGCGGCCTCTCTCGTGGCTGCCCGGCTCGTCCCGAGGAGCGGACGCAGGTACGGGGGGCGTACGGGGTGGATGCCGGACAAACCGTCCAGCCCGGTCCCACGGACGATGCGCATCAACACAGTCTCCACCTGGTCATCGTACGTGTGACCCGTGACGACCCACTCATCGATCCGACGTTCGGCCTCCAGCGCCGCAAGCCGCACCTGTCTCGCCTGCGCTTCGAGCGAAGGGCCGGCCGGGACCGAGACGTCGACGACGCGAATCTCCAGGTCCAATGTGCGGGCGACATCCTCGGCAGCAGCCGCCAGCAACTCGCTGGAGGGGAACCCGTGCCGGACGTGGACGGCGCGAACCGATCTCCCTGACCGGGCCGCCACGAGGGCCGCTGCCGCCGAGTCCGCCCCACCCGACAGCGCCACGACCAGCGGACCTCCAGGCATACGGTGGAGGGCTTCCGCCGGTGGGTCGATCAGACGTCTCAGCCGACGCGTTTCAACCACGTGCGAGGGTCCTCGATCTCGGCGAGCGTGGGCAAGGCATCCGGGCCTTCCCAGGCGTGGTCGAGACGCTCCCAGCCGCCGAGGCGCTCGACCTCGAGCACGAACCGCTCCCCCATCTCGTATTGCTTGATCTTCATCTCCAGGCCGGTGAGGCGAAAGAACCACGCGGTTTTCGAGTTCGACCTCCGCGCCTTCAGGAGCGCCGACATGCGGCGTTGTCCGGGGAGCAGTGCCGCTCCCAACCGATCCATGACGACGTGGCCGTGACCCTCGAGCAGCGACATGAGCGCCTGAACTCGATCGAGAGAATCGCGCCGATCTCCGGTGGCGAGCAGACCCAACATGCCTCGTTCGTCGATCATGGGGCGGCCTTCGCTTCTCGACTCGCGTACCCGGGCAACGATCTCCGCGAGCCGAGGTTCGTCGGAGGCCGCCGACTCGACCATGCCTCGCACCAAGCCGAGAAAGTACTCACGGAGCCAGCCGACACCCACGAACTGAGACCGGTGGGCGGCCTCGTGGAGGGCGATCCACATCCGGAACTCGGAGGGACGGAACTGCCTGGCGCGTTCCATCTGGAGGATGTTGGCTCCCACGAAGGCGATCGAATCACCCTGCTCGCCGGGGACGACCAGTTCGTACTGGCCGAGGACGCGGCGAGACAAGAACCCGAGAAGAGCCCCGGTCTCGGCCTCCATGAGCCGCCTGGCGATGCGGCGGGCGGCGTCGTCCTCCAGCATCGACAGCCGCTCGGCGAGTTTCCGCTCGGCCGGCTCGACCAACTCGGCGAATGCGGCAACGTTGCGTTCCACCCAATCGGGCCGCGAGACGATGAGGACTTCGGCCTGCCCGGGTGTGATGAGCCTCGTCTCCTGGGACACCATCTGGCCGGCCACGGGGACGATCCCGGCCATGTCGGTCGCAAGGTGCTCGAGGTGAAAAGACTCGGCCAGGCCGTAGTTACGGGCGACGAGTCCGGCCACCCGACCTGAGACGGGTCGGGTGTCGCATCTGGTCACTCGACCGTCTTGTACCGGGTGCGGACCACCTTCATGAAGTACTGGACCACGGTCCCGAAAATGAGCGCTCCGGCGATGACGATCGAAGTGGGAATCAGATACCGGTCGGTCCATGGGCCGAGAGCCGGCGCCGGCTCCTCCTCCACGATGGAGACCGCGGGTGCCTTCGGTTCCGGCGTCGACGCTCCAGCGACCGTCGTCTCGGTGACCGCGGTCTCGGCGGTGGAGGCGAAGGCTGGCACGGCAATCGAAGCGAGGACGGCTCCGAGAATGGCGATGAGGATGGCTCGATGTCGACGCATGGCCGGGTCAGCCTACTGCATGCGAGCCGCGAGCTGCGCAGCCTGGCGTCTCAAGAACCGAGCGACTCTCGCTGGATGACCCCACGGAGACGATCGAGCACATCAGCTGGAACATCTTCTCGAAGGTGCGAGCGTACGACGACCCGGAGCCGCTCCTCGAAGCTGAAGGCGCCGCCGCACGGCGGGCAGTCGACCAGGTGCACACGGATGCGTTCCGCAACGACGGCGTCATCGAGTTCACCGTCGAGGTACGGGTAGAGCCTGGCCAGAGCTTCGTCGCAATGTTCATCGGACATCGGTCACCTCGTCGGACAAAAGGCCTCGTGTGCGTGCGTACTCCCACAACGTCTTCTGGAGTGCCTTTCTTCCCCGATGGAGCCGGGACATCACGGTCCCGATCGGAACATCGAGGATGCTGGCGATCTCCTTGTAGGAGAAACCCTCCAGGTCGGCAAGCAAGACAGGTACCCGGAAAGCCTCGGGGAGGGACTCTACGGCCTGCTTGATGTCGGCCTCCACCAGTCCGTCGAGCACCAGGTCCTCGACGGATCGCGATGCATCGGCCGAGTGCTCCGAACCGATCCTTCGATACAGGTAGAGGTCCTCGACATCGGCCAGATCGGTCTCGTTCGGACGCCGGGAATCGCGGCGGTACTTGTTGATGTAGGTGTTGGTGAGAATCCGGTAGAGCCAAGCTTTGAGGTTGGTGCCCTCTTCGAAACTCGCATAGGCGCGGTAAGCCTTGAGGAGCGTCTCCTGAACGAGGTCTTCGGCGTCGGCAGGATTGCGGGCCATGCGCATCGCCGCTGCGAACAGTTGAGGCGCATATTCCATTGCGTCGCGGTCGAAGTTCGCCTGGTCTGCCACGACTGTGACGCTAGCAAGAGGTCGAGGATGAGGGACAACTCGGATGATCACAACGCCCGACGACAGCTCGCCGCGGCGCGCTAGCCTGTCGGTCCCACGCCGGGGTAGCTCAGGGGTAGAGCAACGCACTCGTAATGCGTAGGTCGGGGGTTCAAATCCCCCCCTCGGCTCCAGTGACAACTGTGCAGGGGGATGACCCGCTTGCAACCCCCAAACGCAACCCCGACCCAAACAGTCGTGGACCGGGCGGCTAGGAGTTTCCACCGCGGCGGCGAGTCCCGACCCTTGGCTCAATCCAGGGCGAGGTCGGCGAAGAGATCGGCGAGGAGGAGTTGGGGCCTGAGGTTCGCTTCGAGATCCACCGCCGCGTCCAGGGTGCGCTCGGCTCGTGTCACTGCGTCGCCAGGTGTGACACTGGTCAACATCGCCAGTGGGACGTCCTTGTTGCGAATCGGACCGCCCAGTTGCACGGCGGCCGCATCCAGGTACCACGAGGCCACCAGTTCCAGCCCCGCCGACAGCAGGGCCAGACGCCCTCGGCGTCGCATTCGTTCGTCCTTCGGGAGTTCCTCGCCTGCATCCTCGAGGAGCGGTTCGACGGTGGCCAGCATCTCGGCGGCAAGCCGAAACGACTCACCCGGCCGGCTCGACGCCCGGCTCGGAACCGCGAGCCACTGTTGACGGAATGCCGACGCCGCTTCGCTGTGCAACAGCGAGAAGGCGAGTCCCGGCCGCCCGCCGGCGAGACCGGCCACCACCCGGGCC
>Ga0224505_10001859_pt1 | contig 12889 bp, 12 predicted proteins | sample SF_Jan12_sed_USG_FD_169102 | JGI IMG/M metagenome (GOLD analysis project Ga0224505, IMG submission 169102) | Sediment microbial communities from San Francisco Bay, California, United States - SF_Jan12_sed_USGS_4_1 | ecosystem: Environmental > Aquatic > Marine > Sediment | place: USA: California...
TCTTCGGCGTGGGGTGCCTGCGAAAGCGGTCGTGCCCTCACCCAACGCTCTTTTTTGGCGGCTTTGGGTGTCATGGTGAGAGAAGTTGATTCTAGTCCACTGGGAGAGACCCCGCAAGGCCAAATTCCACACAGGCCTGTTTGCTGATCTGTTGTTGTCGAACCCTAGGAATTGCTCTCGATGATCTGGTTTGTGCAGACTGGTTTCTAATGGTTTGATGCAGCGCTACCAGAGATTGAGTGCGAACTGGACATGCACGCCCTCATCTTGCAGGCTGTCGTGTGGGTTGGACACATTGTTCGTGACAAGACGACGCCCCCAGTACACATTCAGATTGGTCAGCGGACTGAAGTTGAACCGCAACCCAGCACCAACGCTGGCCAGCGTGTGCACATCCCCAATACTTCCCTTCGCAGACCAGGAATGGCCCACATCCGCAAAGGGGCAGAACTGCAAGGAAGGAAAGCCATTCTTTGAACTCCAGAGCGGAAAACGGGCCTCGAACTGATAGACGAGGCCGTTGTCACGCAGAAGGGTGTTCTCTCGATACCCACGCACGCTATACCGACCACCAACTGACATTTGTTCCAGAGGAAAGAGCCGATCATTGGTAAGCTGCACATTGACCAGGTTAAGGAGTTCAATTCTTGTGGACTCAAATTGCTTCAGCCATTGAAACTGTCCAAGCCAAGAAGCAAATTGGCTATCGGGAGTGTCAGGAGTACTACTCACAGTTGCACCCAAAACACCGATTCCTGCCGAGAAGCGGGACCGGACGGCAAACACGGAGGCCGTTGTCCGGTGCGTCCATTCCTGAATGAACCGCAAGGCAGCCACGTTCCCGAAACCGTTTTTCATGCCCGTCACCGAATCGAATGGGAGGCCCGATAAGGTGTTCGCATTCTGCTCATACTCACCGACGACTGCCAGCGCGATGTCATCCTGAAGGGTTCGGTACAGCGGTTGGCGAAGCGAGAGACTCCAGATTTGCGTTTCGCTCTTGATGTTGAGGGATCTGAACGGATCTTGAACCACTTGATAGTTCACGTACCGATAGCCCGCAGAAAATGTCGTGTCGTATCGGTTCAAGGGAATCAGATACGAGGCATCAAGGCTGGGGAAGACCCCGACCGCAAATGGGACGGCCTGAGCGGAGGCCCCAAAACCCACGCTGAGGACATCCCCATTACCGGTCAGATTACGATGGACCATGGTCCCTCGTAGCTGATTCTCGCCAACACCAGCACTCACGTGATTGTTGTATTCCACAAACGCCTTCATGGGCTTTGCCTCGACCACATTGACATCGAGAATGGCTTCCCCTAGCACGGTTCCTGGCTTAAGCTCCGTACGTACTTGTTGAAGTCGTTCGTCCTGCAGGATCAACTGCAGGCGATGACGAAGCATGTTGGCATTCAGGGGCGGACCAGTCCCTAGGTCTATGCGGTTACGCAGGTACGAGGGGCGAAACCACCTGGTGCCCTGGATCCGAATCTCGCTCAGCCGTCCCTCGATGACTTGCAGCGTGACGAGACCGCCAATCAGATCCTGATCCGGCAGAATGGCGCCGGAATTAGGATAGCCCTTGGTGACGTAGGCCATCGTCACCATCTTGCGGACATCTTCAAGCTCGTCCGTCGTGACGTCTCGGTGCTCATACGCCGCGGTGATCTGATGCAATTCTTCCTGGGACAGGACAGTGCTGCCCACCACCTGAATCTTCGTGACGAAGACGCGAAGGACCGGCCCCTTCTCCTTCAACTCTTCAAGCGTCGGTTCAACGGGGGGCAGAATCTCGGCTGGAGGCTGTTTGGGTTGGAGCGGTTGCTCTTGTTGAACTGGAGGTGGAGAGCCGGAACGACCGGACGGGTCGATGGGCGGTAGTAATCCCACTTGTCCCAAACCCATGTCCGCCGTCAATAGCGTAAGAAGGACCACCAAACCAACAACCCGTGCAGGGAGAAGGACCTCGAAACCGGAACTCGCCACAGCACATAAACTCCCTGCGATCCGCCCTAGCTGGGGCACCTCCCTCTTCATGGTGCAGGACGAAGAGGGACGTGCCGGCTCCCCTCATGCTTCGCCACTATCAGGCCGCGGAACTAGTACCGTGACTCAATGGTGACCGTGCCGTCCGTGCCGGACTCAGACGAGGCGTCGATCACGCTCTTGGCATCTTTATGAAAAGCGCGGCTCCTGATGTGAATGGTTCCACCGTCGCCCTCTGTCGCGGTACTGAGAATCTGACTGTTCCTGAGCGTCACGTTCTTCGCATCCACGACGATCCGACCTCCGACCGTGTCTGGGCCGCCGGTGACCGAGGTGATAAGCTGGCTGTTCTTCAGTGACACGTTCTTGGCGTCCACCACGATGGTGCCGCCGTGGGCGGTGCCGAAGGGGCCCTGATCACCATCCCGGGCCGAGACAGTACTGTCGCGGATGACGATACTCTTCCCTGCTTGGATCACGATATTCCCCGCATCACCCTCTCTTGTACTGTCGGCGGAAATCAGGCTGCCATTGCGAATCAGGATGGATTTCCCGGCATGGAGATGCACATTCCCAGCTGGAACATAACCCTCTGAAACTGTCTTAATGGTGCCATGGTCAAGGGTAATGCTCTTGGCAGCATTGATAACAACACTACCATTTATACCGGAGCTACTGTTTTCGATTCTTGCGCCCCTGAGGATATCCAGACGGCCCACATCCAGAACAATATCACTGGGGGCTTGGTCGGACGGGCGGCCAATGACCCTCACAGTTGCCCCATCAGCCAAGCGCATGGTCGGAGTCACAAGATGAATGCTTCCTGCACGGGCACCTGAGAACATGCTGATTCCGCTAGGCAATTGGTTTCCAAGGTTATCCACGCCCACTCCAGCTATAGAGATCGATTGGGATGCCACAATGTTGATATTCCCGGTCAGGTTACCAGCGCCTGCATCACTCGCGATGCGTCCTCCATTCAGCATGTTCAGAGTTCGCACATTCACGGAGACATCTCCAGCCCGTGCGCCATCGCTACCCGTCGAAATGCTTCCCAAGTGATTGAGTGTCAGATGGGGAGTGGAAAGAGTGATCGAACCGCCTAGATTCCCGAAGGTGGCGATGCGACTGCCATCAATGAGAATGGCCTCTCTGGCTGACACGCCGATATTGCCCGCCTGTGTGGGAAAACGTAAAGTCACCGTCTCGGTACGGATGGATGACCTCAGCATGGTTAACCGTCCGACGTCGATGGCAATATCGCCCGCGCCGGCGTCAGAACCACTGTCTAATACAGAAAACGATGACATACGTGTTCGCTCGAGCATCAACGTGGCTGCACGGACCGTAATATGCCCTGGATTCTGCCCCCCGGAGTCGAAGCCTTCATTGCTTCCGATACCGCTGTTGCGCAGTGTGACAGGTCCGCTCGCCTGGATGGAAATATTGGCACTCGCAGAACTGTGGCTACCGGAATTCGAGAGATTCAAATTCGAGGCGCTGAGGGTTCGGACATTGATGGCCACATCTCCGGCAAGACCGTCCCAGTTTCCTGACGTATCGATGGTGAGGTTGGCGGCTCTCACCGTGGGAGCAGTCAACGACACAGTCCCCCCATTCAAACTGGCCCGGGGATCAGACAAATCAAGGTTGGACTCGCCGGTCCGTAAGCCCACGGTGTCGAATGTCGCGGACTTCGTCGCCTCGACGACGATGGCTCCTCCTGTTTGATTGTCCACTTTTGCTTGAGTTGTGAACTCAGCCCGTACCAACGAAAGTTTACCTCCGCGAAGGACAATGGCACCCCCTACCGCACCCGACGTATCAAGTCGTGCGACATTCTCTGGTTCGGTTCCTCCCTTAATCACGATCTGGCCTCTCGAGGTCCAACCCGCGATCGTGATGCCCTCAGGAGATACCCTTGCCTCGCCTCTACCGGCGAGACTCACTAAGTTAACCTGCCCACCTGGCGCTGTGAGTGTCCCTTTCGTGATCCGCACATCGCCTCCCACCAGCGAGAGGCCCTTGCCCTCGGCTACGGAGAGCTGGCTGCCCTGCACCGTGATCGGACGGGGATGGGCCTGCAGAAATCCGAAGGCGACCACGGGGGCCTGGGAGAGAAGCGTATCTTGTGGACCGGGAATCGCATTGAAGCGCAGACCATCGGCCAGCCGTAGATAATCCGCCGTCGAGACATGCACGGATCCACTCACATTCAATGTAGCGGTGGGCCCGAACAACACCCCGGCCGGGTTGATGAGATAGAGATTCGCCCCCGGAAAGTTGGTCGTGTTGATCTCGCCAAAGATGTTCGACACGTGCCCGCCGGTCACACGACTGAGAATGTTGCTTGTGGCGAGTCCTGAATCATTGAGGAAGCGCGCGGCCTGATCAGTCCCGACGCTAAAGTCCCCGAAACTATGGAAGAGATTCGTGCCATTGCCAGGCCTCGTGCCACCAGTGATATCGTAGTTCGGTTGGCCTGTCCCATGCGAAACCTGGGTGTTCAGCCCAGAAGACGTGATCGACGTAGTTTGCGCCTGGCTGACCGGCGCCCACAGCAGCTGCAGCAACCCGACCATAGCCATAAGTATCCACTCTGATCGCACAACCCTTGCTCGCTTGTTCATAGGACCTATCCTTTCAAGATCGTCAGGATCAAACCACTAGCGGAGTCTGGCCGCTACAAGACTCTGCTCGTTCGGCAGTAAGACGCAAACTGTTGCCTCGTGGAGATCTATGTGAACAACTGAAGCCTCTCCCCTAACCTAGACTCCTGACACAATTCGTTCGTCACTTTATCTTGTCAGGCTCATCACGGGCCGCGCCCTGAGCACCGTAAGAAGACGTCGCCACCCCTGGGTCTGCCTGACATAGCCCCACACTTTACGGGAGAGCAATTTCGCTGCCGGACAGCACCCTCGCGGCTAGGCATCGCTAGCGCGCTTGCAGCGCGGCTCTAGAAGAGGAGCCGGAACGATGGGTTAGAAGCGCGTATTGGATGCTAGTGCCGCCAGTATTGGCGCGATCTACGCGATTCATTCGGCGTGAACGTAGAGAGCTTTATGTCCTTTTTCGCGACAGATGAAAGTTTTGATTTGTAGCGCAGCTCCTCAACCCTAACCCTCCTAACCTTCTTTTTCAGTCTTCGCAATAACTCCTGAGATATCGCTTACGTGCCAAACTGTCGGCCGTTCGCGTTCTGGCGTCGATCTTGCTGAATACTCGATCATGAATTCGAGTCAGAGATTGACGGGCTATTGACCGCGCACCCGCGCATGACGTGAAAGGGGGAGTACCATGTCCGTTGCCAAGATTATCGAGATCAGCGCCGATTCGCCCACGAGCTTCGAAGATGCCATCGTCCAAGGGATAGCCAAAGCATCCAAAAGCGTTCATGGCATTAAATCGGCTTGGGTGAAAGAGCAGCATGTCGTGGTCGAAAACGGAAAGGTCACCTTGTATTGCGTGGATCTGAAAGTGACCTTTGTCTTGGATTGAGGAGGCGAGAAGACTTAGTTGGTAGTAAGACGACGTTGCCTGCTATCAGCTGTCACAGCGTTGTTGGGGAGTTTTCCACCAATTTGTCGCTCTTTCGGCAGCGAGGGAACGAAATGATCGGAGCCGCCTACTAAATCGCACCTGGACGATCAGCTAATCAAGACCTTTGAAGATCCTGGAGTAAGAGATCAGGGCAACCGCCTTTTCACCGTCGGAAGGCCATCCTCCTCCGAGGGCTGTCATCAAGACACTTCCGGTCACCTGTTGCCGACTCTTCACAGTGGCCAATGTCTCGCCGTTGCCTTCACATAGGCAAACACAGCATCCCGTCTCGTGACAATTCCGACCAACGTGTTCCCTTTCACAACCGGAGTTCGGATAAGATGCTGCTGTTGAAGGAGCTTGATGAAATCCTGCACCAGCATGTCTTCGGTCACCGTGACGACATTTCTTGTCATCATGTCTTCGGCCATGATGTGGCGAAGATCTTTTCCCTCGTCGATGGCCCGTAACAGGTCGAATTCAGACACCAGGCCGACGAGCGTTGAATCGTGTTCCACGATAGGCACCGCCCCAAAATTCCCCTCAGCCATGATCTCCGCGATCGCGATCCCTCTGGTTTCAGGGCCCACCGTCAAGACGGCCCCCTCCATGATTTGCCGCACCGTGAGAGTTTTCGGGTCATAGGCATGCTCAAAATACTGCGCTAGTCTCATGACGACTCCTATCGCGGGTGATCGGCGCCAGGACTCAGAATCAGTGGAACATTGAGCTTTTCGGGTACGATGATGGTCTTGGAATTAGGGTTTTCATAGAGCTTGAACTTCAAATAGTCCGGCGTCAGCGTTTTGGTGATGACTTCCTGCGCCTGCGCCTGCCCCACAGCACGGATCTTCATGCTGTCGGATTCGCCTTCCGCACGAATCTTTAACGAATCACCCTCCCCTTTGGCCTGAATCCGAGCAATCTCGGCGTTGCGCTGAGCAATGACCACTTCGAAGTCCTTCTGCTCCTTCTCCTGCTCCTTGGCCTGCTTCTGTTCGATGGCCCGCAAGACCATCTGGGAGAATTCCATTTCGGAAAGCGCCACGTTGTAGACATCCAAATGGCGACCTTTCAGTGTTTCGACGACGACGGCTTCGATCTTATTGCCGATTTCGCTGCTGCGCTCCGGAAGCGTCACCATCGAGTAGTTGGCGACGACCCCACGGACAGCCGACAGGAGTTGGGGGTGCACGAGTTGCTTGTACCACTCAGGCCCTACCTCTTGAGCCAGAAAGTAGATTTCATCGGGGACTGGGCGCATCGTGATGGTGGCATAGACGGTGACCGGCAGATCATCTGCGGTCAAGGCGTCGACTTTTTCCCTGAAGCTTTTCCATCGCGTGTCGTAGACCAAGACGTCATTCCACGGCGCCCGCCAGTAGATTCCTTCCTTGAGCGGTTCTTTCGCTAATCCGCTGGTCAGGGGAGACCACCTCAACCCTCGACTTCCTGGATACACAGTACTACTGCAACTCTGAAGGGTCAGCAGTAATGGGATCAGCATAAGAAGGAGACGAACGATTGAAGACTGTCTCATAGATCCCTCCTCTTTCTTGTCTTGTGCGTTCCGGCCAATCTGACAACTTACCGAACAGCCGCAGGCGTTCGCTTGTTCCGAGCAACAGCCTCATGGGTTTGAGCCACTCGTTCTAATTCCTGTGCCGTCTGCTCATAATAGTGCGCCAATGACTTGGCACCGGAAACCAAATCGGCCTCTGGTCCAAAGAGGGCTTCATAACGTACAGCAGCCGTCGCTTGTGCGCCGGCCTTCTCGCGCATCGCAACGGCTTGATTGCGATAGTAGTTGGCGATCTCCGTCTGATTGTGTGATGGGTCATAGGAATCCAGGTCGATCGATTCAGGTGAGGCGCAGCCGGAGAATACCAATACGACCATGCAACACAGCAGCAGACCCCTGCAGCGCAAAGCAATCGCCTGATCGCCATGACTCATTTTCTCTTCATATCTACGACTGGACGTGTTGATCATCAGTGTCAGACGTTTCCATACCGAAACCGTGAGCTGAAGACCTGCGATGATTGTACTACACGGAATACTCCCAGCAACTGACCATGCGCAGCCCTTATTAGCAACACGAAACTTGTCATCGCTGTTTTTCCGTCACGTGCGCTATGGCATTCTCATCTCACCTGGCCATCATCGAGCCAACGATCGGATGTACTGCAGGACATTCTGCTTGTCTTTGTCAGACAAAGCCCATTTCCAGGCCCCCATCGCGGTGCCCTGCTCACCTCCGTGAATAGTCTGTGTGAGGTCGAAATCTGACTTCTGCTGAACGGCGGGACTGGTGAGATCGGCCGGCGGCGGAGTCACATCAAAGGCTTTTCCTTTCCCCTGTTCGCCATGGCAAAACCGGCAATACTGCTCGTAGAGGTGTTTGCCCTCCTGGAGATTGTAGTGTTCACGCAGCGTCTGCGGACTCCCTTCCTTCTGCTCCGAAGCAGCATGGACAACCGGCTGGCATGACAGAACGAACAATGCCCCTAAGACGATGAATCGTGAAGTCACAGGCCCCTCCTTCAATTGGACTACCGCTGAAAATATCCTGCGCAATCATTGTGCCATTGGAGCTAACCGTACAGCCCTCTCTGCCAAAGCTGAAGGTGTTGAAAGGACAGGACTTCGCGCCGTCTCCAGTACAGCCCCTCATTTAGCGTCGGGAAAAACTCCACGGAAGGTTCACGGATCACTGTCGCAGAATGCGACAGTTCACTCAGAATGACTTAACGAAGGCAGGAGATTTCAGACAGTACTAACAAATTCTCGGGAGTTGCTCGCCTGAGAGCAGATCGAGAACACGATGCGTACCCACAACAGTCCGCAGGACAACCATGGAAGGGTCGCGATCCGTCACCATGCCGATGTGAGCCGCCAGACTGGCTGCCTTGTGCCGTCGCATCACAGCGAGCGCGGCTTCGGCTTGTAGAGCCGGCACGATTGCGACGAAGCGTCCTTCATTCGCCACATAGAGTGGATCGAGCCCCAACAGCTCACAGGCTCCCCTCACCGGCTCGCTCACCGGAATGGTCGACTCGTCTACCGTTATGCCGACCTTTGCTGCAGCCGCCAGTTCGTTCAACACGCTGGCCAGTCCACCACGAGTCAAATCGCGCAGACAATGGATGTCGATTCCGCTGTCGATCAGATCGGCGACGATATGATGCAATGGCGCTGAATCGCTTTCGACATTGCTGGCGAATGTTAGTCCTTCCCGCACACTGAGCACCGCCACGCCATGGGACCCAAGATCACCGCTCACAAGAATTGCATCACCCGGCTGGATCAACGTCGGCAAGACACGAACACCGGCTGGCACCAGGCCCACCCCGGACGTATTGATGAAAATCTCGTCGCCCTTGCCGCGATCCACAACCTTCGTGTCGCCTGTCACGATCGGCACACCTGCCGCTCGCGCGGCCTCGGCCATGGAGTTCACCACTCGCTGCAGCACGCCCATATTGAGGCCCTCCTCAAGGATGAATCCCGCGCTCAGATAGAGTGGCTTCGCACCACACATGGCCAGATCGTTGATCGTGCCGTTCACCGCCAAACTCCCGATATCACCGCCCGGGAAAAACAGCGGACGCACCACATAGGAATCGGTGGTGAAGGCAAGCGTGCCTTTCTCCACCGGCCAGGTCGCGCCGTCGTGCAGAGACTCCAGCATGGGATTGTGAAAGGCCCGCACGAAGACGTCTTGAACCAACTCCTGCATGAGGCGACCGCCGCCTCCATGTGCAAGCTGCACGGTGTTCTTTGCCGAGATCGGCAGCGGGCAAGCCGGTTCAAATGGTTTGTTGTCATGCACAGTCATTTGCTCGCTCTTTCCGTCTAGACCTTACTTGTTTCATGGGAGCGGTACCGATAATACGCGGCGCAAGCCCCTTCGCTCGACACCATCGGCGCACCTAACGGTTGCTCCGGTGTACAACGAACTCCGAAGGCCGGACAGTCCATCGGCTTGAGCAAGCCCTGGAGAACCAGTCCACTCTGGCATTCTGGATCTTCAATACCTATTGTGAGCTGAGAAAGTTCTCGTTCAAACTTCTGCTCGGCGTCGTAGGCGCTATAGGCAGACTTGAGGCGCAGGCCACTCGCTGGGATTTCGCCAATACCGCGCCAGGCCCGCGACACCGGTTCAAAGACTTCGTCGACGATGGTCCTCGCTGGTCGGTTCCCCTCCCGGCTGACCGAGCGCACATACTGATTCTCGACCTCGACCCGTCCTTCCTCCAACTGACTCACCAGCATCGCCACGCCTTCCAGCACATCGAGCGGCTCGAACCCGGTCACGACAATCGGCACGCGATACCTCTGTGCGATGGCCTCATACTCCTCATAGCCCATCACCGTACAGACATGGCCTGCAGCCAGAAAGCCTTGGATTCGGTTCTGAGGCGACGAGAGGATTGCCTCCATCGCCGGTGGTACCAGCACATGGGCGATCAGCACACTGAAGTTGGTGAGACCTGACTGCTTCGCCCGCGTAACCGCCATGGCCCAGGCTGGGGCAGTCGTCTCAAATCCCACAGCGAAACAGACGACTTCACGATCTGGGTTCTTGCGTGCCAGTTCGAGTGCATCCAACGGAGAATAGATAATCCGGATATCCCCGCCTGCCGCTTTGACGCTAAACAAATCACCACGTGAACCGGGCACACGCAGCATGTCGCCGAACGAGCAGAAGATCACTCCTGGCAAGGATGCGAGGCAGACAGCCTGATCGATCAGGGACACCGAAGTCACACAGACCGGACAGCCCGGTCCATGGACGAGTTCAAGGGTCTTTGGCAACAGACTATCGAGCCCAAACCGCACAATCGCGTGGGTCTGCCCTCCACAGACCTCCATAATTGTCCAAGGCCGAGTGACCGTGTTCTTGATCCGCTCCGCCAGCGCTGTGGCCACCGCACGATTGCGAAACTCATCCACGTACTTCATGACCGTGATCCCCCGCAACCCCATTGCTCGACATAATCCCCGCGATTATCTGAGGGCCAATTTGGGTCTTCGTGGAGACTGACGACCTCAGTGAAGTGGCGAGGCATCGATACTTCTCCTCGTGGATCGGGCGCTGGCTAAATGCTCAGCATCAGCGGCCCGCGAAGGCGGGCGAAGCCCGCTGTAGCGGGTCCACTGCATAGGCTTGTTGGGCATCGCGTGCCCTTTCAACTCACACACCCCAGGTATTTCACCCGCAGCAGGCGCTGGACAAGAGCCTTCGCGTCAGAAACGGCCATGGTGAGGGTCTTCTCGGGCAGCTTTCCTTCGTGCACTAGCTTGCTTCGCAAGTCATACAGACTTTTCGCCCTATGAGCTAGCTTCTCTGCATCGGTGTCGTTCGCACTCTGGAAGGTCGACAGGACCAGGTTGAAGATCTGTCGCCGGATCGAGTCCTCTCTTCTGAACAGAAGCTCCCTGTTGAGGGATTCCAGCGATGCGACCTCGTCAGTGGACAGCTGGCCTTCGGACATGATCTGTTCCACCTGCTTCTTCCAACCATCGAGCAGTTCAAGGACGAGCGTGGGCCGAGCAGTCCCGATTGCCAGCGCCTCAAGCGACATAACCAATGTGAGAAACCGAGCATTACTCGACGATTCAGTGAAGTACGCGCCGTAAAGCTCAAAGGCTACTCGCAACTTATCGTCTCGAATAAGTTGGGCACTGCGCGGAAATGACGAGCCCTCGGCGAGAGCTGCGAGCACTGAGGCTCTCGGTGTAGTGATCTTGACACTAACTTCCCCGCCAGTAATCGTGCGGAGTCGCTTGCTTGTCGGGTATACAGCTGGACGCGACCCGTCAATCAGTCCGTCAACCGGGCCATCGATGGGAAGGCCGAAGCTCTTGCTGAGGTTCTCAGCCGCCTTATTTGGATCTTCGGCATAGGCAACGGGTTGAGGCTCCAGAGCTGATGTGGTCGACAGTTCTCGGCTCAACAACAACCACATCAGGCCGGCCCATACACGAGACAGATAGTCTCTTCCTTCCTGCTCGGAGGGAAAGCCTTGTACGGTCATCACGTAATAAGGCCCATTCGTGCTCAGCGATAGTTGAAGGTTTCCCGATGTGGTTAATGCCTCGTCCTCACCAACCTCCTGACCAATCGCAAGGCGAAATGGGAATTTTAGTGTATACATAAGCCAAGAAGGAATTAGGGGTCAGTGCAATTTCAGAGGGGCGATCAGCCCGTTTCGGCCGCCCACGTTTTGTTCCCCATTAGCTGCTCTTTTCCCCCACCACCCTGTTGGGGAATGACACCTCCAGCACCACACACCCGACATCGGTCTTAAATGGACCATGCCGTTCACCGGGAGGGCGGCTTGCATACTCTCCCGCCTCAAGCCAGCGATTGAAAGCCTGGTCGTACAGCCGCCCGCTGACGATGAAGACCTCTTCCGGGTAAGCATGGGTCTTTCCCCCAAAGGCCGACGTATCAGCCCCCGGCAGGAAGCGGGTCAGCCTGGTGTATTCGCCCGTCACCGGATCAATACTCAGGGTGATCTCCTCGGGCCATTCCCCTCCAGACCTTTGATAGGAGTCCAGCGGGCTCGTTGGTCGGGAGCCAAGGGATTCTAGTAGGTTGTCGTCGATTTCGACATTCCGGCCCCCGCAACAAGGTGAGGAGTATGGCGACTACCCCAAGATTGAGACAATCCGTGTAAGAGGCAGATATGACGCTTGCCCTCCGTCTACCACACCACCGACGGGTCCGAGCATAACGCTAGACTCGTTGGCACTGCAATGAGAGCGGCCGGACCTTGTAATAGGGTATACGACTAAGCGACCAACCTGACGGCTGCCTCGTGCGTGATCTTGTAGCGCCGCGCTGCCAGATTTATGTCCGTCTTGAAGAGACACTCATCACGTTCTCTTCGGATCAATGTGCTTCGTCCATTCATCCATCGTCGTAACCGGATGAATTGCGCCGGTTTGGGTCGGCGCCAACGGTTCGAAAAATTCCAAAAGAGACTGATAATTCTTGGCCTGAACGGTGATGTAGTACGTATGTTCTGTAACCGCCACATAGGCACTCAGGATCTTCACCCCTTTCTTGGCCGCGAGGTCCCGCTTGGCCCAGAACTCATTGAGCATAGTGGCTCCTTCTTTACTTCTTCCCGGGCAATTCTCAGGCGTGTGCGTCCAATGAGCTACAAACAACATCCCGTCGCTATCATCCATAACTTTCCTCCTCGTTTAAGCCCAATAGGGGTCAGCAACTGTCTTCTCTGTCAAGCGCCAAAGGGATATTTTTCGGGCCGCCCGTGAAAATTCGTCGCACACCGTTGGCGCAGGAACGACGATCGCCATCGCGTCCAGGCTCTTCTATACCCCG